>VFSW01012332.1_pt1 | contig 11942 bp, 9 predicted proteins | sample 5358111 | NCBI WGS metagenome assembly VFSW01 (sample SAMN11554181, study PRJNA540505) | mine drainage metagenome | isolation source: sediment from site ElyBrook_90M | place: USA: Ely Copper Mine, Vershire, VT | collected 2017 | reverse complement strand
CAGGCGATTGCCCGCCTCATCCACCAGCCAGACCTCTTCATTCGGCATGCCGCGACCGACACTGGTCGGGCGCACATCCAGCTGGTCTGGCGGCAGATAGGTCACACGCTTGCATTCGGTAAGGCCATACATCGAAAACAGCCGTGCCTGCGGAAATAGTGCGCGCAATTCGCGGATGTGCTGCTCGGACAGTGCAGCGGCCGTGTTTGTAATCATTCGCAGCGCGTCCAGATTATGCTTGGACAGACCCTTCAAATTCATGAGCAGGGAGAAGATCGTCGGCACGCCCGGGAACACGGTGACACGTTCCCGCTCCATGACTTCAAGCACCTTCACCGGAAACGCAAACGAACGCTCAAGCACTACGGTTGCACCCAGCTTGAAAGCCATGAGAATCTGATAAAGACCGTAGTCGAAGGCAAGCGGCAATGCGCACAGGACAACGTCATCTTCCCGCAAGCCAAGGTAGGTGCTGACCGAGGTCGCCGCCGTTACCATGTTCAGGTGCGTCAGCATCACACCTTTCGGATCTCCGGTGGAACCCGAGGTGTAGATTATTGCTGCAAGATCCTGGTCAATATTTTCCGCTTCGATGGCAACCGCCTTGCCTGGCATTTCCGCCGGATACGGCAGGAATCGTCCATCCGCCGGAATTTGCGCCGGTGTCGCGCCGGCTATGAAGCAGGTGTGCACGCTCTGGTTATGGGCCAGAGCCCCGGTAAATGCCTCCTTGAGCGCGCCGTGCGTCAGGACGACGCTGGCACGCGAATCATTGAGAAGATAGGCAAGTTTTTCCTTTTTTGTCAGGGGATTGACCGGCATGAACACCGCGCCGGCCTTGAGCGCGGCAAAGATGCTGACAACGGGATCGATACCGTTGTCCATGAAAATCACTACCCGGTCTCCGCGCTTGACTCCACGCTCAACCAGGTTCGCGGCAAGCACGTCAGCCATGTGCCCGATCTGGGCATAGGTATACCGTTGCCCGTCATACACGAGCGCGATTTTGTCCGCAGCACGCCACGCAGTGGATTCGAACTGATGATGGAGAAGCATGTGCTGGTTACCGGATTGGTTCAGGCGAGCGCCCGCTGAAACGGCTTCCCGGACATCCCTCCGGTCAATGCCGCCGAACGAATAAACAGATCATCGACCAACATTGCGGAGAGAATGCCAACGAAAGCCATGTTGTCTGCAAACCCGATGGCGCGTCCTGACCGGCATTTTTCAAAAAGCTTGCCTACCGCCTTCGGGTCGAAGTATCCGGCATCCCGCAGACGGCTATCGCTGAAAAGCTCACTGACATAATCGGCTGCCACGCCATTATGGAAGAAGCTCTGGCTGTCCGGAGCCCGGTACGGTTGCTTGGTACGCGTCCGCACAGATTCTGGCAGCAGCCCGGACATCGCCTTCTTCAAAATGAACTTCTCATTCAGGCCCTTGATCTTGTATCGCGATGGCAGGCGGTTGGCAAATTCGATCACGCGGTGGTCAAGAAACGGGAATCGCCCTTCAATGGAATTCGTCATCGCCACGCGGTCACCTTGTGAGCACAGCAGATATCCCGACATCAGTGTGTGCGCCTCGACATACTGATCCCGTCCGAGAGGCGGCCAGTCTTCAATGTCCGGCGGAAGGATCTTCTGGACAGCACTGTACGCGTCGAAACCGGAGACCGCCTGCCGCATCTCTGGCGAGAAAAACTGGAAGATACGCTGTGTTGTTTACCATCGTGGAATATGTGCAAAAAACGCCCTGTCCTTGTGCTCCATTCCCTGGCTGAAAAATTTCTCCGTGAAAGCCCGTCCAGAGGCGGGCGAATTTTTGAGATACGGATACAGCTTTTCAAGAATTCGGGGACGCATCTTTGACTGCGGCCTGCGTGCCCAGAATCGCCGGATTTTCGCCTCCTTGAAAATGTCATAGCCGCCAAACACCTCATCGGCACCTTCCCCGGTCAGCACAACCTTGTAGCCTTCCGCTCTGACCTTGGCAGACAGCAGCATCAGTGGCGTTGGCGCGGTACGCAATATGGCCGACTCCGCATGCCAGATGGTCTGCGGAAATGCCGCGCATATGTCCGATTTCGAACAGCGCAATTCCGAATGATGGGTTCCCAGATAATCTACCATTTCCCGCTGAAAGGCGCTTTCGTCAAACTCCTCGTCCTCAAACGCGACGGAAAACGTGCGCAACGGAGTGTCGGTAAAGTTCTTTATGAGGGACGTAATAATCGACGAGTCGAGCCCGCCACTCAGATAGGCGCCAACCGGAACATCCGATCGAAGCTGCAGGCGCACGGAATCGATCAAAAGCCCGCGCAACTCCTCCGCATAGTCGTCCAGTGAACGGGTCTCATCGACATCGTTCGCATCAAACGACCAGTCCCAGTAACGCGCGACCCGGATGTTCCCGCCTTCTACCACCATATAATGGCCGGGCGGCAATGAATCTATGCCTTCGAACAACGTCGATGGCGCCAATGGCGACCAGTAGGTAAAGACCTCTGCCAGCGTCTGTGGGTTCATGCGGCGCGCAACCCCTGGCTGCGTCAGCAGAGACTTCACTTCGGAAGCAAACAGGATCCGGCCATTGGCCGTAGTGTAGAACAGCGGGCGAATGCCGACACGGTCGCGCGCAAGCACCAACCGCTTCCGGATGTCGTCCCACAGGGCTATTGCAAATTGTCCATTAAGGAACTGCACGAAACTGTCACCGTGCTCTTCGTACAGATGCACAATGACTTCCGTATCCGAATGGGTATAAAAGGAGTGTCCTAGTGCCTCAAGGGACTTGCGAAGCTCGATATAATTGAATATCTCGCCGTTGAATACGACCCAGACCGAGCTATCCTCGTTGTGAATCGGCTGACTTCCCCCTTCAAGGTCAATAATACTCAACCGCGCATGGGCAAGTCCGATGTTGCCCTTCAAATAGGTACCGTAGCCATCGGGACCGCGATGATGGAGCTGGCTTATCATCTCCATAAGCTCTTCCTGGAGAGGTTGCGCTCCCGATGAGCGATTGACTATGCCGGCGATACCACACATATAGCAAGACCACGGTTTGAACTGCCATCAGCAATCTGCCATCGGCCCGCTTATCCCGATGGCGTCCTGACATAGAATATAGTCGTAAAGCGCGCAACGCATTCTATTTGGAATTCTTTACATCCTTTCTTTTCTGTGGCGCTGGAACTCTGTAATTTGCGGACGCCTGCCCACCGGCGATACGCTCGAGAAATCCTTCTATGCTGGACATTCTGCTCGATATTTCCGTCAGCACCGGCGTGATTTCGCCCACTTTCCCGAGACTTTCTACAAGATTGCTCAACTGTCTGGTATTTTCCTGGAAAAGCTCGCGCAGCTCCCGATTCTTCCCGGCGACCTTCTGCACCCTTGCGCGCGCCTTTACCCTTTCCGAATAGGGCTTCCATTGCAGTTCTTCCACAGCCGTCTTCATGACGGCAACGGATACGGACTGCACCTTGTCTGTAAAGGCGCACGTCAGCGCCATGTCGCAAAGAACATTGGTAAGACGCGGAATTCCACCCGCGTACTTGTAAATCACGGCGAGCGTATCGGGCTCAAAGATCGCGCGATCCCCCGCGCCGGCTATCTTCAGGCGGTGAGATACATAATCCCTGGTTTCGCTCTCGGTCAGCGCGGAAATATGACACCGCAAACGCACACGCTGAAGCAGCTGCTCCATCTCCGGGGAATCCAGTATGTCATTGAGCTCCGGCTGGCCAACGAGAATGACGTGCAAAATCTTTTCTTTCTTAGTTTCGAGACCGGAAAGCATGCGAATCTCTTCAAGGACTTTTGAGCCGAGATTCTGAGCTTCGTCAACGATGAGCACCAGCTGCTTGGACTGCAGAAAATTCTCGATGAGAACCGTGCTGAGCATGTCCATCAGCTCAACCTTCTTCGCCTTGAACGGATTTAGGCCGAACTCCACGAGTACCGCCTGGAGAAATTCTATTTCATCCAGCTGTGTCTGAAATATCTTCGCAACGAGCGCGTTCTCGTCGAATTCGGACAACACTTTCTGAAGAAGCGTGGTCTTTCCGGCACCAACCTCGCCGGTTACGACGACAAAACCATCCCGGTTCCATATGGTGTAATCCATGTACGCCTTTGCCCGTGCATGCGCTTCGCTCATGTACAGGAAATCCGAATCCGGCGTAAGCTGGAATGGATGTTCGTTCAATTGAAAAAATTCGAGATACATGATTTCGTTACCGGCTGAACAAAAGGTCCCGTTCGATACGGTCCCGTTCGATGAGAGCAGGAGCCCCGCTATTTGCGTTGATTAGCTCGGAATTTCTGTAATACGTAATACTCAGGATGACTCTGGCTTCGGAATACGAACTTCCGGGGATAGTGCTTTGCCGGCGGGTCAGCCGGCCCTCAAGTCCGAGAAACAGGTTTGGACGGGTTTCGTACGCCAGCCGCACGCCTTCCTGTCCGTCGCGGTTGACGCCGGAATTGGCAAAGTACCTGGTCCTGACATATCTTCCATAGATGGATCCCAAAAGCGTCCCGGTAAGCTGAAAGCCCATATCGGCATCCGCCCCAGTCAACTCCTGATCGAGCGGCGCCGTGTAGTAATCCAGTCGCTCACTGAATATTCTTATCCTATCGGTGCCGTAGGTTCGGCGGTGCGTATACGCAACATCCGCATGCTTCAGGCGATAAATATCGGTGCCGACGATCGTGCCGCTGGTTACCGCTCCGACTCCCTGGGCTGCCAGGATCGTGTCCGCTGTGTCAGTCAGAGTCGAAGTTGCGGTGAAACTGACGGTTGAGGCCTCCGTCAATTGCTGCGATGCCAGAAGTCTTGCATAAATTCCGCTTATATCCGCGACGTTCGTCTGCTGAAGCCAGGTGTTGCCCAGGTCCATGATGAGGGCCCCGTACGGCCGGCGCATAGCCATTCGCGCAAACAGATCATTACGGGTATAGCCAGAGCCCACGGCGCTGCTCGTATATCCCGCATGCTCTCCCTGATAGTTCAATGACAACACGGTGATCGGGGACAGCTGGTAGAACCAGCCCGCAAATGCCGATCCACGATTCGAGTTGGTGCTTCCGGTGTCGGCGTGATAATTGCCGTACCGTGCTCCCAGTTCAAGCGTGTTCAGCGGGTCCATGCGCAGAAACAGATTCGGACCCGTCGAAAACACATTGACATTCTGCATGTTGTTGGGAGTGTTGACCGCGAACGGGTTTATTGGAATCTGCCCGTAGTAGTCTTCCGCGGTCCAGGTCAGGCGCTGCGGACTGATTGACCATGTGCCGGCTGAATTCAGAAAAAACAGCGTCTGATTGTCAAAAGTGTGATGAACGTAGTTGTCATACTCCAGTTTCGAGTAGAGACGCCCTGTCACATTGGGGGAATCCAATTCCTGCAGGGCAAATTCCGCCTGCGCCACATTGAGCCAGTCCGTGCTGGGGTTTGCGCTCACAAGCGCCATGTTGTTGCTGTGCTCGGCGCGATAACCGAGACCATAGCCGAAGTCGACTGCCGATGATACTGCCGGTACGGAAAAGAGCAGCAGTCCTGCAGCAACCAACTTCCCCTTCCTGCCCTCTCCCCCCCTGTTACATTCCTCCACTCGTCACGCCCCTGCCCGTCTTGAAAGGTATTTTGCAAGCCACGAAAACCCCGGTATGTGTTTTTTCCAAGGCAGCATGCCCCAGGACAGTCTCGGGGGGTGTGGCTCGTTATTGAAAATGACACCGATAAGCTTCTGTGCGCCGATTGCGCGCGCAGCCGTTGCAATCTGCGCTTCCGTCACCTTTCCGTACGGGATCACGAGGAGAACGTAATCGGCGAGCTCGGTCAGGATCCGCGTATCTGCCGACTCATTCACCGCCGGGGCATCAAGAATCACATAGCGCTCCGCATACCGCTGTTTCAGCGCTTCAAGCAGCCGCCGCATCTTGAGCGACGTGAAATATTCAGTTGGTATTTCCCGCTTTGCCCCGGCCGGAATCACCCGAAGCCGCGGAATGCCTACCGGGTAAATTATCTGCTCCACCGGCATGTCGTCGGATTCCAGAAAATCCGTCAGTCCATGGCGCATCTCCGCCGCCTTCCTTCCGAATTTCGATGGATTTCGCAGGTTGCAGTCGATCAGAAGCGCGGTCTTGCTTTCATCAAAGGCAAATGAAACCGCCAGATTGCGGGCAACGAAGGTGGCGCCGCCGCGCGAGGCGACTGATGTAATCATCAATACGATATTGCCGGTGCCGTTCTTCTGGATGATCTTGGTGCGAAGTTCCCGGAACGAGTCCACAACGCGACTGTCGCGCATATCCGGGAAGATGGTCCTGTTTTCCGCCAACTCGTGCCCGGTGATGCGATCAGTATCAGCCATGCGGGCTATTTCGGAAAGCGACGTGCCACGGGATTCCAGCTGGACCATCTGGGTGCTTCGGGCATGCGCAAGCTGGCGGCTTGATGCTGATATCCCCTGAGGTCCTTTCCCCGACCTCACTATCTGGGCTTTCTTAAGCGCGTCTTCGATCTTGCTCATGTTCAGATTACTCCAACCACTTTCAGGATGGAGATGCCACCCAGAAGGGCGATATCCGCGATCAGGATGCTGCCAAGCAATTGCAGACTGCGAATAGCCGCCGAGTTTTCCCCGGGCGTAAACAGATGCGGAACAACTGTCAGCACCGGCAATCGCAGCTTCTCCGAAATGCTTGATTCAAGGCAGACACGCGGATCAAATTTGAGCTTGGCATAAAGCAGGCCAATGGGCAGAATCAGCGCAAGAATGAAGCCACCGAATATAAAGTCGCTGAAACGCAGGCTGTTCGGCTCGAGCGGCATGGTCGCATGATCCTGTATCTGGAACGTAAGACCTTCCTTTTGCTTGTCCAGATTCATCGACACGCGTGCATTTTCACGACGTCTGAGTAGATCCTGATAGATGTCGCGATTGACAGTGTAGTCACGCGTCAGTTCGGCAAGTGTCGCCTCCCCGCCATGCACCTGGCGCCCGCGGCTGAGCTCCTCTTGCAGCAGCTGCCTGTAATCCGCCGAGCGCGCATTCAGCGTCGCAATCTTGGTCTTGGTCTGGGAAAGCTCCTGGCGGAGTTGCTGATACAGAGGGTTCAGCATCAGGCTTTCGTCATTCGCCGGCTGTTGACTGCCGGCCTTGCCGTTTTTCTGCTTGGCCTGGTCTTCTGCAATCGCCTGATCCAGATCCTCGATCTGATGCTTGATGCGCACAATGTCCGGATAGGTATCCTGGTAATTCAGACGCAGAGTTGCAAGCTGGGCCTGCAGCTCGGCAATGCGCGTCCTGTATTGCCCGTCCTGGGAAAACACAGCGGTCGCCTCGGCTTCGCCCGAAAGCTGCTTCTTCAGGGAATTCTGCTTGATCTCGGTCTCTTTCAATTCTTCATCGGTCTGGTCAATCTTGTCCTGAAGATCATTCAGCCGCTTTCCGATCTCTTCCTCGCTGCCGGGTCGCGCTCTCAGATTTGCAGACTGGAACTGCTTAAGTGCATCTTCAGCTGTCGTAAGCTTTGCGCGATATTGCTGTACCTGCTGATCGATAAAATTGAACGCGTCTTCGCTTTCCTTGGCCTTGGCCTGAAGCGTCACGGCAATGAACAGATCGGCAAGCTCTTTCGCAGTCAAATAGGCCCGCTTGGGATTATCATCGCTGTATTGAATCTTGATGATATTCTTGTTGTCGCCGACGTGGCTTATCTTCGTCCGCGGAATCAGGATATTGTGGATTATGTCCGCCTTCTGCTTCGGGGTCGTGTCACTTTTCACCCAGCCAGCATCGACGGCAATCTGATCCATGATCTTGTGTCCGTAAATCACCTCTCGTGCGATGCTCGCCCGATCCATCACCCCGGTATCAACCGCCGCGCCCTGCATCAGCGGCTGTATGATATTTTTTTCTTCCACGAGAATGGTCGTGGCCGAGGTATAACGCAGAGGCCACGACAAGCCGACCACAGCCGCGGCAATCGTCACGAAAACAAAGAGCGCCACAACGGCCTTGCGATAGACGAAAGCCTCGCGCGAGAGTGCTTCTACCAGTTGTTCAAAAGGCAAATCCATACATTACTCTCGGTTGCAGGCCTAAAACAGTCTTTCCGGTACCGTAACCACATCACCGGGCTTAAGCGCTATATTCGTTGCAAGACGGCCTTCATTCAGTATCTTTCCGAGCTCGATTGAAATGATATCGGTTTTTTGTCCGGCTTTTCGGTAAACCTTGGTGCGATTGGGCGCGGCGAAATCGTTAAGTCCGCCAGCCTCAAGCACGGCATCAAGAACGGTCATCCCTTCTCTCCATGGGATGGATCGCGGGGTACGCACAGCACCGGTGATCCGTACACGCGAGAGAAACTCATTGCTCTTGAGTTCGACGACGATTACCGTGACATTGGGGTCGCGGATGTAGTAAGACAGCTTCTGCTTGATGTCATTGGCAATCTGGTCGGTGGTCAGCCCCCCGGCCTGCACATCGCCAATCAGCGGAACCGAGATCTTTCCGTCGGGGCGAACCGGGACCGTAACCGAGAGATCGGGATTTCGCCACACCGAAACCTGGATGCGGTCATCAACTCCGATCTTGTATTCGCCAGTGTGGGTAAATGCGCCGCTCGTGCTGCCGCTAACGCTGGATGGCTTGACGACCTGCATCGTCGACGAACACGCGGCGAGCACCGCAAGTAGGAGAAAAACGACCGAAGAACGGAAAAAACTCACTAAACCTCCCTGCCTTTTTAGTTCTGGCTGTGTTGCCTGGTTTTCAATGCCCGGTTTTCCAATGCAAGAAGCATACCTCGTGGACGAGCTTCACGAATAAATCCTGCGGTATGGAGGTAGTAGCATCACCATGCTACTGCTGTCTTTGCCTTAGGGGCTGCGTTCCTAAGGAAGTTGTATTCTACCCTGTGAATAAGACGGACGATAGTATACTTCAGACAAATGGTATTACCCTTTGGGTTCGCTTCAACCAGCCTGCGTCCTGTTTCAAGCAAATTTTGCCTTTTTAGCCAAATTTGCTCCAACGCGGGACACTTGCTGCAGGTCCGGAAATCTTAAGCTAAATGGTGAAAAAGGCGTCGTACTGGTCTAATTGACTTACAGATTCGAAAGTGATTAATTTCCCCAAAACCCGTCACCTCGGGGCAATCCGTGTCGAACCGTCAAAATAGACCGAAGTACCGAAAGCGAGATTGCAGTGCCGCTCTGAAAAATGGTACGACCTTGATGCTCACATTCGATACGGCAGCCCGAAAATGACCAACAAGTATCTCTCATGCTATCTCGCACTCGAACTGCAGCCGGGCTGCAGCTGGACGCAGCTGCGTGGTGCCTATCGGCGCCTGGTGCGGACCTGGCACCCGGATCGTTTCCAGCAGGAACCAGAAAGGAAAGTCCTCGCCGAAGAAAGGATCAAGGAGATCAACCAAGCCTACGAGGCGCTATCCAGTTTTCGCAAGCGGCATGGCCACCTGCCCATGCCTGACGGCCGACAGACCCGTTCCCCGCCTGCAGACCCCCCGCCGACACAAAGAGCTCGACCGCAAGACACTCCATCGTCGGAACCGCCTGCAGCTGACTGGGAATCACCTCAGCCGGCCATTAAGACAGCAAAGCCCTTCCGATTCATACGCCTCATCGGCCTTGGCATTGCAATCTGGGCCACCTACAGCTTCTGGTCGTCACACAGGCCGCCTGCTGATTCCGTCACGCTTGACGCTACCCGGCTGTCAGGCGAATCGGCGCTTTCCGACACGCGCGAGCGCGCCGCCTACCGGCAGCAAATTGCGGGCCATCTGAAGTTTTTCACCATCGGATCGAGTCCCGATGATGTGCAGGCGGCGCAAGGGATTCCTACCGACATCAGGAACGGGGTCTGGTATTACGCTAAATCCAGAGTGTACTTCGCCAATGGCACGGTTTCACACTGGATAGATGATCCGTCCGATCCTCTTCAAACCGATTCTGGACAACCGCCTTCTGGAAAGCAGGTAATCAGATTTACCGTCGGATCCACCAAAGCCCAGGTCAGGGCAATCCAGGGGATGCCCTCGCTCGAAACTGGCAGTGAATGGGATTATGGAGTGTCCAAGGTGTACTTCAGCGGCAACCGTGTCACCGGATGGTACAGCTCGCCGCTGCTGCCGCTCAGAGCGGCAAATTAGCGGCGAACAACGACCGTCAGGGATGTGGCGGGCGCAGCGTTATCTTGCCCCTTTGCCAAAAAGAATTACCTGCGCAGTCTGGAACAGAACGACCAGATCCAGAAACAGGCTGTGATTCTTGACGTAATAAAGATCGTACTGCAGCTTTTCTACCGCATCCTCCACTGACGCCCCGTAGGAATAGCGTATCTGGGCCCAACCGGTAATGCCGGGCTTTACATTGTGGCGGTACCTGAAATAGGGAATCTGCTCCGACAGCTGTTCAACAAAAAACGGTCTTTCCGGCCGCGGACCAACAAAACTCATTTCGCCCTTGAGCACGTTGAATATCTGCGGCAACTCGTCTATGCGCAATTTGCGTATCACCCGTCCGATGCGCGTTACGCGGTCATCACCCTGGCTCGCCCAGCGCGGCTTGCCGTCTTTTTCCGCATCGGTTCGCATGCTCCGGAACTTCAGCACATGAAAGGTGATGCCGCCCTGCCCTACTCGCTCCTGCCTGTAGAAAATCGGTCCCGGACTGTCCAGCATGACAAGAAGTGCCGTGATAATCATTATTGGCAACGACAGCAGCAGCAGCAGTCCGCTGATGAGCACATCAAACAGCCGTTTGCTCGCATCCCGGAGAAAGCCGCGGTTGAATCCGTCGGAAAATATCATCCAGCTGGGGTTCATGGACTGAAGCTGAACACAGCCGGTTTCACGCTCGAAGAAAGACGGCAGATCAACTATGTCGATTCCGCTGAGCTTGCACATCAGCACGTCGTCAATCGGCAAACCGCCGCCGCGCCGGTCTCTTACTCCTATCACAATTTCGTCGGCGCGATATTTCTTCGCTATTGAACATAGCGGCCCGGTATCAGCAAGAATCTTGTCCTTTTCGACAAAATGATGAGCGCTATTCAGGGGCAGGTACCCCACTATCTGGAATCCCTGCTGGCCACCGGCCGTCTTTTCCAAAGTGTCCCCCTTTGCGGCGCGTGTGGCGGGTCCGAGAAAAAGGATACGCCGCGTGTTTGCGGGGGTGGGTGTCAGGTGGAAATAGGTGAAACGCCCCCCGGCAATCGCAAGAAATGCGATCGCATAGGCGATGCCGAATGCCCCGCGGCCAATAAACAGCTCCGGCACGGCATAAAATATGAGCGTCATGGCAACGAGACCGGCAAGAAAACTCACCCCGAGCCGCGCATAATGCCAGATCTGTTGTTCATGTTCCCGCTGATACAACCCCATTGCGATCATGATGATGGCCATGGTTATCATGAAGGCAATCGCTTTGGGATAGATGGGCAACACCGAGCCCACTTCGGTGACGTTGTGCAACTCTCCGAAGAAACGCACCCCTACACCTGCATACATGGACAGAAGCAGAATGCATGCCTCAACGATCCCGAGTATCAGCAACGATGCCGGCATGTAGTGCTTGAAAATGCGAATCATGAAACATCGTCCCCACAGCAAAAATTCCCGGTGGCGGCCGCGCAGCAGCCATTTCCGGAAGACGGATGAAAATACAGAGCACAGGCGGCACGCCTGAGGTGCAACTCAAGCGGCAGTGAATCTTGTCTAGAACTCAGCAAACAGGCACTTACCGACGGTATTGCCGCGAAATCCGGCATGACCACTCAATGGATCACCCCATAATTATTTTAATCGACCCCACTTCAACCATGATAAGCATGCAGCAACAGTCACCACCGGCGAGCTACCCCACCCGGAACTGGCCATTTCAGTCTAGCACCAGTC
>VFSW01012331.1_pt1 | contig 11942 bp, 8 predicted proteins | sample 5358111 | NCBI WGS metagenome assembly VFSW01 (sample SAMN11554181, study PRJNA540505) | mine drainage metagenome | isolation source: sediment from site ElyBrook_90M | place: USA: Ely Copper Mine, Vershire, VT | collected 2017 | reverse complement strand
AATATTCCTGATTCCATCCCCGCAGCAAGCAAGCGTCATCGATCAGGCATCGCTCCGCGGCTATCTCGGGGAATGGGTTGATCAGTTTCCTGCCATTGCATGACCATGACCTTCGCGGTGGCGTCGCCATCGTGTCGTCGGCTGATCTAAGGACGCGTCTCCAAATGATTGAAAATATCCATGGCTCAGGTGCGCCACCAGCAATTGGACAAGGCCCTCGATCAGATGGAGAGACAATGCTTCGTCCGAACTGGCCTCTGCTCAGCGGTTCATCGGACTGATTGGCGCAAAGAAATGGGCCACCGCACACTCCGGTCAATGGCTCAGTTCACGACCGCCTACCGACCGCGCGCTGATCCTGTTCGTGGAAGAGGATTCTGCAACGAGGATACAGGCGCACACTCCTTGCATGCTGCGATGGACATACGCCCCATCTCCGGAGTGTCAGAGGCGCTCAAGAATGCCTCTTAGACGAGCGCAAGACTTATACTGTCTTTGGACTTCATTGAATTTGAGATTGCACGGGTCGCCGCATGCCAAGTGAACACTCTTCTTTGAGAGTCAAGAAGCATTTATATCTAGAGCGCTACGACTTGAAAGAAGCAGACGTGTTTCAGAGCAATGAGGATTGGTGCAGATTGAGTGACCCTTCATGGTTCCCGCCGAGTAGGACGGAGTGGCGTCCAAGGCTATGGCTCCGCTCGTGCTTTCGATCACTCTCCATATTTCTGGTGTCGGCGTTATGGATTGCAACTCCGATGTCGGCCCAGAGCGGGGACCAGACGCCTTCGCACACTGACGTTGCAGCGGCATCTGCCAGTTCAGTCGGTTCCTCCTACATTCCGGTGGACAGTTGGATTTACCCGGCGGCCCTCCGTCTGTACTACCTTGGGTATCTTCCGACCGCTTACATTGGCCTGCGGCCCTGGACACGGGCTTCGCTAGCGCACATGCTTGAGCTTTCAAAGGAGTCTCTTGAGTCCGTGGATGCGCCCGGCGAGGCGGTCGAGATCAACGCTCGATTACGCGCGGAACTCGCTCCCGAACTGGCCGACAATTCATCGCCCTCCATTCGTGAAGCGGCTGTGTATACCCGTCTTCGCGGGATTAAGGGAACTATCCTCAACGATAGCTTTCACGTTGGACAAACAATCGTGAATGACTACGGGCGGCCCGACGAGCCCGGCTTCAACAATTTGACCGGCTTCAGCGCCGAGGCCCAGAGCGGGCGATTTAGTCTGTTTGTCCGCAGCGAGTACCAGCACGCTCCTGCAGCCACCGGCTACTCGTCAGCCGTCGCAGCGCAGTTGGCAGCAATCGACGGAACGCCCAATGTTCCTCAGACGACAATCCCCGAGGGCCCTATTGCCGAGCAGAACTTACCTCAGGTGATGGAGGCCAACGCTTCCGTTCACGTATTGGGACATGAAGTTTCGTTTGGCAGAAGCGATGAGTGGCTTGGCCCTGGACTCGGTGCCAGTATGGGCTGGTCGAATAATGCAGAAGGCCTGTACAGCTTTCGCATCAATAGGGTAGAGCCACTCTACATTCCAGGACTCTCGCGCTTCGTGGGCCTCTTTCGTTATGACTTCATGGTCGGGAGCCTCAAGGGGCATCAGTTTCCGAGTGATTCCTGGATCCACATGGAGAAGGTCAGCATGAAGGTCACTCCGGACCTCGAGGTCGGATTCATGCGATCCGTGATCTGGGGGGGGAAGGGACAGCCCTGCCTGCAGCCCGATGGCACTACCATCCCCTGCGATGTGCCGATCACGGTAGGCACATTCCTGCGCAGCTTCTTTAGCGTCACGGCCCCGCAGCCTGCCGTCAAGTTTTCGCGCCAAAACCCCGGAGCACGTTTCAGCACCTTCGACTTCACCTGGCGTACTCCGTGGGACAATCACCTGGTCACGGTGTACATGGATTCCTTTGCCCACGACAATGTCTTCCCAATCAGCAACCTGGGGCGCTCTGGTTTGCGGCCGGGTATCTATATCGCTCGCTTGCCCGGGCTGCCGCGAATGGACTTCCGCGCGGAGGGGACGACCACAAATCCACATGACCCGGAGAGCAACAGCGGGCGACTTCTTCTATGGGAGAGCGTTCAAGTGCAGGGATATACCAATAAGGGATACATCCTGGGCGATTGGATTGGGCGAGAGGCCACGGGCGGGCAGGCGTGGCTGACGTGGCACCTCAAGCCCGACGAGCAGATCCAGCTGCAATACCGCAACGCGAAGGCTGCGAGCGACTTTATCCCTGGCGGAACGACCCAGCATGATCTTTCGGCAGAAGTGGTTCTGAGGCCTGCACGCGCGCTTGAGATCAGGACGACCCTACAGGGGGAGTTGTGGAAAGCGCCGCTCATCGCACAGGGGCAGCAGCGGGATTTTGTTGGAACCGTGCAACTCACCTATTTCTTGCGCGGGAAATGAGCGCGCATGCAACCCCATTTGTGGCGGCCTGTCCAATGTCAAACGCCTATATCCATGGCGGCGTAAAAGGAACCTACGACGCCGGTCGATCGATGCCGCGATCACGGCTCGGAGATCCGCAAACTGAGGCCGGCACGGAGGGACACGACACGCTCTCCCAACTCCCGCTGCAGAGCGCCGGTGGCTTCAAAGCCCGTGCAGTGACAAGGCGCAATACGTTCGACATCGAACGCCCGCAAGTTCTCGATGGTCGCGTTGATGCGCTCCGCCGAAGCAGAAAACAGATGAAGGCCTCCCATCACACAAGCAATGCGGCCGTTGCCGATGAGATCTCTGGTGTAGTTCAAGGTATTGATCAATCCAGCGTGTCCACAACCGGTTATCACGGTCCAACCTCGTGGGGTCTCGATCAAGAGCGCTTGGTCATCGATCATCGGATCAGGCTCGGTGCATTCCGGATCCAGGAAGAAAGACTCGGGAACATCTTCGAAGGTATTCTTACGCGGGATTGCCCCGGTCGCGATCACTCCGGGAGCGATTTCCGTAGGCCCTGACGATTCGATGACATGGGACGGCCTCGATATCACGGCCCGATACGACGCAGGAGAGATACCGTTCGCCCGGTTCGGAGGCGTCCTTTCGCGACGATACTTGGCGTTCAATGCCGCTGGATGAATATAGATCTTGCCGCGAAAGCCAGCTTCCGTCAACGCAGCTATCCCGCCGGTGTGGTCTGCGTGGCCATGACTGATCACCAGAGCTTCGGCGGTCGTAACATCGATTCCGAGCAGGCATGCGTTATGCAGTAGCGTATGGCCCTGACCGGTATCGTAGAGAATGCGGTGGTGGTCGGCCTCAATCCAAAGGGCAATTCCCCATTCCCCCGCGGCGTCGATGGTGCCCGCCGTATTCTCAGCGATTGCAGTGATCTTGAGGCTATGAATCATCTTGCGACCTTCGGCACCAGGTAACGGTGCCCCTCCGTGGATGATCGCGTACACCCGGCGTCCATCACCGTACAGTGTACGCCGCCTATCCCCATCAGGCCCGGCGCCTCGGAGTCCGAACGATACCTTGCGACTGCCACGACGGAGCGAGGACGGGAAACTCGGTGCCGCTATTGTGCGCCGCGACGCCTGAGGATGGTCTTGATCGTCTCAAACATAATGAGTAGGTCCAATCCCAGGGTTTGATGCTTCACATAGTAGAGATCGTAAGCCAGCTTTTCACGGCTCTCGGCGAGCGTAGCTCCATAGCCATAACGTATCTGCGCCCATCCTGTGAGACCCGGACGGATCAGCGTGCGCACATGATAGAAAGGGATCTGCTCCGACAACCAGGAGACAAACTCTGGACGCTCCGGCCGAGGTCCGACGAAACTCATATCGCCGCGCAAAACATTCCAGAGTTGTGGAACTTCATCCAGACGAGTCTTCCGCATGAACTTCCCGATTCGGGTAACCCTGGGATCATTCTTTGTTGCCCACTTGGCTCCATCGGCCTCCGCATCCACCACCATCGTACGGAACTTATAGACCGTGAAGATTCGATCATTGAGACCGACGCGCTTCTGGCCAAAGAAGATGGGTCCCGGTGAAGACAGCCGTACAAGCAGAACGACTATGGGGAAAATTGGGAGAAAGAGAATCAGGCCAATCGCGGCCACAAGGGTCGACGCGATGCGGAGCAGAAATTGTTGCGAGGGTTTCATCCTGAAGCCCTCGCAGAAAAGAAGATCGCTTGGGTGAAGCCCGTCAAGCTGCAACTTTCCCGTGAGCCGCTCCTGAACACTGCCGACTTCTTCAATGGTGACGCCACGAAAACGCATCGACAGAAGCCCGTCGACGGGGAGTTCTCCGCGGCGGTCGTCAAGCGCAATCACGATACGATCGATGGACGTCTCTACGGAAGCCATTTGCTCAACCGCGGCGGCGAACGTTCTCTTGCGCTCTGCCTTGTCCGCTGCCGGTGCGTCCGAACCTACCACGACCATGCCCGCCTCACGATGCTCTCTGATTGTCTCTATGATTGAGCTAGCGCGCTCTCCTTCGCCCAGTACGTAGACCCGTTCCTGAAAGATTGCATGGCCACTGATCCATTCAAAGGCGCTCCGCCATGCAATGAGTGACGCAATGACCAGAATCAGGCCAAGAAGAAATACGAATCGCGCAATCGCGGCTTGCGGAAATATGTACACAATGGCTGACAGCGCAAACGCTAGAAATCCAATAATTAGCAGCAGTCTGAAATAAATCTCCCAGCGCGCAGAAATATGCTGTGGCTCGTAGAGATCAAAGTAGTAAGCGCACAAGATTGTACTTACCGTCAAAGCGGCAATCTTGAGCATGCCGTGATTATGCCCAAGGATAGTAAGCGTATCTGAACCCAGCACCAGTGCTGATGCGAGCACGAATGACCCACCAACGATCAGGGCTTCGCAAAGAATCAGTATGACCGTCCGCGTGGGATAATATACATTGAGTAGTCGTATCATTTATGCACCATACCGCGAACTACTCCGTTTTTCCATCGTAGCGGTAGTAGTAGCTTTCAGTGATTGCTGGCTTATCAACCGCATTAAGTGCAAACCCAATAATATTGGAAGCCTTCAGTTCATATTGCGCACGCTGAGCTACTGGGAATGTTGTCACACCTGCGCGTGCCACCAATAGTACTGCATCGCACGATCGCGCCAAATTCACAGCATCAGACACTAGCAGTACAGGGGGAGAGTCAACCACAATCCAGTCAAAATATGGCGCAGCTGTAGTAAGCAATTCATCGAATCGCTTACTACCTGAAAGATCGGCGGCTTTGTCCCCACCCTCACCCCCGGGAATGAATGCCAGATTATTAAGGACAGCAGATATCATGGCATCGCGATCTTTCACCTCTTCTGCATATTGCATAACTTCCAGGATGCTAGCTTTCCCAGAGAGATAATCAGCGAGTCCAGGATTATAACCACAGCCCAGATACTGGTGCAGACTGGAGCATCGCATATCCCCATCGATCAACAGTACCTTACTGTTTTTGTGGCGTGCCAGATTGAGTGCCAGGTTAGCTGCAATAAAACTCTTACCCTCCTGGGGCATTCCGCTGCTGACTAAAAGCGACTTCAGGCTCTTGAGGTCGCGGAACTCTTGGAGACGAGATCTGAGGCTCCGAAACTGCTCCACCCCTGCTCCACTCTTTTGCAGACCGGGGAGCCGGTCAAAGGACGGATTCCATGGTCTTCTGGGGACATCGGTCAAAAATGATGCATCGGCCGTAGAGAGGGGGGCGTTCTCGGCTGTGGCAATTGAGCCTTCCGAGGGGGCTGTTGAAGACTCGAACACACTAGTCGGATTGCGCGGATCGGCGGTGATGGCCTCTGCATTGGTTGCTGACTTGCGCTCAGCTTCCGCTCTTTGGAGCGCTTCATATATGTGGCTCATCGACCGCTTCCCCCTGGCTCCCTGTTGAATGTATTCATAAGTTTTCCTGTACCAGTGTCTATAGGATGATGTGGAGCATGCATTCCCGTGGGTTCCTGTTGTGAAGGAGCGATCAGGAATGACTGCATGTCCAGTTCTAGGTCGGCTGCAACCCGAGCGACAAGTGCGCCGGGGATCAAATGAAGTTGTTCGACATAGCCGAGAATAAGTGAGTGCTCGCAGATCAGATTAATGATGCGCGGAATGCCACGGCTATACCTATGGATAAGCTCTGTAGCGTCCGGCGAGAAAATGGGGTTGGTTGTGCCGGCGATGCGCAAGCGCTCAACGATGTATTCACAAGTTTGCTCAGCGGTCAAAGGCTGTGTGCGACACCATAGAAAGATCCGCTGTCGCAGTTGGCGAACACTCGGATGGCGCAACTTCTCTTCTAGCTCGGGTTGACCAGAGAGCACGATTTGCAGAAGCTTCTCGGACGACGATTCCAGGTTCGTCAGGAGACGGATCTCTTCCAGCAGTTCCCAGGAGAGATTCTGTGCTTCGTCAACAACGACGACACACGTCTCCTGCATGCGAAAGCGTTCGATAAGCCAGCGATTGAGTTGAAGTAACATGCCAGACTTTGTTCGTGAAGCAGGAGTCAGGCCGAAATCTGAAAGAACAAACTCAAGGAAATCAAGTGGGTCAAGGAGGGGGTTGAAGACGAAGGAAGTGCACACACGGCGTTGGCCAAGCTGCCCAAGGGCGCACCTCAGGAGCGTGGTCTTGCCCGTACCGACCTCGCCGGTGAGCACGGTGAATCCCTTGCGCTCGGAGATACCATATTCCAGGCCCGCAAGAGCTTCCCTGGTGTGGGGCATCATATACAGAAAGCGAGGATCAGGGCTCGCTCCGAATGGGCTGGTCTGCAGATTGAAGAACTTTCTATACATGGGTTAGCCACCCGCCTTCGCGAGCGATTTGTTCGCAGATTGGAGGTCTTCATGGCGATGACGTCTGCCAAAGAGTCCATGACCCTGCGTCTTATTCATTTCAGGAACCAAGGCTATCGTGGCGAGCGTCGGCAGCTTTGTAAATGCCCATACATCACGCTCTGTTCGCAGGGACTTATCCTTATATTCGAGGATGGCTACAAACAGCAGGCCGAGACTGAGGCCAAAGGCCAGACCACCAGCGGCGAATACGGGCCGATTCGGGAAGGTCGGCGCGTCGGGAAGATTCGCGTCGTCCATTACTCGGAACTGTTCTCCTTCCTGGCGTCGCTCGAGGTCTGTTGCCATTTGCGATTGATTCATCTTGGCCTGCAAGCTGTCATAGAAGTCCTGAGCCGTCTGATGATCCCGGGTGAGATCCTTCATCTTTGCCTCGATCATGGGCGTCGATTGGATGCGGCCCTGGTACAGCCGGATCTGGGCCTGGACCGCCGCCTGGTCATGTTTCTTCTGCAGAATGGCCGTGTTGAGTGCAGCGACCTGCGCACGCAGTTGCATCACGCCGGGGGAATCGTACGCTGTTGCCGCGTTGGCAGCAGTGCTTGCGGCCGGAGCACTTGCCGATTGCGCCATCTGTTTGCGCAGATCGCTAATTTGTCGCTGAATGGCAACGACCGTGGGGTACTCGGCTGTATACCGCGTGGTCAGATCGGCGGCCTGCGCTTCCAGCTTCTGCAATTCGAGTTCCTGGGTCTGCGGGGACACCTTCAGTCCGGGCGCTACGCTCTGGTGGGATTCTTGCGCGAGTAGAGCCTCTATAAGAGACTTGTCCTGCTCCATTCGAGCGAGAGACTGAGTCGTGGCATCCAACTGAGTACCCAGAGTAGTCAGCATCTGCATATTGGTTTGCTGCTCCTCAGGAAGCGCACCCATATACTCGCGCTGAAAAGCAGCCAATTTTGCATCTTGAGAATCGAGGTTGCTCTTGGCCTGATCGAGCTGGCCCTTCAGAAACTGGGTTGTTCCTTCAGCGGACTGTTCTCTTGCCTGAAGATTTTCACTGACAAACAAGGAGGTGATCTCACGGCAAACCAGCTGAGCGGTATGCGGATCGGGTGCCGTAAACGAGATGAAGAATCCCGGCAATCCGCCTGATCCCTGAATCTCGGAATGGATGGGTGTGATGCCAATGTTCTTACGTGTCATGGTGACTTTGTCATCCATGTTCATATTGGCTTCGCCGAGATTGAATCGCTCGATAATAGGCTCCAGTCTCGAGCGGCTCAGGATCTGCTCCTTCATAGAAGCCAGGCGGCTATCAATATCCTGCGCAAGAATCGGCTTGACGTAGGTATCGGGCACCGTCTGCGGCTCAATCAGCACGAGCGTCTGCGAAGTATACTTCGGCGTCAGGCGATAGGTGATCGCAAGCGCAATGAGAGGAAAGATCAAGGCGGGAATCACTAGCATCCAGCCACGACGTTTCAGGATGGTGACGTAGTCTTCAAAAATCAGTGGACGATGACCAAGCATTCGAATTCCTCAGAAGTGGCCGGGATGAATTGGCCCGGGTGAATAAGTAAGTCCAGCCGAGAACACTTGACTAAGCCCGCTGAAAATATTCTGTGAGGCTCCAGGCGTGCTGGTGGATTGGGTGAGGGCTGTATAGCTGGCATAGGCCGATAAGGATCGACCGATCTTTCGAGACATTTGGATACTACCGTCAATGCCCGTAAAATTTTCGTTGAAGCCAGGAACTTGCGCCAATGCCACGCTACGGAAATAAGAGCCAGCCACCGCTCCTTGCCAGTTGCGACTGAATTGACGCTGAGTAGACAGGGCGATGCTATCAGTGAGCGCTCCATAGATGACGCCAGAACCTGCGTTGGTGGCCCGGCTATAGGTCAGGCTGGCGCTTGTCAATCTCCGAGTATAGGTGAAACTGGCATTTGCGGCGACGTCTAGCTGGGCCGGCATGAAGGTCTCCATGACGCCGGTACCGTAGGTCCTTTGAGGACCAACCGCGATACTCATGGTGAGCGTACGAGACCATTGGCGCTGAAACTGAACCATCAGTCCTTCGGTGGTGAAGGGGAGGTTAAGGTTTTGATACTGCTCGGAGGTATAGCTATAGGTGGCACTCGCGCCGACGGAGTTGCGGGCATTGATGCGGTGATTAAGGCCAAGGGTCCCATACTCTCCCGTGGAATCGAGTCCCAGATCACTGAAGAAGCGAAGGATCTGCCACGATACCGACCCGGTGACGGAAGTGCTTCCCGTTAGCTGGCGAGTTACTCCGCCATTTAGTCCGTTCGATACGCTCGCACCATAGTTGGTAAAGATACTTTGTGCCGCCTGATCTCCTATCTGGACAGGGGGCACGCCGATGTCTCCCACCCCTGGAATTCCGGAGAGCCCTACGATTGGAGATTGTGGAAGGTAACTCACCGCATCGTCCACCACAAAATTCCAATTCTTTGTTACGACAACCTGGGAGAGTGCAAGATTCTGAAATGTCGTGGAAGAGGGATATCCGGGAACATTAGAATATAGATAGCCGCCGGTATACACGAGGCTGAAGGGCTTCGTCTGACTCGAAGAAAGATAGGCCAGATCTCCACTAAGGGTTGTTTGGCTCGCTGCGCTTCCAACGCCGTAACCTGTCTCAACGGACTCCGAAGCAGTCAGTGCATACGTCAAGGTTCCCTCGACCGTGGGGAGGGCGAAGCCAAATCCCGGAGAAGGCGACGTCGTTGGCCCTTGCAACTGAGCGTGAGCAAGGGAGCCGAGTGTCAACAAAATGAGAGGTGCCACCAGGTGGGTCTTCATGGATAGCCTCATGGGACCACGATCGTGTCCCCCGGAAGAAGGGGAACGTTCTGACGGTTATCGCCCTTGAGGGCCAATCGATAGTTGAACGGGATTTTCTGCTGGTTTCCCTGGGGTCCACGGAGTATGTAGATGTGCCTCCCGTTTGTGTAGGGGGAGAGACCGCCCGCCTCCGCTATTGCCTGGAGCGGCGTCATGCCCGGCGACAGCACAATCGGGCCAGCCTTGAGAACCTCGCCGACCAGATAAATCCGCTGGCTGTTCACCGCCGCTACAACCACGGCGACGACCGGATCCTGGATGAACTTCTTCAATTTCACTGTAATGTCGTGCGCGAGATGCATGGGCGTCAGACCGGCCGCAGGAATGTCGCCCACCAAAACCAGAGAAATCATTCCATCCGGACGAACCGGGAAGGTTCCAGAGAGGCTCGGCTCCTGCCAGACGGTGATCTGCAGCGAGTCATCCGCCCCGATCACGTAGCGGGTACTGTCCGTGTCCACCATGGGGGCAACCTGGGGGTTGCTCTGGGTCGGAGTCACAGTCGGGGTTAGTACCGGCTTCGCAAGGGTCTGGGCCATGCCGGCGGATGTGGACAAGAGAAGCACTCCCCAGACCAGGCCGGATGATGAGCGCCGGGTCGACCATCTCTCTTTCTGTAGTACAACACTCATGAGAACTCCTTAGGCTGATATCCGTTGCATGACATGGGCCAAACGCAAAAAGTTGCAGATGCTCTTTTCAAGGCACTTGCGGCACAGAATGTAAGTATAGTATTTTGCGTTAGTTATCGTAGCCAATTGACGTGGCTGCCTTGCGTAAGATCCGGCAGACATGGTCGTTAGACAAGAAAGTGATGCACAACGCAGTAAAAAGTGGAAAAACAGTTCCACATTGGCTAGGAGACTTCCCCTCTTAGGGTTCCCATCGATCATTATCCCAATATCGAATCGGGCAGCGTTCGCCGCTACTGCAGGCCTGCGCTCGGGGTCTGCGCGAGCTTTACTCCCCGCACAGGCTAGCCGGCCCACATCCGTTCAGCGATGAGGAGGCAGAGTTTCTTCGATTCAATCTGCGCTGTGCCATTTTAGAAAACCGTTTAGAATCAGAGTCTTATGAAGTGCTGAGACTTAGGATGATAGACGGTGGACTTGGCCTGACGAGATCCGCGTTCCGGCGTAAGTGTTGTTGTTGCAGTGCTTACGATCCGCGGAGCTGGCGGATGATCTCATCAACGGGCCCGATGCAACACAACCGAACGCCCGGACTACATTCTGGCATAACAATCACGCACAGGCAGTTCTCGACCGGCGCGGAGGCGCCTTGCGGAGGGCAGCTAACAACCTTGACAGATAAGTCGCATCGGTCTTTCATTGTGGCAGCGGAATTGCTGGAGTCATTTGCGAAGGATACTTTCAGAATGACGGACGCTCAACTCGCACCCAATCCAGCCGAATCCCTCGATTCCAGGCGACCGCCCCCATCCCCAGCAAGTCCTGGCGTCTGGCTTTCATGGTTGCCTCATCTCTTTCTAATCCTGGCTATCATAGCTGTTTACTATCAAGTTATTGGCAAGTTAGTACTGGACTGGTACGCCAATCCTGACTTCTCCCATGGCTTTCTCGTTCCCCCCTTCGCAGCCTTTCTCCTGTGGGACAAGCGGAAGGTTCTCCGTGAGACGCCGATACGACAGAGTTGGGCGGGGATATGGCTGGTTCTGGCAGCGATTATGGTGCTGTTTCTGGGTGTCTACGGAGCAGAGTTGTTTCTCTCCCGCATTTCTCTCGTGATGCTCTTCGGGGGGCTGGTCTGGACGCTCTTCGGAAGGGCTATTCTGCGGGAAGTTCGCTTTGCCATCCTTGTACTTCTACTCGCGATTCCCATTCCCGCGGTCTTCTTTAATCAAATCACCTTTCCATTGCAACTGCTAGCCTCAAGAATGGCGAGTTCGCTCTTGCCACTGTTCGGCGTTCCGGTCCTCCGGGACGGAAATATCATTCAATTGCCAGCGCTGCAACTTGAGGTTGCCGAAGCGTGCAGTGGCATTCGCTCGTTGATGAGCCTGTTTGCCATAGCGATCTTCTATGGATATTTTCTCGAACGAAGTACATGGCGAAGGGTTATATTGGCGCTCGCGAGCATCCCAATCGCAGTGATAGCGAATGCAGCACGGATTGTGGGCACAGGCCTGTGCGTTCAGTATTGGAATCCGGACAAAGCCGTTGGATTTTTCCATGAATTTTCCGGTTGGCTGATGTTCATCGTGTCGCTTAGCTGTCTGTATCTCCTTCACACCGCAATGAGGCTCA
>VFSW01012330.1_pt1 | contig 11944 bp, 10 predicted proteins | sample 5358111 | NCBI WGS metagenome assembly VFSW01 (sample SAMN11554181, study PRJNA540505) | mine drainage metagenome | isolation source: sediment from site ElyBrook_90M | place: USA: Ely Copper Mine, Vershire, VT | collected 2017 | reverse complement strand
GCATTACGACCGTGCCAAATTTTGCCGAACGGTTCGAGGCGGCTATCGCGGTCGCCTCGGATCGGGCTATGGTGACGAAAGTCGCCTTGCGGGAGGGTTTGGGCTTGCATACGGCAGTCGAACCGACCATTGCAAAGAACGACGCGCGTGGTCGGAGTGCGCCGTCTCTGCTGATCTCACAAACCTTGATTGCGGTTGCGATGGTAGCCGTGGCCGGTTGCTCGAGCAATTCTCACAGCGTCGCCAAGGCCGGGGCGCCGCTTCCAGAAGTTGCCGCGGCATCGAATCCGTGGACGGCATTTTCATCGAATCCGGAAGTGACGCAGATTCTCGCCAGTTCTTGCTTCGATTGCCATTCAGAAGAAGGCAACGCCGCGTGGTATGTGAAGATTGCGCCGTCGTACTGGTTTTCTGGATCGGCGCGGGAGAATCTGAACTTCACCAACTGGAAGGATTACGATGCGCAGCGGCGCAAGGACGAGATCGAGGCGATCGGGCGGGTGGTGAATCGCGGCGAGATGCCGCCGTGGGATTACACTGTGTTCCATCCGGCGGCAGAATTAACCAACCCACAGAAAGACCTGGTGAGCGAGTGGGCGGCGCGTCAGGTGGAAACGCTGCCGGCGCACTGACCACGCGTCTATCCATCTGGAGGACTCGACGCGTTAGTCCTCGAGACGCGCATCGTGAGGCTAATCGTAGAGGCGCGAGGCACCGAAGAGGCCGACCGTCAGGAAGGCGAGGCCCAGAGCGATGGTCGCGCACGACGGCCATAGCGCGCTCGCGGGCGGCAGATTCCGGATCATCAGATTGTTGAAGGCGAGCATCGTCCAGGTGGTTGGCAGGAACTGGGCAAACGCGCGCATCCATGACGGCTCGAAATCGAGCGGCCACCAGCATCCACCGATCGCCGACATCGCCATGGCCACTACTGCGCCAAACGGCATCACGGAATCGTGGGTCCGCGCGATGCAGGCGATGATGAGGCCGAAGGCCGCGGCAGCGAAGGAAATCGCCGCGGCGGGCAGCAGCAACATCGCGGGATTGCGACCCAGCGAGACCCCGAACATCGAATAGCCGATCGCCATCAGCACGATCATTTGAAACAGCCCGACGAGGAAGCGCGCGAGCAGCTTGCCGATGAGGGTGCCGGCCAGCGGCGCCCCGCTGACGCGCAGACGCGCAAGCGTACCCCAGTCGCGCTCGTCGATGAGGCCGAGCGAGATGCCCATCAGCATCCCGATCAGCAGAAAGGTAATACCGAAGCCGGGCACGTATTGATCGAAGGAGTTGACGTTGGTGTTGCCGCCGGTGGCGGAGCGTTCGGCCCATCCCAGAGTGCCCGGGACGATCGGCAGGGCCGCGGAGGCGAGCGCCTCGAGATCGGCGTGCAATTGGGTGGTCGGGAGCGTCGGCAACGGCGGCATCGAAGGTAACTTGATCGACAACGTGCGCATCGTGGCGGTGCCGAGAGCAGACGAATCGGGCAAGTGTGGCGGAGGAATCGCGAGATCGATCGGCTTCGAGAGTTCGGCGAGGGCGGCCGGCGAGGGCGGTGCGGGAAACGCCGGCGGCGGAGGAATCGCGTTGGCATGGGAACCGGCGGCGGCCTTGAGCGCGGTGAACCATCGATCGAAGTCGCGCTCGCTCGCCTGCAGCGCGACCAGGTAGTCGCGAACGCCGGCGAGCGCGTTGCGCCGACCGCCGACTTCGGTGGCGAGCGCGGCTTTCGCCTCCGCGATCGATTGATCGACGGCGGCCTGGGTTTGTGCGCGTACGGCGTCAAGGGCCGCGCCCAGGTGGCGGCCGAGCTGTTCCTTGATGGTGGATTCGGCGTGCGACTGAGCGATTGCGATTTGCCGCTGGTAGTCGGTCACGCCGGCCTGCAGGGCGTCGAGATCGGCGGAGATCCGCGTGAGTCGTGCGCGGAGGTCGGCGGCGCCACTGGCGAGGCGGCTACTCGCCTGGTCTCGGGCGGCGGCGGTGATACGCTGGCAGAGCTTGGCCACGCGGAACTCGATCGCGGAAACTTCGAGCCGCTTGATCGGATCGACATAGAGCACGACTTCGGCGCCGTGACCGGCGGCGAGGGCGGCAGTAGTGCCGGACGGAATCAGAATCGCCAGCGGCGCCCGATCGCGTCCGCTGACGATGGCGCGCGCGGCGTCGAGCGTCGGCATGCGGATGACCGTGACGGCGTGCTCGCGATCGAGCGCGTCGACGATCGCCTTGGCGACGGCACCGCGATCGTCGTCAACCAAGGCGAGCGTGTAGGTTTTGGCGGTGAGCCGCGCACCATAGATGTTGCCGAGCGAAAAACCGGCGACCGCGATGATCACGATCGGTGCGAGCAGCAGCATAAACAGGCCCACGGGATCGCGCAGGAGCAGGCGAAATTCGTTGAGGAAGGTGAGGGCGATGGTCCGCGGCATGGGAGGAATCGGGTGGAATCGAATCAGTGCCCGTTGCGGCCAGGATCGCGCAACGCATGTCCGGTCAGCGCGATGAAAGCGTCGGAAAGATTGGCGCTGTGGACGCTGAACTCGAGCACCTGCGCGCCGGAGCGGCGTGCGCGCTCGAGGATCGGATCCACCAGCGCGAAGCTTTCGAGCTGCAGTGCGACTTTGCCGTTGGTGGCATGAACGGCTATCGGCGTGATGCCGGGGAGGCCGTCGCACCAGTTGGGCGGGGCGGTTTCCCGGAACGTGATCTCCATTAGCGTCTGGCGTCCGCCCAAAGCGATCAGCTCCGTGATGGTGCCGCCGGCGACGACCTTGCCGTTATCAATGAGCAAAGCCCGGCTGCAGATGCGCTCGACCTCTTCCATATAATGCGTGCTGTAAACGACGGCGGCGCCGGCCTCGGCGGCGCGGCGTACGGTGTCCAAAATTTGCTCGCGCGATTGCGGATCGACGCCGACGGTCGGCTCGTCGAGCAGCAACAAATCGGGTCTATGAACCATCCCGCAGGCGAGATTAAGCCGCCGCTTCATCCCGCCGGACAGCACTGCGACCGGATCGTCTGCGCGCTCGGTCAAGCCCACTTCTTGTAGCACACGCATACAATCCGAGCGTGCCTGGGATTTCGAAACGCCATGAAGGCGGGAGAAAAGTTCGAGATTCTGGTAGCCGCTGAGCGACGGATAGAGCGCGATCGCCTGCGGCACGAAGCCGAGCCGGCGGCGCAGCGCGAAGTGTTTTGATGACGGCGTGGCGCCGTTGATACGCACGGTTCCGGCGTCGGGTTCGAGCAGGGTTGCGAGCAAGGATAGGGTGGTGGTCTTGCCGGCGCCGTTGGGGCCGAGCAGGCCAACGAGTTCACCGGCGTTGACGGCGATACTGACGCCATCGAGGACGAGGCGCGAACCGAAGCTCTTGCGCAAACCGACCGCTTCAAGCAGGGGTGAGCCATGGGGCACAATTGCAATGTTGCCCGATCGCTGCGGGCTTAGCGAGAGACCCCCTTCGACTCGTGCTGCGCTTTTAGAATACAATCGGCCTTCCTCGTCGGATCTATCACGGTCGGAATGCAACCACTTATCATAGCAACTGAGAACGGTTGCGGGATGCCTGCACGAAGACGGTCTGGTTACCGAATGGTTCAGCTAATGTTCCCTGCGGAACCAATTAACCGTCCAGGTAGTTTGGCGGCACGACGCTGCCGGGCCGGGGTTTGCTATAATAACTGACGGTTTATCGCGAACACACGCTTCCCGCCCGTTCGATTTTGCCACGACGCATCCAGCGCCAGGCCGTGTTGTCGCCAGCAGTCAGGGGCGCCCGCGCCCTTCGGAGTTTTCCTGAATGAGAATTTTGAGCGTAGGCAGCGCCTTTCCCGAAAACCTCTATCCGCAGGAAGTGATTACCGGCGCGATCAAGCAACATTGGGGTGAGCGCCTCGAACATCCCGAATTGCTCGACCGGCTCCATTCGCGGGCCGGCGTGAAGCAGCGCTACCTGTAATTTCCATTGGAAAAATACACTAGCTTCGAGACTTTCGGCGAGACCAATCGGGCGTGGCTCGAAGTCGCCGCGGCGCTGGGTGAACGGGCGATCGACCCCGCGCAGGAGCGCGCGGGATTTCAGCGGCGCGATCTCGATGCGCTCTACGTAGTGTCCGTGACCGGCGTCGCGAGCCCGTCGCTCGACGCGCGGCTGATCAACCGGATGGGCTTGCGGCCGGATATCAAGCGGACGCCCATTTTCGGCGTCGGCTGCGTCGGCGGCGCGATCGGGCTCACGCGCGCCGCGGATTATGTGCTCGCATATCCGAAGCAGGTCGCGGTGATTCTGTCGGTGGAATTATGCTCGCTGACGGTTCAGCGCGACGACCTTTCGACCGTCAACATGATCTCGATGGGCTTATTTGCCGACGGCGCGGTGGCGGCAATTCTGGCTGGCGCCGAGCGCAGCAGCGCGGGTCCGGCGATCGTCGCCAATCGATCGGTCTTCTACCCGGACACCGAAGAGATTATGGGCTGGGATATTTCGGAGAAGGGCTTCGCGATTGTGCTCTCGCAACATTTGCCGGAGTTGATCAAGCGGCGGCTCGGCGGCGATGTCGATTCTTTCCTGGCGGCGAACCAACTGACGCGCAGCGAGATCAAGAGCTGGATAATTCATCCCGGCGGTCCGAAGATTCTGCAGGCGGTCGAAACGGCTCTCGGCCTGTGCCATCGCGAACTTGAGTTGTCGTGGCAGTGCCTCGCGGAATTCGGCAACCTCTCCTCGGGATCGGTACTGAAGGTGCTCGAGGCCGCGATGACGAGCCAGCGTCCCGAGCCCGGCGCCCCGGGACTCATCCTGGCGATGGGCCCTGGGTTCTGCTCCGAAATGATGCTCGTGCGCTGGTGAGTCAGAGGTGCGCCGATTCTGCCGCGGATACAGGGCGTGGACCGTTGCGAAAATCTGGTGCGGCGCGACGTTGCGGATGCTGCGGCGTGATTCACGCGCGCGCCGGAACGGAGACGGACTAGGCTCTAATCCGCCCACGGAACGCTGATTTTAGACTAACCCCCGCCCGGCGCCCTCAGACACGGCGCAGACGACGAACGTCCGTCGCCGCGCCGATCTTCTCTAGCACGCAAATCGCAAGATAGCCGAGGTCGGGTTGGCGCCAGGTCCATCCGAGTTGCGCCGAACCCGGGCGCGCATGATGGTTGCGATGCCAGTTCTCGCCCTGAAACAGATGCATCGCGGCGAGCCACGTGATGTTGCGGCTGGAGTCCTCGCCAATTGCGGCGGTCGGTTCGGTGTGACAGATGCTGTTGACGAAGCACTGCGCGTGCAGTGCGAAGACTAGCCGGATCGAGCCGAGCCAGAAGAACGCGGGCCATCCGAACCATAGGCCGCCGAAATAAGAGAGCGCGAGGATCGGCGGTTGCAGAAAGTTCCAAACCCGGTATATCGGACGGTCAAGATCCAGGCAGAAGCGCTTGATTTCCGGGATGCCGGCTTGCCATAGCCACCGCAGATGAGACCAGAAAAAGCCGTGTCGCGGACTGGAGATATCGTCGTCGGTATCGGCTGTCGCATGATGCAGTCGATGGCCGGAAACCCACGTGATCGGCTTACCGGAGCCGTTCAGGACCGCGAAAAAGGTGAGCACCGCGAGCGCCCAAGGCTTGAGCGTCAACGAGCGATGGGCGATCGCGCGATGATAGCAGACGGTCGTGCCCAGTCCGCCAATCCACGCAAGGGCAATTGCGCCGAACAGCAAGCGCCATCCGGGAAGTGGGAACAGGATTAATCCGATTGCAGCGGTGAGATGGATCAGGACGATCCAGCCCAAGGTAAAGGCGTCCTGTGCGGAGGTCCTCCACCAAGGCAATTCCCAAGGACGCTCGGCGATTTGCGCGCGAGACTCTGCGGCTGTCAAGACGGGAGCGTCCTTGAGTACTTGAAAGGGACCGGGTTCGCTTTATGGTCGGATAGTGAGCCGCTCGCGAACCGCTGGATTACCAGCGGCTGCCACCGCCGCGATTGCCGCCGCCACCACCACTACGATTGCCACCGCCTCCGCCGCGATTACCGCCACCGCCGCCCGCCTCACGTGGCCGCGCTTCGTTGACTTTGATATTGCGGCCCTTGAGCTCGGTCTCGTTGAACTGTTCGATGGCGCGAGCGGCATCGGCGGAGTCCGTCATCTCGACGAACCCGAAGCCTTTGGACTGGCCCGAGAACTTGTCGGTGATGACGGCAACGCTTTCGACCGCACCGGCCTGCGAGAACAGCGCTTCGAGATCGGCGTTGGTAACGGAGTAGGCGAGATTGCCTACATAGAGCTTGCTGGCCATGTCTGGCCTCCTAGGGATATTGCGAGGAAGCAGCAGACAGAAAGCCGTACTTTACGAGGCTTAACGGGGAGATGCGTCCTAGCGTTCCCACAGGGTAGCCGTCGCGCGTTGTAATGTAAAGTAGCCGGACGCGAAATGGCTATTCTAATGGGCGTTCGCGATGCCGAATGTCGCGTCCTTCGACCATAAAGACCACTGATTCCGCGATGTTAGTCGCGTGGTCCGCGATCTTTTCGAGCGAGCGTGAGACGAACACCAGCCTGGTTCCCTGGCCGATTTCCGTAGGCTCTTCGACCATCGTGTTGAGCAATTGGTCGAGCACTCGCTGATGCATTGCGTCAATTTCGTCGTCAGTCTCGATCACCGTTCTGGCCAGCGCGCAGTCGCCATTGCCGAGGGCGTCGAGGCTGCTCTTGACCATCGCGCGCGCGGTCGCCGACATGCGTTCGATATCAAGGTCCACGCCAAATACGCCGCGACTGGCGGCGTCGCTGGCGCGCGTACAGATGTTGACCGCCTGGTCGCCGATCCGTTCCAGGTCGGGGTTAATTTTGAGGCTCGCCATGATCATGCGCAGGTCGCTCGCGGTCGGATGGTGCAGGGCGAGCACGCGGACGCAGCGCTCATCGATTTCGCTATCGAGGCGATTGACTTCGGCGTCGCGAGCGGCAACCGCGTCGGCGCCTTCGGCATCACCCGCAAACAGGCAGCGCACGGCGTCGGCAATTTGATCGCAGACAAATTCGCCCATGTGCAGAAGTGCTGCTCGCAGATCCGCGAGGTCTTGCTCATAGCGGCTGCTGGTATGTTGCAACATTTGTCCCTTGCGTCCGCACAGCCGATTCCATGCGCGACCGCCGACGGCGGCCTTGGTAGCGATCGCAAGTCGTGCAGGAACGATGGACCCGCGGATAATCGGCCTGGCGGATGATCGAGGTGTAGTGCGTTCCTGCCGTTGACGCAATACGGGCCGTCGGCAGAAGCGCTTTGGCGCTCCCAAAGCGCTCAGGCGGAGATTTCGGCGAGGCGGTCGGCGACCTCGCGATGAATCCGCAGCACCTCCGCGAGCGTTTCGGGTTGACGCCGGCCGAGGCCACATTCGGTCGCGATGCCGAACTGAGCCAGATGACGGCGAGCGGTTTGCGCCCGCCCGATCGAGCCCGCGACGCCGTCTTGCAGATGGACCAGGCCGAGAAAGACCTTGGCGTTAGCATGCTGGAGATCGCGCAGTGGCGCGAAGTAGGCGTCGTCTTTGCGGGCGGTCGGGACGGGCAGATGCACCCAATCGACGCGCCGCCCGGAATTTGCGATCGCGAGGTTAGCCATCCGCACCGACAGCGCGAGCGTGTCAGGCTCAACCAGATGGCGATGCGCGAGGTCGCCGTAACAGAAATGGAATCCGAGGCTGGCGCCGGGCGGAATCGCGCGCGAGATGCGATCGAACTGCGCGGCCGCGCGCGCAAACGGATCACCCGGAAGAGCGATCGCGCCGGTCACGACTTCGAGAATTTCAACGCAGACGTCCCATTGGATCGCGAGATCGCCGGGTGGGATGCGCGCGGAGATCTCGGCGACTTCACGGAGCATCGCGGCTTCGTAGGCGGGGCCTACCAGTTCGCGATCGCGTGGTGCGGGAACGAAGGTGGCGAAGCCGCCGAGGGGCGTCGGGAGGCTTACCTGAAAACGCACACCCGGTGGAAGTTCGCCGCGGTCGCGGAGCTCGCGAAAGACCGCGTAAGATTCGATCGCCCAGCGCGCGTAATGTAAATCGGCGAAATCGATCGTTTCGAGGCCCGGCCGGAGCCGGAACGCCCAGTTGTCTTCATAGGCGCGCGCGAGGCCGTCGGGGGTGTTGGGACGGGCGACGGTTTCGATGCCCGGATGGCCGTCGAAGACCAGCAGCGCCTGGCACTGAATCCAGGTTTTGCGCGGGCCAACTTCGCCGTCCGGGATGGTCTCGAGATGCGGTCCGAGCGCGGCCGCGCAAGTGATGAAGACCTCGCGCGCGGATTCGAGCGGTACACTGCCGACGAGCAGGACGTCGCCCTGCCCTTGGCCCTGTGCTTGACGCATTCTCCGGTGCCCTCCGTCAAGCTCTTTGAACTCTTTTTTCGAGTTCATCGAGGCTCTCGATCCCCTGTTGGATGGATGCGGCGAACCGCCTGAGACTGTCGCCGACCGCGCACACGATTGCAACCGCGGTACTACACGCGGGAGGCGGTAACATCATTTTGGCCTTTTCCGCCAGTTGGTCCAGTTAACTTCCGAAGACTCGATGACTTCCAGGTCATCGAGAGCGATCTGATCGGTAAACAGGATTAGGTTGTTGCACGACCAGCGAGCGTTAGGTGCGATGATACTGTCGAAACCCAGGAAGTAAGCCGCGTCGCCGATTGCCTGGGTTGGCGCGTAGAGTATCTCGCGGTAGCGAGACGGATCGACACCAAGCGGAATCATCGCGCTTAAATCCGGAAGCGTGAGAGTCTTCGCAGTCCTGACTCTGATGCGATGTAATCCGTACCTGATCCTCGATGGAAAGACCGGCTGGCGTGACAGGTGGAAGTGAACTTCCGCAATGGCTCCGTCCGGATCAAGAGAGGTGTAGAGCACGTCGAACAACGTGGGATCCCAGCGTCCGCCGGAAGCGCTTCCCTGCAAAGGGTCCCGGCCGTCCCGCACGGCTCGCCAAGTATCTCCGGTGTAACGAACTCTATCGAAGGCATCCAGCGCGTCGAGCAATGCGGGATCGCGTGGCTTCCGTGCTCCCGGCATTGCAGTTCAAGCCCAGGCAATCATAGGTAGGCGCCGGCGTCGAGCCGTTCGATAACGGCGAGAACTTCCTGTGTTCGATCCGCGATAATCAGGTCGATCGCGCGTTCGTTGTTGAGCAGCGGATGTTTCGCATGAAGCCATAGCCGCGTTTCCGCCGGCGTGTAGAAATCTGACAGCCGATCGACGACATAGCGCAGGTCGGCGATGATGGTCTGGGTTGCGAGCGGCGGCGAGGCTTTACCGCTCTTCCATCGCGACACGGTCGGGCGCGACGCATTGACGATGTTTGCGACATCGGAGCCCTTGAGCCCACCTCGCTGCTCAAGGTCGTTTAGAATTCGGGCAACCGCGCTTTCCATGGGCAGCCTAGGCTTTCCCTTGGCCGGCTCTTCCGCGATTAGAGGGCTGCCTTAACAGCAGAGATCTCGAATGCTCGCGGCCGATTGTTTGGTCGAGGTTTTCCAGGACACCACGCATTCGATCAAGGCGGAAGCTTGCTTTTTCGAGAGCCCGCTTCGTTGCCGGGTTGCTCGTATCAAGCTTGGCCGCTTGGCGAGCTCGCCGGTCTGCAACTGCAAGGTGAACGTTCAGGAATCGATCAACCCGGCGTTCTTCTGGGGTACGAGATGGGTCACGTAACTGCTTGAGGCGTTGCGTAATGAAGTGTGCCTTGGGGTCGTTGAAGGTATCGTCTGCACCTCTGGGACAGCAGTCTCGGTCTTCGCAGGATAGTAAGCGGCGCGCTCCTCTTGCCTCAAGAAGAGCACGCGCTTCATCAAGCTTGAAGTAGCGATCGACCGCCGCAAAGTAAACGCGCCCGCCTTGGCCTCCCCCGCCCGGCTTTCGCACCAACCACCGTCGAACATCGAAACGTTCCTTTTCGGACACGCCATGGGCGATCGCTCCTGTTGCGCCGAAAGCGGCTACCGCCAATCCTGCTATGCCACCAACATTGTCCGCGATGAGTGGACGCTTGAGCGCCTGAAAATCGGCGACCGCAGAAATATAGCGTCTCACACCTGTGGGTGTCGCGTCTGCTCCGAACCCAGAGATCCGTAGCCACAGATTCTCGAATGGAAGATCCTGAAGTTCGGTAAGGAAGACGCGGCGTTGTTCAGGTTCTCGCAGAGTTTCGTATGGAGTGGTCAAGGAATAATCAGTGCGTATATTACCTCCGCCCATATCATCCAGGGCATGCCGTACATCTGTGCACAGTTGCAGATCTATTCGCCACCAAGCGCTCCGCGCGTTGATCACAAAATGGGATGGTACTAAGAGAGCATCGACAGCGTTCGTAACCGCAAGGGTCGCGACCTCTTTAGCAATCCGCCGACTACCGTCACCCGTGAAGTCCCGCGGAATCATGGGACGCTTTTTGTCAGCAAAGGTGAGCCACTGTGCCGATGACGTATAGCTGCCGGGGCTCGCTCAATTCTGCAATTCTTGTATCGAGTGTGATCTCTGCGCCTGCGCTTTTGAGCAATCGCAACAAATCACTTTGAGCCTTGAGCGAGGAAGCATCCGCTACCACTCTATTCACCGGTAGCCTGCCACTGCTGTGAAGTGTCTCAAGTTGGCGATGATTGGAGCCAATCCGAATGAAATGTCCGATCGGTTCAGGTTGGCGAGGTAGATAGTGAATCTCGGCGCTCATATGTAAGAAAGCATATACGTTGCATTAATGTTTCGCAAACGGTGACAGATGAAATCAAATCGCATCTATCTCCTAGTGTTCACCATCCTGGCGCGCCAACTCTCGTTCATGGTTCAGAACAACAGAGAAGTTTCCTACAGGGTGCGCCAGGCGCGGCCGTCGCGCGCGATCAGGAGCGCCGATTCGGTCGGACCCCAACTGCCCGCCGCATAGGGAAACGGTTCGGCGTCGGAATGCTCCCATGCGTCGAGGATGACCTGCACGAAACGCCACGCCGCCTCAACCGTATCGCGCCGCATGAAGAGCGTCTGATCGCCGACGATAACGTCGGTGAGCAGGGTTTCGTAGGCCTCGGGCGAGGCCGTCTTGTAATGGAAATCGACATCCACCGGATTGAGCCGCAAGGTCTGTCCGGGAACCTTCGAGATGATATTGAGAGCGAGGCCCTCGTCGGGCTGAATGCGGATCGAGAGATAGTTCGGCGGCAGCATCGGCGCGGGCCGGGCATTGTAAAGGATGCGCGGGACCGGTTTGAAATAGATCGCGATTTCGCTCGCTCGATGCGGCATACGTTTGCCGGTGCGGAGGTAGAAGGGCACGCCGGCCCAGCGGAAGTTTTCGATATAACATTTGAGCGCGACGAAGGTTTCGATCTTCGAATCGGGCGCGATGTTTTCTTCGTCGCGATAGGACTTGGCCTTCTCACCGCCGCACAAGCCCTCGACGTATTGACCGCGCACCACGAAGCGATCGACGTCGGCGGGATCATAGGGACGCAACGATCGAATGACGTCGAGCTTGCAGTCGCGCACGGCGTCGGCGCCGGTCGAACGCGGCGGCTCGGAGGCGATCATGCAGAGCACTTGCAGGATGTGGCTCTGCACCATGTCGCGCAGTGCGCCGGCGTGATCGTAATACGCCGCGCGCGTGCCGACGCCCTCCTGCTCGGCCACGGTGATCTGCACATGGTCGATAAAGCGCGCGCTCCAGATGGGCTCGAAGATCGCGTTGGCAAAGCGCAGGACCATCAGGTTTTCGACGGTCTCCTTGCCCAGGTAATGATCGATGCGGAAGATCTGACTCTCGTCGAAATGGCGCGCCAACTGACTATTGATCTCGATCGCGCTGGCGAGGTCGCGGCCGATCGGTTTCTCGACCACGACGCGGGCAAAGCCCTGGTCCGAGTCGGGCGGATTAATCAGTCCGGCGGCACTAATCCCAGA
>VFSW01012329.1_pt1 | contig 11945 bp, 8 predicted proteins | sample 5358111 | NCBI WGS metagenome assembly VFSW01 (sample SAMN11554181, study PRJNA540505) | mine drainage metagenome | isolation source: sediment from site ElyBrook_90M | place: USA: Ely Copper Mine, Vershire, VT | collected 2017 | reverse complement strand
ACCAGCGTCCCGCGCTGCGCCATGGTACTCGTCCTTGCGCGCGGCGGCGCGCGCGGTCTTAAGATGCGTGCTGCCGGGCCCCGGCGGCCCCGGGAGGTTCCCGGCCGCCCGGGGGATCCGCCCGTCGATGGAAGTGAACGGTGCCGAAGAGAGTATTAGATTTCTTATAATACACAGTATTCCATCGGCCATGCTGAACGCGGTGCATCCCGAGATCCTCGGCCCGGATTGGTTGCCTCCGGTGCCCCTGGCTCGCTCCCATGAAATCGCCCAGGTCCTACGGCTCTTGGAACATCCGTCGGAGGGCGCCCGTCCTCCGCCGATGGTGCTCGTCGAGGGGCCGGAAGGATCGGGAACGTCCACCGTGGCCCGGGCGGCCGGTCGGACCCTCGCCAGCCGGGTGCGCAGTTCGCCCAGCCCGTCGGAGATCCGCATGTACACCGTGCGCGTTCGCAGTTGCCGGACGGGGCTCGGTGCGGCGTCCGCGCTGCTGCGTCACTTCGATCCGGGCTTCGATGGTCGCGGATTCTCCGTCGTGGAGGTGCTCGCGGGGTTTCTCCGTAGGCTCCACCGAGATCGGCGGACCGCCCTGATCGTGCTCGATGACATCGGGGTGGGAGGGCCGGATCTCGCGGTCCTCCTGCGCGCGTTCTCCGACCCAGAGCGGTTCCTGCCCGAGGGCGAGAGCGGCGTTCCCTCGATCCTCCTCCTCCTGGCCGGTCGGCGGGAGGGACTGGACGGGGCGACCCGAGGGTTCGGACTGCGACCCCCTCCCGAGCGCTGGGTGGGCCTTCCTCCGTACTCGCCCGCCGAGATCGGGGCGATCCTTCGGGATCGTCTGGAACGCGCGCTCGGGCGGCCCGCGCCGGAGACGATCCTCGAGCGGGTCACCGCCCGCGTCCATCGGGATGGCTGCGGGATCTCCCGAGCCATGGACCTGGTGCGTCGGGAGATCCTCGGCCCGAGTGCGATCCGTCCCGGATCGGTCTATCGGCCGCTCGAGTCCCGGCTCGATTTGTCGATCGAGCGGCACGTCGTGCGCGCGCTCGCACGCGCGGCGGACCGCGAATCGGTCCCCCTGCGGGATATCCGGCGCTGGGAAGCGCTCCTCGCGAAGGCCGAGGGTGCGCGTCCCCTGCCGACCACGACCTTCTGGCGACGGATCATCCGGCTGGAACAGGCCGGCTACGTGCGGCGAGAGATCCGACCCGGTGGCATGGGGGGAACGCAATCCGTGCTGCACTTCCTGTCGCCGGTACGGGAGTGGTTCACGGCTCCGCCGGGTCGGGGTACTCCTCGAGGGTCCGGACCGAGCGGCGGCGGGCGGTGGTCGGCGGAGTGGGCTCCGCCGGATCGCTCTCCGACGGGGGAGCGCTCCCCGGTCGCCGCACCTGACTGAGCACGGACTCGGCGAGCTTGCGCGAGCGCAGCGCCTGCTCCACCCGGTCGAGCGGAGCGGCTCGAAGGGTCTCCCGATCCGGGAATCCCGCCCGGCGCAGCGCGCGGGCGCGCACCCGGCCGATCCCCCGCAGCCGCACGAGATCGAGCAGCTCCTCACGGACCCCGTACTGCACCCGAAGGGCGAGATCGTCGATCGGGCGGGTCAGGCGGCGGTGGAAGCGTGCGGCGATCCGGCTCGCGGCGAAGAGGAGCCAGTTCGCGTCCTCGACCTTGGCGCGCAGATCCCCGGCACCGATGCCGAACCGCTCGCTGATCTCGAGGATCGGCGTCTCATCGATCCAGGCCTCGAGCACGCTCGCCGTCTTGATGGTCGACAGGAAGAAATCGAGATCGAGGTCGAGCGGCGCTTCCTCCGGCTGGATCAGGAGCTCCTCCGCCTCGTCCGTGAACCGCCCGAGCAGGCTCGACTCCTCTCCCCGTCGCAGGAAGAGCGGAGGCAGGTCCGGAGTGGCCGCGACGCCCGCCAAGATCGCGAACGGGCGCACGCCGATCGGGGCCCGATCGAGCATGAGCCGAACGACGATCGCGCTGAGGGGGTCGAGGTAGAGATCGCTCGTCAGCTGGCCGAACGCCGTGGCGCGCAGACCCGGTGAGGGGGCTAGGAAGTCGTTGGCCTCGAGGAAGCTGCGTACCCGGCGGACCTGCTCGGCGAGGTCGCGCCACGGGAGCGTCTGGCCATAGAACGTAGCGCCGAAGAACGACTCGAGCTCCTCCTCGGTCGCCACCGCTCCGCTCGCGACCAGCGCGAGGAGGTGCATCCGGAGCGCGGGCTCCGCCGCCAATCGGCTCTCGATATCCTCCGGCGGTGCCGACAGGTACGCGTCGAACAGCCGCTCCTCCTGGTCGGCGTCCCGGGCGATGAGGACGGCCTCCCCGACCGTGTCGTACCGGGGTCGGCCGGCGCGCCCGCACATCTGGTGCACTTCCAGGGCCGGGATCGGCGCTTGCATACCGAGCCGGTCGTCGTAGCGATAGGTGTCCCGCACGATGACGCGCCGTGCGGGTAGGTTGATCCCCGCGGCGAGGGTGGGCGTCGCGACGAGCACCTTCAGAGCACGCTCGCGGAACGCGCGCTCGATCACTTCCCGCTCCGGGTTCGTGAGCGAGGAGGTGTGGTAGGCGACGCCATGCGGAACGAGAGCGGCGAGCTTGCGGACGCCCTCCGTCTCCTCCTCCGAGACCGTCCCGAGCTCCTCCGCCGCCGCATGGGCCCGCGCCCGCTCCTCCCCCGTCAACAGCGGGCGGACCGTGCCCGTGAGGCCCTGGGCGGCCACTTCGCTCGCCTTTCGCGTGTTCACGAAGACGAGCGCTTGGCCCCCTTCCTCGATCACCGAACGAACGAGCCGTGGAACGGCCTCGGTGTTTCCCGGGATCTCGCGGATCGACAGATCGGTGAAGGCGATCCGCCCGTCGTAGTACACGCCGGTCTTGAGCGGAACGGGCCGGAAGTCGCTCGCGATGTGACGGGCTTGGAGCCACTTGGCCACCGCGAGGGAGTTACCGACCGTGGCGGAAAGGGCCACGAGCTGCAGATCCGGGTACGAGCGCCGCAGTCGGGTGAGGCTGACCTCGAGCGTGGGTCCCCGGTCGGGGTCCCTCAACAGGTGCACCTCGTCGGCGACGACGACCCCCAGCCGATCGAGCCAAGGGCTGCCGTGGCGCAGCAGCGCATCGGCCTTCTCGCTCGTCGCGACCAAGATATCGAGGCGCTCGAGCTGGTCCGCGCGCAGATCGAAGTCCCCGATCGAGATCCCGACGCGGACGCCGAGCTCCTCGAACGCCTTCAGCTCCTCCGCCTTCTCCCGTGCGAGCGCGCGCAACGGCACGAGGTAGAGCCCGGTCCGGCCCGCGCGGGCGGCGCGCAGCAGAGCGAGGTAGGCGATCAGGGACTTGCCGCTCGCGGTGGGGCAGGCGAGCAGCAGGCTCTCGCCGGCCATGACCGGCCCCACCGCGGAGGCCTGAGGGGGGTAGAACGACTCGATCCCTTGCTCCCGGAGGATCCGCACCCACTCCGGGTCGAGTCCGAACGAGGCGACGGGGGCGGACGCCACAGGGGAGGACGACGAAGATGCAGGCGAGGAGCGCGGCCGCGGCATCCGTGGCTGTGACCCCGCGACGTTACTAAGGGGTTCGCTCGGCGGAGGGTTCACCATGCTCGATGAGCGAGCGGCCGAGGAGCCGTTCCTGGATCTCGGTCGTGCCCTCCACGATCGGGAACACCCGAGCGTCGCGCAACAGGCGCTCCGCCGGATGCCCGACCCGGGTCCCCGCCGGGCCCGCGATGTCGAGCCCCACCGACGCGATCGAGACCGCCGCTCCCGAAGCGGCCAGCTTCGCGGCGGAGGCGGCGATCTCGAAGGGTCGACCGGCGTCCTTCGTGCGTGCCGCAGCCTCGACCAGGGCCCGGGCCGATTCCAGTTCGACGTAGGCGCGCGCCACGCAGGCGCGATCCTCTTCGCAGCTTCGAAGTCGGGCGGACCGGCACATCTCCTCGAAGGCAGCACGTGCGACGCCGAGCGCGCACGCGGCGATGCCGATCCGGCCCCCGGCGAGCGCCCCGAGCGCGATCGAAAGTCCCTCTCCTTCCGCTCCGAGCAGCGCGTCCTCGGGAAGCTGGGCGTCTTCGAAGACGAGCTCGGTCGTTTCGCTCCCGTGGATCCCCATCTTGTCCAGCCGCTGAGCGACAGAGTATCCCGGAGTCCCTGGGGGGATCAGGAACCCGGAGATCCCCCGGGAACCGAGAGCCGGGTCGCGCGTGGCGAAGGCGAGCACGACGGCCGCGGATGCACCGTTGGTGATGAACATCTTCGAACCACGGAGTCGAAAGCCGTTCGGCACTCGCTCGTATCGAGTGGCGAGATGCGCCGCGTCGGAGCCCACTCCGGGCTCGGTCAGACCGAAGGCACCGAGAAAGCGTCCCGCCGCGAGCGGCCGAAGGAATCGCGCTCGCTGCGCATCGGTCCCCCACCGGAGGATCGGGGCCGCGCAGACCGAGAGATGGACGGAGAGATCGGTGGCGACCGCCGCGCTTGCCGTTGCGAGCTCCTCGAGGACCGCCGCGGTCGACTCCGAGTTCCCACCGCTCCCCCCCCACTCGGTAGGGATGCCGAGACCCGTGAACCCTTCCTTGCCGAGGGTCGCCATCAGGTCGGAAGGGCCCCGGTCGGTTCGATCGATATTGGCCGCGATCGGAGCGAGGCGGTCGTTTGCGAACCTTCGGGCCCTCTGCCGCCAATCGAGCGTGCCCATGATCTCCGCCGGGCGCATGCCCGCGCAGATGCCAACCAACCCTTAAGGCCCGCCGTCGGGTCGGTGCGTTCGGCGAGGCGGAGGGTACGTTGACGTCGGAACCCACGCCCAAGGACCGGTTCAGCGCCCTCGACATGCTCGCGCTCTCGCGCGAGCTCCGAGGGGCCGTCCACGCGCGCATCGACAAGGCGTTCGACCTCCCGGGGGGAGGCTGGTCCGTCACCATGCGCTCCGCATCGGCCGGCCGCCGCGAGCTCGTGCTCGTGCCCGGGCGCTACGGGGCGCTGGTCGAGGAGCGGGCCGAGCACGCCGAGGAACTGACCCCCCTCGCCAAGGAGCTGCGCCGGCTCCTCTCGGGTTCGATCCTGCACGCGGTGAGCGAACCGCGCGGGGAGCGGTACGTCGAGCTCGAGTTTCGGCGCGCGGATGGCGAGAAGCTCGGACTGATCCTCGAGATCTTCGGACCCGGGAACCTGCTCGTGACCCGAGACGGGCAGATCGCCGCCGTCGCGCGACCTCGGACCTGGGCGCACCGGACGATGCGGGTCGGAGCCGAGTACTCTCGACCGCCGGAGCGAGCGGACCCTTGGAGCGCCGACCGCGAGAGCCTCGAACGAGAGCTCACCCGCTCCCGGACGGATCTCTCGAGCACCCTCGCGGCCCGGCTCGCCCTCGGGGGCCCGATCGCCGAGGAGATCCTGGCGCGGTCCGGCGTCCCGGATGGACCCGCGTCGGCCGATGCCGCCCGGATCGCCCCGGCCCTCCATCGCGCGATTAGCGAGGTCTACGCGGAGCTCGGAGATCCTCCCCGAGGGTACCTCTACGAACGCGAGGGGGTTCCCGTCGATGCGAGCCCCTACCATGGCCTGCGCTGGGCGGCCGACCCGTCGGTCCGCGAGGTGGAGACCCCCACGTTCAGCGAGGCCGTCCACCGGTATTTCCGCACCGTCACGGCCGCGGCCGTGCCCGTCGAGATTTCGGCGGTCGACAAGGCGCGGGAGGACCTCGAACGGCAGGCGGCCCGCCAGCGCACGGCGATCGCATCCCTGGAATCCGCCGCGCGAGAGCTCGGCGCCCAGGCGGAATCGATCTACGCTCACTACCCGGAGGCCGAGGCTGCCCTGGCCCGGGCCCGCGCGGAGGGCTCCGAGAAGCGGGAGGTGGCCGTACGCCTCGGAGAGCGATCCGTCCCCCTGCTGCTCGATCGGTCGCTGCAAGGATCGGCGCAAGCGCTCTACGAGGAAGGTAAGCGCCTGCAGAGCAAGCTCCAAGGAGCGCGAACCGCGCTGACGGAAACGGAGGCGCGCCTTGCCCAGACCCCGGGCACGGCCGCGCGAGCATCCTCGGCCGAAGCCCCGGCCTCGCGGCCGCGCAAACCCCGCTGGTTCGAGCGCTACCGCTGGTTCCTCTCTTCCGAAGGAGCGATCGTGATCGCGGGGCGAGATGCCGCTTCGAACGATCTCGTGGTGCGTCGCCACCTGCGGGAGGGAGACATGTACCTGCACGCCGATCTCCATGGCGCGGCGAGCGTGATCGTCAAACGGCCCGATCCGGGACGACCGGCCGTCACCGAGGTGACGATCCGTGAGGCGGCCCAGTGGGCCGTCGCGTTCTCGAAGGCCTGGCGCGCGGGCCTCGCCTCGGCGTCGGCGTTCTGGGTGAAGCCGGAGCAGGTATCCAAGTCTCCGAACACCGGGGAGTTCGTCGCGAAGGGAGCCTGGGTCATCGAGGGGACGAAGAACGTTCTGAAGGACCTGCCGCTCGAGCTCGGGGTCGGGACCGTGACCTACGAGGACCACGACCTGTGGACGGTCGCTCCGCCGTCGGCGTTCGCTCCCCGCGGCGGACTGCGCGTCCTTCTCACGCCGGGGGACGAACGGGTCCGGTCCGAACGGGAGTCCGAGCTCGCCCGAGAGCTCGGGATCTCACGCTCGCTCCTCCAGTCGCTCCTCCCCGCCGGCGGCATCACGTTGCGCCGCCCGTAGAGCCGGATGACCTCGCCCGCCGGGAAAGAGTCGCCCGGCTTTCGCCAACTTCGAGCACGGGCGCGCAGCCCGGCGATCACGATCTCGGTCTCCTCCACTCGGACCCGCTCGCCCACGACGAGGATCGTCTCCCGGGGCACGATGAGCCGGGCGGGCCGCGTGCGGCGACCTTCGACGATCGATACGGGCACGACCGCACCGAGATCGCGGGTCACCCACAGGGTCCCGATCTCTTCCGACCGGGCCTCGGGAACGGGGCGGCCCTGACGATTCTCGATCTTGTGGATCACCACCGGCACATCGGATTCGGGCACACCGCTTCCGACCTGGAGGCGCCGAGCCTGCGGCAGCTGGATCATCCGGCGCGTGGAGGCGCGACCTTCCGAGAGGATCTCGGCGACCCGAACGGAGCCCGGTGGGGACGAGGAGAACGGGTGGACGAGCCCGCAATCACGGCAACGGGCGACCCCCCGCACCGGCGCGTTGGGCCGGCGGCCCGCACGGTCGACGTGGAGGATGCGGTGCGGAGTGAGACGGTCGCACGTTACGCAGAAGATCTCCGCCGAATGGACCCGCGCGCCGGCCCGGGCCGGTTCCGTCTCCCCTGCGTCGGGCACCTCCTCCTCCGGCATGGGTCTCGAACCCCCGAGCGGAAGGAGGGCTTGAGGGTTCCCGTTCGCCGTTCTCCCGGCCCCGCCAACCTCAAGAAGAAGGTTCGGACGCTGGCGGTGCAATGGCTCTCGCGGAGCGGGTCTCCTTCTGCGCGACCAATCTCAACACGACCGATCGATTGGTCGCATCGCTCGATTCCATCGATCTCCTCGGCCGGGCCCTCGGCGTGCCATACGAGGTCGTCGTGGCCGATGGCCCGAGCACCGATGGGGCCCGGGAGCTCCTCGAGCATCGGGAACGCGAGCGCGCCGACTTTCACCTGGTTCGCCATGCGGAGCGCCGGAGGGGCGCCGGCCGGCGGCTCGCGTTCGAAGCGAGCTCGGGTTCGATCATCGTCCCGTTCGATACGAGCATCGCCTACGCGGCCCCCTTCGCCGGGCTGCTCCGTGCCTACCTCCATCTTCGCACCGACCGGATGCTCTTCTCGGAGATCTGCGCCCTCTCGCGCCGGAGCATCGAGGAGGTCGGGGGCTGGCGGGATCTCATCGGGGCCGAGGACCTCGATCTCTATGCACCGCTCATCGAACGGTTCGGCCTGATCGCCTGGCCCGTCGCGCTGAAGGAGTCCCAATCCGCCCGCATGGGCGCCTACGCTCGTCAGATGCGCTACGTGCAGGGCTCTTCGGTCCGGCGCCTCTTGAGGATGTACGCGGCGCAGCGTGACCAGGTCATCGGGGCCAACTACCGCGTTCGGGATCTGATGGCCCTGAACGCCGCGAAACCGCCGGCCCGACGCGCTGCCCTCTGGGGATGGTTCACGCTCGCCGCCATCGGCGCGCTCTTCCGCCCCATCCGTCCCCGTAAGGCCGCCCGGAACAACTACCTCATCCTGCGCGATGCGATCCTGGAATCCATCCTCCGAGGGGATTACAAGAGCCTCGCCTGGGACGGCCCCGCGCCCCAGCTTCTCTTGACCTCGGCAGAGATCGAATACCTGCGACACGCCTCCTCGACCTGGGCCCGGGTCGAAGCCCACGATCCGCCCCTCTACGGGATCAAGTAAAACAGCCCGCACGGCCGCTTCCCGGCTTCGCCAGCCCTTCCGCGGTCCCGTGGACGGGCCATCGGTGGATCTCTACGTAGCACCGGCCCGGGAATGTCGAGCGTGCGAGCGGCGGTGGTAGGCTCGGGTGGTCCACTTAGGCGCCATCCGCTTGGCGAGGGCCCACACGGCCCGAGAGGCGAGGTACGCCTGCCTTCGAACTCGGGCGGCACGAAGGAGCTCGGCGAACTGACCCCAGCTCGGCGGGGGCGCTCCGGGGACCAGCAGATAGAATTGGAATCGGGCCTCCACCACATAGCCTCGGCCCGCGGTCTCGGCCGGTTTCCCTCGGGTCATCTCTTCCACGAGCTCCACCGTCGGTTGCTCTCGAGCGAGCCTCTGGGCTTCCGAGGCCCAGCCTCCCTCGTCGATCTCCGCGTGGCTGGCGCTGGAGTGGAAGCGGTAGCGCGTCAGGCGGCGGGCCTCGATCCACAGGGTCCCTTCGTTCGCGAGCGCCGCGAAGAACACGAAGATGTCCGGGCTCGAGTCGACCTGACGGAGCTGGGCCGCTACGGTGCGCAGGAGCGAAGCTCGGACGCTCATCGCGCTGAGGTTCACACTGATGCCGTTACGGAAGAAGTCGGACGTCCTCGCCCTCCGCTCGGAAGCACTCACCACGGGATAGGATGCCGTGGGCTGCGTGCGAAGGCGACCCCAATCGGGGAGCGGGTGGCCCGCGCGATCCATCGGCGCGATCGCGTCGTGGACGAACGTCCGGCTCGGGTCCTCCCGGAAGAGCCGAGCGATATGGGTGAGCTTGTCCGGCTCGAACTGATCATCGTCGTCCAGGAAGCAGACGATCTCTCCCTCGCAGGCGTCGATCGCCCGCGCCAGCATGGCGCCGATGGCGAGGCTATCGTCCCACAGGAGCTTCGTGCCGGGTTCGCCGCGCCGAGCGTCGACGGCGGGTTGCGCGAAGTTCTTGATCACGACGATCTCGTAGTCCGACCGCGGGAAGCTCTGGGCGAGCACGGAGGCGATCGCTCCTTCGAGGAACTCGCGACGATCGAAGGCGGGAATGATCACCGAGATGAACGGCTCCGTCAACGTTCGAACCCCTTCCACGCTTCGGGTGATTCGTGCAGACTATATCGGCGAATGGCCCGCGATGCGGTCCCCCGCGTTCGCCCTACCACAGCTCGGCACGGGGATCGATCCCACGGGGCACGCCTGGGGCATCGATGCGGCCCCTCGGATTTAACGGCGCGCCGGGGAAGGTGCACCCCTCCCCGCGAGAGAGAGGCCCGCTGCCGGACCCGGAGCCACCTCGTCCTGGCGGAAGCATCAAGCGCCGGGGTCGACTGCCCGCATCGCGGAAGTGCGATGCCGGGTCCGAGTGCGATTGCTCCCGAGCTCCCGTCCGGTTCCGTCCGCGACGGTAGATCGAAGGAGCCTTTGATTTCCGTCGTCGTGGGCGCCTACTCCCGCGAGACCTACGTGCGAGGCGCGGTTCAGTCGATCCTAGACCAGACCCTGGGCCGCGAGCAGATCGAGATCGTCGTCACCAAGAATTTTCGCTCCGAGCCTCTCGACGGGTTTCTGCTCCGCAGTGGAGTGATCTCTGTCCTGGACTCGGACCCGCGGATCGGGCCGTGGCTGATACGCGCGATCCGCAGGACCACGGCTCCGTTGATCGCCTTCCTAGACGACGACGATCTCTTCCATCCCGATCGGCTCCAGCATGTGCTCGAGGTGTTCCGGACGCACCCCCACGTGGGATACTATCGTAACCGGGTTTCGGTGATCGGCCCGGAAGGGCTTCCTATCCCTCAGAAGGCCTGGGCCGCGAACGAGGTGGATCCGGTCTTCGACCATACCGGACCGCTGCACGTGAGCGCGAACTCGAAGGTCGCCGCGCTGCCGACGATCCGTCGCACGTACTCGTACTTCAACTCAAGCACGATCGTCGTCCGGCGGAACGTGCTGACCCCGGAGCTCTCCGCTCGCTTCGAGGAGTATCAGAACCCCGACCCGTTCCTCTTCGTGGTGGGCGTCGCCTCTCCGTTCGAGCTCTACCTGGACGATCGGCGACTGACCGACTATCGACACCACGGGACGAATGCGACGGGTCAGGTCTCGGCACTGCGCCATGGTCTCGAGGACAGCCGGCGGCTCGCCAGGCTCTGCGGGGATCTGCATCTGCCAGAGTACTCGGCATGGTTCGGCTCCCGTTCGACCGCGATCGAAAAACGCCTCCTCGTCGGAACCATCATGGCGCGTGTGGATGCCCGCAGCACTCGCTCCGAGGTCGCGAGGGCGGCGCGGGCGTACCTTCTCTTCTTGAGAGATCACCCCGAGCTCCGGAATCCGGACCTCGAGACTTGGGCCGCGGAGATCTATGCGGTGACCTACCTGCTCTTGCCGCCGGCGGCCACGCGGATCTTCCGACTCCGGGCCGCTCGCCGTTCCATCGAGCGACTCGGGGGGACCTAGCCATGGCCGGTCCGGCCAGCGATCCTGGCGTGGAGGATGCGCTCGATATCCTCCTTGTCGACCCCGGCGGGCGCGCCACAACCCGAGGTGGGCACGCCTACCCGATCCACAAGCTCCATCGTCTCCGGCGACGAGCGTGGGGACGGCAGCTCGAACGCGCGCGCATCGAAGAGCGGGAGCGATTCTCTGCCCTCGCGCCACGGTTTCCTGACGTGCTCCGGTACCTTCTGAGGAAGTTCCCGTCGCCGTCGATGGACCCGGCATGGAGAATGTTCAATGCGGGCATCGTTCAGCAGATGGTTCCGAGACCGCCGTACGCATTCTTGCGTCGGCCGCCTCTAAACCCGAACGTGTACTCGGATGCCTACGACGCTGTTGCCGCAGCCGAGCTGGAGGAAGTAGTGCGACGCTTGGGGACGATGAACCGCAGCGCGTAGGACGTGCTTCGGGAGAACTCGGTCGGAGGTCCCTGGGTATACGACCATCGGTACCTGACCTCGAGTGCCCTCGTCAAGCACCTGCTGCACCTCCTCCTCCTGTCGACCGAGACCGGAATGCAGTTCTCCGGAATCCGCCGGGTGATCGAATGGGGCGGCGGCTACGGCAGCCTGGCTCGACTCTTCCTTCGATTCCAGCACGACCTGAACTACGTGATCCTCGACACGCCGGTCATGCTGGCGGTCCAGTGGCTCTTCCTTTCGACCATTCTCGGCCCTCACCGGGTGGTGCTGCCGGGCTCCGGGGACGCATCGATGCAGGACGGAATCGTGCGGCTCGAGAACGCGGACACCTACCAAGGCGCGGAAGGTCCGACCGACCTGTTCGTCTCCACGTTCGCTCTGAGCGAGAGCCCCCGGGACCAGATCGATCGGGTCGACGCCGGGCACTGGTTCGGGGCGGAACACCTCTGGCTCGCCTACACCCCCATGAATCCATGCTTCCCTCAATGGAAACCCCTCGAGGCGGCAGCGGTGCGATCCTCGGCCCGGCTCGTGCCCCACCCGTTCCGGCGGCTCGATCGGTACGCGTGTTGGTGACGGGGGTCGACCCCTGGGTTCCCGGCCCTCGCCCGCGAAAAAGGGATTCCGCGGCGGGAACCCGGC
>VFSW01012328.1_pt1 | contig 11947 bp, 12 predicted proteins | sample 5358111 | NCBI WGS metagenome assembly VFSW01 (sample SAMN11554181, study PRJNA540505) | mine drainage metagenome | isolation source: sediment from site ElyBrook_90M | place: USA: Ely Copper Mine, Vershire, VT | collected 2017 | reverse complement strand
GGGAACTCCGGCCTACATGTCGCCGGAACAGGCCCTGGGCGAAGGGGCGGATCATCGTTCCGATATCTGGGCCCTGGGTGTGGTGGTCTGCGAAATGATCACCCGGCAGCAGCTTTTTCAGGCTTCCTCCGTGCCCGCATTGCTGTTCAACGTGGTTCACAACAACCCTCCCGCGCTGGACCTGCTGCAGCCTGCTTTGCGAAAGGTGTTGTCCAAGGCCCTCGCCAAAGACCGGACGAAGCGCTATCAATCCATGAGCGAGTTCCTGGCGGCGCTCGAGTCGTTGCAGCCGGGGACGGCTGCGCCCTTGCCCGCTCCGCGCCGCCGCCGGATGCCGCGCGTCCGCACGCTCGGCGCGCTGCTGGCCGTTCTACTGGTGCTGGCCGCGAGCGGAGCGGCGTACTTCGGGCGAGCGCGCATCTTCGGCCCGAAACGGCCGGCCATCGCGGGTGCGCCGGCCAATGCGAGCGTCTTCGACAAATACCAGCAGGCCGTCGATCTGACCAAGCGCTGGGACAAGGCAGGCAATCTGGAGCAGGCCATCGCGCTCCTCACCGGCGCGACCACCGAGGATCCCACCTTCGCGCTCGGTTTTGCCCGGCTGGCCGAAGCGCAGCGCATCCGCTCCTTGCTGACCCACGACAAGCCGCTGATGGAAACGGCGTCCCGGAACGCGGAACAGGCGGCGCGGCTGAACGGCGATCTGGCGACGGTCCAGGTGGTGCTGGGCCGGATTCAGACGTTGCACGGCAACAATGATCTGGCGCTTGCTTCCTATGAGCGCGCCCTGCGCATTGACCCCAATGACGCGGAAGCGCACCAGGCGATCGCCCGGCAGTACGAACAGTTAGGGCGGCTCAAGGACGCCGAGGCCTCTTATCAAAGTGCGGTTACGCTCGACCCGGACAGCATGTTCATCCACGATTCCTTTGCGAACTTCCTGTACCGTCAAAGCCGCTACGCCGACGCCATCCGCGAATGGCAAACGGTGGTCCGCATCGCTCCGGACGATGCGGCGGCGTATGTCAACCTCGGTTCCGCGCTGGACGAACTCGGCAGGAGCGCCGAGGCCATTACGATGTACCAGCGCGCGGTGGAACTCAAGCCGAATTACATGGCGTACAACAATCTGGGGGCGGCCTACATCGAAACCATGCGCTATCCGGAAGCCGCCGAAGCCTACCAGAAGGCGCTCGCGCTCGACAACAAGGATGCCATGGTTTGGGGCAACCTCGCCTCCGTCTATTCCTGGATGAAAGGCAAGGATGAGCTTTCTCGAAAGACGTTCGCACAGGCCATCGAAATCGGGGAGGCGAAGCGGAAGGAGAGCCCGCGCGACGCCTTCGTCAATAGCTACCTGGCGCTGTACTATGCCAAAACGGGCCAACCGGAACTGGCCCTGGCGAGGATCGGCACCGCGCTTGCCCTATCGCCCAAAAACTCCGGAATTCAGGCCTCGGCCGCGGAGGTTTACGAACTTCTGGGCCATCGCGCCACAGCGCTTCAATACGCCAGGAAGGCGCTGGCACTCGGTTATCCTCGGATTAAACTGGAGCACAATCCCGAACTGGCAAAGCTGATGCAGGCGATGCCGCAGTGAGGCGCGTGTAACGAACGTGGTATATTCGTCGGGATCGTCTCAGGAACCGAAAGGAAAACCATGCCTCAAGACCTCAACATCTCTCTGACGAGCAGCGGACCTTCGCCGAGCATTCAGGATTGCGACCCCGGCGACAAGATTACCTGGACTAACAATACCGGCGTCAGCGTGGACGCGTTCACCCTGCCGACTTGTGTCTCGCCGCAGACCGACCCGGCCCCCATCGCCGCCGGAGACACCACGCGGAAGTACACGGTCAATAACGGAACGAATGGGGAATACGGTTACAGCTACGACATCCCCTCGCCCAAGGAGGGCGCGCTGAATGGAACCATCGACGTTTCCTAGGCGCTAGCCCGCCGGGCCCGCCATCCCTAGAAACCACGGCCGGGCGGGCTGCGTCTCTTAGCTTCGCCCGGAACGCTATAATTGCCTTAGGTCTTTCATGCGGGTATTCGTTTGTCTTCTCATCACGGCTTTCTGTCTCGAATCGCAGCAGGTTCCTCCTGCGGCCCAGCCTCCTGCTGCCCAGATGCCCGCCCAGCCGGCCCCTGCGCAACAGAGTCCGCCGCAGCAGCCGCCCGCGCCGGCCGCTGCGGGACAGGTCCCGTCCTTCCGCAGCGACGTTCAGGAAGTCATTGTGCCCGTTACCGTGACTGACGAGAAAGGCAAGTTCGTCTCCGACCTGGTCCAGAGCGATTTTCAAATCCTCGATCAAGGCAAGGCGCAGAATATCCAATACTTCACCCGCGAGCGGGCGCAGCCAGTGGTGGTCGGCATCCTGCTCGACTTGAGCAACAACAGCAGGACGCACTGGAAAAACTATCAGGACGCGGCCATCGAACTGGTCAACACGCTGCTCCCGGGCGACAAAAAATACGCGGGCTACCTGGTGGGCTATGGCAACGAAGCCGAGCTGATGGTGGACACCACCAACGACGGCGAGAAGATCATGGAGAAGCTCCGCAAAGTGAAGCCGGGGGGAGGCGCGGCTCTGTACGACGCGATTTATCAGGCATGCACGCGCCGCTCCCTGATCAAAGGCGAACCCGTCGATCCGCGGCGCGTGGTCGTGGTGATCGGCGACGGCAACGATAATTCCAGCTCCAAGACGCTCGACCAGGTGATTGAGCTGGCGCAGCGCAATCTGGTGACCGTCTACGGCATCAGCACGGCGTCGTACGGATTCGACGCCCCGGGCGACGCCGCGCTCACCCGCCTGGCTGAGGAAACCGGCGGACGCGTGGAATACCCCCTGAATAATCCCTATACGGACGTTTCCGGCTATCTGTCGACGCCCTCCGACGCCGGCAACTACGCCTATGCCGTCGGCAGCGGCGGTTATACGTCCGCCATCGCCTCGTCGATCTTCCGCTCGGTGGCCAACATCGCCGGCGAGATCACCACGCAATACATCCTGCGCTACATTCCCGAAATCGACTCCGCCTCGGTGCGGCAGTACCGCAAAATCGAGGTCCGGGTCGCGCTGGCAAATGTGAAGGTGCGAGCCCGTAAAGGGTACTACCCCTTCACTCCGTAAAGATATAATCCTTAAAGCTGGTTTGGTTGCCGATAAGCTGGCTTTACTGGAATGTCCGTCGTCGCCACTCAGAACGCGCGGTATATGCTTCTCACCTTGGATTTGCCGGGCGCGGGCCGGATGAATGCCGGCGTGCTGCTCGAGGATTCCGCCACGGACCGGTTGTGGATCCGGCTGCGGAGGGACTGGGAGGCATGCGCCCCGGAAGAAGCCGAGGTTCTCTCCGCCTTGGAGTTCGACCTCACGTCCAAGGCTCAGGAGATGGGCGCAAAGCGGCTGATGGCGTACCTGGACGAAGCACTCTCGAACACGTTGTCGATGGAAGGTCCTCGGCAGGTGCTGGTGGAGGATTTCGAAAGGGCGCTGGCGCGGCTATACCGGGAGAACGTCCAATCCACGGTGCGTCCGTTCGTGACCCACCTGCCGCGCTATTCCCTGTCGGTGGCGGCCGGGAAATTCCTGGAAAATCAGGAAGTGACCGAGGACGGCTGGGAGGAAGCGCCTGAGGATTTGCGGCTGACGGACAAAATGTTCGTAGCGCGGATCGCGGGGCATTCCATGGAGCCGAGGATTCCGGACGGCAGCCTGTGCGTGTTCCGGGAAGGCGTCACGGGCTCGCTGCAGGGACGACTGGTGCTGGTAGAGCAGTTGGGCGGCGGATTGAACGATCGCTACACGGTGAAGCGCTACTCCAGCAAGAAAGTGCAGCGCGAGGATGGGACCTGGTCCCACGAGCAGATCACCCTAATCCCCCTGAACCCGGAGTTCGAGACGTGGAACCTGGGTCCGGAGGAGGAGAAGTACCGGATTTTGGCGGAATTTGTGCGGGTTCTCTAGCGCAGGTCTCAGGCCGCGACTTCGACGTAATCCACCGAGGATGCCGGTTCGGGAATCGGCTCACCCACTTCCCGCATGGCTTCAAAGTGTGACGCAAGAGCATCGCGAAAATTCGCGCGGGTCTCGTCTTCCGTATCGCCGGCCGCGGCGCACCCCGGAACATCCGGCGAATAGGCCGAGTATCCCGTGGCCGTAGGTTCGATCACCAATGGGTAACGCTTCAAGCTCATTTCAGTCCTGCCTTTTTCAGTATGGGCGCCTCAGCCTTCCAGCACTTCCTTCAGCTTCTGGACGAACATCGCCCAGCCCGATTTTGTGGATGTGAATTCGTCATCCCACGGCGCTTCGTCGCCGAAGCCAGATTGCACCAGGCGCAGACGCGTCATGCCATCGCCGATCGCGTCAATGTAATAATCGATAGCGATCTTGCGCGCCACACCCGTCTCCACCGGCTTCCCTTGGCCGCTGTAGGCGAAGGAGCGCTCCTTCACAACGCCAAAATGGGTGTAGGGATCGAGGGCCGTGATGATAGACGGCACGCCCTCCATGGCGGGGCTCCAGGCAATGAGGTATTCGCCGCCGACGCGTGCGTCCACACGGGCATATGGCGCAAACCACTTGGCAATCCATTCGGGCTCCGTGATCGCGCGGAACACCTGCTCCGGCGTGGCCTTGATGTCAATTACGGTTTCATGGGATCGTTTCATGTTCACTCCAGATTGGCGGATTCCTTGGTCGATTCCTCGTGCTTCAGCGCCGGATATGCGGCGGCAACCAGGCGGAAGCGGCGGCCTCCCTCGGCTCGCTCGTTGTGATACTTCGCAGCCAGCTTGGCCACCGTCTCGGTCAACTCGCGGGAGAACGATGCGCGCGATTCGGCGCTCGAAAAGCGTATCTCGGTTTCCAGGGTCAGGGTCGCCACCCGTTTCCCCGCCTTGTGCGCGCGCAGGCAGATCGACGCCAGGTCGCGGATCATGCGCGCGGCGATCGAAACCAGATAAGCGGCCGAAAATTTATCGATAAATGCCACCGCGCCTGCCTGCGGAGCCACCAGGAATTCCCGCGCCGACGCCCGCAGCAGCCGCTCCGTGCAGTTGCCCTTCCGCCGCTCTTCCACAAACTCCAAGAACCCCTCGCGCTCCAGCTCCCGCAGATGGTAATTAATCTTCTGCCGCGGGACGCCCATGCGCCGGGCCAGGCCCGCCGCAGAATCCGGCTCGGCCAGCTTCTCGAGAAGTTCCAGCCGCCCGGGCTGAAACAGCACGGCGGCCTTCTCCGGATTCTGCACGATCTGGATCGCCGCGGGCATGTTCTTTTTTACACCGTACTATATTATTTGTCAAGACAACTATATTTTCCGATGAGCCTGGAGGTAAACTGGTAAACGGAATGCGGACGCTTTCTCTCCTCGCCCTCCTTTCCGGTCTCGCGCTGGCCCAGAAGTACGACGGCCCCCGCCCGCCGAAAAAGGACATGATCTACATCGTCCACGCGGATAACCTCGTCCCCACGGAAACCAGCGATGCCACCGAGCAGGGCAAGAAGAACGACCCCACCTACATCGTCTCCGGCGCAAACTCCCCTTCCCGCACCCCTCTGGCCGAGCCGATTTTCATCCTCGACAGCGATTCGATCCGCCCCGATGCGGTCGAACTTTACCGTATGGAAGTCAAAAGCGGCCATCGCGAGGTGAAGGTCTCCGGAGGCTCCAAAAAGTACGGCAATAAAGCCCTGCGCCTCTCCGTGACCAAGCTGGACCGCAATCTTTACAAGCTCGAAGCCTCCGAGACGCTCGACCCGGGCGAGTACTCGCTGTCGCCGGCCGGCTCGAACAAGGTCTTCTGCTTCGCTGTGTACTGACGGGTCTACTGATACACTTTAAAAATATGTTTGTCGGACTAGAGCACACCGCTATTGCCTCGCCCAATCCCGCGAAGCTGGCGCAATGGTATGCCGATCATCTGGGATTCCGCATTAATTTCGAATACGACGGCAACTTTATCGTCCGCGCCGCCAACGGCTCCATGCTGGAGATCATTCCTGCGGAAGGCGCGCGCGCCGCGCAGAAGATGCGCGACGAAGGTATCCGGCACCTGGCCATCGAAGTGACCGATTTCGACGCGGCGCATGCGGCCTTGAAGGGCCAAGGCGTCCATTTCACCGGCGAACCTTACGTCAATCAAGGCAACCGGCTGGTATTTTTCACCGACTGCGACGGCAACTTCGTCCACCTCATTAAAAGGGAAAAGCCTCTCCCTTAGGAGAGCGGGCCGGCCCTTGCTTCAGCGCGTCTTCAAAGCTTTCGAGTATCGCGACTTCCGCCTCATGTGGATCGGCGCGTGCACCTCCACCATCGGCACCTGGATGCAGATGGTGGCGCAGCAATGGCTGGTCTACACCCTGTCGAAGGACGATCCGTTCTATCTGGGCCTGGACGGCTTTCTCGGCCAGATCCCCATCGTGCTGTTTTCCCTGTTGGGCGGCGTCATGGCCGACCGCACCGACCGGCGTAAGATGCTGCTCGGCTCTCAATACGTGCAGATGACCACCGCGCTGACGCTCGCCGCGCTCACCTTCCTGCGCGTCGAACGGGTCTGGCACATCCTCATCCTGTCGTTCATCGTCGGCGCAGCGCAAAGCTTCGGCGGACCGGCCTACTCCGCGCTGATTCCGTCGCTGGTGCCGAAAGAAAATCTGCCCAACGCCATCGCGCTCAATTCCATCCAGTTCAACCTGGGGCGGGTCATCGGTCCGGCTCTGGGCGGCATCACGCTCACCGCCCTCGGCGCGGCGTGGTGCTTCGGGTTGAACGGCATTTCCTTCATCGCGGTCATTATTTCGCTGTACATTATCAACGCCGGCTTCATCCCTTCCAAATCCAGCGAATCGATGCTGGCGAGCATGAAACAGGGCATCGCTTTCATCCGCACCCAGGAAGGCATGAAGCCTCTCATCCTCATGTCCTTCCTGATGACCATGCTGGCCATTCCGCTGATCACCTTTCTGCCGGTGTTCGCCAAGGAGGTGCTGCACGGCAGTTCCGCCACGTTCACGGCCCTGCTCTGCTGCTCCGGCGTCGGAGCCATCTGCGGCGCGCTGCTGGTGGCCGGGCTCGCCAAGGGAAAAAATCAGGGCCGCACCGCCCTGCTGATGCTGATCGCGATGGGCCTGACGACGATTGGGTTCGCCCGCTCCACTTCCCTGATTCTCTCCTGCGCCTTGATCTTCTTGGCCGGGGGGGCCATGATCACGGTGTTCGCCTCGATCACGTCGCTGGTGCAGGCGATCACCGAGGACAGCATGCGGGGCCGCGTGATGAGCGTTTATAACGTGGCGTTTCGCGGAGGAATGCCCTTCGGCATGCTCATCGTCGGCCGCCTCATCCCGATTTACTCCGCGCCCGCCACTATGACGGTCGTGGGCGCAATGACCACTCTGCTCGGCCTGTATTTCCTGCTCGTGCAGCGCCGCATCGCGCAGCTATAGCCTTCATTCGCATCGAGGAGGATGAACCACCCGGAGGGGTCAATCTTCCGTCCGCGTGACCTTCTCGATCAGCTTCTGCCCTGTCTGCTTATCTGAGCCCACCATCTCCGCGAACGCTGGGAACGCGATCAGCAAAGGATTCGCGCGCTGCTGCACGAAAATCTTTTCCACCAGCGCCTCCCTGCCGGAGATGACCGCTTCCGCCTTCACGCCCGTGCCGTCACGGAAGATATGGATTTCCTTCTCCTTGTGGCTCACCACCCACAGCCGGTAGGAATCGGGGCCATCCTGGCGAAGCGTAAACCCGTATGCCTTGGCTCGCTCGATGAAGTTCAGCTCCTGATGCCGGCCATCCTCCGCGGCCATGACCCAGTACGCCACAACCGGCTGCTTCGCGTCGAAGTGTCCATCCGGCAACAAGCGCGCGTCATACTGCACGCGGTTCGCATTGGAGCTCTTTTCAATGGTGAACAACGGCACCGAGCGAACCTGCGCGGCTCCGATGACGGCCATACCCCAGAAAACCAGCCAGCGCATCTTAGGACTTAACCGCCATCACGCTCTTGGTTGGCAGGCACCACAGGAAGCCATGGGAGGCCGCCGTTACGTCCTTCGCGCCAAGCTTGGTCAACTCCGCGGCGTAGTCGCCCACGTGCAGAATATCGAGGATCAGCAGCTTTCCGCCTGGCTTCAGCACCCGGTACATCTCGGCGACCGCCTTCATGCGATCGTCGTCGTCCTGGAAATTATGGATCGCCAGCGCGGACACGGCGACGTCGAAGTTTTTCTCGGGATACACCAGCTTGCGCACGTCGCCCGATTCAAAGCGCGCCTTGTCCGCCACGCCTTCCTGCTTGGCATTGGCCTTTGCCGCCTCGGCCGAATTGCCGGACAGCGCCGCCGTATCCAACGAGTCGATCCCGGTGGCCTTGCCCGATTTCAACCGCTTGGCGATGCCGACGGTCATCAGACCTCGCCCGCATCCCGCGTCCAGAACCTTCTCGTCGCCGTTGAGTGCCAGCGAATCGAGCAATTGATCGCGCAACGCCAGCTTCGCCGACCGGCTCGACCAGGTCATGACGCCGCCCACGCCGGCAAAAATCACGGCCAGAACCGCGAACACGGCCAATATGGCGGCCGCCGGACCGGGATACTCGCTCTTGTTCATGAGGAACACCGCGACCCCGAAGGCGAACGTCCACCCGGCGCGCGAGAACATCCGCTTCACCAGAAACGGCGCGTCCAGGCCGTAATCCGGCAGTGTCGCTTCGGCCATTAGACAACCACCTCCACCGGAGCCTGAACGTCAAGCGGCTTTTTGAATTTGCACTCGTTGTTGGGGCACTGGGCGAATGCCCCGGCCTTCAGGTATTTTTCGATCAGGTAACTGCCGCCGCACTGCGGACATTTTTCCGCCACCGGTTTGCCCCAGGCCACGAAATCGCAATCGGGATAGCGGTTGCAGCCATAGAACGTTTTGCCGCGCTTGGACCGCCGCTCCACCACTTCGCCCTCGCTGCAATTCGGGCACTTCACGCCGATGGTCTTCTGCTTGACGAACTTGCAGGTGGGATAATTGCTGCACGCGACGAATTCGCCGTAGCGGCCGAACTTCTTCACCAGATGATTGCCGCAGTTCGGGCATTTTTCTTCCAGCGGCACGTCCTTCTGCTGCTGCGCCGCCCCCAACTGCTTGGTGGTCTTGCACTCCGGATAGCCGCTGCAGGCCAGAAACTGCCCAAACCGGCCTTTTTTCAGCACCATCGGACGGCCGCAGTTGTCGCACATCTCCGCTTCGTCCTGCTCGGAGACTTCGCCGTTATCCGCCGCGGGAAGCTCGCGCGTATTGGTGCACTCGGGATAGCCCGTGCAGGCGATGAACTTCCCGTGGCGCCCCCACTTGATCACCATCGGCTTGCCGCACTTTTCGCAGATCTGGTCGGTGGGCTCCTCCATGCGCTTGATGTCGGTCATGTGCTCGGCCGCATGATCCAGATCCTTGGTGAAGCGCTCGTAGAACTCGCCCATCGCCGTGCGCCAGTCGATCTTGCCCTCTTCGATGGCGTCCAGTTCGCCTTCCAGGCGCGCCGTGTAGTTCACGTCGAACAGATCGCTGAAGCTTTCCAGCAACAGGTCCGTCACGACCTCGCCCAGCTCGGTGGGCGAAAACTTGCCGCCCTCTTTCCGGACGTACTCGCGCTCCTGAATGGTGGAAAGAATCGAGGCGTAAGTCGACGGACGGCCCACGCCGTCGGCTTCCAGTTCCTTCACCAGCGTCGCTTCGGTGAACCGGGGCGGCGGCTCGGTGAAATGCTGCTCGGGGTCGATGGAGCGGAACTTCAGCGCCTCCCCGGGAGTCACCGCCGGAAGTTTATGCTTGCGTTCTTCGTCGTCCTCGTCCTTGGCGTCCTTACCTTCTTCGTAGACTTTCAGGAAGCCGTCGAACTTTTCCACGCTGCCGGTCGCGCGGAACAGATACACGGACTTGTCTTTGCCGGACGCCTCCACATCGATGGTGGTCTGATCGAACACCGCCGGCGCCATCTGCGACGCGACAAAGCGCACCCAGATCAGCCGGTACAGCTTCAGCAGATCCTCGTCCAGGTACGAGGCAACGCTCTCCGGCGTCCGCATCGACGACGAGGGGCGCACCGCTTCGTGCGCGTCCTGCGCGTCCTTTTTGCTCTTGTAGAAATTGGGCTTCTCCGGGCGGTAGTCCGCGCCAAAGCGCTCCCCGATCAGCGTCCTCACCTCGTCGAGCGCATCGTTGGACACGCGCGTCGAATCGGTACGCATATAAGTGATCAGACCGACCGAGCCTTCCGAGCCGATTTCGACGCCTTCGTAGAGTCTCTGCGCCAGCATCATGGTGCGCTTCACGCTGAACCGCAGCTTGCGCGCCGCCTCCTGCTGCAGCGTCGAGGTAATGAACGGAGGCACCGGGTTGCGCCGCTTTTCGCGGTTGACGACGCTCTTGACGATGTAGGCAGCGCCATCCAGAGTCTCGACAATCGCCTTCGCGCCGGCTTCGTCGGCGATTTCGACGTTCTCCCCGTCGCGCTTGGCCAGATGCGTCACCAGTTGCGGAGGCTTCTTCGCGGCCAGATGGACGTCGATGGACCAATACTCGCGCTTTTGGAACGCGCGGATTTCGCGCTCGCGTTCGACGATCAACCGCAAGGCCACCGTCTGCACGCGCCCCGCCGACAATCCCCTGCGGACCTTGTCCCACAGCAGTGGCGAGATCTTATAGCCCACCAGCCGGTCCAGAATCCGGCGCGCCTGTTGCGCGTCCACTAAATGCAGATTCACCGACAGCGGCTTTTCGAAGGCTTTCTGAATGGCGTTCTTGGTGATTTCATTGAACATCACCCGGTAGAACTTGGGGCCGTCCTTGGCCTTGGTCTGCAGCTCTTCCTGCAGGTGATAGCAGATGGCTTCGCCTTCCCGGTCAGGGTCAGCCGCCAGATAGATGTTGTCGACGCCCTTGGCGGCCGAGCGCAGCTCCCCGATCAGCTTCTTCTTGCCCTCGATTACTTCATAAACGGGCTTGAAGTCGTTGTCCACATCCACCGAAAGATTCTTCTTGGGAAGGTCCTTCACGTGTCCGAGCGAGGCTTTCACCACGAACTGCTTGCCGAGATACTTGCCGATCGTTTTCGCCTTCGCCGGAGACTCGACGATGACGAGACTTTTTTCCATAAGGTTACGATTCCAGATTTCTTGAGTTATGAGAGCGAAACAACCGAATCTTACCACGGCGGAAGGCAGTGACCCCTTCAATCGCTCCAAACCTTAATATAGCTTTTACCGGGCAGTTGGCGCACGAGTCCGCCCAACTCCAGCTCAAACAGCGCCTCCATCACGCCGGAGGCAGTCATGCCCTCCATCGAATCGAGCAGCGCGTCCAGACCGACCGGCGCATCGTGCTTCAAAGCCCTCAAAATGGCCCCGGTATTCGCCCTTATCTCCGATGCGGGAAACGACGAACTGGTTTCAGCAGGAGATTTCCCCCCTGTATTCAATTGGTTACGACGCTGCTCCAGAAGCCTTCTCCGGTCCTCCGCCTTCAATTCCTCTACCACATCGCTCCATTCCTGGACCAGTTTCGCTCCTTGTTTGATCAGCAGATTCGGACCCCAGCTCATTTTCGAAGTGACGTTCCCCGGCACCGCGAACATCTCCCGGTTTTGCTCGCTGGCGAGCTTGGCGGTGATGGTCGAGCCCGAATATTCGCCGCCTTCCACCACCAGGACTCCGGCGCTCATCCCGCTGATAATCCGGTTTCGAACCGGAAAATTCTGGGGGTACGGAGGCGCGCCCATGGGAAACTCGGAGATCACCAGCCCCTTTTCCGCCAGGGTCTCGGCCAGTTTCCGGTTTTCCGAGGGATAGACCTCGTCCACGCCGCAGCCGAACACGGCGATGGTGTCCCATTGAACCTCCAGCACGGCTTTGTGGGCCGCCGTATCGATGCCGCGGGC
>VFSW01012327.1_pt1 | contig 11947 bp, 12 predicted proteins | sample 5358111 | NCBI WGS metagenome assembly VFSW01 (sample SAMN11554181, study PRJNA540505) | mine drainage metagenome | isolation source: sediment from site ElyBrook_90M | place: USA: Ely Copper Mine, Vershire, VT | collected 2017 | reverse complement strand
CAGAAACACGGTTCCCGCTGGTATGCCGTTTTTGTCTTGCGGCCGCGCTGAACTGGGACGCGGGCTCGGCCATTGACCAAATAGGGCTCAGCGGTCACGTTCCCGATCTTCACGCCGGCCAGGTACACGGAGTCGCCACCGCGTACCCCCTCAGCGTTCCGAAACTCTACAGTGACGGACCTGCCACCGATCCTGTCGCAACTCAGCATAGAGGCGAATGCGACAATGATGCAGGTGGAGACGACGACACCAGCGTTGGTCGCCATTGCATTCTTTAGAACCGGAAACTCATTGTATTCCAAGGCGTTACTCCTGTACAAGGCCGTCGGTCACCCCCGGCCACTCACTTATCCGCGGCTTCAGATGCTTTCCCGAGTTCTGCGCCCGATCTTCACGCCAGCAACGCACACCGGCTTCGCCGCCCTGGGTCCCCTCAGGGTTTCGAGAATTCACATGGACCGTGCCACCACCGACCCGCTCACAGCCGAGTTGCGGGGCTACGCGGGCCGCAGCCGATTTGAATGCGAGAGTTCGGGCGGTTGATGTCGTCCCATCCTGCCGGCAGCCGGCTCTGGCGCGCGGTGCTCCTCTTTCGCAAGCTGGCTGACCTTGTTCGTGTCGAGTTCTCCGTAGGCTTGCCTGCTGCATCGAATCGGTTCTCACGGCGTCCGGCCTCGGCACCCTAGGTTGCAACTTGACGACCGCTAATCTAGCGTTCGCTCATTGCTCGCGCCTTCGTGGTGATCGACAGCGATTGCGCAGCGCGTTCGTTTTGTGAAACCAGGTTTGCACTGTTTGGGATAAAAGACCTGCTCCCTCCGTTCATGCAGCCGAATTCGGGTCGCATGATCAGCCATAGGGATGATGCCACCGCCACCGATCGGTGTCACCTTTAGTGACAAAAGACGAATCAGCGATTACAATTATGTAATCGACGTCGCTCTCAGCGGTAAGCTTCGATCCTGGGCGGACCTGGCCTTGCCCTTTGAGCGTCAAGGCGTTGTAGGCATTGGCCTCCTCCGCTGCAGGCTTTACGGAGTTGGACAGCATCTTGCATGGCTTCTCAAGGAGGAGCGCGAGTTTGAGCGCGAACCACATTCCGATATTGCAGCGGCTCCGCCATTCTCTGCTGCGCTCGAACGGCTTCTGCCCGGCCATGGCGTCCTCGCGCGACCAGGATTTCGGCGGGAGCGACCTTCCCAGGCGGGCTCTCGGTGAATTCGAAGCCGCAGAAGCGATGGCCGACCCATCTGGCGCGATGCTACGTCTAGAGGACGCCGAGTTTGGATACAATGGACGCGCGGTTATCCTGATCTCGCGCCTTGACGTTCGCGCGGGCGAGAGAGTGGCTCTGGTCGGGCACTCCGGCTGTGGTAAGACTACAGTGCTAGCTGCGATCGCGGGTGTCATGGACCCGCTCAGAGGGCTTCTTGAAATACTAGGGAGCGAACGGTCCGCCGACTGGCGCGCCCGAAATACTGCCAGGACGTTACAGAATTTTCCCCTCTTCCACTGGCTGACCGTGAAACAGAATCTACGACTTGCTTGCCGGGTAAGGGGTGTGTCGGCCGAGAATGTCGCCGACATTCTCGCGCAGTTTTCATGCCTGGAACTCGCCGACCGGTACCCTAGGGGTCTCTCCGGCGGAGAACGTTGCCGGGCAAGTCTCGCTCAGGCTGTGGTGGCGCATCCAGCCTTGCTTTTGCTTGACGAGCCCTTCACCGGCTTGGACACCTTAGTAAAAGAAGATGTCGCACACTCTCTCTTTGGCTTCGCCCAGTCAAGGAATCTGGGTCTGCTTTTTGTGACCCATGACCTTACCGATGCGGTCGAGTTCTCCGACCGCGTCCTTGTCCTGGCTGGTGCAAGCCCAACGCGTGTGGTCGCGGAATTCAAAACGGCTCAATCCGACGCACTCTCAAGCGTTCGCGATGCGCTTCGGAGCCACTCAGGTGTTTGAGCGAACACTCAAAAGCATTATCCGCTATGGTGCTTCCTTAGCCCTTTTGTTTTTTCTCTGGAAGATCGCTACCCTTTCCCTCAACATGCCCGCTTATCTTTTGCCTGCACCTGAGCGCGTCGGGGCCACACTTATCGCAGAGCGTCATATGTTTATCGATGCCGCACTGTACACTTTTCTAAATATGCTCAGAGGTGCAGCGTTAGGAATCGCCTTAGGGATTCTCACCGGCTGCATCGCTGCCTACTCACGAATCCTCCGCTGGCTCGTGGAACCGTACCTAATTATTTTCCAGAGCTTTCCACGTGAATCGCTCTTTCCTTTGCTCATCGTTTGGATAGGATTCGGAGCAATGACTAAGATCGTCAACGCAGCCTTACTCTCCTTTTTCCCAATTGCCGTCATAACTCTAAATGGCCTTCTAGATACTCGAGATGACTACGTGAGTCTCATCCGTGGTTGGGGCGCTAGTCGATTCGAAGAATTTCTGCACTGTAGGCTGCCGGCTTTCGTCCCAACACTCGTCAGTGCCCTCAAGGTCTCGATACCCCTTGCCCTGATAGGGGCCGTTTTAGGCGAATTCATGGGAGGCAACAACGGTCTCGGCTATATCATCATCACGTCCGGTTCGGCCTTCAGAACCGACCGAATCTTCGCTGCGGTTGCCCTTTTGTCCTTAATCGGTGTTGCTATGCTTGCGGCTGTTGAACTGCTCCAAGCCACTGTCCTAAAACGTTTTAACCAAGAATAGGAGCTCTATGACGATATATCGACCACTTGCCTCGTTAGTCCTCCTCCTCGTACTTGAAGGTGGCTGCGGACCACGCTCCGAAACGCCCCAGGCAAAGCTTCAGAAGTTCGATTTTCTGATCGATTGGCAGGCTGAGCCGACATATCTCGGTATCTACTACGCGAAGGAGACTGGTGCGTTTCGCAAGCTGGGGCTCGATGTTGACATAATCCAGTCCTGGGGCGCAAACCAGGCGATAAGCGCCGTCGCTGCGGGCCGCTACAAGATCTCAACGGCGTCCGGAGGCGCAACAGTTCTGGGATACAACAGCGGGGCGCAGATCGTATCCCTGGGAGTGCTATACCAGAGGGTGCCCACTGTTGTGTATGGCCTAGCCTCCTCAGGAATCCGTGAACCGCGAGACCTGATAGGAAAGAAGATTGGCATCTATCCTGGCAGCATCACCAAAAACGAGTTCGACGCTTTTGTCAAGGCAAACGGCCTTAATCCGGCGCGGATGACCATTGTTTCCTTGAGTGGACCGGACATACCTCTTCTGTTGGCACACAAGGTTGACGCCGTCCTCCACTACACCGAGATGAGCCCCGTACAGGTAGAGTTGAACCCGGGGGTGAAGGCTGTAGACGGAAGAAAGACATTCGAGATCCACTTGGCCGACCATGGTGTCAAGGGCTATGGACTAAACATCGTGACATCCAGACAGAGCTACGACGCGGCGCCGGATCTGCTAAAGAGTGTGGCAGCCGTTGCTGTCGGCGGCTATCGTGCCGGCTGTCAGGAGCCGGAGAAGGCGGTCGCCGCCTTTACGAAGGAGTTCCCTGACAAGGATCCTAACTACGTGCGGCTGAGTTGGCAACGAGTTTGCCAAATGCTAGGACCAGATCCCGGCTCGCAGACGGCGGCAGGATGGCGCGAAACGATCCAGGTCTACCAGTCACTCGGACTTTTGAAGGAACAAGTTGATCCTAGGAGCGTGCTTCCGTAATGGAGCAGAACTTAACTGTTTTTGTCGGGGGGCCATTCTCGACGGCAATGCATGTTGCGGAAAATGGTATTCAATTCGATTCAGGCGTCCGCGATGCGCTCGAACAGGTTCACCAAGACATCCTCAGGTGTGGACTCCGATTGTTGTCATCTCACATAGCCGATAAGTACGGCACCGAGTTCACAGAATCAGAGATCGTACCCCGGGATAACCGTTGGGTGGCTGAATGTGACATCTACTTGGCTCTGTTGCCGTTAGGACCGGATGGGCGTCCCTATCGTTCTGACGGTACATTCGTTGAGATCGGATTGGCTTTAGGACTTAAGAAGAAGGTGGTCATCGCGATGCAGGATCGATCACACCCCGAGCAGTCGTACTATGTGAGAAATCTCTCCTGTGAGCCGGGGGTAACGATTTACGACTGGCATGAATTCATGGCGCATCCTGTACATTATATCAATGAGTCATCTCTCCGTTCTACGGTCAGACCCGCGCATGAGTGCGAGCGTGAAGAGGCGACGGACCCCGATCAGGTGCTGGCGATCCTGAGTTTGCAGCGGGTGCCGGATCCCTTTTTAGTGCGCGGGATTCCACTGGTCGTCCTTCCTGGCGTATTCTCTCCAAGATACAGTCATGCGCCAGACTATATGATGCGCAACTGGAGAATCAGCGATGGAGCGCGCGTGCTGGATCTCGGTTGCGGTTGCGGGGTGCTCGGAGTCTTCGCACTGTTGGATGGTGCGGGCTCCCTAACAGCGGTCGACTGCAACGATGTCGCTCTCGAAAACACGCGCCTGAATTTGGAACGTCATGGCCTGTTGCCTCGCAGTAAGGTCTTGAAGAGCGACGCTTGCGACGCTCTAGGGGCAGATGAGCAGTTCGACCTGATTCTGCTTTCGCCACCATATTGGAATCGGCCGGCGGCCAATGGACTCGCGGCCGCTTGTTTCGATGAAGACTACCGGTTTCTATCGGCGGCAGTCCATGGCGCGCAGCGGCACTTGGCGTCGGATGGGCGTTTGCTTATAATCTTCTCGGATCAAGGTGACACTTCTAGGTTGGTACGCATACTCCAGGACTCTGGTTTCTATTTGGATCGATGCGTCGTTCATCGACCTTCAATGCGAGGGGGTCACGTCCGAATCTATTTGGAGGCGAAGCTTCTGGCGCGCTAGTGATTCTTCTGGAGAGACCATGCAAAGCCCCAAGTGCAGCCCCACAGACATAGCCAGGCTGATCGTCTCACCATCTGCGCCGGATTGCAAAATCCTCTGTCCAGACGCTTCATCTTCAAACTGTATCCCGCAATGCATTTCTAAGCTCACCGGCGAATCATTGCGTGACCTTTTTTCAGTCCAGCTTCCGAGAAATGTGACCAGCCAGGGCACGTCGCCTGCTCAGCTGCGTCTTCGTCTAGGCGTCTGGTATGGCACTCTGTACCTCGCCACGCTGCGCCATCAGCGCGTGCTTGGGCAGAATCCCTTGCAGGTACGCATGAAGGCATTGGCGTCCGAGGCGTTGATGTGGCACGAGTATTCCTTTTTATCTCACGTCCTTGTCTATTATCGCGTGACTGGTTCTGAAGAAGTTACGATGGCGTCGGCAGTGCAGAGGCCCGCAGAGGGAACACCCGAACTCGGTACGTTCATGGCAGCTCTGCAGAAGTATGTTGACCGCAGTGGCACTTCAGTGCGGGCCGATTAGAATCTCAAGTACCTGAGCAACCATCCGAGCGATGGCGATGCAGGATCTCCGCTGATTCCGTTGACCAAGGACCTTGACACTGACTTTCGGCTCCTTCACCTGCCGCCTCAGCAGGTCTTCGGCGACGAGCTTGAATACGACAAGGTTGTATACGATCATTTTCAACGTCTATTTCCACCAGCCGAAGTTATTTCTCCAACCCATTATTCGACTGTACATATCGCTGCCGGATCTGATACGTACTACGCGAATCCTCGTGACAGTATAGGAGCCGTGGCGCACATGTACGTGGTATTCGCACGCACTTTTGATGGCAACATTGAATATTGTCACGCGATGCGTGAAGCGTTGGCCAGACTCGCGATGACGTTCTCCCTAGAGCGCCTTCAGGAGTCTCTCCGCGAGCTTCGGATCATTTCCGACCGGGAGCATCGAAATCACGCCATGCTCCTTGAGCAGGTAAGAACACTAGATGATGCCATCAAACAAACGGAGCATGCCGCCAGAGGAGTCCGCCTATTGACGCTTTCAACTGCGTTCCAAAAGCTCAGCGAATGGGTCGACTTCCTACGACTCCTCGTCAGTGTGGATCACCCAGTGCAAGAAGTCTGCGGCGTACGTATCGTTGGCGAGCACTCGTCATGGACCGAGGAGCACTACGCCAGCGCCATCCTATTTTTGACATCCATTCGGGATAGTCAGCTGTTTGCAGCAGTGGGACTAGCTGGAGCGTGGGAGTTCTATCGACAGCACATATACCCGAGGGAAAAAGAAGATAATCCGTTCTGTCGCTGTCTCAAGCGCCTGGGCTTCTTAGAAGAGAGCGCTCTCCAGAGGCTTAGGGACGAAACTTACGTGGAGATTCTAAAAGACGGATTGTGTGATCACGATCCGACCAAGCGCCAGACACTACTGATGTTGTCATATATGATTGGTGCCAAGGTCGGCGCAGGTTCCGCGCCAGCGACTGAAGCATTCGCTCTTCACCAAGCGATCAACCTTGAGTTAGTGTTTGACGGCCTACATCGTCTTTTTGAGTGCTTGTTGAAAGACGAAAAGCATAATTCGAAGAGCATCTTGGTGGAACCAAATGTGAGCCTTCTCTTCGCACTAGATGAAGATCAAGTCAAGATCCGCCTCAGCCCAATCACTGTCGCAGGTACGGTAACTCCGCGCATTGATGAGGACGGCTGGAGGCGAGTCACCGAGAAGGTCCGATCGCTTCTGGACGAAAGCCTTCCGCCAAAGCCCGATTCGGACGACACAAGCCAGGCTGCTCTTCTGACAGTAGGCATCACGCCTGGCAATTGGAGTGATCGGAACACTCTTACTCTAGGCGATGCTGGGAGTGGGTTCTCCGTGCGCAGAACGCTAAACGACGGAGGAATTGTAGCGGGAATCCATTTCGAGAGAAATGATGGCCTTTGGGTTGAGTATGCGCGCGATGGAGTACGGATAGAATGAAAGCACAGCGGCTTATCGTAATCGGCTATCGCCTCCGGGCTAAATTTCCTAGCTTGAATGTGGACCAGGACTACTCCGCTGACCAAAGGTCCACCTTTCTTTCTACGCTTTCGACCACTAAGAACAGTCTGGTTCTTTGTCACTCTTCAGAACCCGTAGCCGTTTCACTGCTGGAAGGTGCCGGTGCGGATGCGGATGCGTCGGACTTCCGCCGCTTTGCATTTCTCTGCTTTTCGGCTGACCGATGCGCTCGCCGGTTCAACTCGCCATTTGTTCACTTCCTTTCTTATCGCGTTCCTTCGCGAGACGAGGCGGCGCTAGTTCGATTCTCGGCCATGATTGATCGCTGGAGGGAATTCTCTACGATGCCAGAAGACAGTCACATTTCAGCTTTGTGGCAGATCGTAGATCCGCCCGAGGAAGCATCGCGCGTAGCACAACTGCGGGAGTTGGAGATCGTGTTAATGGATGGTGCGGACCGCTACGAGCGTCACCGCGATATCGTATCACGGTACTTCAGCCCCCCTCTCTCTTTTGCAAAGCTTCGAGAATACTTTCTGGAGGAGTGTGGCAAGGTTGACCTAAAAAAAAACTGAATCGATGGCAGACGGAACGCGAGCGTTTGAACCACGGCGCATTTCAAAATCGGTTCTATGCTCTAATAGCTCGGCCGCGAGTCGTGGCAGCGTTCGACTCTCTCTCGCGTGGAGAGTTAGTTGATTTGGAGCCAAGCGTCATTGCGGCACTTGAACGATGGCCGGCGCTCGAAGGAGAGTTTCGATCACTCTTTGAGCGAGCCAGCCCCGAGTCGATTGCTAGCCCGGCTCTTCACCTCGCTTTGCTCACCCGTGAGAGGCCGGACTCGGTGCTTACGATCAGAGAATTCGAGATTCAATATGGCGAAGAGATTAAGGGCGTAGTCGCGCGACCACTCTCGCTTCTCACAACGATCGGAGGAATTGTGGCTGCTCTGCAGAGTGCACGCTGTCAGCCTCATTTCCGAGCCCCGACGAACAGTGGTCGATTTGGCAGTCGTTTAATTGAAGTATGTGCCCAGTTCACCGAGAGCGTAACAGCGCTTGCCGATCTGGCGGGCATTAGTGAATGCGATGAATAGCATGCACTCAAAAGCGCGGCGCGTCGCGGTGATCGATGATCATTATGCCAAAGAGGCATCGCAGGACGAAGTATTGTATGATCGACAGCATTTTCTTGCGGACTGCGCACAGACAGGAACTGACTTCGAATTCTGCACTGCTGCTATTGAGGGTGAAGACCGCTATTCCGCTGAGGTGGTGCTGGAGTTCTTGGAGGCGATGTCGAGCCCCCCTAGTAGTCTTCTCTTGGATATCAGGTTTGGAGATCAGGAGCTGCTTGGCCTAGACATCCTCCGAGAGATCTCTGCTCGTTTCCCTTCCATTCCCGTCATAATGATGACCTCCAGCCCGAGAGGGGAGCTCTGGTTGGCTTGTGTGGCACTCGGAGCAGTCGACTACCTTGTGAAACCGCTTCAACCAGCGATCCTAAAGGAAGTGTTGGATCGATATTCCGAGCCGGATCCCCAATATTGGCTGATCGGACAGAACGATCTGTTTTTGGGAGCAGTCGACCAAGTGGCGCTCGCAGCCGAAGGAGGCATGTCTTCAGTGCTTCTTCTCGGCGAGGCAGGAACAGGGAAGGAAGTCTTCGCCAGGTACCTTCACCGTCACGGCCCCCGATGGGCCGGGCCCTTCCAAGCGGTCCATATTCCGAGTATTTCCGAGCACCTTTTGGAAGCTGAGTTGTTTGGCTACTCTAGGGGCGCGTTCACGGGCGCTCTCAGAGACGAACCGGGCCGGTTGATCAAAGCAAACGGGGGTGTACTCTTCCTCGACGAGGTGGGAGATCTGACCTCCACCGCACAAGCGGCCTTGCTCAGAGTACTGGAGACGCGAGAGGTATCTCGATTGGGTGACGGGAGGCTGACGAGGATTGACGTTCAGGTAGTCGCTGCGACGAACTCCAACTTAGCCCAAAGAGTGAAGGCCAACACGTTTCGTTTAGATCTCTATTCGCGACTTGCTGGCACCGCCGTTCACCTTCCGGCATTGGCGGATCGCATCGATGACATCGATTTACTGATGAGGCATATGCAAAGACGGGCCTATCGCGAGCGTGGCTTGAGGTATCCCTTCTTTGAGCTACCGTTCTCATTGCTCAGTCACGTCAGAGCGCGGCACTGGCGAGGCAATGTTCGCGACATATGGAACTTCGTACAACGGGCGCTGGATGCTGCTCGAGGCGAAATGCCCTCGGTGGATTCTTACCAAAAGGCACTGCCACCCCTTGACGTCTCCGACCTCGCTGAGGACCGATCTGCGGCTGGTAGCCGACAGCTCCAGCTCTCCCTTCAGAAGATAGCTCTCGAGACGGTTCGGAATCCGACGTCATTCATTCGGGACTTGACTCTTCAGGAGCTCAGCCTCCTTAACAGTGCTTTGGAAGTCACCCGCGACCCGGTTAGCAACGCTCCGAATCGCGCCGGAGCAGCCGCACTTCTAAAGCAACGGAGAAAGTGTTCTACAAACGACTTTGATCGGTGGGTTGCTCGGCTAGTCGAGCGTTTGAGCCTTGACGATGTCGAAACTCTTAGAGGGGCGTATCCAGATCTACTTTGCGGTGATCTGCCTGTCCGCAAGCGAGGCACTTAAGATGAGTTCCAAACCGGAAGTATTGATCGCTACTACATCTGACACCATCGCCGATGAACTTGAGCGTCAACTCGATTCTCAGTGCGTCGCTCTGGGACTCACCCTGAAGTGTGGGCCTGATCCGAGCCGACGTGCGTTCCGTAGCTCGGAAGATCTGACGGCGCATTTGAACGATCTTGGACCTGCAGCTCTTTTCGACACCTTGCTGGTGCTCCACGCGGGTACCGCGTTGAACGAGTGCTTCGAGTCCAGGGTCCCACCGAGCGGAAGAGCTCACTCGCCCTGGCACGTGTCAGATAAATGGCAGACCGGTATTGCGATGGATCTGATGTTGCGTTTCCCGCAACTCTATTCCGTCTTTCTGACACCTCTCGCTCCTTCCGAGCATGAGGAGGCGCGAGAAAATTTTGGATCGTGGTGTAACCAGTGGGCTATTGACGCAGGGCTGGAGCCCGGAACGGCTGCCTCCTGGAGCCGTTTGCACTTTGCAACTACCACTGATGAGTTTGCGGCTCTACACAATCTCCTACGACGCTTTGCCACCGGAATGCGTACGATATTCGATCCCTGTGGATTCCGAACACTCGTGCGAAATAGATTTCTAGCACAAGTCTTTGGGGCGGAAACACCTACGGACGGAGGATGGAACAATACCGAAGAAGCGCGTCGGCTTCTGAATATCCGAGCCTCTCAGTTGGCAGTTTTAGTTGACGAGGAGCGAGACTTAACATTGCTGACCGGATATGCCGCTTACAAGTTCGGATACCGGGGTTGGATGATCAACACCTATTCCGAGTTTCTCAATGAACACGAACCGAGGTGGGCAAGCGGCAAGGTCTTTTTACTGCGTGATCTCGACTTAAGGTTTCCCGATATACCTCCAGGCTCTGAAGGCGACGCTATTAGAGAAGCTCTTAAGGACATTGAGTCCAAGACGTGGCTGCACCAGCTTGGGCACTGTGATGCACTGACGAGTCGAGTGATAAGTCAAGATGATCGCATTATTAGGGGGGGACGTCCATGGGGAATGGGCTACAGCACAAAAGAGTATCGTTTAGGCCAACGAACCATCAACGGCACAACTGAATTCCTCGGGCTTTCGAAGCCGCTCCCGTCGATCTACGACGTTGGCAACGTCCTAAATAGTGGTGATTGCTATTCGCTGTATTCGCAATTGCCGCGGGCTTCTGGGGGCAGTTCCTCTGGAGGCCATGGCGCTCCTTACACAAACCTTGGCATTGCTACAGATCTGATTCGAAACGCCGAGGCTTATAAGGATAACGATAGAGTATTGGTGTCTGTTGTTTCAGCCACTTTGGCCCAAGAGGCATATGCGTTGCTGTTAGGAATGAGCCGCAGCACTGCACTGGAGGCCCTCCGGATCGTGAACCTTGCCGAAGCACGCCTTGAGGCCGCTTCGATTGGAGTTGCTCACTCGCTCGTGATAGACGATAGAAGAAAGGACTTACAACACCTTGTAGAGACACTTGAACTGAGAGATGCCGGGTATAACTTTCTGTCGCAGATATGGGCCGAACTTCGGTTGGTGTATCGCGATGGTGAGGAGTTTGAGGCGTCGGAGCAGGCGAACTTTGAGAGCCTTGCGAACACCAGGTGGATCTTTCGCCGTAGGCGCTTCGGCAGACGGGCCATGAGCGTCGGCCTGAAGCGCTGGTTGCTGCTACCCGCGAGATCGTTTGTTGCGTTGAGTTGCCTATTTATAGGCTGGGCAATAATTCTCGCGTGCCTGTATTGTCTCGATCAGACACGTTTGCATCACTGGGTGTTCGCGCCGAACTGGGCTGGAGCCATCAATTTTGGCGATGTCTTGGATCGCGTTATGGTGAGCTTGTGTCGGGCCGAGTCGTTGAATACGGACGGCCTTCCGGGCTTTGGGACCGGTTCCTTGCTTTATCGTATCGCCAATACGAGCGGCGCGATCAGTTCGATTGTCTTTATCGGTTTCTTGGCCTCGCTACTCTTCCGGAAAGTCATGCGGAGCTGACCCGTCTTAACGAAATCGATAATCCGGGAATCTCCGAATCTCCAAATCTCACGAGGTTGTTTTATGAGAGCCGATGTCTTCCTCGACATCGGCCATGATACAGGCGGCATCAGTTGGCTGCGAGCGCAGAAACAATTCTCTTTACGCCTGGTTCCCTGGTTCGCGTCGCAACGGCGGATAATGGTCGAACTACTCCGAAGTCATTCTTGTCGTGCAACTTGTCGCGCTTTTTGCGACAATGAGCTGTTTATGCCGTCTCAGTCCGGCGCGAGCCGTCGGGCGTCGTACGAACGCTGGGCGTCCGTCGAGGAAGTATGCGCGCATCTCGGTGTCGTGTCCAGCGTCAACTACTTTTTCCGGTCAACGACAACTATTCTTCCCGATGGAC
>VFSW01012326.1_pt1 | contig 11947 bp, 8 predicted proteins | sample 5358111 | NCBI WGS metagenome assembly VFSW01 (sample SAMN11554181, study PRJNA540505) | mine drainage metagenome | isolation source: sediment from site ElyBrook_90M | place: USA: Ely Copper Mine, Vershire, VT | collected 2017 | reverse complement strand
CACTCATATTTCCTTAAAAATGCGTGCGCTGATTCGGCCTAGGGTTTCTGCGCAGTCACTGACGTCGACAACCGCAACATCATGGCCGCGCTCATCGCGCAGCGCACGTTCAACATCAAGCGAATCGTCGCGCGAATCTACGATCCTCCCCGGGGACAGATGTACCGGGAGCTGGGCGTCGAGACCGTCTGCCCGACGACCGTCGGGGCGAAGCTCATTCGCGATCGGCTCGTCGACGCGCCGTGGAACGGCCTGCGGCCGTTTGATTTCGGGCGCTTGACGGCGCTCTCGGCCACGGTCGGAAACGAAGCCGCGGGACGCCGCATCTCCGAAATCGAGTCGCGAGGACGCATTCGCATCGGCGCCATCCGCCGCGCGCCGGGGAAAGCGGTGGTCGCAACCGACGACGCGGTGCTGGAGCGCGGCGACGAAGTGCAGGCGGTCGTCGCGCCGGATGCCATCAGCGATTTTGCGAAGTTCTTCAAAGATGCCACGCGCTCCGAGGTGCCGGCATAGTTTGCATTCTCGTCGTCGGCGGCGGGAAAGTCGTCACCTATCTCACACGCGCGCGCTCATCGGCGCCGGACACGAGGTCGTCGTCATCGAGAAGAACGAACGCAAGGCGAGGATGCTCGAGCGCCTGATCGATCGGCAGGTCGCCGTCGTCGGAGACGGATGCGATCCGGTCGTGCTCGAAGGCGCCGGCCTCGAGCGCGCGGACGTCGTCGTGGCGGATACCGGCGACGACGAAGACAACCTCGTCGTCGCGCTCATTACAAAAAAGAAATCGAAGGCGCGCTGCATCGCGCGCGTTAACAACCCGCGCAACCGCCAGATCTTCGAGTCGCTCGACCCAAAGGATCCCGTCACCGTCATCTCGTCGACGGAGATCATCCTCGACGTGCTCCAAGAGTACGTCAATGCCGCCGGAAAGACGCCCTCGGTCGAAACGCTGCACCTCTTCGGCAGGGGCGACTTGCGGCTAGTAAAGATCGCCGTTCCACCGCAATCGCCGCTCGCCGGAAAACCGCTCTCCGAAGTACACTTCCCGCACGGATCGGTGGTCGTCGCCATCAATCGCGAGGAGCGCGACTTCGAAGTACCGACGGGAGACACGGTGCTGCGGCCCGGCGACGAAATCATCGCTATTGTGAAGAGCGGCGTTGCCGAGCAAATGTTTAGCCTCTTCGGCGCGCCCGCGTAACCACGTTCGCCATCCAAACGCATAGGCAGATCGCACTGCAAACGATGACGCCCCAGCCCGAAAGACGCGCACGCCTCGTCGTCTACGTCGCAAGCGTTCACGGCGCCGGTAAGACGCGCCGCTTGCTCGAAGACGCGCGGCGCATGCGCGAAGGCGGGCGACGAGTTCTCATCGGGTGGGCGCAGACGAAGGGACGCCCGGACGTGGAGCGAGCGGCTGCAGACCTCCCTCGCCTCTCGCCCCGCCTGGCGCGCGTCGGCGACGCGACGCTCGAAGACTTCGACTACGCTACTGCCCTGCGAGAGAAACCCGATATCGTAATTCTTGATGAGCTGGCACACGAGAACGTCGGCGACGCGGTGCACGCGAAGCGCTGGCAAGACGCGCTGGCTCTGCGCGAAGCCGGAATAGGCGTCATAGGCGCCCTCGACATCGAGCATGTGGAAACCGTCGCTCCGGCCGCCACGGAGCTGCTGGGACGCCGCGTGCTCGAGATCGTCCCGCTCTCATTCTTGCAGTCGGCCGACGAGATAATCGCACTCGACGTTTCGCCGGAAATCCTGCGCAGCCGCGCTTCCGGGGAGACCGTCGACGAGCAGACGCTCTCCAAACTCCGCGAGCTTCTGCTGCACACGGTCGACACTCTGACATTGCCTGCAGTGCAGGCGCGCAAGAGATCCAACGCGACGGCCTTCGTGTACCCCGGCACGGAGCCGTTGCCGTTTCTTCGGCGCAGCGCCGCGATCGCTCAGGCACTTGACCTCGCGTTCGAGGTCATCGGCGCCCCGGGAGTGGACCCAAAAACGTTCGAGCAGCCGGCGTTCGAAAACGGTGGCGAGGTGCTACGCCGGCCGATGGAGCCGGGCACCGCCGTCGCCGATGCGCTGGGATCGGCACTCGTAATACTTCCTATCGGGAAAATCGCGGCCCGTTTAGCGAACGCTCCGCTCGCCTCCGATCTCTTCATCGTGGGAGCGGGTCAAACATATCTTGGCGAGAATGCCACCGGCTCTCCCTACTCTAGCACCGCCGGCGATCGCATGCGGGTAGGTTACGGGCACCTCACCGTCTACATCGGTCCGGCCGCGGGCTCCGGCACGACCTTTGCCATGCTCGACCGAGCGCATCAGCTTGCAGCCGAAGGCGTCGACGTCGTCGCCGCATTCGTCGACACACACGGTCGCGCTGAAACTGCGGCGATGCTCAATGGCTTGGAGTTTCTTCCGCCCAAGCTCGTCGTCGCCGGTAATGGTACCTCCAGCGAATTCGATCGCGACGCTCTGGTTGCCCGCCGTCCAAAAGTAGCGCTCATCGATGAACTCGCGCACACGAACGCTCCCGGATCGATAGCACCGAAGCGATACCAAGACGTGCTCGCCATACTGCGAGAAGGCATCGACGTCGTCACGACGCTCAACGTCCAACAGTTGGAAGGGCTCGGCGATACCGTCCATCGTCTGACGGGGCTGGTCGTGCGCGAAACGCTTCCCGACGGCATCCTTGCGCTCGCGGACGAGATCATCCTCATCGACATCACGCCCGACGCGCTTCAGCAGCGGTTGCGGGAAGGAAAGATCTATTTGCCGGAGGGCGCCGAGACCGCTCTAGGCACCTTCTTCCGTCGAGAAAGCCTCTTCGCACGCCGCGAGCTCGCGCGGCGCGAAGCGCTGCGCTCGCGCTACCGCACACGCGGGAGCGCGCCGTTCGAGCGCGTCTTGCTCAGCGTCGGCACGCGACCTCTCGACGTGCCGATGATCCGACGCGCGAGTCGTATCGCGGCGCGCCTAGCCATCGAGTTCGCCGTGGCGCACGTGTTCGAGCCGAGCGAACGTGAAGATCGCGAGATCGTGGACGCGCTCCGCACGGAAGCACGCAAGACCAATGCCGATTGGATCGAAGCGTGCGCCGCCGACGTTCCCGCCCGCCTTCTTGAAATCGCTCGCAAACGGCCGGAAACCACCATCGCGGTTGCTGGTACGCATCGCAAGCCGCGCTGGCCGCAGACGCCGTCATTCGCACGGCGCCTCCTCGACGCGGGTGCACGCGAACTGCTGGTCCTCGTCCCTCCTGCCGCGATCAAGCCGGACTCCCGATAGCCCGAGTACCTCGCAGCGCCAGCCGCCGAACGGATCCTCCGAATGGATCCGTACGCTCGAGAGCCGTTAGTGCGTGTGCGTGAAGTTCCCCACGCGCGCGCCGGCCGCACTGATTTCCTCCAGCGCGGCCCGCATGCCGATCGGGTCGCTGGGCCGCCCGACGGCACCGAAGTACCATTCGGGATCGATGTTGAGCGTACGCGTCTGCACCATCGCGACCGGGACCTCGCACAGAAAGGCGTTCGTTGCCGCAACTTCCTCCGCGTCGTCGGTGACGCCTGGGTGCGTCAGGAGATTCAGCGAGACCCGCAGCCCGCGCTCCACTGCAAGTCGTACCGACGCGAAGACGTCCTCGAGCCCGTATCCGATCGGCCGATAGTACGCGGCGTAGACCGCTGGCCGAAAGGAGTTGAGGCTGACGCGGACCGCATCGAGTCCTGCGTCGATGCAACGCCCTAACGCCTGAGGCATGCTGCCGTTGGTGTTGAGATTGATCGTACCGTTGCGACGTTTCTCGCGAATAGCCTCGATCGCCCGTGCAATCGCGGGGGACCGAAGCAACGGCTCGCCTTCGCAGCCTTGCCCGAACGAGACGATGCCCTCCTCGACGCGCTCGAGATGCCGCACGGCTACGCGCGCCAACTCCTGCGCCGAGATCTCGTACGAGATGCGCTGCTGCGGTGAGGGAACGTGCGTTTGTGGTTCCTGCTCCGAGATACACCCGATGCAGCGCGCGTTGCATCGCGGAGAGACGGGAAGCGCCGCTTCGCCCAGCTCGAGAAAGACGTTCTGCGCGGTGAAACAGCCGTAGTCGCGCGAGCAATGGGCGACCTGCGCGAGCACGCGGTTCTCCGAGTCCTCCGCGAGACGGCGGTCGAGCAACGCTTCTAACTCGCCCGGCACAAAGTTGCGCGGTAGCCAATCCTCGCTCTCATCCGTATGCATGGCGGCGACGTGCAGCGCGTCGTCGACGACGCAGGCAAACGTGTAGCCGAAGAGCGGCAGAGCCGGTGCGTCCGGCTCCGATTCGTACGCGGGAACGAGAAGCCGCGTGTAGCCTGCAGGCAACGCAACGGCAAGCGCGTACCGTCCCGAGGCCGGGCCGGCTATCGCGAGCGGGCGACGCTGCGGCAAGATCATCGGCAGCGTGCCCGGCGGCGCGGCTATCAGCTCGTCGCTGCGCGCTTCACGAACGACGCCGCCGTCGGCCAGCGGAACTACCGTCTGGTCGAAGTAGATTCGGCCGCGCCGGTCGCAATACGCGAGCCCCGCCGTCAGAGGCTCCACGGATCGATCGTCGTTTCGAAGACGCGCACCGCCGGGCCCGTCAGGTACGCTTCGCCTTCGCCGTCCCATTCGACGACGAGCACGCCGCCCGGAACGCCTACGTCGACCGGCGACCGCGCGCTCCCCGTTGCAATGGCGGCTGCCGCGCATGCGACGGCACCCGTACCGCATGCCTGCGTCAGGCCGACGCCGCGTTCCCAATGGCGTACGTGCAAGCAACGATCGTTCTCGACCACAGCGATATGGACGTTTGCACCCTGCGGTAGTGCCTCCGAACGCTGCAGGCCGGTCGCAGTCGCGACCAAATCGAGGTCGTCCAGGGAACCCCGAAACAGCACGACGTGCGGATTCCCGATCGAGACGACGCGCGCGCCGGCATATTCGAGCAAGGCCCCTTCGAATCGCGGAATGCCCATTGCAACGCGCACGAGGTAGTGCGGCTGGCGGGCAACGACGCGCGTTTGAATGACGCCGGCTTCGGTTTCGATCCCGAGCACGCCGCCTTCGCCCGCCTCGTCGAGATAGCGTGCGACGCAGCGGACGCCGTTCCCGCACATCTCCGCTTCGCTGCCATCTGCATTGAAGATACGCATCGCAACCTGCGCGATGCGCGAAGACGCGATCGCGAGCAGACCGTCCGCTCCGATGCCGCCGCGCCGGTCGCAGAGACGCCGTGCAAGCTCAGCCGCCCGCTCGACGGGCTCTTCGCGCGCGTCGACGACCACGAAGTCGTTGTGCGCGCCGTGCATCTTCACCAAACGCAAGGAATTCATCGCTCTCCAGACCCTTACCGCCGGCCGATGGTTTCCCTTGCAAACGCCTCAAGCGCGCTCGGGGGCACGTGGCATGCGGTCCGCTCGGCGCGGAACCACGCCCGCTGGCGACGTGCGTATCGCCGCGTCGCACGCGCGAGCGATGCGCGAAGCTCGCCTGCCGTCGACCAGCCGCGGGTCCACGCGACCGCGAACGGATAGCCGACGGCATTAGAAGCGGCCGCCTGCGTCCCGATGCGCTCGGCTTCCTCGACGAATCCCGCGGCAAGCATCGCGTCGACGCGCCGCTCGATACGCGCGTCCAGCTCGTCGAGCGGCACGTCCAGCACGGCGTACGCGAAGCCGATGCCCTGCGAGGCAAGTGTTGGCAGTGGACCGTCGCGATCGGGCGCCACGTGCTTCGCCAGCGTCACTTCCAGAGCGCGCAGGACGCGATAGCGGTCTCCCGGATGAAGCGCCGCCGCACGAGCGGGGTCGCGCGATGCGAGCCATTCGTGGAGAACTCCGGCGGGATGCGCTCGCGCCTCGATCGCTAGGCGCTCGCGAACGGCGCGATCGTGCTCCGGTGCGAGAACGACCTCGCCGGTGAGAGCGCGCAGATAAAATCCCGTTCCACCGGTAACGATCGCACGCTTTCCTCGCGCGCGAATTTCTTCGATCGCACGCATCGCGTCCAATGTGAAGCGCGCCGCCGAATACCGCTCGTACGGATCGACGACGCCGACGAGGTGATGCGGAATCTCGGCCAGCTGCTCGGGCGTGGGCGCCGCAGTTCCGATCGGCATGCCGCGATAGATCTGGCGCGAGTCGGCTCCCACGATCTCGGCGTCGAATGCGCGCGCGATCGCGAGTGCAGCCGCGGTCTTTCCCGAAACCGTCGGGCCACCGATAAACAGCACGTCCATCGACGCTATCGTTTGAAGAGACGCGCGATCTCTCTCGGCTCCAAGCGCACCATCGTCGGCCGTCCGTGCGGGCAATGCATCGGGTTCGAGCACGATCGCAGGCGTCGCACGAGGGTCGCCATCTCCTCCATTTCGAGCCGCTCGCCGGCGACCGTCACCGAGTGGCACGCAAGGGATGCCCAGACGCGCTCCCGGGCATTGCGCTGCTTCGGCTCGTCGGTCAGGTCGTCGAGAAACCCCGCGAGGTCGAACGCCCGCGCGCCGTAGCCGGCAGGCGTCGCAACGATGCGATAGCTACGCTCTCCGAACGGCTCGATCTCGAGGCCGCCCTCCGCCAACGACTCGAGCACCTGCGCGAGCGCGGTACTCTGCGTTGCGTCGAGATCCACGACGTGAGGCAGCAGGAGCGGCTCGCTCGCAACGCCCGTACCGGGCGAATCCGCGTGAGCGGACGCGCGAGCGACGATCGCCTCGTACGCGACACGCTCGTGCGCCGCGTGCTGATCCACCAGGAGCAGTGCCTCGCCGTCCGTGGCCACGATGTACGTGCGATCGAGTTGCCCGAGCAGGTATAGGCCGCCTTCGCCGTTCTCACTCGAGGGCGTGCGGTCGTCCTGGAACAGCGTCACCGTAGACGGAACGGCGCCGGCCATCGCGGAGAACGTGACGCTGCCGATGCTGCCGGCATGCTCGTGCGAGCGCTGCTCGGCGTGGTCGCGCAGCGTCGATGCAATCGTCCTGCGAACCGCATCGAGCACCTGCGCGCCGTAGCGGAAGCGCACCTCGCACTTGGTCGGGTGGACGTTTGCGTCGATGCTCTCCGGCGGGAGATCGAGGAAGAGCGCGCCGTACGGTTGGCGACCCAACATGGCAAACGTCGCGTAGCCTCCGCTCCACGCACCCGCCATCGCTCCTGCGCGTACTGCGCGGCCGTTCACGAAGAGCAACTGCAGACGGCGATCCGGGCGGTCGTGTCCCGGCGTACTGATGAAGCCGCTCAGGCTACCTCCGAGCGTTCGATCGGTCTGTGCGAGCGGAATCAACGCGTTCGCCGCCTGCCGTCCGAAAACCATTGCGAGCCGCTCGCGCGGATCGTCGCTCGCCGGCATCACCCAGACGTCCTTGCCGTCGTGGCGCAGCGTAAAGGCGATCTGCGGATAGGCAAGCGCAAACGTGGAGAGCAGGCCGGAGATGCGCGCAAACTCTCCGCCGGCCGAGCGCAGAAACTCGCGTCGCGCCGGCACCTCCGCGAAGAGATGACGCGCCCGCACGCGCGTACCCGGGGGAGCTGCGAACGGCTCGACCACCGACGACTCTTCGCCGTGTGCCGTGACGCGCGACCCTATCGGCGCATCTTGCGTCCGCGAAACGATCTCCAACTCGCTCACGGCGGCAATCGATGCCAATCCCTCGCCTCGGAAACCCAGCGTTACAATCGCCCGCAAATCGGCTGCAGCAGCGAGCTTGCTCGTCGCGTGCCGTCGAGCGGCGAGCGCGAGCTGGCCGGCCGAGATCCCTGCGCCGTCGTCCGTAACCTCGACAAGATCGATGCCGCCGCTCTCGACGCTCACCGCGACGCGCTTTGCGCCGGCGTCGACGGCGTTTTCGACGAGCTCCTTCACCACGGAAGCCGGGCGCTCGATCACCTCGCCGGCGGCGATCTGACCGACCGTCACCGCATCCAGAAGTCGGATGGTCCCCACAGAAGCGGGACGCGTATCAGCCATCGGAACGGAGCAACGACATCTGCAGCTCTGGGGGATCGGGTCGACGCAGACGGCGGCGCAACGGCACGTTCGCCTCGACGTCGGCATTGCCGGAGAGCGCCTCCGCGATCTCACGCGCGCGGTCGATGACGTTCTCAGGCAATCCGGCCATACGCGCCACCTCGATGCCGAAGCTGCGCGACGAGCTTCCCGGCTGGACGCGGTGTGAGAAGACCGGCGCACCGTCGCGCGCGGTGTTCTCCACGGCCGTGATATGATAGTTGGCGACGAACGGCCAGTGCTCGACGAGGGCGCACAGCTCGTGGAAGTGCGTCGCGAAGAGCGCCATCGGCGTCTGCTCGTCGAGCCCGAGCAGGTATTCGCAGATCGCTTGCGCGATCGCGAGCCCGTCGATCGTGCCCGTTCCGCGCCCGACTTCGTCGATGAGCAGCAGCGAGCGTCGCGTGCTCCGGCGCAGGATGTTGGCCGCCTCGGTCATCTCCATATGGAAGGTCGAGTGCCCGGCGGCGAGGTCGTCGCCGGCACCGATGCGCGTGAAAATTCGGTCGACGATGCCGAGCTCCATCGTCTTTGCCGGAACGAACGAACCGATTTGCGCCATGATGACGAGCAGGCCCGCCTGGCGCAGATAGGTGGATTTACCGCCCATGTTCGGGCCGGTTAGCAGGATGAAGCGGTGTTCGTGCGAGCGCAGCCGCAGGTCGTTCGGCACGAAGCTCGCGTGGAGGATCGTTTCCATCACCGGATGGCGCCCGTCTTCGATCGCGATCGCGCTCTCGTCGGCGAAGGTCGGGCGGACGTATCCACGCTCGGCGGCGCAGTGCGCGAGCGCGCAGAGTACGTCGATCTCTGCGAGCGTGTGCGCCGCTTCGAGCAGCGCGTCGGTGCGCGCGGCGACGCGCTCGCAGAGCAAATCGTAGAGCCGTTGCTCGAGACGCTCCTGGCGCGCCTGCGCGGTCGAGATCGCGAGCTCGAGCTCCTTGAGCTCCGGCGTGATATAGCGCTCGCTATTTGCGAGCGTCTGCTTGCGCACGTACTCCGGCGGAAGCTCGCCAGCATACGAACGGCTGATTTCGATCGCGTAGCCGAACGGGCTCGCGTACTTTAGCTTGAGCGTCTTGATGCCGGTACGCCTGCGCTCGCGCTCCTCGAGCTCCGAGAGCCTCGAGCGTGCGTCGCTACGCAGGCTCATGCATTCTGCGAGCTCTGCGTCGGCCTCCGGTCGAATGACCCCGCCGGCAGAAACCAGGAGCGGCGGGTCCTCGACGAGCGTCGCGCGCAGATCGTCCAGCAGATCGCCGAACCCGTCGAGGGCCTCGAGGCTCGACACCAGCGCTCCGGGAAGCGACGCACGCAGCGGCTCGAAGATCTCGAGCGTCCTGCGCAACGACGCGAGATCCCGCGGCGTCGCACGGCGAAACCGCACGCGTTGCGCGATGCGCTCGATATCGAAACATCCCCGAAGAAGCTCGCGAACGGCCTCCCGGCGGGCATGCTCCGCGAGCAGCGCTTGCACGACGTCTTGCCGATCGGAGATTCGCCGCCGGTCGAGTAACGGTGCGAGGATCCACCGAGCGAGCGTTCGCGATCCCATGGATGTCTCGCAACAGTCGAGCGTCGCGAGCAGCGTCGCGCGCGGATTCTGACCCTGCGCTTTGGTCAGCTCCAAGTGTTTGCGCGTCGACGGGTCGAGCGCAAGAAAACTACGCGAGCGATAGAGCTGCGGATCCAAGATCAGCGAGGTGCCGCAGAGCGCGGTTCGCCGCACGAATGTGCCGAGCGCGTCGAGCGCGCGATGGATTGCCATCGACTCGTCGAGAGAGAATCCGTCGAGAGCGCCGCGCTCTCGCTCCTCTACCACGCCGATGACGGGCGCCGCAAGGCGCGCGCCGAGCTCCTCGACGGCAAAGGCCATCGTCGCTCGCATCTCTGCCGGGAGATCCGCGATGATCTCCGTCGGAGCGACGCGGATCAGCTCCGCCACGATCTCATCGTATGCGTTCTCGTCGGCAAAGGCGGTAGCGGCGCAATATCCGGTTGAAACGTCGACGTAGGCGAGCGCGAAAGCATCGCCGAGCGCCGCGATGGCGCAGAGATAGTTGTTGGCCTTCCCGTCGAGAAACTGCTCTTCGATCAGCGTGCCCGGCGTGACGATGCGCGTGACGTCGCGCGCGACGAGTTTGTTCGGCTGAGGCACCTCAAGCTGATCGGCAAGCGCGACGACGAATCGCTGTTGTACGAGTCTCGCCAGATACTGCGTGAGCGCGTGATGCGGGACGCCCGCCATCGCGACGCGCCTGCCGCCGCCCGCCTCTTTACTCGTCAGCGCGATCTGCAGCGCGCGCGCCACGGTTTCCGCGTCCTCTCCGTACGCCTCGTAGAAGTCGCCGACGCGCGAAAGCAAGATCGCCTCGGGGTGCCGTGCCTTCATCCCAAAGTACTGCTCGAGCATCGGCGGGTACTTGCGTGCTTGGCTCACGCGCGCGCCTGCTTCATCCGGCAACGAGATCGATTGCCGGTTCCGCGACGCGTGCGCCCTCGTCGCGAACGCGCGCCGCGCGACGCACGACTCGGCCCGTACAGCCCCAGAGATGCGACGCTTCGATTGCCACGTCGAGCCATGGCGTGCGCGCGTACGCGGCATCGTCGTAATCGGACGGCTTCGGCGCGATGACGGTCACGTTGTCGCCGCTCCGTGCGGCGAGTCTTGCGTCGTCTTTCTTCGACGTACCGGCGATTAGGCAACGCGCCATCGTGCCGATCTTACGCGCGTGATACGCCTGCGTCGCCGTGTTCTGCGCCTCGACGAGCCGGCGAAACCGCTCGGCAACGACCCCCGGATCGAGCTGCTCCCACGCAGCCGCGGGCGTTCCGCGACGCTGCGAATACATGAAGGTGAAGGCATTTGCGAATACTCCGCTGCGCACGATATCGAGCGTCTGCGCGAAATCGTCTTCGGTCTCCCCAGGGAAGCCCACGATGAGATCGGTGGTGATCGCCCAGCCGGGCAACGAGCGCCGTATCCACGCCACGCGTTCTTCGAAACCGGCGCGCGTGTACTTGCGGTTCATGCGCCGAAGCATCGCGTCGCTGCCCGATTGAAGCGGCAGATGGATGCGAGGGTTCATGCCCGGAACGGCCGCGAGATCGCCGATCGTCTTCTCCGTGAAGTCTTTCGGGTGCGGCGAGATGAAGGTGAGTCGCTCGAGACCGTCGATTGCGGCAACCGCTCGGCAGAGATCGCCGAAGTCCGCGCCGTCTGCCGGGTCGCGCCACGCGTTGACCGTCTGGCCGACGAGCATCACCTCGCGGGCGCCGGCGGCGACCCGATCGCGAACCTCGCAGAGAATCGCCTCCTTCGCGCGGTGATCGAAGCGGCCACGCACGTGCGGAACAATGCAGAACGTGCAATAGTAGGAACATCCGCGCTGCACCGTGACGAAGGCGCGCAGATGCGAGAACGCATCTGCGAGGCCGTCGCCCGTGCCGCCGAATGGCTGGAGTAAGAGCGCGTCGCTCGCAATAGTTTCGTCGTCGAGCGCCGCCAGATCGTCGTACTCCGGTCGCCACGCGTCGAGGCGGTCGCCGAGCTCCGCAAGGTCCTTGGTGCCGAAGATGCCGTCCAGGTGCGGCGCGCGCGCGCGCATCCGATCGCGGTCTTGCTCGGCAAGGCAGCCTGCGACCACGAGCCGCACCCGAGGATCTCGCTCCTTCAGCAGCTTGAGGTGATGGATGCGACCGTACGCGCGACGCTCGGCGTTGTCGCGCACCGTGCAGGTATTGAGAACGACGACGTTTGCCTCTTCCGGTCGCCGCGCGACGGCATAGCCGGCGGCGACGGCACGATCCGCAATATACTGCGAATCGGCCTCGTTCATCTGACAGCCGAAGGTTTCGATGTAGACGCGCGCCATGTCCGTTGCTTGAGGGACTGCATTTCCCGTTGGCGAAGGCT
>VFSW01012325.1_pt1 | contig 11948 bp, 16 predicted proteins | sample 5358111 | NCBI WGS metagenome assembly VFSW01 (sample SAMN11554181, study PRJNA540505) | mine drainage metagenome | isolation source: sediment from site ElyBrook_90M | place: USA: Ely Copper Mine, Vershire, VT | collected 2017 | reverse complement strand
GTATAAAGGGTTGCTTCGTCGCTTTCGGGCATTCTTCCAGCGAGTCTGTTTGAGCCTTGCGGCTTGGTCAGCTTTTTAACGATACGCTCGCGGACGTGCCTACGATGCTTTGTAAGCCCCTCAGACGCGTTCTTAACTTCCAAACAGGGAATTACTGTCGCTGGCGCTTTCGCGTAGCCGTGGCTGTCCCTGTAGCGTCTGGGAGGGTATGCAACGTCTCTCCCGCATCGGAAAGGAAATCGTGAATTGGATGTGGCATTCGCGGTCAACCTTTCATAGGAATTCGGAGGGGCTACCGTAAAGGCGGCTGACCGCGAAGTCATTCTACCTTCAGCAGCAGCCCCTATGGAATTCCTGAGTCGCATCGTATCCCCTAAAAGGAATCCTTGTCAAGCGATTTCGCCATCGCCCCCGTCGAGCTTGGGGACGAAGCCTTCGGGTTCATGAATCAGAATCTCCGTCAAAGCACATGCAGGCGATTTCTACGCCACGATCTGCGCCGACTGTTTCTTTCCATGACCAGTTCCTACCAAGTCCTTTGATGGTTGTTAGCTCCGCGTTGTCCTCAACTCGCAACGCTCGCTGATATAGGTCATTGTGCTCAATGCTTAGGAGTCTGACTTCTTCTTTTCCCATCGAAGGACAGAAGAAACATGCGCTCTTTTTAGGAATTGGCAATCCGGCATACTTGATAAGTTGTCGGCAATCATCCCGAAACATTCGCCACTCAATCAGCGGATAGTAATTTGTATATCGTGGTTCAGGAGACTCAACCGCTCGATGTATTTCTCCTGTATCGAAGCCGATGACGCGTCTTACTTTCCCTCCCGCTTTCCATGTCTCTTGCGCCCACGATTGAGAAGCCACGAATTTCCGTTGTGGTTGCTGCTTCCACTTATCCGAGCATGACCTGAATCCATAGGCCAAGGATGGCAGGGCTTTCGTTCGCAAACATTCAGCTTCTAGGCTCTTATCTTTTGATGGGCCTCCATCGTATTGCAGGATTGTAATTTCGGGGAATCCGCGTTCAACCAGCCATGCGCTAAACATTTGCACATAATCGAGTACCCACGGGCCTTCCGTCTTGGTATCGCTAAATCCTATTGCTAGAGGCTTGATGCCTCGTAGGAGCAAGCCGATCGTTGCCGCAGTCGAATCAACTCCTCCTCCATATGCTGCATATAATGGTTCTGGCATTTTCGTTCTCCCTGATCCGCGAATCTAGCACGATGGCTGCGCCATCAAACGTAAACGGCCTTGCGTAGTTCCGGGTTAGCATTTTTGATAGCCTGATGGAGCTTCCATCGCTCACAGGAATCATCGTGGCCTATTCGTTCAGGCTTGACGAACTTGCCATCAATCCATTGGCCTTCGATGTAGGGACAGGTGCATGGCACCCACCCTTCGACGAATTCGAGCATCCTGATTGCCTCATCATAAGTCGTAAATTTCGTTGCCATTTCTCATCCCACTTTCCGATGCCGAACGGCGGCATCAAACGCCAAAGGATTTCAGCTTCGATTCGCGCTGGCTGTCAGCATCAATGGCGATGCAGATTAGTTCTTGCAGGTTGATGCCCCAAGTGCGGCCATTCAAGTTGACGGTAATCTCATTTCCTCCTGCCGTGACATAGCCTTCCTTGCCGTCGTGTGTGAAATTCGCCAATCCGTACCCAGCGTGGATGAGTCCATTGGAGAATCGCTCCAAATCGTTCCACAGGGTAACTTTGACGTTTTTCGCATCCACGGATTCCACGATTGACTGCTTTTCAAATTTCGGCTTATCGCCCATTTCTCATCCCTCCCTTTCGACCCGGCTCGACGATGCGAGCTACGCGGTATGAATTTCGACCCATTTGCCATCTACCAGTTTATCGGTAAAGTCGTGATGACCCAGATGTTCGTCGCAACGAAAGATAACTTTCTTCCATGTGAGTTCGTTTCGATAATCGGCTCGGCGTGTCGCCGGATTCTTGCACTCCATCCAAGTGCAATGCGGCTGTTTCGTGCTCATTGGTGTTTCTCCTCTCCGACGCGATGCGTGTCAACGGCTCAACATGCGATTCGTTCGATGATGCCCTTGAGGATATCAGGGGCTGATTGGACGCGATTTCGGATAGCCTCTGCGATGTACTCAGCTAGTTCAGCATCCCAGATATGGGTTGTGAGACATTCGCCTTCGGCCCAGATCGCGTAGAACTTACGATTGCGATTCTCGGTGATTGCTCTGACTTCGATTTTCATTATCGCTACTCCTTTCAATTTGACTCCTGTCCCAGACCTAACTACTTTGCATCGTCGAGCCGCGTGCGTCGTCCCCTGTGATGCGTCAACGGCTGAACTTAACAACGTACCCGCATATTTCTCTGGCGATGTAATTCGCCTGTTTGAGAGTCATTGGTTGAGGCTGTGAGCATTCAGACATATCGTATCCGACATAATAGGAGTCGTAGGATTCGAGGTCTTTCATCACTGTCCAATCGCGTTGCTTGCTCACGATTTCCTCTCCAATTCTGACGCGGCTTTCGTGCGTCGTCCCCTAGAGGCTAACTTGGCTGCGATGGCCTCGGTTTTGGATTCGCGCTGGCCCACTCTGCGGATTGGCACTTGGGATTCGGGCACTTCTTCGGCCATTCCGTTCGAGGATGCCAGCGATAGTTACAGACTGAACATTCATACATCGGAATCGGTTTTTGTCTCATAAGGTTCCTTTCCATGCTTGGATATTACTACATGTAGTAATTCCTGTCAAGGGAAATCAGCGTACTAGTACAAAATAGGCATATTTTCGCTATTTCTTCGCGCTTGCGTCGTGTAGCGTGTCGCGCTAGGATGGAGGCCGATGGAGACGACGAGGCGATACATCGTAGCCAATGGCAAGGTTTACGATGAGCGATTCTACCTTGCGCTCAGGAGCATGCTGGAATTCGCGATGCCTACGGAACCCTACAAGCTGCTGTACATCGTGAAGGAAAACAAGGCTGGTAGATCGTATCTGGTGACATCGCATCGCAGAGGGAAGCATCGGCTTATCGAGTGTGGGATTCGCAACGATGGACGGCGGGAAGATTTCATGCCGAAGCCATCGCTTCGCAAATCCGGCCCTATCGCATAAGCTACGAATTTCCTTGACAGGCATCTTCGATGCGGCGTATTGTTTGCGCGAAGGCGCTGTAAGCGTACCCGCTGCGCTATTGAGGCTTGCGGCTCTGTAACCTACAACTATCTGCGAAACTCAATCGAGATTGTGACCACGCACGAATCGAGCTATTACGTCACGGTTGCCGAGGCTAAGGAGCTTATCGCCAAAGGCAATGGGAAATGGGATGGAGCAACTCGCGTCAAGATGAATCCATCGCGCAATGAATCCTTCTCAGCGGAATTGTGGTGCGTTCGCCAATCAGGGAAGTATGGGCCGCTGACCCTGCAAATCGTTACATGAGGCCCATTCTTGCCTGAGACTATCGAGCGCCGAAAGTTTATGCAGTTACTCGCCGCCATCGTACCCGCTGCGCTCTTGGTGAAGTTCGGCATTAAAGAGGCTCCCAAGCTTACAAATTCGCAGACTATCGCACAGCAGCTTGAAAAGGTAAGAAACTCAGTTAGCGCAGTCTATGAAATTGACGATAGCCGCGTTGATTTCATCAACATGCGATATTGGGGAGAATCGCCCTGTCCGATAATGGCAATCAGCGAGGATCAGGATACGGCGCTACAGGAACTTTCTGAAAAGTATTTGGTAGAGGGCAATCGTGCCTAATCACTACGAATCTCGCCTATGAGCGAAGAAAAGAAGCCCTACCTCGTACCACAATCCAACAAAGAGCCTGCTGTTAAAGCCCAAGTAATCGCTCGAAAACTCGCAGGTGAGTCTAACTCTAAGATAGGACGTGACTTAGGGATTGCTCGCCAGACCGTCGCTGTAATTCTAGCAGAATCAGAGCTAGGCGATTACATTCGTGATGCAAAAGAGAACTTCTTGAACGCAATTCCTATCGCGGCTTACAATCTCATTGAATCGGTAAAGTCGGGGAGTGTCGCTTCGTCAATAACTTTGCTCAAAGGAATCGGCGTACTAAGCGACAAGCTAATCATCGAAGAGTCGCAACCTGTTGAATCGGGAGACATTCCGGAATACTTTGGGACAAGCTCATCCGACGCTCGAACAACTCATCAACCCAACTGACAGGCAGCGCGAATTCCTACAGGCATTCGTCGATCACAGGTTTGTACTCTTCGGCGGAAGCGCAGGCCCGGGCAAGAGTTATATCTTGCGCTGGTGGCTCGTGCTCGTGCTCTACAACATCCATAAGAAGCTTCACATTAAGAATGCGCATGTGGCTTTGTTTTCCGAGGATTACCCATCACTCTACGATAGGCAGATATCGAAGATTGAGGTTGAGTTTCCGCGATGGCTTGGCAAACTTCGCAAAGGCGCAACGCATGAGTTTATTCTCAACGAGGAGTACGGTTCCGGCGTGATTGCGCTTCGCAACCTGGACGACCCTTCTAAGTATCTATCAGCGGAATTCGCGGCTATCGGCGTCGATGAGTTGACCCGTAACGATAAGAGCATATTCGACTTCTTGAGACTTCGCTTACGATGGCCCGGCGTACCTCAGCCTTTGTTCGGGGCGGCAACCAATCCCGGTGGTCGCGGACACGTTTGGGTAAAGAATATCTGGAAGGACGGTATCTTCCCGCCTGAGCTTCGGCCACTCGCCAGCCAATTCAAATTCATCAAAGCGTTGCCTACCGATAATCCGCATCTCGCGCAGCAATACTTCGATGACCTTGCAACCTTGCCTGAACAGATGCGCAAGGCTTTCCTTGAAGGGGATTGGAACTTACTGGCAGGACAGTACTTTCCGGAAGATACGCTCGTGATTGACAACTCGATTCAGCCATCGGACATGAAACCGTGGTGGCCGCGATGGATAGGCGGCGACTGGGGATACGCTCATCCTACGGCATGGTACTGGCTCGCACGTTCGAGTGAAGGCCATATCTACTGCTATCGTGAATTCCACGAAAAAGGCTTAGGCGAGGTTGAATTGGGCGAGAGGATCGCCGAACTTTCGGCTGGCGAGAAGATAGACGCTGTGTTTCTAGGCCCCGACGCATTCGCCAAGAGAACTTCGGCCCACACGATTGCACAGCAGATAGGGGCCGTGCTACGCAAGCATGGCATCCCTGAACCTACAGAGGCAGACAACGACCGCAAGGGTGGCGCAAGGCTTATGGCGCAACTATTCAAGGCCAAGATGCTGACGATAGCGAACTGTCCGAAACTGGTTGAGTGCCTGCCTACACTTTTGCACGATGAGGATGAGCTTGAGGATGTGCTCAAGGTTGACGCGACGGATGGCAATATAGGCGACGATCCTTACGACGCAATCCGTTACGCATGTAAGAGTTACCTATCTCCGAAGGGCAAGCCATTCGTAATCGAGTTGACAGAGAGGCTCGACGCCGTGCCGGACTTCACCAAGAAGCACATTCTACACAAGATGCTCGTTGACCAGCACGGCGGGATGAAGCCCGATAATCTCATCTTCAGGCCGCGAAGGGCCGTTAGGCAGTTCAACTAATGCCGACAAACGAGACGGTCAACCTGGCAGCGAATCAAGGCTCACCGGCAATAACCATCGTAGACTCAGCTACTTCGCAGCAAATCTTTCAGCGATTGCTTTCCGCTATCTTATTCTCCGCTACGGCGACGTTTGTTGACCTTGCGTTTCAGACGACGAACGGAGTGGCGACGATTCCGCTGCCTGTTACGACCGCCTTCTTCGTCTATATTCGACACGCCGATGTTACGGCCGATGTGACTGTGAACTATACGCCAGCCGTTGGTACTCCGGGCACGATGGTCTTGAAGAAAGGCGCTGTTGCCGGACAGGGCGGGATGTTTCTCTATTTCACGCCTGCGAGTGGCGGCACAGGCGGCTTCTCGTCGCTGACGATTACCGATGTTGGCGTACAGAAGATGGAGGTTATCGTTGCCGGATAACGACAAGACCTGCCGCGAAGTACCGTTACCGTATCAGACGCTCTTGACCGCCTACGGAGGTTTGAACAGGTTCGGCGAGCCGATGTTCCGACTTGTCTGGGGCTGGAACCGCATGGTTCAACGCGGTGCGGTGTGGCATGACCCGGTGCGTGGAGACGTTGCCGAGTATCGTTGGATGCCTAAGTACGGTGAGGACAAGGGCAATCGCTGGATACTTGAGACTTGGCTGCCTCCGGAGGCTTACGGTTCGCCGCGGCGCTGGGAGCGCGAGATGATTGACGCCGAATCCGGCCTTCTGACCGATGGGCCGTATCCCTCGCGTGGCGATTACGAGTGTGTGTGCATCCTTGAGGTTGAGAAACCGGCGACGTTGTTCTGCGGCAATGGCAAGCAGTTGCTCGTAACCGAACCGATGGAATTGAGCATGGGATTTATCGAAGGGGCGATTAACGAGCTTCGCAGGCAACAGGGCAAGACGCTTAACCAGCGAAGGCAGGCTATCGTCGAGCGCGAATGTCAGAAGGACTTGGCCTGGGATTCAAGGGCTGACGCGATACTCGACAACGCCATGCCTCCGGTCTGGGCACAGCAGCCTCACTCCTACTCAGGACAGCAGCATCGCGGCAAGGACGCCATGCCGGTGAACAAAGTCGTCCGTGAGGGCGATTATCGGCCCGGTGGAAGGCAAGTGAATTGAACATTGCCAGAGCCTTCGCCTATACCCGATTCCTTGAGGATGAGTTGGCGATTGCAAGAGAAACGATTGACTATCTCATGGCGAAGATTCCAGATGTTCGTGAGCCGCGAGCCTCAGGAGTATCGAAGCCTGTTGAGTTCAAGCCGATATTTCGCAGGCCATCGGCCAGAGATTATATCCGCGGCGAAGAACGCAAGATTGTAAACGAGATGAACCAACCGAAATCCAACGTGAAGGTGGAGGCGACATGAAACACTACGATAATCCGGCATACGGCAAGATGATGAATCGCGGAGCGGAATCAAAAGGCGAGCGCGATATCAAGGAGCCGCACAAACGTCCGGCGATGGAGCATGGCGGCGAAAGCGAGAACAAGATTACGCTCACGAAGCACGAAGATGGCCACTACTCGACGCACGACGGAAAGTCCGAGCCGGTGCATCACGACAGATTCGAGGATGCCATGAACCACGTTCACGGACATTTCGGCGAGACCGGCATGCAGGAACAGACCAAGGACGACAATACCGGCTATTCGTCGGGCGACAACATGGAAGATATGGACTCCGCGCTTGGCCGATAAGTGGTGGTTGAACGCTCCATCGTATATCGACTTTCTCAAGTCTTACCTGAAGATTCTTTCAGGGAATTTGTTAAGTACCAGGGTCACGCATGAAATCCGTTTCAAGACGGAAAATCCAAATTGGTGGAGAGGTAAGCGAAATGAAAAAGCTGCTTAGTGTGATTTTGTCTCTGGCCGTGATTTTTTCCGTCGTGCCTGCATCTTCCGGGCAGCAAACGGCGGAGAGTCGCGTGGCCGGAGTGTTTGTTGCATCGCAGTATAACTACGGTCTTGCCGGTACGCCGATTCGTATCCTCAACGGCAACGCCGCTACAGGTTCGGCCACGGTTACGGTCAATAGCGGTACGGCGATCCTGCCTTCTGGCGTGCCCGTCGCCGTGTTCAACGTCAATGCCCCGATTACTGTGGGGATTGGCGCGAACGTCGAGACGGTAACTCCTACGGCGGTTTCCGGTTGCGGACTTAACTCACAGCAAGGTACTTGTCAGGTTACGGCAACCTTCGCCAACACGCATGGTTCCGGTGAGATGATTTTCTCAGGCACCAGCGGGTTACAGGAGGCTATCAACGACGCCTTCAAGAATGGCGGCGGAGTCGTTGTACTCGACAACCTCTGGCAGGGAACGAATACGATTATCACGGCTGCGGTTCCTTATGCGAACGTCGCTATCCGCGACGAACGTAGCGGCACGACTCGCATGTGGAACCCAACTCCTACAGGCGCTGCACTTTCCGTGCCGACCACACTGACCGCTCAAGCGGCTTGCGATGCGACGCACCAGTTCTGTTCTGACGCGAACGTGGCAGGTTCGGCCTCCTACGCTGGCGGCACTTTGTTTGGCTGCGTCGCCTACGTTGACATCATGGGCAACGAAGGGCCGTGCTCGCTGACCGCTTCATTCACAGACGTATCGGCGAAGGCGATTGACGTTGCCGCTCCTGCCGCTTCTCCGGGCGCGGTTGGCTACGTTGTCTATTTGTCGCTTGACGCCGGTACATACGCTCAGGCTTACCAGATACCTTCGACGGCGGCGAATTGCACGCTGACCACGATTGAGACGACTATTCCGGCTTGCGCGGTGGCGAATACAACCTACGGGCAGGCGGCTTCAACCTTCGGGGCAGCCGGCCTGTTTACCTCCGGTGGTTCGCAAATCACCACCTATCCGGTAAATACCGGATTGCATTTCACCAAGCTGGCTTCTGTGATTATGACTACGGTTTCCCTGACGCCGGTTTCCAACTCCTCGGTGACATACTCCTACGCTCCGGGGAACAGGATTGGCGCACCGGGCATCTCTTCCGCGAACGTCGTCAACTACGCCGCCGCTCCTTCAACGACTACGGCGATTCCGAACGCGATTGCGACTTGGACAATCCCGGCCAATACGTTTAACTTCATCGGCGCGGAGTTTACCGTCTCCGGTTTCTTCACCTTTACCGATGGCGGCGACACGTCGGATGAAATCCGCGTGGCGTGGGACGCCGCAGGAACCAACACGACTACCGTTCCTACCGCGCTCTGCCAGATTAAGACCACGGCTACCGGTGCAGCAGCAGCTCAAAACGGAACGTATTCCTGTACGGTGAAGATAGCCACGGTCGGTGCTACCGGAACGGCTTTGGTCAATGGTTGGGGCGATATCGCGCTTGCCGCTGGCCAAACCACGCTGGTACGCAGCGGACTGTCAACCGCCGTTGCGCCTTCGGCCTCGATTAACCTGACGGTTCCGGCCCGCATCGTCGTCTATTACATCGGCACTGGAGCGACAAACAACCCCGGCGCTCAAGGGCTGGCGGCAACTCTTACCGTTGCGAATTAAATGCCCGCAACGAGCAAAGCACAATTCCGCTGGCTCCATACGGCTTCGGCCAGAAAAGCACTTGGGGCCAGCGGTGCGAAGGAATGGATAGGCGCTACCGGAAGTCCTAAAAAACTTCCAGAGAAAAAGAAACTTTTTCGCGGCGCCGCTAGTAGAAAATCGAATCGAAAGGAATAAAATGCCCGCACCATTATTGCAAGCAACAGCGACAGCGTATTTCGAGGGTGGCACGGATGGCAATCTACATATCAACGTTCAGGTTACGTCGAGTGATCCGGCGATTCAGCAACGATTGGCGCAGTTCAACCAGTCAAGTGACGCGTTTAGTCCACTCTTCGATGGTATTTCTTTCCAGAGTTATCTAAGCGTACAGGAAGTTCCACCTTCAGGAGCGACAAGTGGCGCATTGGATGCAAGCGGTAGCAAAGAAAATAAAGTCATCGGGTCATAAAGGCATCTTCAAACGTGCCGCTGCAAGGGCCGGAATGAGCACTCCGGCATTTGCTGCCAAGCATGAGAATGACAAGGGCGTTTTAGGCAAGCGAGCACGGTTAGCTGAAGTTTACGAACGCGCTAGACACTGATGCCAACTTCGGTACTCTCAGACCAAGACCAATCACTACAGCAGAACTTCTCTCCCGGAGAGATTGCGCCGAAGGAAGGCCCGGCACAGGATACAGACCTCAACAATTCCGAACTGCCGGAGGAATTGCAACAGTGCTTGAAGGCGCTGGTCATAAAATTCGCGGGGCAGGACAAGTTCTCTCGGCGTTTCGAGGTTAAGGAGGCGAAGCGTCAGAGATATTACTGGCGCACGATGCAGTACCTGCTCTGGATCTCGAAAGAACAGTCGTGTCAGTTTGCGGTGAATATTTCCCACCGGCCGGACGCGGGTGAAAAAGGCTCGGATATGCCGCGTTTCGCCTATACGACCAACATCTATCAGGCTTACGGGCTGCAAATCATCGCCGTCCTGACGCAGAACGAACCCACGACACGTTTTTCCCCGAAAAACCCCAATAAGAACGCGGATATTCGAGCCGCCGAGGTTGCCGAGGACTTCAAGGAAGTTATCCAACACAATAACAAGATGTCGGACAAGCAGATTGATGTCGCCCGGCTGCTTTGGACAGATGGCCGTGTCTGCGCCTATACGCGATATGTCACCGATGGCCAGAAATTCGGCTACAAGGATGAGGACACCGATAACGAGGAGTCGAAAGGCATACAAGAAAACCTGAGCGATGATTTATTGCTTCCCGAAGTCTCGACCGAGCGGGAATCCGAGACGGATGAGAAATCCGAGGCTCCGACAAAGCCGAAACGAGAACCAATCGGGCAGGAAGTCATCTCCTTCTACGGGAAACTCGAAGTTAAAGTCCCGATTGTCACAAACGAACTCTCCGAGTGCTCCTACCTGCAACTTTCCCGCGAAGTGGACGAGACACAGATGAAGTCGGCGTTCCCGAAAGTGGCAAATCAGATTCATGCAGGCTCTTCGGGCGGCGGCGAGGACGAATACGAACGGATTGCGCGTATCGCGGTCATGCAGGGAACTCAGGTAATCAATCAGGGCGGCGACCAGATTCAATACCTTGTTACCGACCAGCAGACCTGGTTCCGGCCATCGGCGTTTACGGCGGAAGAAGATGAAGCCAAGCGAGCGCAACTACAGAAATTGTTTCCCGATGGCTGCTACGTCCGTTTCGCCGGAGATACGTACTGCGAATCAAGAAACGAAAGCATGGATGACCATTGGGCGCTGATGCACGCGCTACCGGGCGACGGCATGGACAGGAATTCTCTCGGCCACACGCTCATGCCGGTGCAAGACCAGACAAATGACCTTGCCAATATTCGAATGGAAACTTACTCCTACGGAATTGGCGATAGGTGGGTGAATCAGGAAATCGTCGATGTCGAGGCGATGCAGGAGCAGACCTCACAGCCCGGGCAGACTTTCGGGATGAAGATTCCTGCCGGAGGAGCGATTGCCGACAACATTTTCAGGGAACCTTCGGCTGCGGTAAGTGGAGACTTTGACGAATTTCAGCAGGGATTGGCCGGACAAACGGCGCAATTCCTAACAGGCGCTCAACCTGCGTTGTTTGGCGGCGCGATGAGCGACCAAAAGACGGCTTCCGGCTACGCAATGGCACGCGACCAGGCAATGGGAAGAATCGGGCTTGTCTGGCGCACGATGAAAGGTTTCTATTCCGAGATTTATCTGCAAGCGATTCGTTGCGCGGCGGCTAACCGTACCGACGACATCGAACAGCAATTCCCGTCGAAATCAGGACAGCCTAAGACGGTTTCGATAATGATTGAGGACTTAAAGGGCGATTTAATCGCCTATCCGGATACGGATGAGACTTTCCCGGAGTCCTATACGCAGAAACGCTCTGTATTGATGCAGATTTTACCTCTTGCGGCGACAACGCCTGAAATCGGGGCCATGCTTTCGACTCCCGACAATCTCGCCGTTATCAAGGACTTAATCGGGATTGAGGAATTTGATATTCCCGGCCTTGATTCAAGAAACAAGCAAATCGCTGAGATAGAACAGTTGCTTGAGGCCGAGCCGATAGAAAATCCGGCGATTGCCGGAAATCCTCAGACCTCACAGGCGGCGGCTCAAGCGCAACAGCAAAGCGCGTTGAGTGGCGAGGTGCCTACGCCGCCGATGTTGTCAACGATTCCGGTTGACCAGATTTTCGACGACCACGAAGCGGAATTCACCGAGGTAAAGCACTGGATGAACTCCGTCGATGGTTTGAAGGCCAAGACATTGAATCCGATGGGATACGAGAACGTGCGGTTGCACGGTATCGCC
>VFSW01012324.1_pt1 | contig 11949 bp, 10 predicted proteins | sample 5358111 | NCBI WGS metagenome assembly VFSW01 (sample SAMN11554181, study PRJNA540505) | mine drainage metagenome | isolation source: sediment from site ElyBrook_90M | place: USA: Ely Copper Mine, Vershire, VT | collected 2017 | reverse complement strand
CACTGCCGCGGATCTCATCGGGAAGCGGGATGCCTTGCGCCGGGCGCTGGCGGCGATTCCGGGAGTCAGCCTCACATCCGCGACGGGCATCCACTCCGACGGCATCCTGGGATTGATCGATATCGAGGATCAAGAGACGGCCGGCGAGATCCTCGACGGGATGGAGCGAATGGGGCGCGAGGTTTCCGAGCGGATACGGAAGCGGGCGATCGTTTTCCCTTCGGGGTTCGAAGTCGAGCGGGGGATGATTCAGGATACCAACAGCCCGTTCATTAAAGGCAAACTGACCCAGGAGGGATTCAGCGTCACCGTAGGAGATATCCTGGAGGATGAGGTGGAAAGCATCGTCCGCGCCCTTCGCCGGGCGCTGGATGAAGGCTACGGCTTGATCATCACGACCGGCGGGGTAGGGGCGGAGGACAAGGACCGGATGGTCGAGGCCCTCCTGAGGATCGATCCGGCGGCATCCACCCCGTACATCATCCATTACGAGAAAGGGAAGGGACGTCACGAAAAAGACGGCGTAAAAATCGGGATCGCCTACATCCGGCCCGCTTTTCTGATTGCCTTGCCGGGGCCGCACGAAGAGGTAAAGGTCGGAATGGAGGTCATCGTTGAAGGGCTCAAAAAGGGGGCGGGTAAGGAGGAGCTCGCTTCAGCCCTTTCAAAGGAATATCGAGGGCGTCTGAGAAGCATCCACCATTCCCCGCACAGAATGCACGACTTAACGATTAGGGAGGAAGAGAAATGAAATCAATCGTCCGAGTGTTTGCTGTTATTGCCGTCTGTATCGTTTCTGTCTTGGGTTATGGTTTGACTGCCGAAGCGGCGACCAAGTTCATCTCTATCGCCACGGGAGGAACCGGGGGAACCTACTATATCATCGGCGGGGCCATGGGAAAGACCATCGAGAAGTATGTCCCGGATGCGAAGGTTTCCGTGGAGAGCACTGCCGCCTCGACCGAGAATTGCCGCCTGGTGGCAAGCAAGCAGGTCAAATTTGCGATCGTCATGCCCGACAGCGCTTACTTTGCCTACAACGGCGGCAGGGAATTCGGAGATAAGAAATACCCCAACATCCGGGGGGTCATGGCAGGCCACACCTCCACCATGCACTTCATCGTCCGGTCTAACTCGGGGATCAAGTCGCTGGCCGACCTGAAAGGGAAGAAGGTGGCCCTGGCCGCCCCCGGGAGCCCTTCGGCATTCATCGCCGAGGCCGCTCTTGAGGCATATGGACTGACGAAGAAAGATTACAAGCCGACCCTCCTAACCTACTCCGAGCAGGCGGACGCCCTCCGCGACGATACGATCGACATGGCGTGCATCTTTGCCGGCGTTCCGGCATCAGCGGCCATGGACATCTCTTCCACTCATGAAGTCACCTACCTCGGCGTGGGACCGGAGGAGATGAAGAAGGTTGTCAAAAAGCACCCCTATTGGACGGCAGGCGTCATCAAGGCAGGGACCTACAAGGGGCAGAGTGCGGATATTCCAACGTTCAACAGCCCTGCCATGCTGATTACGTCGGATGATCTCGATACGGATCTGGTCTACGCCGTTGCGAAGGCGATCATGGACCACACCCCTGAGCTCAAGGCCGTTCACCCTCAGGGCGCGGAGTGGGATCTTGCCGATGCCGTTGAGGGAGTTGCCATTCCCTTTCATCCCGGAGCAGTCAAATATCTAAAAGAGAAGGGTATCCTCAAAAAGTGAGGGAATGAACGAAGGATTTCGCTCTTGAAATGTGGAAAAAGCTCGGCCTTCCAAGCATTCTATCCCCAAGGTCGCGGGCAGGGGGAGCTTTTTACTCACTTCTCCTCCTCTTGGGGTTGATCTTCCTGATCCTTCCGAGAACGATTTTGTCGGTCAAAGAAGGGATAATCGGACACGAACTGGCGGCGATCCCTGTCAGCGAAGGAAACCTTGTGGAGGTGGCCTATGTGCACTCGATGTATGGGGTTCGCCAGAATGAGATCTTTTCGATCCGCCGGGGGCCGGTTTTTTATCTGGAGAAAGTCGAATTTGGGTCCCTTGCCGCAGCCCTTTATTATGTTCCGGACCCGCCATCAGGCATAGTGCTTCAAAACAGTATCTGGAGGATCCAAGGGGAAGGGAAATCCTACCCTGTTCTGAAGTACCGCGTCAGTGCCGGGACAGGCCACGCCCTTAAAGTAAGGGGCCAGACCATTGATCTCTCAGGGCGGTCGGACGGACGGGGGGGATTGATTCAGCTGGAGCTGGAAAGGCGCTCCCGGTTGAGCTCGCTTTTCATCGCATTGAGAGCAGGGATTTTTAACGCCTTTGGATCGTAAACGATCATGGAGATCTTGATGGCGCAGACCAAGATGCCGGAGAATGTGATTCCGACCGAAGAAACGAGCTTCAGGGAAATGAGAGGGGTGCTGGGCCGCATCGTGACGGTGATTGCCGTCGCTTTTGCCCTTTTCCACATCTACACCGGGGGCTTTGGCGCGCTGGTCGCTTATGAACAGCGGGGGGTCCATCTGACCTTCGTCCTCGTCCTGATCTTCCTGCTTGTACCCTACAGAAAAGGCCGGAAAATATCCTGGCTGGACATTTGTTTTGCGGTTTTGTCCGCAGCCGCCGGGGCCTACTTGGTGATCGGAGCCGATGAAATTACAGATCGTATAGGCATTCCTATCATTCCCGACCTCATCGTGGGGGGATCTGTTGTATTATTGGTCCTGGAAGCAACCCGTCGAGCGGTTGGAGCCGCCATCGCTGTCATCGCGGGCGTTGTTCTTTTGTACGCCCACTTCGGCTACCTCGCTCCCCCCTCTTTCGTCCATCAGGGCTACCCCGTGGAGAGAATCATCAGCCAGATGTCCCTGGCCACGGAAGGAATCTTCGGCATCCCCCTGGGGGTGTCGGCGACTTTCATCGTCCTTTTCACCATCTTCGGGGCGGTCCTCGAGGCTTCCGGCGCCGGCCAGTTCTATGTAGATTTTGCCCTCGGGTGCATGGGCAAGAGCCGATCCGGGGCCGGCCGAGCCGTGACTCTGGCCTCTTTTCTGCTGGGCACCGTCTCGGGCAGCGGCGCCGCCACTGCCGTAACGCTGGGGGCGGTGGCTTGGCCGTTGCTCAAGCGTTCGGGTTATGACGCAGAATCGGCCGGCGGGCTGCTGGCTGCCGGAGGTATCGGAGCCGTCCTTTCCCCCCCGGTCATGGGCGCCGCCTCCTTCCTGATCGCTGAAATCCTGAGAATCTCCTACTTGGAAGTGTTGATTATGGCCACCATTCCAACTCTCCTCTACTATGCCTCCATCCTCTTCATGGTAGAGGGAGATGCCCGGCATCTGAATATTCAGCAGGTGTCGCTCGGGAGGGTCGACGTGGGGGCACTGGCCAAGCAGTACTGGTTTCACTTCGCTTCGCTGGTGACGATCGTCATCTTCATGGCCCTTGGATTTACCGCCATCAAGGCGGTCTTCTACAGCACCCTGATTGCCATCGCCACCAGTTTCTTGAACCGCCAATCGGCCCTCTATCCACGGAAATTGATCGACGCCCTCGCCTCCGGCAGTATACAAGTCCTGGGCGTAGCCGTGACCTGCGCCTGCGCCGGCATCATCGTCGGCACCATCAATCTCACCGGCATAGGGCTGAAGTTTTCAGGTATCATCATTGATTTCGCAGGCGGTAATCTCTTTTTGACCTTGATTCTGACGGCGGTCATCCTGCTCATCTTGTGGTTGGCTCTGCCGATCACCGCCTCCTATATCATTGCCGCCGTGATGACGGCGCCGGCCCTGGTCAAACTGGGGGTGCCCCACGGGGCCGCGCATATGTTCATCTTCTACTATGCGGTTCTCTCCGAGGTCTCGCCGCCCATGGCGATTACTCCCTTTGCGGCCGCAGCCATTACGGGCGGTAGTCCCTTCAAAACAACCATGCTGGCCTGGAAATACACCCTGCCTGCCTTTATCGTTCCCTTTATGTTCTGCGCCTCGCCGGAGGGTATGGGCCTGCTGTTGAGGGGGCCCGTTTCAAACATCCTGCTGGTCACGCTTACGGCTCTGGCCGGGGTCTGGGCCCTTTCCGGCGCTGTTGGCGGATACTTGATCGGACCGCTGGGATGGATTGAGCGTGTCGCCCTGGCCGTCTCCGGGCTCCTGCTCTTCTATGCCGGGACAATTCAGGACCTCATCGGCGCCTCCATTCTGGGCCTGGTCTTCCTCTGGCAGGTGGCTCGAAGACGGATCATAATCGGCAGGGACTCTTCGTAGCGGCATGGGGCTCCCTTGCAGGGATAAACTACCGGGATCATCCGGACGGTGGGACATCCGGGTGATTGTCCATTATTCCAGATAACATTTTGATTCTGTTCAGACATCTGCGTAGCTACTGCATTTTGACGCTGCTTTCTACCCGGGCATAGTTCCTCTTGACAGGAGGACAATCTGTCATTATGTTAGGCCCGCAAAAAAACCTATCCGGTTTGATCGTCAAGGCATCAAGACTGAGAAATATTTTGAGGAGGTAGTCATGGGGCGAGTAAGTCGTTTGAGGAAGTTATTCACAGCGGCAGTCATCTGTTTCATCCTGCTGGGGGTTGCCCCTGCACTGGTCTGTGCGGCAGAGGCGGACAAGAAGGACAACCGGCCGGAGCGGGGCATCGCCCTTTATACGGACTATTCCGAGGTAGCGGTCCCCCGCGGGGAAACCGTCCAGATGGACATGATCCTGGAGAACAAGGGGCGGACCGATGAGAACATCAATGTCCGGGTCACCTCGGTCGCGAAGGGGTGGAAGGCTACCTTGAAGGGTGGTCGCTTCCAGGTGATGGGGGTGTACGTTCCCGGCGGCAAGATCAAGACGCTGTCGTTGACTCTGGAGCCCGAGAAGGGGATCGGCCCGGGGAAATATCCCTTCCAGTTCGAGGCGAAGACCGCGGACGGAAAATTCATCTCCACCTACACCCTTACCGTGGATGCCCAGGAGCGAAAGGCCGGGGCGGACAACATCCAGGTCAACGTTGCCTATCCGGTCCTCCGGGGGCAGACCGACGCCAAATTCGAGTTCTCGCTCGAGGTGACGAACAAGGGCGACGTCGAACGCACCTTCAACCTTGCCGCGGTCGGACCGGAGAAATGGGAGATCAATTTCAAACCGGCTTATGAGCAGAAACAGATTTCCAGCATCCGGGTCAAGGAGGGACAGAGCCAGACCGTAGCCGTCGAGGTTACCCCCGCTCAGAACGCCGCTTCCGGTGAGTACCCGATCCTCGTCAGGATCAGCTCCGGCGAGAGCAAGGCTGAGGTGAAGCTGACAGTGAACCTCACGGGGACCTACCGGCTCGACGCCGGGACGCCCAACGGGGTCCTCTCCCTGGAAGCCATGGCCGGCAAGCCCGTCACCTTCTCGCTTTTCGTGAAGAACAACGGCTCCGCCGTGAACCGCAACATCACCTTCTCCTCCTTCAAGCCGGAGAACTGGGAGACCACCTTTAAACCGGAGAAGATCGATTCGCTGGCGCCTGGTGAAATGAAGCAGGTGGAAGTGACGATCAAACCGGGCGCACAGTCCCTCGTCGGGGACTACTCCGTGGGGATCATGACCACCGGGGAGAAGTCGGACAAGACCGTGGAGATGCGGGTGACGGTGAAGGCCTCATCGGCCTGGGGGTGGATCGGGATCGGTCTCATCATCCTGGTGATCGTGGGCCTGAGCATCCTTTTTGTCAGGATGGGGAGACGGTAACGGTGGAACGAGAGACTGTCATCAAGATCGAACAACTGACCAAGCGCTACGGGGCTCAGACAGCCGTTGACAACCTGAACCTCGAGGTGGCCGAAGGGGAGATTTTCGGTTTCCTGGGCCCCAACGGTGCCGGGAAGACGACGACGATGCTGATGCTCCTGGGTCTCACCGAACCGACTGCAGGGACGGTCCGGGTCTGCGGATTCGATCCTGCCCGGGAGCCCCTGAAGGTCAAGGAGATCATCGGCTATTTGCCGGAAAATGTTGGTTTTTACGAGGATATGGATGCCCGGCAGAACCTCCGCTACATCGCCCGCCTTAACCGTATCCCCGATGCCCTCTCCGGACCGCGGATCGACCGCCTCCTTGCGGAGGTCGACCTGGCCAAAGAGGCGGATAAAAAGGTCGGTTCCTACTCGAAGGGCATGCGCCAGCGTCTCGGGATCGCCGAGGTCCTGATCAAGGAGCCGAGGGTGATCTTCCTCGACGAGCCGACGATCGGCCTCGATCCCGACGGGACGAACCGGATGCTCGACATGATCTGCAATCTAAGTCGCGACCGCAAGATGACCATCTTCTTCTCCTCGCACCTGCTCGACCAGGTTCAGCGGATCAGCGACCGGATTGGGATCATGATCAAGGGGAAGCTCGTCGCCGTCGGCCCCATCGAGGATCTTGCCAAGCGGGGGCTGGGGGTGGAGGAGGGCGAGTCCTACACCCTCGAAGAGATCTACATGAAATATTTCAAGGAGGCCTGACTTTGCACGGGATCTTCACCATATACCGGAAGGAGATGGAGGACCACTTCAGCAGCATGCGGTTCCTCATCATCACGGCGCTGATCGTCATGATCGGCGTCATCATCGCGTCGATGGTCGGCATGGGCATGCAGGAGGAGCTCAGAGGGGTCGCCAAGCCCGACTTCGTCTTCCTGCTGCTCTTTACTTCTACGGGAAAGCTCTTCTCGTTCGTCCAACTGATCGGCCTCCTCGGACCCCTGATCGGGATCATCCTCGGCTTCGACGCCATCAACCGGGAGCGGACCGGACGGACGCTGAGCAAGCTCGTTGCCCAGCCGATCTACCGGGATGCGATCATCAACGGGAAGTTTCTCGCCGGTGTGACGATGATCTCGATCGTCATGACGTCGCTTGTGCTGATCATCGCCGGGCTCGGCATCCGCTTAGTCGGTGTAGTCCCGGGCGCCGACGAGCTGTGGCGGCTCCTGATCTACCTGGTCCTCTCCATCCTCTATATCTCCTTCTGGCTGGGGGCGGCGATCCTCTTCTCGGTTATCTTCCGGAGCACGGCCACCTCGGCCCTGGCATCGCTCGCCGTCTGGATCCTCCTCTCCTTCTTTGTCGGCCTGGGGGGCGGGTTTCTCGCGGACGCGATCTCGCCGGTGACCCAGACCGCAAACATCGCGGAGGCGCAGGAGTCCTTCCTCCGGAACGCCGAGATCCAGCGGGCGGCATCGCTCCTCTCGCCCGCCACGCTGTATGGGGACGCAACCTCGACGATCCTCGACCCGCTGAGGAAGACCCCCCGCTCCTTTATCATGATGGGGCCGCTGGAGCGGCTCTCGCTCTCCCGATTCCAGAACCCGCTCCCGCTCCTCCAGAGCGTGGTGGTCGTGGCGCCGTTCATGATCTCGCTGATTGCGATCACCGTTGTCTGCTTCGGGATCTGCTACGCGGTCTTCATGCGCCAGGAGATCCGGTCGACGTAGGACCGGCGGGACGGCCGCATCGGATACGCCCGCGATCCCTCCAGATCGCGGGCGTATCCTTCTCTCCCTGATAGATTCGCCATACCATTTTCCCTCCCTTCAATCACCATTGTCTTCCGCATCCCTGTGCGGTATTTTTCGCAACTACTGAAAAAACGAAAAAAGGAGGCAAGCATGGTGAGAAATGTGGTGGACTCCCTTGCATCCCTGATGCTGGTCCTGCTGGTCCTGGGGAGTGCCGGCTGCGCGGCTCCGGTAAAGATAGCCTCGGTTGATGTTCCCCGGATGCCGGCGGATGAATTGAAAGCGCGTCTGGGCGATCCGGATCTCATCATCATCGACGTTCGGCAACCCGCTGACTGGAATGCGAGTTCGACCAAGATCAAAGGGGCAATCCACGAGGACTTCGAGAGTGTATCGGACTGGGCGTCCAACTACTCCAAGGACAAGACCATCGTCCTGTACTGCGCCTGACCGAGTGAAGGAACCAGCGCCAGTGTGGCGCGGCAATTGATTGAGCGGGGATTTACCAAGGTGTATGCTCTCAAGGGTGGCTGGAACGCATGGGAAAAAGCCGGTTACCCGACCGAACCGAAGTAGGGACACGGACGTTCTCCGGTGTGTCGCTGGGCATCTGATTCCCGAAGGGAGGGAAAAGAGAGGACCGGAGCGATGCGGGGAGAAGCTATGCATTTGTCCGCTTATCTGGGTGCCTATTTTATCGCTTGCGCTACCCGCCGGGGGCTTTGCCCAGGGTGACAACGAGGCCCCGGCGATATTCCGGCAGGAGGAGCTGGACCAGATGCTGGCCCCGGTAGCCCTGTATCCCGACTCCTTGCTGGTTCAGATTCTGGTGGCGGTCGCCTATCGTCTCGATCCCCAAGCCGATTCGCCTTCCGAGTTCCCCAAGCCGTGCTCCCTGTCTCCGGACCACGCCCGGCGGCACCGCGCCACGACAACCCACCACCCTTTCCTTTTTTAAGCTTGACGAATCGCGGGAAATGAAACACAAATAAACACTATGAAACCCCTATTTACCGAATCGGTTCAACGGGCGCTGGAGATACTTCTCCCGCTGGGGATCTTTGTGATCGTCCTGTCGGCGGGATACGCGTTGAGGGGATATCTCCTTGCCCGGCTTTCCCGCTGGGCAAGGAAAAACGATTCCCGCACCGGGGATGCGGTTCTTTCTGCCGTCAGGGCCCCGTTTATCGTACTGTGCATCATGCTGGGGATCTACGCGGCCCTTGAGTTCTCGAACCTGCCCAAGGCCCTCGTCGGGAAGGCGGACAAGGGGCTGTCCATCCTGACCGTTTTTGCCGTTGCAATGGTGGCGGCAAACATCCTGACCGGATTCACCCGGATTCGCGCCGAACGGATCGAATCGGTTCTCCCGGTGACGAGTCTGACGGAGAACGTCATCCGGATCGTCGTCTACGGGGTGGCGGGGCTGATCGTCCTCAACGGCCTCGGGATATCGATCGCGCCGATCCTGGCGACCCTCGGGGTAGGAGGGCTGGCCGTCGCCCTCGCGCTCAAGGATACGCTATCGAACTTCTTCGCAGGATTTCATATCGTAGCGACAAAGCAGATCCGGGTGGGAGACTACCTGAAGCTCGCATCCCTTGAGGAGGGATACGTGAGCGACATCAACTGGCGGACGACGAAGGTCCGGACGCTGGCCGGCAACCTCATCCTGATCCCCAACGCGAAATTGACCGAGTTGATCGTAACAAATTATGACCTGCCGGAAAGGGATCTGGCGGTTCTGGTCGGCTTTAGCGTCCATTACAGCAGCGATCTGGCGAAGGTCGAGGGGGTGACCTGCGAGGTCGCGGCGGAGGTCATGAAGGAGGTGCCGGGCGGGGTGCCCACATTCACCCCTTTTATTCGCTACAGCACCTTCGGGGAGTCCGGCATCAATCTCACGGCGATCATGCGCGGGGCGACGTTCGCGGATCAGTTTCTCATCAAGCATGAATTCATCAAACGTCTCCACGATCGCTTCGCCAGGGAAGGCATCGTGATCCCCTATCCGATCCGGGCTTTGAACTACGACCAGGAAAAGAAGGGGGAGCTCCCTCAGGCGCCTCCGTAGCTGTGGAGTCCCGAAAGTACCAGATTAACGCCGAGGTAACAGAAAATCGTGGCGCTGAATCCGACGATAGAGAGAAACGCCGCCTTCTTCCCTTTCCATCCCTTGGTGATCCGCGCATGGAGATAGGCCGCATAGATGAGCCAGACGATGAGCGACCATGTCTCCTTGGGATCCCAGCTCCAGTACGTTCCCCAGGCCACGTTCGCCCAGAAGGCACCGGTGATGATGCCGATTGTCAGAAGGGGGAAGCCGATGGCGATGGTTTTGTAACCAACTTCATCGAGCAGATCCGGCGCCGGCAGGTAATTTAGAAACGTATTTCCTTTGTTCGATCGTGCGGGCCCCTGTTCGGCGCGAACCTTGAAGAGATACAGAAAGCTGACGCCGAACGATACGGCAAAGGCAGCATACCCGATAAAGCATGTAACCACATGGGAAATGAGCCAATTGCTCTGCAGGGCGGGAACCAGCGGCTGAATTTCGTTGGGATTCAGCGAAGCGTAGGCCATGATGAGAAAAGGGAAGGGGGTAACAAAGGCCCCCGCTGTTTTAATGCCGAATTTCCTCTCCATGATCAAGTAAACGACCGCGATCGTCAGGGCGAAAAAGACAAGTGATTCGTAGAGGTTGGTCAGAGGCGCCCTGCCGATCCCCAACTGGTATGATTCGTACCACCGCAGGAGTATCGCAGCGGTTTCGACGCCGACTCCTGCCAGCAGCACAAACGTCGCCACCTTACCCAAGGAGTCCGACCGAAAAGCAAGGTAGGAAACGTACAGGACCATCGCGAAAAAATACACAAATATGGAAATTCCGAACAGCAACGAGTTTGTCATCAGGAAACCTCCCGGAAACCGTCCACCAGCTTCTTCACTTCACCGGCGAAGGCGTGTTTGTTTTTGTTTGTCATACCGCCGGCGGTAACCTCCACCCGGCCTTTCTTGTCTTTTCCAATCCGTATCCAGAACTTCTTATGCGACAGGAAAAAGGCCATCAGGATGCCCGCTACCAGCATGAGCGAGCCAGTCCATACCAACCAGACGCCGGGATCTTGATTGACCTGCAGTCCTGTATAATTGATAAATTTTGCGTCTTTTACAACGAACGAGTATCCCCCGTGGCGGTTCATTTCGGGCTGAGACTCAGATATCCATACTCCTTCCGGCGCCTCGCCGGGACGGATGATGTTGACTCCGAACGCCGGACCCGCTTCGGAACCATCGGACAGATGGAAATGCTCCCGGTAATCGAGGACTTCGATCTTAATGCCGCCGCCGGGAACGTCCACCTGTTTCCCGAACGGGGCGGATACAGCGCCCAGGGAGGTGCCATCCCTACCCCTTATCTCAAACGTCGCGGCGTCGTGGAGCCGGCCGTAGCTTGATTGGTAAAAGGTAATCCCGTCGTAGTCCAAAGGGTCGTTCACCCGGATTGTCTTCCTGAGCACCTCCTTCCCGCCTCTGATGACGGAAAGGTCGCTCCGGTAGTCCTTCGGGGCGCCGTTCGCGTAGAAATCGACATGAAAGGAATTGCACTTTACGCTGAAATTCAGGTCTTTGTTATCCCCTCTCCTGGTTGGGACGGACGAGACCGTCTCGCCTTCATTGATGTTCACGTATCCCTTGAATCCGGCGAGAGAGCCGATGATGGCGCCGATAAAGATCACCAGAACGCTCAGATGCGTTAAAAAAAAGGCAAGCCGGGAGTATCTTCCCTTTTCATAAAAGAGATGCTTTGCGGTTGCCGATTCGGTCACTACGGGACGGGCGGAGAAGGTTTTCTCCGTTATGGCCATGAGCCGGCTCTCCACCGTTTCGGGGGGGAGGTTGTATTTAATCGTGGTAACGTTTGTCAAGCCAGCTTCGAGTTTTTCATCGAGAACGGCGCTCTGCCTCTTCATCCCCCGCATGATCAAGGGATACCGTTCCATCGTGCAGGCGATGATATTCAAAGCCAGCAGGGCCAGGCAGGAAGTGAACCACCAGCTGTGATACATATCCAACAAGCCCAGTTTGCTGAAAAGTTCGACCGTTTCCGGCTTGAAGAAACGGTAATATTCCTGGAGGGGCTTGTTCTGTTCGATGATGGTGCCGGCCACGGAGAGGATGGAGAGAACGAGCAAGAGAGCAATGACCAGCTTCAGGGAGGTGAAAAAATCCCAAATCTTATCTACAAGAGTAGCCCGCACTTCTGTTTTTTTTCTGTCTTCAGGCACGAATACCTCCTTCGTACATATCTCAACTATTCCTGTGGCTTCTTGACCGCAACCGCAGCTTGTGCGTATCGGGGAAGTTGGGCATAATCTTATACAAATTGCGTCTTGTCAAGAAAATATTGGCCGCTCGAATTGCCTCAAATAAAATGTTACCGAAGGAGCGACTAACAAGGGATCGTTGAC
>VFSW01012323.1_pt1 | contig 11949 bp, 9 predicted proteins | sample 5358111 | NCBI WGS metagenome assembly VFSW01 (sample SAMN11554181, study PRJNA540505) | mine drainage metagenome | isolation source: sediment from site ElyBrook_90M | place: USA: Ely Copper Mine, Vershire, VT | collected 2017 | reverse complement strand
GCGAGGCCGGTTTGCAGAATCTGGTCGGGTTGGGGTGCTGACATATTCAATTGACCTCCTCGTACTTGACTGACTTTGTTGTTCTTGGGGGAAGTAACTGCTGCTCTGGGGGGAACCCGTCGAGCGATTCAACACATTTTGTTTGCTCGGTGGGCGGGGAATGGTTTGGGAGCAACTCGGCGAAGTGTACATGATTGGACCGTGGGAAGGGGAGGGCTAACTTCATGCAAGGCGGAGACTGGCCCCTCGCTGCCGTACCACTTTCCGCCGCGCACCAAAGCTGATATGCTGCGGTCGCTGAGAAAAACCGATTTACGCAGGGAGAAGACAGCGATGTGGTTTTTGGGAATGGACGTGGGCACGGGTGGCACGCGCGCTGTGGTGGTGGATGCGGCGGGCAAACTGATCGCAGGCGCATCGAGCGAACACGCGCCCTTTCGCACGGCTCACCCCGGCTGGGCAGAACAGGACCCGGAGGACTGGTGGCGGGCTGCGCAGGAAGCCATTCGCAAGGCGCTGGCCGCCACGCCCGAGCCGCGCCAGCCAATTGCGGCCATTGGCCTGACAGGCCAGATGCACGGTGCGGTGCTGCTGGACGAAAACGGCCAGGTGCTGCGCCCTTCACTTATCTGGTGTGATACGCGCACCCAGCCGGAGTGTGACTGGCTGCATGAACGCATTGGCTATGAGAAGCTCATCGAACTTACCTGCAACCCGGCGCTGCCCAACTTCACGCTGACCAAGCTGTTGTGGGTGAAGCGGCACGAGCCGGAGATCTTTGCGAAAACCCGCCATATCATGTGCCCTAAGGACTACGTGCGCTACCGGCTCACGGGCGAGTTCGCGATCGACGTGCAGGAGGCTTCGGGAACGCTGCTGCTGGATGTGACACACCGCCGCTGGTCAAAGGAAGTGGCCGAGGCGGCGGGGATTCCTGAGAGCTGGCTGCCGCGTGTGTTTGAATCGCCTGAGGTCTGCGCACGCATCAGCGAGGGCGCGGCGGGGCTGACCGGATTGGCCGCGGGCACGCCTGTGGTGGCAGGCGCAGGCGACCAGGGAGCGGGCGCGGTGGGGATGGGCATCTTGCAGCCGGGGTCGGTCTCGGCCACCATAGGCACCTCGGGCGTGGTGTTTGCCGCTACCGCCAGCCCAACCAAGGACCCCAAGGGACGGCTGCACACTTTCTGCCACGCGGTTCCGGGATTGTGGCACGTGATGGGTGTGACGCAAGGTGCGGGGTTAAGCCTCCATTGGCTCAGGGCGACATTTTTTGCCGGCCAGGATTACGACACGCTGACGGCGGCGGCCGCCAGAGTTCCGGCAGGCAGCGAGGGGCTGGAGTGGGCGCCGTATCTGCTGGGCGAGCGCACGCCGCATCTTGACCCGGAGGTGAGGGCCGCCTTTGCCGGGGTTTCTACCGCGCATACCGCGGCGCATTTTGTGCGCGCTGTGCTGGAGGGTGTGGCGTATTCGCTGGAAGACACGTTCACGCTCTTTGCGGAGTTGGGGATTCCGGTGAGTGCGATTCGCCTGGGCGGCGGCGGTGCGCGCGGCCCGTTGTGGCGGCAGATTCAGGCCGGCATCTACGGCCAGGCTGTGGAGGTGCTTACTGCCGAGGAGGGTGGAGCCTTTGGATCGGCGCTGCTGGCGGTGGTGGGCGCGGGCCACTGGGCCAATCTGGATGAGGCTTGTGGCCAGGCCATTGAGGTTGCCCAACGCATCGAGCCGGAAGCCGCGGACCTTGCGGCGTACAAGGCTGGTTATGCGCACTGGCGCAAGCTGTATCCGGCGCTGAAGAGCTTGCGCTAAATCGCGTTTGTGGCTCAGGCCATGATGCAGACGTGCGGGGAGATGCGTTAGCCTTTCATCCGACTTCAGAAGGAGAGGAAGGGCTTATGCATCTCCGTTTTACTTTGGCATCATTGGTTTTGTTATGGGCCGGTGCGGGCGCATTTGGTCAAACGGGCGCGGTAGCTTCATTGACGTGTGCGGACTTGAAGCTGGTACCGGCTCCGCGCGAGTGCAAGGGGAGCGAACAAATCCTTCTCAACTCCGGCGTGAACCTTGTTGCTGCGAAGAATGCCGACGATGAGTTTGCTGCGGAGGATTTGCAGCAAGCTCTCAAGAGCCGTGGAGTGCCTGCGGCAAAGAAGGATCCGGTCACGATCCGGCTGGAACGTGCTGAGAGCAATGATGCCGCAACGCTGCTTGCGCGGCATGAATTGAAGTTTGATCCGGCGATGCACGATGAGGGCTATGTGATCGTGCCCGATGGCAGAAGGGGGCTGGCTGTCATTGCCGAAACCGCTGCGGGTGTTTTCTACGGAGCGCAGACGGTGAAGCAGTTGCTGCGCGGCAAGGGCAAGGACGCTGTGCTGCTGGCGCCTACGCTGCGCGACTGGCCGGCGATGGCGCACCGGGGGATTTCCGACGACTGGTCGCGCGGGCCGCTGCCGAACATGGAGTTCCTGAAGCGCGAAATTCGCACGCTGGCGGCGTACAAGATCAACATATTCTCGCCCTACTTTGAGGCTACCTTTGCGTACGCCAGCTCGCCGGTGGCGGCTTTCCCCGGTGGCGCCATGACGCCGGATGAGGCGCGCGAGATGGTTGCTTATGCGGCCAGGTATCACATCACCGTGATACCTGAGCAGGAGTCGTTTGGCCATCTGCACCATGTGCTCAAGTTTGAGCAGTTCGCGTCGCTGGGTGAAACTCCGCACGGTGCGGTGCTGGCGCCGGGCGATGCTGCCACGCTGCCCTTGATCGCCGGTTGGTTCGGCGAACTGGCGAAGGTTTTTCCGGGGCCTTATGCGCACATCGGGGCCGATGAGACGTTCGAGCTGGGGCTGGGACGGACACGCGACGCTGTGAAGCAGCGCGGGCTTGGCGCGGTGTATCTCGACTTTCTTTCGCAGATTCACACTGCGCTTGAGCCCAACCATAAGCGGCTGCTGTTCTGGGGTGACATCGCGGTCAACTCGCCGGACCTGGTGGGCACGCTGCCCAAGGACATGATCGCAGTGCCCTGGCGCTACGACGCCGAGCCGGACTTTACGCCGCTCATTCTGCCGTTTACCAGGGCAGGACTTGAGACCTGGGTGGCTCCGGGCGTGAGCAACTGGAACCGGCTCTACCCCAACAACAACGAGGCGCTGGGCAACATTCGCGCCTTTGTGCGGGATGGCCAGAAGCTGGGCTCAAAGGGAATGCTGAACACGGTTTGGAACGACGACGGCGAGGGCATCTTCGACGAGAACTGGTTTGGCGTGCTGTTTGGCGCGGCGGCCGGTTGGCAGCCGGGCGAGAGTTCGGAGGATGCCTTTACCGCCAGCTATGGGCTGGCCTTTCACGGTGACGCGACCGGCAAAATCAGCCAGGCGCAGCAGGAGTTGATGGCTGCTCATGCGGTGATGAAGAAGGCCGGGCTGGGCGATGCGGAGGACAGTTACTTCTGGCTCGATCCGTTGTCGCCCGAGGGACAGCAGGTGGACGCCAAGCTGCGGCCGGTGGTGAACGAGTTGCGCCTCCACGCTGAGCGCGCCATTACGCTGCTGGCAGAAGCGCGCGCCGCGGCGAAGGTCGAAAACCGCAGCCTCGAAAACGAGGAGGCTTTGGACGCGCTCGAACTGGGTGCGCGGCGCATCGACTTTGTGGGACTCAAGTTCCAGTCAGCAGAGGAGTGCGCGGCAATCTACAACCGAGCCCAGGCGCTGGCCGCCGACAAGAGCCGTTGGGACGAGGTGGCGGAGATGTTGTACACGATCGGCTCGAACAATGGGCGGTTCCAGGATATTCGCGATGGCTACACGCAGCTTGGCCAGCTCTACCGGCAGGCATGGCTGCGTGACAACCGGCCGTATTGGCTGGCGAACAACCAGGCTCGCTACGACCGCGCGGCGCAACTGTGGATTGAGCGCGGCGACCGCTGGAACCTGGTGGTGCAGCACTGGTGGGACACGCACACGCTGGCTCCGGCAAGTGAGGTGGGGCTGCCGGAGGCTGCGGGGAAGTGAGGGGAAATAAGGTTTGTGCATTCCCAAGTCTCAAAGTCGAGACCTGGGGCCCCATTCCTTTGAGGGGGAATCAAGATGTGGGCCATCCGCCCGACAAGGAGTCTGAGAAACATGTTTGGTAGCGTTAACTACGACCGACTATTCTTTCGTTGGAAGACAGCAGCTCTCTTCGGGGTTGCGACAGCTCTTTCCCTTGTGGCGATTGTCCTACGGTATACCGAGATCAACTTCAGCGGTTTAAGCCGCCCCGCACTTGTTGGACTGTCGCTGTTGGGTGCGGCGGTTGCGTTTGGTGGGCTTTCGTTGCTCGTAGGTATGTGGTTCTTTTGGGTGAAATGCGACGCTTCGCCTAGGTGGCAGCGAGGAGTGTGGTTCGTCATTCTACTTTTTGGGTTTTTCTACGGAGCCGCGCTGTACTATTTCGCCGTCTACCTCCCCGAAGTCAAGAGAGCTTTGAACTCCAAGAGGAGTGTGACATGATGCGGGCGTTTGGACGATTGCTATTGACAGGATGGGCGCTTTTTGCCCTCAGTCTGTTTGCGCTCTTCATCTTCCCGAAGCCTATGGGGCATTTTCTCGGCGGGTCACTAACGCCTTTGAAGGAATCCCTTATCGTTCTCGTGTTGGAATCTGTCTTCTTCGGCGTGCTTTTTCTTTTTAGCGCCGGAATGAGGCGAACGGAACGGTGATTCCGACAATGCATAGCAGTTTTGGATATCCCAAGTCCGGAATTTCGGACCTGGGATTGCGGTTACGATGGGAGGTCACACATCTATGACGAACTCCGTCGCATGTGGTCCAGCATATGTTTTTTGCAGTCTCGTTTCACCGGCAAAGAACGGGACTCAGAATGATATGACGATTGCCTGATGGCTAAGTGCTGTGCGGGTACCGTTGCCTTCTGATTCCTGCGCACAATGAAAACGGCCTGCACGTTACAAGCTGCAGGCCGTTTCAGTTTGTGAGCGGCGGACTTAGTTCAACGTCAGGTCTGCGTGCAGCGGGGTGCTTTCGCTGGAGTCGCCGACCAGGATGACGAACTTGCCGGGATCGATCTTCCAGTTGTGCGTGGCCTCGTCCCAGTAGCTGAAGGAGCGGGCGTCGAGATTTAGAGTGACGTGTTTGGTTTCGCCGGGAGCCAGGCGAACCTTCTCAAAGCCTTTGAGTTCGCGCTCCGGGCGCTGGACTTTAGCGGAGGGATCGGAGACATAGAGTTGAGCCACTTCCGCGCCAGCCACGCTACCGGTGTTGGTTACATCGAAGCTGACCGGAACGGTGGCACCGGAGGCGGCTGCTGTGGGCACGCTCAGCTTGGAGAAGCTGAAGGTGGTGTAGCTGAGCCCGAAGCCGAAGGGGTAGAGCGGGTGCTTGCCGGTGGTGGTCCAGTAGCGGTAGCCCACCATCAGCTTGTCTTCGTACTTCACATGCGGGATGACGTAATCCACCGGTGGCTTGCCGTATTCGGTCACGTGCAGCGCGGTGTCCGCGCCCTTGATGGGGTAGTAGTCCTTGGCCGAAGGGTTGTCTTCCCAACTGCGGTCGAAGCTGACCGGCAGCTTGCCCTCGGGGTCGTGCGTGCCAAAGAGAACTTCGGCCACTGCCGTGCCCCCCTCCTGACCGGGATACCAGGTGTGCAACAGCGCGGGCACCTTGTCGAGCCAGCGCGTAACGCCCATGCCGCCACCGCCGGTGAGGGTAACCACGGTGTGGGGATTGGCCGCGGCCACGGCTTCGACGAGCGCATCCTGACCCCAGGGCAGATCAAAGGTGCGGTCCAGGCCCTCGCTCTCGGTTGCGGTGGCGAATCCAACGGCGACCACCACAACGTCCGCGGCAGAGGCAAACTGTTTCACTTCAGGCAGAATCAGGTCGGTCTCGGAGATGATTCCAAGGCTGAAGCGCTCGCCAGCCGAACGGGGCAGGTAGTCGGCCACCACGTGGATTGTCTGCCCGGCGGTGAGGTTGAGGGTTGTTGATTGGGGCGCCTGGCCTTCGGCGTGGGGCGGCATCACCCACTGTTTGCCGTCGATCTGAACGGAGAAGGGCTCGCCTCCAGTCTCAGCCAACATCACGTACCGTCCCGCCGTGGCCGCCTTGAAGGTGGCGGTGTAGCGGATGGTGTGCGGAACGTTCTGGGCGGGGCCGCGCCTTCCGGGCTGCCAGCCAGCAATCTCCCGCAGAGTCGTGGTCTCGGGAGTGCCGGTAAAGTCCTTGCTGGGGTAGATGGCCTTACTTACCCCGCCGTCCCATTGGGTGCGGCGGAAAACATCGGTCATCTCTGGCAGGCCGCGGGTGTAAAGCACATGCACGTTGGGGCCGAGCAGGTTGGCGATGCCGGTAAGGGTGCTGACTGGCTCAAAGGCGTGAGCTTCCGATGAGCCTCCGCCGCCGGTCACCGCCGGAAAGGCGTCAGGGCCGATGATGGCGATGGTCTTTACTTTGGACGGGTCGAGCGGGAGGATGTGGCCTTCGTTTTTGAGCAGCGTGAGGCTTTCGAGGGCGCCCTGCAGGGCAACGGCACGGTCGGCGACCGAGTAGGTGGAGTATGCCGGGTCCCACTGCGGCCGGTCGGTGAAGCCGTAGCGCAACTCGGTGCGGAGCAGGCGCAGCACCTTGTCGTCGATGGTGGATTCCTTGACCGCGCCATTTTTGATGGCGGGGAGCAGCGTTTGGGCGTTCATGAAGCGCGGCGAGGGCATTTCCAGGTCCAGGCCGTTGTTGGCCGCCGCTACGCCGTCATAGGTAGCATCCCAGTCCGACATCAGAACGCCTTTGAAGTCCCACTCGCCCTTAAGCAACTTGAGGTTGAGGAACTCGTTCTGCGTGGCGTGGACGCCGTTGATCAGGTTGTAGGAGTTCATGGCCGAGTCTACGTGCCCCTTGGTGACGGCGGCCTCGAAGGCGGGCAGATAGATTTCGCGCATGGTGCGCTCGTCCACGTCTGAGCTCACGTTGTGCCGGTTGTACTCCTGATCATTCAAGGCATAGTGCTTGACGGTGGCGATCACTCCCTGGGACTGCACGCCCTCAATATATGGAACGACCATGTCGGCGTTCAGGAAGGGATCTTCAGACAGGTATTCGAAATTGCGGCCGTTCAGTGGCGAGCGGGCGATGTTGACGCCGGGGCCGAGCAGGAAATTGACGTTGCGAGCGCGGGCGTCCTTGCCCAGGCTCTCGCCCAGTTCGCGCGCAAAATCCTTGTCCCAGGTGGCGGCGAGGGCAACGCCGCCGGCATAGGCGGTGGTGGGTCCCCAGGTGCGCACGCCCACAGAAGCATCGGACATTTTGAAGCGGGGCAAGCCGATCGCCGGTTCTGCATGGGTAAACATGCTGTCTACGCCGCCGATCAGTTCGATTTTTTGCTCGAGGGTGAGTTTGGCCAGTAGCGCATGGGCCTTGGCCTCGATAGCGGGCGAGTCCGGCACGGGAGCTTGTGCGGATGCGGCAAGCACGCATCCCATCAGGAGCGAGACCAGACATGCGGCGCCGATGGAAGCAAACGATTGTGTAAAGGGTTTTGTGGCGTTTTTCATGACGCGGAAAGGCTATCGCATTTGGCCGGGACCTGTATACGGTTTTGGTTAGCAAACTATCGACCGGGGCAGGTTTTGGGGTCTGCATCTGTTCGAGCAGGCAAGGTGTGACTTGAATCACACGATGGGGTGAATAATGTCACTGCCCAGCCTCCAAACGCAAGCGCAAACTCGGTATCCAATGAGTAATCGAGTAGGAAACCAGAGGCGCCGATAGCGACGCAAGGCGCGTTTTCTCTGGAGAAGTCCTGCTGGGTGCCGGGGGAGATTGATGAGCTTTGCAACCGGTTTGAAGACTATCGTTGTTGCGACTGACCTGGACGGCCGGTCGGAAGCTGCCCTGGAATACGCCCGTAAACTGGCCACGAACTATGGCGCCCGCATCGTGCTGGCGCACGGGCTCGACCCGCTCTATTACGCCAAGGTGGATTCGGTTCCAGGCCGGATTTTGAAAGGGTTGCCGGAGCAGGCGCGTGAAGTTCTGGACAAGATGGCCACGGATCTGCTTCGGGAGGGCATTCACAGCCATTCTGAGATTCGTCAGGGCACTGTGGCAGAGATGCTGGTGGATGTGGCCCGGCAATATGATGCGGGCCTTATTGTGATTGGAACCGAGGGAATGCTTGGCGCAGGGCCGGTTGTGGTGGGGTCTGTAGCTGAGCAACTTGTCCGGCTGGCGCCGTGCCCGGTGCTGGCGGTGGCAGGGGACTGGAATGCGGGCGAATTCCGCCCCACTCCAGGCGGGCCCGTGCTGCTGGCCATGGAGCGTAACCAGGCGATGTCCGCGGCTGTCGCCACGGCTTATTCCCTGGCGGAGACCTTTCAGCGGACCCTGCTGGTGTTGCACGCACGCGGACCTGCCGAAGCCTCAGCCTTTCTGAATCCCTGTGCGACCACGTTGGAGGAGTTTGGGATCCGGGAAACCTCTCGCTTTCCGGTGCGCTGCCTGGTCAAAGACGGCAAGCCGGAAGACGTCATTGCGGAAGCAGTCGCGCAATACCATCCAAGCATTCTAGTGATGGGGGTAAAGCGCATGAGCGGCACCCCGGGACCACACGGCACGGCCTTTTGCTTGTTGGCCCGGTCACGGGTTCCGGTGCTTTGTGTGCCGCCGGACACAGCGCCCGTCGCTGAAGAGCAGGAAGCTTGTACACCTGAAACGGTCAATAAGAGCATGGAGTTAGCGCAAGGAGCGCGCTGAAACCGAAGCTTCGAATCAGACAGCAGGTAGGCCGGCGGATCAGGGAATTCAGCCGCCTATCTCCATTTGTTGTTTTTTGGTACTTGTCGCATTTGGTTTAAGTTGCCGTATATGGAACTTGGTTCATCGCAAGTCCGCAGTACCAAAGGCCTCCGTCAGGAGACGGCCGGCAGGTGGATTGCAGAGGCAACCCGCCACGGGACCGGGAATCGGACGGAGGCAAGGGGAGATGTGACCATGCAACCAGAGGCAAGATTGGGACGAATGGATGCCGTTGCCGCGCATCCGCTGGCGGAATTGCTGGCATGTCCTGCTACGACCGGGAATTTGCTCACCACGTCGGCTGAATCTCTTGAATTCGACACTGGGGAAACGGTTTTTTGCCAGTCCGCGGTCTGCCGCGGCCTCTACGTGGTGGTTTCAGGGCAATTTGTGCGAAAGGCGGAGCGCAAGGAGGCGCGGCTCACGCTGGGCACGGTGCGCATCGGAGATCTGGTTGAGCTGGCCGCGGCGCTTGGCGACGGCCGCCACACCTATACGCTCACGGCGCAGACCCCGGGGTCAGTGTTGCTGCTACCCATCGAGGCGCTCCACCAGGCGTTCCAGATTTATCCGCCGCTCAGGATGCAACTTTTGGAGGAACTGGCTCGCGAGGTTTCCCGTGCCTATAGTGTGTGTTGCGCCACGCACTTGGCCGGTATTCGCCGCCGTGCAGCGTCGGCGGCGGCGAAAAACTGAAGATTTGCATCAACATTTTCCGCATCAGCATATGTTTTTGCCTCGAAGCGGGAATTGACGGAAAATCCCTGCCTTACACCCGGGTAAAGTGCGCTATACTTCAACTTGACCTGCGGAATACGTATGGCTGGATTGCATTCCCATCGCCCCCCGGAAGATTGCCTAAACTGCGAGCACCGTCATTTGCGGATGTTCTGCAATCTCACGCCCGAGGCGCTTCAAGACTACGATGGCATTGGCATCATGATGAGCCACGCCCGTGGAGCCAAGCTATTTTCGGAAGGCGACCCGGCGCGCAACGTCTTTATTATCTGTTTCGGACAGGTAAAAATCTCCTCCACGTCCCGTGACGGCAAGACCATGATCTTGAAGATTGCCGGACCTGGCGATGTGATGGGTCTGAGTGCGGTGCTGGCCAATGTTCCGCATGAAGTGACCGCTGAAGCCATTGAGCCCTGCCAAGTGAAAACGGTGCGCAAGCAGGAGTTTGTCGACTTTCTGGGCCGCCACGGAATCGCCAGCATGCACGCTGCGCAGTCTCTTTCCGGCGAATATCTGACAGTTTTTCACGACGCCAAGCGGCTGGCTCTCTCCGGCTCGGCCGCAGGACGCCTGGCGCGGCTGCTGCTCGACTGGGGCCGTACGGCCGCCAGCGGGAAGCCCGAGATTCGCTTTACCATGGCCCTAACCCACGAAGAGATCGCCAACATGGCGGGCACGTCGCGCGAAACCGTCACACGGCTGCTCAACCAGTTCCGCCGCGACCAGTGGATCACCATCAAGGGATCAAGCTTGACCATCGTCAAGCCCGACCAGCTCGAACGCCTCACCGCCTGATTCCTTCGCTTTTTCTCCGCGCTCTGAACAGTCCAAGCCGTGCATCTGAGTCTGGCTTTACACCCTGAGCCATCTGGAGAAACAGTTTCTGCGTGACAACGGAAAGCGCGTATTCGACCGCCTTAAATCAAAGGTGAAAGACCAGTCTCTCGGCGTCGCCCGCAGTGGGGGGTGTGACAGATTCCCGCAGCGTGAGCACGGGGCAACGCGCGTGGGCCAGAACCCGGTAGATGGTGCGGTCGCGGGTGAGATTCTGGAGTGCCGCGCGGTGCGTCGCGCCCAGAACAATCAGGCTTGCGTGCAACTCCGCGGATGCGGCCAGGATCTCAATGGAAGGATTGCCGTGAGCCACACAGGGGTCAACCCGTGTGCAGCCGCTGGACTTTAATGCACCCGTCTCGGCGGCAAGTGCGCGCAACTCGCGCATGGCGGTCGAATCAAGGCCTGTCGGCAGGCCCTGCTTCTCCATCTCGTCCATCGGGGGCAAAACATGCAGCAGGACCAGTCGCGCCCCCTGGCTGGCTGCAATCTGACAAGCAAGTGCTGCGCTCGGGCGAGAGGCCTCACTGAGTCTGGTGGCGTGCAAGACGACCTTTTGCTGGCCGCTGCTTTCCACCGGTAGATGAGCCTCGGGTCCCACGGTAATGACCGGGAGGTTGACCGAACGCAGCACTTGTTCTGCCACGGAGCCAAGAAGCAGCTTGCTCATCTTGCTTCGGCTTCGGGTGCCAAGAAGTATACGATCTGCCTGGAACTGTCGAACAGAGGCGGCGATTTGCTGTGCGGCATTTCCCTCACGCACCAGGGCATCGCAAGCAATCTTCTGCTGGCGTGCCAGGGTGCACCAAGGCTCAAGCGTCTTGGTCGCGAAATCCAGCGCGCCTGCCGGATCGTAATAGGGCATGCCCACAGCATCTACCGCCATGTTCCCGCCCACCGCGAGCACATGCAGCAGGATCAGCCGCGCCCCGGTGCCGGACGCCTGCTCAAAGGCAAAGGGCATCAGCCTGTCCAGGTCGCTCAAGTCAGTGGCGACGAGGATAACGGCTGGACGAGTCCAGCGATCGTTGCCTGTAGCCAGCCCTGTGCCCGGGTCTGTATCCGGCATCGCATTTACCTCGCATCGGAAATCGTGGCACCGACGAAGTTGGTTAGATGTGCCATGGCGCACCGAGAAACGTGACGCAAATCACACTTTGGTGTTCACGGACGGCTGCAACCAACCCCATCCATCTCCACCTGAACGACTTCAGAAGAATTGCGCGAAGAGGCTGAAAATATCCTGATGTGCCAGGCCGGATTTACTATGCGGAGCGTCAGATACGGGCAGACCGCGATGAACAATCCATCATCAATGCCAACTCTCAGTTTTGGGAACAAATGCTTGTCATGACAGTGGCCGATGCCGCTGCGGAATGCAATGGATTCTGCGACAGGCCGCGTACTGAAGGCTCGCTTATGATGGTTCTTCGTTGCACTGTGGGAGACCAGAGGGTGTGCCCGTGGGATAAGAAGAGCGCGCAAAAAGAGCAACTTAGAGAATTTCTCCTGAAGATGTATAGTAATGGTGGCGATTCTCCGCGCACATGCTATGGCGCGACCTTATTCGGATGATTTGCGG
>VFSW01012322.1_pt1 | contig 11949 bp, 9 predicted proteins | sample 5358111 | NCBI WGS metagenome assembly VFSW01 (sample SAMN11554181, study PRJNA540505) | mine drainage metagenome | isolation source: sediment from site ElyBrook_90M | place: USA: Ely Copper Mine, Vershire, VT | collected 2017 | reverse complement strand
CCCTCACGGACGACGCCACCGACCTCTTCCCCAACCCCTCCAAGCTCCTCGACCAGGCCCCCGGCTTCTACTTCATGTGGAGATAGAAGCTGGAACCAGGCTCGCCGCACCCAACACCTCTTCCTGAGCGCGGCCAATGCGATCTCCGTCTGGCGTGCCCTGCTCCCTTCTGCTAGACTTGCTCTGCTTTCAAGGGAGTCATCCGCATGCAGACCCGCAGTCGCCGATCCATCCTGTTCGCCTTCGCTCTTGCCGCGCTCTTCTGTGCATCCGTTCATGCGCAGGATGCGCGCACCGTAACCGAGCCGGTGATTCCACCCTCCTGCACCGTTCTGACGGCCCAGCTCAGCTCCGACCATGGCAGCTTCTCCGATGCCGACGAGGGCAAGCTGGACACCGCGCGGATTCAGAATGCAATGGACCAGTGCGCGAAAGGGCACGCGGTCGAGCTGAAGACGGATGGCGCAAGGAATGCCTTTCTCAGCGGGCCGCTACAGCTTCGCACGGGAGTCGTCCTATCGGTGGACAAGGGTGTGACGCTGTATGGCTCACGCAATCCCAAGGACTACGAGGTGGGGCCGGGGACCTGTGGCATGGTCAACAACGAGAAGCCCGGCTGCCATCCCCTGATCTCAGCCACAAATGCGCCCGACAGCGGCATCATGGGCGACGGCATCATCGACGGGCGCGGCGGAGCAAAGCTCCTTGGGGGCACTCAGACCTGGTGGGAGATTGCTCGAATGGGCAGGTCCGGCAAGAGGCAGCAGGTCCCCCAGCTTGTCACCACCGATCATGCGGACAACTTCACCGTCTACCGCATCACGCTCAAGAACGCCGCCCACTTTCACCTTGTGCCGCATAACACCAACGGCATCACAGTCTGGGGATTGAAGATCGATACTCCAGCCAATACGCCCAACACCGACGGCTTCGATCCCGGCGGGGGTTCAAAAAATATCACCATCACTCAGTCCTACATCCGCGACGGCGACGACAACATCGCCATCAAGGGCGGAGAGGGGGGGCTGACCAACATGACCGTGATCCACAACCATTTTTATTACGGCCACGGCATGTCCATCGGCAGCGAGACCTTTGGCGGCGTCAGCAATCTGCTGGTGCGCGACCTCTCGCTGGATGGGACCACCTCGGGAATTCGCATCAAGTCCAACCCCACGCGCGGTGGACTGGTCGAGGGAGCGCAGTACGACGACATCTGCATCCGTGGCGCGAAGAACCCCATCTTTCTGACAACCAGTTACAACTGGCCGGGAGGCAAGCCCAATCAGCTTCCGGTCTACCAGGACATCCTGCTGCATAATGTGCGCATCTCAGGCGGTGGGAAGATTCTGATCGAGGGTCTGGACGCGACGCACCGCATCGGCATTCAACTGGATGGCGTGACGCTGACCGATGGGGCGTCCGCCTACACGGTGAGCATGAAGCACGCCGATGTAACGCTGGGACCGGGGCCGGTAAATATCCCTCTGGTTCCTCTGGCCGGGGATGATTCAACCGTGAAGGGCAAGCCCGGTGACCGATTGCTGGCCGGCTGTTCAGAAAAATTTGTGCCCTTTCCCGTCACCCAGTAGCAGGGACATCTCACGGACCAGGAACCCCGGTCGTTGACGCAGCCTTCCCCCCCCCCCGCGGCGGCACCGTCAGCTCCATCCATCGCACGCCTTTGCCGGACGCCCCGCACTCTGCCTTGAGTTTGCCGAAGGGTTCTCGATCCTGAGAGTTGAAGCTACGCATTTCCCCAATTGCTATAGACCGACAATTAATTGTCATTCTGTGCGCAGCGAAGAATCCCCGTATTTTGCTGGCAGAACGATGGTCTGCACCATTGAGGGAAATGTCTAAGCCAGACCGGTCGACTCCGCCTGCTCCCGCGCGTGGTAGCTCGACCGCACCAGCGGCCCGCTCTCCACATGCCGGAATCCCATCGCCAACGCCTCGTGCTTCAGGAACGCGAACTCCTCCGGCGTGTAGTAGCGCTGCATGACGAGGTGGTCGCGCGAGGGGCGCAGGTACTGTCCGATGGTGAGGATGTCCACGCGTCGCTCGGCCAGGTCGCGGAAGACCGCCAGCAGCTCGTGCATCTCCTCGCCCAGGCCCACGATGATGCCGGTCTTGGTCACGAGAGGCGGTGTCACCTGCGTGCGCCCCGCCTGCGCCGCGATCTCCTTCGCCCGCCGCAGGAATTCCAGCGACCGTGTGTATCGTCCGCCGCTCTTCGCGATCGGGTACAGCCGCGGCACAGTCTCGATGTTGTGGTTCAGAATCTCCGGTCGCGCCGCCACCACAATGCCGAGCGACTCGTCGTTGCCCTGGAAGTCCGGCGTCAGCACCTCGACCCGGCAGGCTGGTGACTGCATACGGATTTCGTGGATTACGGAGGCAAACGCGCGCGCCGCACCCAGGTTGTCGTCGTCGCGGTTCACGCTGGTAATCACGGCGTGGGCCAGCCCAAGCTGCGCAACCGCGTAGGCCACGCGCCGCGGCTCGTCCACGTCGATTGGCTCCGGCCTGCCCTTCGGCACCGCGCAGAATCCGCAGCGACGCGTACAAAGATTGCCCAGCATCATGAAGGTCGCGGACCTCTGGTTCCAGCACTCGCCCAGGTTGGGGCAGTTCGCGCTCTCGCAGACGGTGTGCAGATGCAGCTCGCGCGCCAGCTTCTTCAGGGCGTGGAAGGTCTCGCCGCCGGGGGCGCGCGCCTTCAGCCACTCCGGCTTGCGCACTGGGCGGCGCGGCCCAAGATCGATCTGCACAAGCTCCGGGTTGATTGCTTCAGCGATTGGCGGCATCATCGGAAATCGGAATCGAATTAATTGTATCGCCTTGCGTGCGCCGGCGCCGCATTGTGCTCACAGCAGCCGCTCGCGCGTCTCCTGCCGCACCAGGTAGAGAAAGAACACCAGCACAAACAGCCCGCGCACCAGAAAGAACCCCAGATGCGTCTTCGAGAAGTAGAAGAAATCGCCCGCGGCGAACAACAGACAACCCGCCGTCACCAGCGCCCAGCCCCACTTGCGCAGGCGCAGCAGGCCGAAGATCCCAACCGCCAGCAGCGTACACAGAGTCAGTATCCCGTACTTTGCAACGCCGAACCCGTAAGCGCCATGCAGCCCCGCATAGACGTTCACCATGGTCATGAAGATCATGAACATGCAGATGGCGGCGATGCCCGGCAGCATCTGTCCCTGCGCGCCTGCGCGAGTTCCGTGCTCACCCATTGCCGTCACTCGACCCTCGCAATTCGCCACCGTTCTATAACGTGTGCAGATACGCCAGCAGGTCCTGGCGCTCGTCGGGGGTCATCGTGCCGCCCAGCGCGGGCATCATCGGACGACCATACAGGACCGCGTCCATCACGCGGTCGTCGTCGGCCGGCGCGCCGCTCGGCAGATACTGCTTCTTGAAGACGCCGCGCAGGGACTGCCCGTTCAGGGGGTCGTTGGTGCGGTCGTTGTGGCACTGCGCGCAGTGCGCCTGGTACACCTCGTAGCCGCGCGTCTGCTGCGGGTTCAACTCCGAGATCGGCGTAGGCGGAGGCAGCTTTGTGCATCCCACCGCCGCCGCAACCATCATCGCCACGCCCAACGCAAACATCGCCGCCGCAATCCGTCTCATACTCTCCCATTGTCGCATCTGACCTTGCCCGTCCTCCGCCCCACAAATCGCCATTGCCGACGAAACCGGAATCTCCGTCGTTGCCGTTGACTTTGCCCTACTCCGCAGCGGCAATCGCTGCCACAATTTTATCGATTACAGCGCGGTCGGCGTGGTCGCCGGGCAGGTGGTCGTCCACCAGGATCGAAAAGACCACCGTCTGCCCGCTGGTGCAATCCAGATAGCCGCTCAGCGCGTTCCCCTCGCTGTGCGTGCCCGTCTTGGCGAAGATGCGGCCCTTCAGCGGCGGCTTGATGAAGCGGTCCTCCAGCGTGCCATCCACGCCGCCCACCGGCAAGCTGGCCTTCCACTCCGCGAACCACGGCTGCGGCGCTCCGGTCTTCGGATCGTGCGCCGCGAACGAGAGCAGCTTCGCTACCGCCCGCGGCGTCACCAAGTCATAGCTGCTCACCCCCGACCCGTCATAAAACACAAAGTCGTCCTTATCAATCCCCGCGTTGATGAGGAACTGCCGCACGACGCGAACGCCCTCGGCGGTCGAACCGTCCTTACCACCATTTCCACCTGCATAAACCTCCCCATAAGTCTTGCCCAGATGATGTAGCAGCAGCTCCGCATGGAGGTTCTGGCTGACCTTGTTCGTCAGCACAACATCATCCTTCACTTGCGGCGAAGTATGTTGCAGCATGACAGGACAGGCATCGGAGCATGAAGCAATACCTGTCAGGATAGAACTCAGTCCTGCTGACATCGGCTTTCTAGGCAGTGTTGGCAGGCTTTGTCGAGACTCTTCCAGAAAACCCGGTCCCTGTTCCACAAACCGATGCTTCGCCCGCGCGATGCCATCCACCCGCACTCCTCGGGCCTCCAGCAATTCCTTTAGTGCAACCGCCGTGAACTCCGCCGGATCGTCAATTGCAACCTCTTCCGAATCGGCGGGTGCATTCAAAGCTATCGACCCGTATATCCGCAGCACTTTCGATCCCGCTTCGCGCACAAACTGCACATGGGTTCCGGATTTCTCAGAAACGGTCATCAGCCTAGAATCGACCTGATAATAGTTCGGCATTCCGTTTTGCCACTCAACGGTGGGTTTTTGAGTCAAAGTCTTTCCGGGTCTTACCGCAATTTGAATATGATTGTCTCCAATACTCAATCCACTGACCGCGGCGCCATAACCCCAAACCATATCGTCAACCGACCAACCCTGCGGATAAGGTTCCCACGGAAAGACCGTATCGTCGCCGACCACATCTCCCTTCAGCCGCTCCACGCCTGCCGCTGCAATCTCGTCGGCAAATTCAGCCAAGCCTTGCAACGCGGGGACCGTCGGTTCCTGTGAAGCTTTGCCCTCAGCGGGCGAATGATAAGGAGACTCGGGATCGCTGAAATCCCCGTCACCAGCTCCAATAATCACAAGATCGCCGTCCACCGTCTTAGCCGGATCGCCCACCGACCCGTACTCGACGCGTGTTGTGAATCTTTGGTGTGGCCCCAGCAGCGCCATCGCCGCAGCAGTCGTAAACAGCTTGGCGTTGGAGGCGGGCTGGAAGAGCTGCCCCTCGTTCAGCGCGTAGATCGGCTTGCCATCCAGCGTGGTCACCAGGATGCCCCAGTGCGCACGCGCGACCGCAGGCTGCGCCACCAGCGCCGTAATCTGCGCTGCCAGCGCCGCCGGTCCCCCTGTCGCGGCGACCGTTTGCGCAGCCCCAGCGCCGCACATTGCCGCCAACCAGATTGTCGCCAGAATCCCGCTTCGCCTCATTCGCGCAGTCTAGCATCCCCCCCAGGGATGGCCCCAAGAACATTTTCGCCTTGGCTGATAGACTTGTAAGGTTGTGCGCTTCGATAGCGCAGACAAGGAAACTCCTCGCCCTACGGCGAGCACAAAGGAAGACGAGACACAGTGGATCAACAGACCAAGGCAGCCCTCAAGAAAGACACGTTCGTCAGCACCACAACGCACGGCCTGGAGTGGGCCAGCGAGAACCGCCAGACGGTGGTCGTCGCTGGCGCGGTCCTTCTAACGGCGATTCTTGTCGCTGTCGTCGGCGCGGTGGTCTACAACAACCGCTCGAATGCAGCCTCGGTCGCCTTCGGCGTTGCCATGCAAGCGTATCAGACGCCCCTGGCGCAGTCTGGCCAGGAGGTGCCGGCCGGGGTCAAGACGTACTCCTCCGCCGTCGAGCGGGCGAAAGCCGCAAACGCGCTCTTCGAGGGTGTCGCCGATAAGTACGGCATGACGCCCGACGGACGCACCGCGCGCTACTTTGCCGGGCTGACCGAGATTGAGGCGGGGCAGAACCAGCAGGCCGAAGAGACGCTGAAGAAGGTCGCCGACGGATGGGACGGGGACCTCGCCGCGCTCGCCAAGTTCGCTCTCGCCCAGCTCTACCGCGATACCGGACGCGATCCCCAGGCCATCGACCTCTACAACCAGATCAGCGCCAAGCCAGCCATAACGGTTCCCTATGGCATTGCGCAACTCCAGCTCGCCAGCCTCTACGAGTCGGAGGGCAAGACCGACGACGCCAAAAAGATCTACGCCAGCCTGAAGGACAAGGACGCCAAAGGCCCGGCCGGCATGGCCGCGGCTGAGAAGCTGAATCCCACCTCAGCCTCGGCCCCCGCGCTCCAGCAGCAATAATCGCTCCCGCGCACCAGCGGCGCAGACGGCAACTGCAAGACGCACGAAGGAAGCGGCTGCGCAACCTACTTTCTGGTGGCGGCGAGGCGCTTCTGCGTGTCGATAAAACGCCGCATCCGGTCCAGCGAGCGCGCCTTGCCGAAGACGATCAGGCTCTCCAGCAGCGGCGGGCTGGCCGTCTTGCCGGTCAGGATGGCGCGCAGCAACATGAAGTTGTCCTTCACCGACCACTCCATTTCGGCCCCAAGCTTCTTGAGCGCAGGCTCCAGCTCCTCGACGGTGAAGGGCGTCGCTTCCAGCACCGCGAGCTGCTCGGCGGCGAAGGCAACGCTCTCTTCGAGTGTGCGCTGCTTGGGCAGGAAGGCCTCGGGCGCGGGCATCACGTCGTCCTTGAAGAAGAAGTCGGTCATCTCGCCGAACTGCGCCAGCGTCTCGATGCGCGTCTGCACCAGCGGCGCGATGCGGCGCAGATAGTCGTCGGAGAAGATCGTCGCTCGCAGCGCGGCAAAAAAGCCCTCCGGCGACAGCGCGCGCAGATACTCGCCGTTGAGCCACTTCAGCTTGGTCAGGTCGAAGACCGGCCCGCCCAGCGAGATGCGCTGGAAGTCGAACTTCTCGAGCATCTGGGGCAGCGAGAAGATGTCGCCCTGCTTGAGACTGCTCCCCTTGGCGACGATCTCCTCTTCGCTGGGCTGGGCCATGCCGCCGCCCATCAGGCCGAGGAAGTTGAGCACGGCCTGCGGCAGAAACCCGCTCTCGCGGTAGTAGATCAGCGAGACGGGGTTCTTGCGCTTGGAGATCTTGCTCTTGTCGATGTTGCGCAGCAGCGGCATGTGCCAGAAGCGCGGCAGCTCCCACCCGAACGCCTTGTACAGAAGCACATGCTTGGGCGTGGACGAGATCCACTCCTCGGCGCGAATCACATCCGAAATCCGCATCAGGTGGTCGTCGACGACGTTGGCCAGATGGTACGTCGGGAAGCCGTCGGACTTCAGCAACACCTGGTCGTCCACGTTGTTGTGGGAGAAGCTGATGGCACCGCGCAGCTCATCGCGAAAGCTCGTCTCCCCCTCGGCGGGAACCTTGAGGCGGACGACCGATGGGCGGCCCTCGCCCTCGAACGCGGCAATCTGCGCGGCAGTCAGCTCGCGGTGCGCTCCGTTGTAGCGCGGCGGCAGCTTGGCGGCGAGCTGCGACTTGCGCATCGCGTCCAGCTCTTCGGCGGTCTCGAAGCTGCGGTAGGCGTGGCCGGAGCCGAGCAGCATCTGCACATGCTCTCGGTAGATCTCGGTGCGCTCGGACTGGCGGTAAGGCCCATGCGGGCCGCCCACGTCGGGGCCTTCGTCCCACTCCAGGCCGAGCCAGCGCAGGGCGTCGAAGATCATCTGCTCGGAGGTGGAGACGAAGCGCGCGCGGTCCGTGTCCTCGATGCGCAGAACAAACTGGCCCCCGCGCTGGCGGGCGTAGATGTAGTTGAGCAGCCCGATGTAGGCCGTGCCGACATGCGGGTCGCCGGTGGGCGAGGGTGCGATGCGGACGCGAATGGGAGCGGCTGTGTCTGTAGCGATCGTCATAGGTTCAAGTTCAGGATAGGTCAAGTTCAAGGGTAGCAGGCCGCACCGCCCCGGTGAGTCTTGGCATTGCCGATTCGCGGCCTTCGCGGCACGCACACCCCACGGTGGCAAAGCCAATTCAAAGTCTGTAGGACAATAGAAAACAGTGCATGGCGCGGAACCGCCGACCGCCAGACCACATCCAATCAATACGGCACACGGCAAGCGTCGGAGGCATCTGCTCTGAGAGATCTGAAGGAACAGGACGGAATGGCGGAAGAGAGCCCAGTGCAGGGCGAACCGGGGGTCGCATCGAGGGTTGTGTCTATGGCCGAGTCGCGGGTGGTTGGCATCGACCTGGGGACGACCAACTCGCTGGTGGCATTCATGCACGGCGACCTGCCGACGATCATTCCCGGCGAGGACGGCGAACGGCTTGTGCCGTCGGTTGTGGCCTTCGACGGGGAGCGCGGCTTCGTCGTCGGCAACGGGGCTCGGGCCACGCTGCTGACCGATGCGTCGAGCGCGGTATACTCCGCCAAGCGCCTGATGGGCCGCGGCATCGAGGACGTGCAGCAGGAGCTGAAGCTCTTTCCCTTCAAGCTGGTCGATGGCCTGCAGCCGGGCGACGTGCTGAAGCTGGAGATCGGCGGGCTGCAACTGACGCCGCCGGAGATCTCGGCCTATGTGCTGCTCCAGTTGAAGAAGAACGCGGAGCGCTTCTTCGGCGCGCCGGTCACAAAGGCCGTCATCACGGTCCCCGCCTACTTCAACGACGCGCAGCGGCAGGCGACCAAGGACGCGGGGCGCATCGCGGGCCTGGACGTGCTACGCCTGGTGAACGAGCCGACGGCGGCCGCGCTGGCCTACGGGCTGGACAAGAGGACGGCCGAGAGCGCGAATGGCAAGGACGCACTGATCGCAGTCTACGACTTCGGCGGCGGCACCTTCGACATCTCCATCCTCCGGCTGCACGAAGGCATCTTCGAGGTGGTCGCCACTGGCGGAGACACGCACCTGGGCGGCGACGACATCGACAACCAGCTGATAGCGGTCGCCCTCGACGACATTGCGGGCGACGCCGACCTTGCCATCGACCCTGCGGCCAAGGCAGGCAGGGAGCTGGTGCAGGCGGTGCGCAAGGCGGTGATCGAGGCCAAGATCGCGCTCTCCGAGGCAGACTCCACGCTGCTGGATGTTGCTCTGCCAAATGGGAAAAATTACTCCCGAAAGATCACACGCATGCAGTTCGAGCAGTTGATCGCGCCGATCGTTCAGCGCACCGCCGCTCCGTGCGTGCGGGCGTTGAAGGACGCAAAGCTGACCGCGGAGCAGATCGACGAGGTGGTGATGGTCGGCGGTTCGACGCGCATCCCGGCGGTGCGCGCGCTGGTCGACGGTCTCTTCCGCCTGGGCGAGCGCGGCAAGAGGCCGCATACAGAACTGAACCCCGACGAAGTCGTCGCGCTGGGCGCGGCGGTGCAGGCGCAGATTCTGGCCGGCGGCGCGACCGCAGGCTCGGCGCTGGACGATCTGCTGCTGCTCGATGTGACGCCGCTCTCGCTGGGCATTGAGGCGCTGGGTGGGGTCGTCGCGCGCATCATTGAGCGCAACTCGACCATTCCGGCCAGCGCCACCGAGCACTTCACCACCGGTGTCGATGGGCAGACCAACGTGGCCATCCACGTCGTGCAGGGAGAGCGCGAGCTGGCGAAAGACTGCCGCAGTCTTGCGCGCTTCGACCTGAAGGGCATTCCGCCGATGGTCGCCGGGATGCCGCGCATCGAGGTCAGGTTCCTGATCGACGCCAACGGTATTCTGCACGTCGGCGCGCGCGAACAGCGCAGCGGCAAAGTGGCCGAGATCGAGGTGAAGCCGACCTACGGACTGACCGACGCGCAGGTGGAGACGATGATCCTCGCCTCCTTCGACCACGCCGAGGAAGACCTCGACGCGCGCCAGCTCATCGAGGCCCGGAACGAGGCCGAGACGATCCTCTCGGCGGTCGAAAAGGGCAGCAGCCACGCCGCCTGGCAACAGCTATCGGGCGACGAACTGGCGCAGATTGCAGACTGCGTCGGCGAACTGAAGGCATCGGTCGCAGGCGGCGACTACAGGGCGATCCGTCAGCGCATCGAGCAGCTCGACAAGGCCACCCGCCGCTTCGCCGAGATGATGATGGACACAGAAGTCATGGGCCCAATGAAGGGCCAGACGATGAATGCAGCCAGCCACAGCATGGGCGCGGAGCTCACCGCGCCGCACCCTTTCGCAAAGGCCGAGTTCGAAGAGGATACCGTGCCCGAAGAAACGGCCTGACACCGATTGACGCTGATGAAACCGATTTAAAACGAGGATTGGGATCGAGAACAATTCGGTTTTAGCAATGAAGGGGACTTGCGGATACCTGTTTATTGTTCTTGATCGGCGCTCGTCGGTGTTGACAGGTGCTAAGTTTTTCTTCTCTGCGTGTAGCCACGGCAAAGTTTAGAATAAGGTTCCTATGTCCGATCCCATCGCCAACCCGCCTGAAGTCGATCTCTCCAAGCCGCCCGCCGAGGGCATGGTCCGCGTCACATTTCTGCCCGAGGGCCGAACGGTGGAGTTTGCCTTCGACACGCTGCCCTACGCGGGCCACGGCCTGCCGATGTCCTTCCTCGACGTGGCGCAGAACTATGGGATATTCCTCGACCACGCATGTGGCGGCGTCTGCGCATGCACCACCTGCCACCTGCATATGAAGCAGGGCGCGGAGGGAATCAGCGAGTCCGAGGACCTGGAACTGGACCGCCTGGAGACGGCGGCAGGCATCGAGCTCAACTCGCGCCTGGGTTGCCAGGCCGTCATCGAGAAGCCGGGAACGTATGTCGTCGAGATCCCCAAGTGGAACCGCAACTACGTTCAGGAAGGCAAGCCGGCGCACGGGCCGGGCAGCTAGGGCAGTTTGGAAATTCTGTAGACAGAAAATGCAGTGTCACCGTAAATCAATTGTCATTCTGAGCGTAGCGAAGAATCTCCGTATTTTCCTGCCAGCACGACGGTCTAAGCCATTTACTAAAATTCCCTGGTGGTTAGTTGCAATCGGTTGTCCGTGCGATCCGGGCGGCCCACGAACTCAACCGCGCCCGTTCTCCCTCATTCAGCCTGCTCGATTGGGTATGATGCACCCATGGCACACGGAGCTGCGCAGTACCGCCTCGGCCCATTTCTACTGGCCTCCGAGGTCCCTCTGCCGGAGTTGGAGGCGCTGGCCGCCAAAGCTGGCGCAGGCATCGCATCCGCCGACTCCTCCACCGCCGGCGAATGCGATGTCGCCATCCGCCTTGGCCCCGTGCCCGAGCGCATCGCTGGCGTGGTGGCCAACGAGAGCCGCTGGTGGGCCTCGCGCGATGAGTACCTGCTGCGCGTGCCCGGGGTCGCCAACTTCCTCGTACGCCACGGACGCGAGGTGCTGGTCGAACCGGCTCACGGCGCTCGCCCAGAAGACATCCGCGCCTACCTGCTCTCGCCCATCTTCTCCACCCTCTGCCACCAGGCCGGGATGTACTCGCTGCACGCCAGCGCGGTGCGCGTGGGCACGGGCGTGGCCGCCTTCCTGGGCAACTCCGGCGCGGGCAAATCCACGCTTGCCGCTGGCCTTGCGCAGCGCGGATACAGCGTCGTCGCAGACGACATCTGCCTGCTCGACGCCCGCCCCAGCGCCGTGGCCGACGATCCCGGCCCCGCACTGGTCGTCCCGGTCGCACCCGCGCTGAAGCTCTGGCGCAGCGCGCTGGAGCAGCTCGGAGCCAGTCCCGAAGCTCTGCACCGCGTCTTCAGCCGGCGCGACAAGTTCCGCGTCCCGGTCCCCCAGCTTGGGGAGCTTCCCCCGCGCCTGCCGCTGCGCGAGATCCTGTTTCTGGAGTGGGCCGACGAAGACATCTCAGACACTGTGCCGAAGCAGATCGACAGCACACGCGAGAAGTTCGCAGAACGCCCCGGCGCGCCGCCCGCCTTCACCCCAGTCGAGGGCGTCCACGCCGTTGCCCGCCTGATGGAGTTCACCCACTACGACTACCTGATGAGGCCCACCGGCCGCCAGACCGGGAACTTCCTGCTCTGCGGGCGCATCCT
>VFSW01012321.1_pt1 | contig 11950 bp, 14 predicted proteins | sample 5358111 | NCBI WGS metagenome assembly VFSW01 (sample SAMN11554181, study PRJNA540505) | mine drainage metagenome | isolation source: sediment from site ElyBrook_90M | place: USA: Ely Copper Mine, Vershire, VT | collected 2017 | reverse complement strand
ATCGGACGTGATCGGCAATCTGCTCAGTCCTGATGATCAGAAGCGGAAGCTCGAGCGCGTCGTCGAGGTGGCGCGGCAAGTTTGGGGATAGCGGACGGCCGACGGGCGGTCGCGGTCGAAGCGTCGATCGTCAGGTTCCGTAGCTCTGAATGAGCGAGCCCGCGACCAGCGTCCAGCCGTCCACCAGAACAAAAAAGATGAGCTTGAACGGCAGCGCCACCACGACTGGCGGCAGCATCATCATGCCCATCGACATCAGTACCGAGGCGACCACGAGATCGATGATGAGGAATGGGAGGAACAGCAAAAATCCGATCTCGAATGCGCGTTTGAGTTCGGAAATCATAAAGGCCGGGATAAGCACGCGCATCGACAGATCTTCAGGCTTCTGCGGCTGTTTCTCGCCCGACATGTCGACAAACAATTGCAGGTCCTTGTCGCGGACATTCTTCTCCATGAAGCTGCGCAACGGGCCTGACGCGCGATCGAGTGCTTCGGGGACATTGATCTCATTGGCAATGAGCGGCTTGACACCGGCGTCATAGACGCGGGTCAACACCGGCCCCATCACGAAGGCGGTGAGGAATAAAGCAAGCGAGATCACCACCGAATTGGGCGGCGAGGTCGCAGTACCAAGGGCGGTGCGCAGCAGTGACAGCACTACGACAATACGCGTGAACGAGGTCATCATCACCAGGATCGATGGCGCGAGCGACAATACCGTCATCAACGCGATCAACTGGATGATGCGTTCGTTCAGCCCGCCTCCCGCGGCGCCTTGACCGAAATTGATGCTGATGTCCTGGGCGGCGAGCGGCGTCGCCGAAACTAACAGAGCCGCTACTGAGGCCGCCACCGTTTGTACACGGACGCGGCGGCCCCAAAATGATTTCATCAGCTGGTTTTGCCCGGTGGACGGCCTAGCAGATTTGCCATCTCCTGTTCGAGAGTGTCGTAGATGGCTTTGCCCTCTTTGGTGTTGGCGACCGGCGGCCGCTGAGGTCTTGCTTCAGCCGGACGCGCCATGCGCGGTAAAGGCGGCGGGGGCGGTGGGAACGGAGGCGGCGGAGCCAGAGGCGCGGTGGCTTCCGCGGCTGCGACGACCGGCTCGGGCGGCGGCGGAGCTGCCGTTGGCGGAACCGGCACGGTGGGAGCGGGAGCAGCCGGTGACGGTGCTGGCGCCTCGCGCGCCTCAACAGCCTTCGGCTTGCGGAGCGCTGCTTCGAGGCGTTGCGCCATTTCGGCGAGATTTTGATCGACCGCAGAGGGCGCTTCGGCATCGGCAGACGGTGCGGGCATGCGCGGTTCGGGGCGCGCTTCCGGGCGCGGCTCATTTTGCGGCGGTCGCGGCGGCGCGGCGGCGCGATTGCGCGGCGGCGGCGGTGGAGCCGAACTCATTGCTGCGAGGTCTTCCGCGAGCGCAGCCAGCACCTCCCGCTGTTGGCGAGGGGGTGTCTCTGACGGCGGCGGAGCTGGTGGAAAACTTCTTTGCTCCTCCTGCATCGGCTCGACTCGCGGCGCGCGGCGCGGCGGAGCAGGAGGCGAAGGGGGGCTAGCCGGCTCCGGCTGCAGCGGCCAGGAACCGTTCGACGGAGCTTCCGGCAGGGGAATGACGCGCGGCAACGCATCCGCCGCGACGGCCGGGCGCGCCGAAGGCACGTCGCGCGCCGCCGGGGTGGCGCGCACAATGTTTGCTTCAACGACAACGTCGGTCGGGCCGCCGATCATCAAAAGGTGCTCGACATTGTCGCGGCGAACGAGAATGAGCCGCCGGCGGGCATCGACGCTGGCGTAATCGATCACCGCGAGTCGCGGCTGGCGCCCGCGCGCGGTGCTGCTGAGTCGGCCACCGCCGAATTTGCGCACCGCCCAAGCGGTCGCCCCGATCAATCCGAGCACAATCAGGAATGCCAGGAAAAAACGAACGGCGAGAGGCATTTCCGCGCCGAATAGGTCGAACATTTGCCCTACTCCCGTTTCGTCGCCGCGGCCCATCGGAACTCCAATGGTTAACGGCGCCGGTAACTTTTGCCGCGCCGAATACTAACAAAGAATTAAGGCGCTTGAGCGAAATCACGGCCGACGACGATGGCGCAACACTTCTCGTGGTAAACGGCGGTTTAATGGCAAATTCGCGCCGCGCCAGAATTTAACTCGCCATTAACCATGCTCCCGGCAAAGTCTGCCCAGTACTTTTAACCCTCAGGGGCCGGCCGATGCCGATTTCCAGTATTCCGATCCTTTCGATGCTGCGCACGCGCATGCAATGGCACCAGGAGCGGCAAGAGGTCCTTGCCGAGAATGTCGCCAACGCGGACACCCCGCATTATCGCCCGCGGGATTTGGCGCCGCCAAATTTCGAGAATGCGCTGCGAACCGTTTCGCTCCCGCTCGCAACCACTGCGCCCGGGCATATCGGGGGGGCCGGCGGCAGCGGCTCGGCGTTCGCTGAAGGCAACGATCCTCACTACGAGGTTCGTCCGCGCGGCAACGCGGTCAGCCACGAAGACGAAATGCTCAAGCTCGCCACGAACCAGATGGATTACGACGCGGTGACGTCAATCTACACGCACAGTCTCGGCCTGATCAAAACCGCGCTTCGATAAGGCGTGAGAATTCGGACTCCTAACAGCCGGCGGAGACAACGATCATGATGGATTTCATCAAATCGATCGCGATTGCCGCGACCGGGATGCGTGCGCAGGGCGGCCGCATGCGCATCATTTCCGAGAATATCGCCAATGCCGATTCGACGGCGACGACGCCGGGCGGCAACCCGTACCGCCGCCGGATCGTAACCTTTCGTTCCGAGCTTGATCGCGATCTTGGTGCGCAAGTGGTGGCGATGGGGCGCGTCGCTGCCGACACTTCGGATTTCCAAGTCAAGCACGAACCCGACAATCCGATGGCCGATGCCAACGGCGACGTCAAATATCCCAATGTGCATCCGCTGATCGAGATAACCGATTTTCGCGACGCGCAACGCTCTTACGAAGCGAATTTGGACGTGGTCAGCGCAACCAAGCGTATGCTCCAGCGCACGCTCGACATTATCAAGGCTTAAAGGAGAACCATGCCGATACCGGCCGCTACCGCCGCTAATGCCTATGCCGCGCTTGCGCGGATGGGCGAGCAAACCAAAAATCCAGCCGGTGAAGTTGCCGGGCAAGAAGGCGGGCCGAATTTCGGCGCGATGCTCAAAGACGCGATCGAGAGCGCGACTGCGGCCGGCCGCAAATCGGATGTGCAAGCCAACGCCGTGGCTCTGGGCAAGGCCAACATGATCGACGTCGTCACCGCGGTCGCCGAGAGCGAGACGGCGGTACAGGCGATGGTTTCGGTCCGCGACAAGGTGATTGCGGCCTACGAGGAAATTTTGAAGATGCCGATCTGATCGGCGGCTGGCGGCGTCGAACAGTTCAAGATCAAAGTGGGAAAATCGATGACTGGGCCGGAAGTATTGGACGTGGCGCGAGACGCGATCATGACGCTCCTTCTGGTCTCGGCGCCGTTGATGCTGGTCGGATTGATCGTCGGCGTTGCCATATCGTTGTTTCAGGCGCTGACGCAAATCCAGGAAACGACCCTGGTTTTCGTGCCGAAAATCCTCGCGATCTTTCTCACGCTCCTGATCGCGCTGCCGTTCATGGCCGACGTGCTCCACAGCAGCTTTATGCGGATCACCGCGCACATCACCGGCGGTTGAGCCGGATGATGTAGGGGAGGGTGCGTGCGGATCGACCTGTCATTCCTGCCGGCGCTCGCCGCCGCCTTCCTCTTGGTGTTCGCGCGTACCGGAACGATGCTGATGCTGCTGCCGGGTTTGGGTGAACAGAACCTGTCGGCCCGGATGCGGCTGACGTTCGCGCTCGTTCTTGCCGCCATTTTGCTTCCGCTTCACCGCGGCGCCTACCACATCGACCCCGGTGCCCTGGGGCCCGCGCTGGTCATGCTCGTCGAGGAAATTTTGATCGGCGCGACACTCGGTATTACCGCGCGGCTCACCATTTCCGCCCTTGAGGTCGCGGGCTCGGTCATCGCCCAGCAGCTAGGTCTCGGCTTTGTCACCGCCATCGACCCAACCCAGGGCACACAGGGCGTGATCGTCGGCAATTTTCTCACATTGCTTGGTATTACGCTGTTCTTTGCCACCGACATGCATCACCTTGTCATTGCCGCGCTCAATGACAGCTACGATCTGTTCGCGCCGGGCGAGTTGCCCGCTACCGGCGACGCCGCCGCGCTCGTTACCAGGACGGTCTCCGGCGCCTTTCGCATCGGCATCCAGCTGTCGGCGCCGTTTCTGGTCTTTGGCCTTCTGTTCAACATCGGCCTCGGCGTGCTGTCGCGGCTGATGCCGCAAATGCAGGTTTTCTTCGTCGCGCTGCCGTTATCGATCATGCTCGGTCTGATATTCCTGATAGTGGTGCTGGGCGCGATGATGGGATTTTTTCTCGACTATGCCGGGGGCGTGATGCACGCCCTCAGTCCGCACGGATAAGCGCCGGCAATGGCCGAAGAGGAACGCGACGCCAGCGAGCGCACGGAAGATCCGAGCCCGCGGCGGCTCGAGGAAGCCATCAGGCGTGGCGATGTCGCCAAAAGCCCTGAAGTAAACACCTGGTTCATGATCGCCGGCGGCGCGCTGATGGTCATGGTGTTTGCGGTGCCGATGGCTACCAGCCTTCAGGCGACGTTCCGCGGCCTCCTCGCCAACTCCCACCAAATCCCGACCGATGGTCCGGCGCTCGTGAATCTCGTGAAGACTCTGGCGATGGATGTGGTCGCCGCCTTCGGTATTCCGCTCGTGCTGCTCACCATTGCCGCGATTGCCGGCAATGTTGTTCAGCACCGCCTCGTATTCTCGATCGAGCCGATCAGACCGCAACTATCGCGGATTTCACCGCTGGCCGGCGCCGCGCGGTTGTTCTCGCGTCAGGCGCTGGTCAATTTCGTCAAGGGCCTGGCCAAACTCTGTCTCGTCGGCGCGATCATGACGGCCCTGGTATGGCCGCAGCGACGCTTTTTGAGTGGGCTCATCACTTACGATCCAGCCGCGATCCTGCCGTTCACGCGTTCGCTGGTCATGCAAATGCTGGGGGCGGTGGTCGCAATTCTCGCCATCATCGCCACCGCCGACTATCTGTTCCAATACCGGCAGTGGTTCGAGCGGCATAAAATGTCGCTGCGCGAATTGAAGGAGGAATTCCGGCAAACCGACGGCGATCCCGTCGTCAAAGGCAAACTCCGGCAATTGCGCATCGCGCGGATGCGCAAACGAATGATGGCGGCGGTGCCGAAGGCCTCAGTGGTCATCACCAACCCGACCCATTTCGCCGTCGCGCTGAAGTACGAACGCGGCATGAATGCACCGGTCTGTGTCGCCAAAGGCGTCGACGCGATCGCCCGCAAAATCCGCGAAGTTGCCGAGGAAAATGACGTGCCGGTGGTCGAGAACCCGCCGCTGGCGCGCGCCCTGCACGGCACCGTCGAGATTGATCAGGAGATTCCGCAGGAACATTATCGGGCGGTGGCCGAAATCATAGGCTACATCATGCGGCTGCGCGGCTTGGTGAGTCGGCCGCGGTCGCTGTGAAGTGCCGCTTGAAGCCTCTTGCGCCCGCGCCGCGCCCGGGGCACGAAAGTTCATCTTCTCAAGCGTTGCCGGGAGCCTAGAAGCGAGATGACGACGCAGGGCCTCACCGAGGATACGATCGGGACCGGGCGCAAAGCGGTCGATCGTAGTACTGGCGGGGCGCGTGCCGGCAGTGTGATATCGGTGTTGCTCGTAGCCGCCCTGTTGGTCGCCGCGGCGACCGGCTTCGTGGTGCTCGGCCGCAGCAATGCCGAGCCGTACATCCTCGGCTTCCTGGCGGTGCTCGCCACGGTCGGTGTGTTCTCGCTGTTTGCCGTCGCCGCCGGCATCCTGCGGCTATCGGCGGGGGAAACTGCCAACCCGTTGATCAAATCCGTCATCGATGAAGCCATCGACGGCGTCCTCGTTACCGACGGCGAGGGCCGGGTTGTTTACGCCAATGCCGCCTATCTCGACCTCATCGATGCCACCGACGTCAAAGACATGCGGCCGGTCGAGCGGGTGTTCATCGGTGATGCGGATGCCTCTGAGGCCATTTACCGGCTGCTCAAGGCGTCGCGCGAGGGCAAACGCTTACAGGAGGAAGTTCGCATCGCCGGGGCAAAGGGCCGGCCGGCGCGCTGGCTGCGGCTGCGCGTGCGCCCGCTCGGCGAGGATGGGCGCGCACGTCGCCTGACCGTTTGGTCGCTCTCCGACGTGACCCGCGAGCGTGAACGGCAAGAAAATGTGTTTCAGGAATTGCAGCACGCCATCGATTATCTCGATCACGCGCCGGCCGGCTTCTTTTCCGTTAACCCGGCCGGCGACGTGATCTATCTCAACGCCACGCTGTCCAATTGGCTCGATCAGGATCTTGCGCAGGTCGGAACCGGCGGCGTCAAGCTGACCGACCTCGTTGCCGGCGACGGCGCCGCGTTGCTGACGACGCTGCGCGCAGCGGCCGGCGAGATCAAGACCGAGGTGCTTGACCTTGATTTGAAGACCCGCGGCGGACGGACGCTGCCGGTCCGTCTGTTTCACAAACTCGCGTTCGGCCCCGACGGCACGCCCGGAGCTTCACGCACTTTGGTGCTTAATCGCGCGCGCGACGACGGTACTGATCCACAGCGCGCGGCGGAAATCCGCTTCATGCGCTTTTTCCACAACACGCCGATGGCGATCGCCACCGTGGACAAAGCCGGCGGCATCGTACGCAGCAATCCGCTGTTCGCGCGATTGTTCCACACCGCGTTGAGCGCCGAAGGCAGCGCCCGCTCCATTGGCGCCGTGGTCGCCGAACGCGATCGCGCGGCCGTTGAGGACGCAATCGCGGCGGCGGCGCGAGGCAAAGGCGATATCGCGCCGGTCGATGCCGCGCTCGTGGGTGACGGCGAGCGCTTCGGGCGGTTCTACGTAACCCCGGTCGAAGAGGCGGACCGCGACCAGGAAGCGGCGATCGTCTACACGCTCGAGACCACCGCCCAGCGTGAACTGGAGAACCGGCTGGTTCAGCAGCAAAAGATGGAGTCGATCGGCCAGCTTACCGGCGGCATTGCCCATGACTTCAACAACATGCTCAACGCCATCATCCTCGCGACCGATTTCCTGATCAATGCGCATAAGCCGACCGATCCGTCCTTCAAGGACATCATCGAGATCAAGCAGAGCGCCAACCGCGCGGCCAGCTTGGTCCGCCATCTGGTGGCGTTTTCGCGCAAGCAGACATTGCGGCCACAGGTACTCGATCTCGGCGACGTGCTGAGCGATCTTAGCCTGGTATTGCGCCGGCTGATCGGCGAAAGGGTCACGCTCGACGTGGTGCACGGCCGCGACTTGTGGCCGGTCAAGGTCGACAACCTGCAATTCGAGCAGGTGATCATGAATTTGGCGGTCAACGCCCGCGACGCCATGCTGAATGGCGGCAAGCTGGCGATCCGCAGCGCCAATATCGCCGCCAAGGACTGCGCGCGTTACCAAAACAAGGGCATGCCGGCAGCCGATTACGTTCTTGTCGAGGTCGGCGACACCGGCACCGGCATCCCGGAAGCCATCCGTGGCAAAATTTTCGAACCGTTCTTCTCGACCAAGGATGTGGGCAAGGGCACCGGTCTTGGCCTGGCGACGGTCTACGGCATCATCAAACAGACCGGCGGCTTCGTCTATTTCGACTCGGTGGAAGGCAAAGGCACGACGTTCCGCATCTTCCTGCCGCGACATATCGCCGATGCGCGCGAGCCCGCAGCCAAACGACCTGCGGAGTCTGTGGGCGTCGCAACGCCCGCAATCGTCGACGCGCTCGTCGCCGCCGACAAAGTCAAGCGCGCGGCCAGCTCTGATCTTACCGGCCAGGGGACCATCCTCCTGGTCGAGGACGAGGAAGGTTTGCGCGCGCTCAATGCCCGCGGCCTCACCTCGCGCGGCTATACGGTGCTCGAAGCCGGCAATGGCATCGAGGCCATCGAGGTTCTGGAGAAGTCCGATCGGCCGGTCGATCTCGTGGTCTCCGACGTCATGATGCCGGAGATGGACGGACCGACCATGCTGCGGGAATTGCGCAGCCGGCATCCGAACCTGAAAATCATTTTCATGTCCGGCTACGCGGTGGACGCCTTCGAAAAGAGTCTTCCCGATCTCGGCCAGTTCGCGTTTCTGCCCAAGCCGTTCACGCTGAAAGATCTGGTCACCGTTGTGAAGGAAACGCTGGCGGCGTAGAGCCTATTGCTGCGCCGGCGCGTCGTCGTGGCAGGATTGCGGGGCCGCGGGCGTATCGTGCCGCCAGACGGGCATGCTGCACTTGTCGCAGGCGCCAAGCGTGAGAGCAAAACCCGCCACAAGGAATAACCGCCATACGCGACCGCCGGCGATGCGCCGAGGATCAGGCGCGAGAAACTCAGTCCGCCGCCACGCCTCTAACTGCCGTAACCAGACACCCATCCGGTCCCCATAAACGTCGACTGCGACCTTGTTGCGGCGAGCCGCCAAGATAGGGAGGGTATCGCGCGCCGATTTCCATTATCTTACCGTCCGGAGTAGCCACCACCACCGTCTTGCTGCTCTCTCAGCCTTAAAGTGGAGAGGAAAACGCACATGGATATCCGCCCTTGCGGCTCGCTACCTTCGCGCCAGGCACCGGCCCAATATTTCACCGGAACGGTCTGGCAGGACCCGATCATTGAACCGCCGAATCCGCCCGCGGACATTCGCGCAACCCTGGTGCGCTTTGAGCCCGGCGCACGCACCAACTGGCACACCCATCCGGCCGGACAGACCCTCTACATTGTCTCCGGCATCGGCCGGGTGCAGAGCGAGGATGGCGACGGCAAGATGCGGGAAGTCCGCGCCGGCGACGTGGTCTGGTTTGCGCCGAACACGCGGCACTGGCATGGCGCTAGTCCCACCAACGGAATGGTGCATATCGCCATAACCGAGGTCCGGGGCGGCAAATTCGTCGAGTGGATGGAGAAAGTAGCCGACGTGCAATATAAGGGTGCCTGAGATTAACACTTACCGGGCTCTGAATAACCCCCGAGGGCCATCATGATCAGCAATATCCGCAAATCCGCCTTTGCGTTTTCTCTCGCCGCATCGGTCGTCGCCTCAGCGTTGACCTCAACGACTTGCGCGTTCGCAGAATCCAAATTTGACGGTCCCTGGAGCGTCGCGGTCTACACCACGACCGGGCCATGCGATCCGTCATATCGCTTCAGCGGACAAATCGTCGACGGTGTTATCTCATACGCTTACGGTTCACTCGAAGTGACCGGACGCGTCGACGGCGGCGGCGCGACCTTCGTGCGCGTGACCGCCGGCGGCAGTCATGGCGAGGCGCACGGGCGAATGACGATGACGCACGGCAATGGTACGTGGAGCGGCATTGGCCCGGACGGTCATTGCGCCGGCACCTGGAACGCGGTCCGGAAATAGCGAGGATCGGACGTGAGCGGATGCGCGGCCGTTAATCTTCCGCGGGGGCAATAACCGGTGCGCTACGAGCTTTATTACCATCCGACGGTTCAGGGCCGCGGCGAGTTCGTCCGGCTGGCGCTGGAGGACGCCGGCGCCGACTATGTCGATGTCGCACGCCGCAAAGGCAAGGCCGGCGTGCCGGCGATGATGAAAATCATCGAGGACAGGCGCAGCAAGCGTCCGCCATTCGCACCGCCGTTTCTCAAGGCCGGCAAGCTCCTTATCGCCCAGACGGCCAACATTCTGCTCTATCTGGGGCCGCATCTTAAGCTTGCGCCGCGGGACGAGGCTGGGCGGCTGTGGGCGCACCAATTACAGCTCACCATCACCGACCTCGTGGTCGAGATCCACGACACCCATCATCCGATCACCTCCTGGCTCTATTACGAGGAGCAGCGGCCGGCGGCGAAGCGGCGCACCGCGGATTTCTGGCGCTACCGCGTACCGAAGTTCCTGGGCTATTTCGAACGCGTGCTGCAGCGAAACGGCGGCCGCCATCTGGTCGGCGGTCGTCTGAGCTACGTCGATCTGTCGCTGTTCCAGATTGTGGAGGGGCTGCGTTATGCCTTCCCCAGGCGCATGAAGCGCTTCGAGAAGAAAATACCGGGCCTTGTTGCGCTGCACGACCGCGTCGCCAAGCGCCCGCGCATCAAGGCCTATATGTCCTCGAAGCGCCGCATCCCCTTCAGTCAATGGGGCATCTACCGCTACTTCAAGGAACTCGACGCCTGAAGGTCCGGCGCCGCGTCCTAACCGAGCGCTTTGACGCCGGCCAGCGCGATCTGCTCGTCCTCATGCGACTGCACGCCGGAAACGCCGATTGCGCCAACGCATTCGTTCTGGTGCATGACCGGCAACGCCCCCTGAATCGGCAAACCGGCGGGGAATGTCACGAACGCCGGCCGGTCCTTGATGCGGTCTTCAAAAAATTTGCTCGGCCGTTTGGTCATGGCCGACGTGCGCGCTTTGCCAAGCGAAACCTCGGCGGAAATCACCGGCGCGCCGTCCATGCGCTGGAATCCGAGCAGATAGCCGCCGTCGTCGACGATGGAGATCGCCACCGCCCAATTGTTCCTGACCGCTTCGGCTTCGCAGGCGGCCAGCATTTTGTTCACATCAGACCACGTCAGGCACGGTTTGTTACGCATGGTTTCTCCATATGACGGCATCGCATAATGTTTCAGCTTGCGTTTTGCGGCATCAGCTTTTGCGCGGACGGGCTATGCCGGATTGCTTCGGGCAACCAGGCTACGGATTGCAACGCCGCGTCAAGCGCCGCCTCCCGTGATGGATAGCATGCAGCCGAATAGTACTGCACTGCGGTCCAGGCGCCACGGTCTTCGACATCACGCCTGAACTCTTCGAAACCGAAGCTTCCATCCGGACGCGCAAACAGGTCGACGCACCGGTCATGTTCGAGATTTTCCAGGCTCACAAAGACCAACCAGGACTTATCGATTCGCTGCGACGACACGCCGTGCCCGCGTCTATCGCTTTGCCAACGGCCAAAGCTGCGCGGCATTGTGGCGGATTTCAAACTTGGACACCATCGGCTATGTTGTTACTTGACGCCCGACGCCGGGCGCTCTTATTTTTGCGCGTTGCAGGCTGGCCGCAGCAGTGAGGGGATCATGATGCTTCGATTGACGCCTCCCCGTTTAGCCGCAGGAGCCCTGGCGATTGCGATGATATCGCTGACGGCGTGGTCGGCGGGAGCGTTTACGCTCGAAACCATCGGTGGTGATAGCAGCGGCGGTTCACGGTTTTCCGGCCCGGACACACTGACCAACAATCAGGGTATGCACCCGTTCGGTTCGGGCGGCCCGGCGATGCAATTCGGGGTGCAGTCGGGCGTGCAATCCCCGTTTATGCACGGACCGGCCGCCGGCTTTGGATCATCGTCTCAGATGCCGCCGCCGCAACCCTACAATCTAAACGATCCGAGCCGCTATTAAGCGTCTTCCTCGCCGCTATCGGCCGGCGCGCATGCGCTCGAGCAATTCCGCCGTGGGATACGAGTCGGCCGGCAGGGCGTATTTGACCTGCATCGCCTTCACCGCCTGCCGCGTTTTTAACCCCATGAAGCCGTCGACGTTACCGACGTCGTGGCCGGCGCGTACCAGCAGGCCCTGCATTTCCTTAATCTCTGCGAAGGGAAGCGCCGGCGGCGGCGTGCCCGGATGCAGCGCCGGGGCGCCGGCAATACGGCTGGCGAGGTACGCCGCCGTCGTCGAATAGACCAGCGAGTTGTTCCACTGCAGATAGACCTGGAAATTCTGGTAGGCGAGAAACGCCGGTCCCAGGCGACCCATCGGCAACAGCAGCGACGCCGGCAGATTGTCCGAGGGCAGCGGTCTGCCGTCGGCCAGCGTCACGCCCCATCCGGCCCATTTCGATCCCGGCAACTCA
>VFSW01012320.1_pt1 | contig 11951 bp, 5 predicted proteins | sample 5358111 | NCBI WGS metagenome assembly VFSW01 (sample SAMN11554181, study PRJNA540505) | mine drainage metagenome | isolation source: sediment from site ElyBrook_90M | place: USA: Ely Copper Mine, Vershire, VT | collected 2017 | reverse complement strand
GTCCCGCCTACGCTTAAAGGGAACCGGAAGCCTGTGAAGGGGTGTAACAATGAGTCGTATCCATGGTCGCAACGGCATGGTCTACCTTGGGGTGTCGGCTCCTCCGACTGCGGCGTCTCCGCTCGCGTTCGTGGCTGACTGGACCATTAACTTCACGGTCGCCAAGGTGGACGTTACCTGCCTGGGTGACACCAACCTGGTGTGGGTCGCTGGGCTGCCCGACGCTTCGGGCGACTTCACGGGGTTCTACGACACCGCGACGAGCCAGACGTACACCGCCGCTATTGACGGCCTTCCCCGCAACTTCTACCTGTACCCGTCGCTGCTGGGTGTCCAGGGCGCGAACCCGGGCCAGTACTACTTCGGTACGATCCTCCCTGACTTCAGCTCCTCGGGCGGCGTCACGGCTGCGGTCACGTTCAAGAGCACCTGGAACGCGGCTTCGCAGGTTCAGAGGTACCCGAGCGCGGGTATGCCGGGCACCTGATCGGCCTTTGCTCCACAGGAACGGGGCGCGCGGAAGAAATTCCGTGTGCTCCGTTTCGCATCTGTGTAGACAGTTCACGGAACTGGTATAGACTGGCCTCCGACAAGCACCAACGATCGGAGCAAGCAAATGGCAGCCCCTCGCACTTCCGGCAACACCCGCGCCGCACGGACGCAGCTCAAGACGGCAGACCAGAGCGCCCGCATCGGCAAGGACTCTCGCGCCAAGGACAAGGGCGGCGAACTTACCGTCCCGCTCAAGGGTCAGGAGTTCCGCCTGGCCGAAGACGTGGGCGTCATGCCGCTCATGGAGTGGGTGGTTGCGGCCGATGGCAAGGACGGCGAGAACGCCAAGAGCCTCGTCGCGGTCTACCACGTCCTCCAGGACACCGTTCACGAGGACGACTGGGACGAGTTCCGCCAGCACAGCCGCGAGACCAAGTGCAAGGCTGAGGACTTCGGCAACTTCATCAACGCCGCCCTGGAGGCCCTGGCTGGCCGCCCTACCGAGGAGCCCAGTGGCTCATCCAATGGCTAGTCTCTAACCAGGGCTACATCGACGGGCTGTCCGACAAAGAGGGCAGCGGCAGGCAGATCAACCAGATGACGGTCCGCGAGGGCTGCAACCTGGCCTACGCCCACGTGATCAAGGACATGCGCGAAGAAGACCGCGCTGCCCGGGTGGCGGGGGCGAAGTTCGAGGACTCCCTTGAGGACCGTATTCAGGAGTTCGAGGAGAAGATCGGCCTGCGTCCTGCTCACGAAGACCTCGCACTGTGGATGCACAAGCACGTCATGCTTCCCGCGCAGGGCTATACGGATGAGCAAATCGCTGAGATGTTTGACGAAGGGGCTAAGGCGGCCCTGCCGGCGGGCATCAGCGAGGAAGACCGCTGGAGGTTCGAGGACGAAGAGTATGACGGGCTCAAGGAATTCCAGGGCAACCCCTGGGACCTGACCGCTGAAGACGTGGGTCTCCTTCAGGTGAAGGCAGACAAGGATCGGGAGCGGCGCGCATCGGAAGCCAAGGATACGCTGGGGTGAAGGGAGTTCACAGATGTCGGAGTTCAAGTGGGACGACGCCGCCTTGCACGATCTTCTCCAGAGCATAGACGGGCCGGTGGGCAAGTGGCTGGCAGAGAAAACGCTGGAGCTGACCGCTGAGGTTGAAGCCGCCGCACCTATCCAGAAGCCGAAGAACTACTCGTGGGGTCACGGTTCCACGTCATACATGCCGCGCTCGATCGGCTACCTCAAGGGCGGCGTACGGCCCCACATGGGCTACACCAAGACGGGCATGCTGTTCGGCGGGGTAGACGCGCCATACGGGCCTACGCTGTTCCTGGAGAGGGGCGGCGGGCGTCATGGACATGCCGAACGCATTCCCTTCATGAGCACCGCTCTGTATTCTGTAGTTATCTAGCGGCGGGAGTTCATGGTGCCTGGAAGACTGATAGGCGAAGCCTATATCTCCTTGCTAGCTGACGCTTCCCTCTTTAAGGCCGACGCCGACGCTAAGGTCAACGCCGTCATCAAGAGCATGCGGCCTTCAGTCAAGGTCACGGGCGACTTCGGAGACGTTGACAAGAATACCGCCGCGCTAGCCGCTGCCCTCAAGGGCCTGTCCGGCGACGTGAAGATTGACACCCGGGGCTTCATCCGCACGATTGCACAGATGGAGACAGCTGTCCGCGCACTGATGGAGCGCCTGGACCACATCCCCGTCGATGTCAACGACACCAAGATGCTCGCCAAGATCTACGGCGCGCGTGGTGTCGTAGAAGACCTTGCCAAGAAGATGGAACACCTGGACGCTGATGGTGATCTGTCTAAGTTCATCGCTAAGGTCTATGGCGCGAAGGCCACGGTCGAAGACCTGGAGTCGCTGACTAGTCACATCAACGTTGACGGCGACTTCTCCAAGATGGAAGCTAAGATCCAAGTCCTCATCGGCGGGGCCAAGGAGCTTAGTCACGACTTGGAGAACATGCGAGCGAACGTCGATGACGCCCAGCTCCTCGCCAAGATCGCTGCCGCGCAAGGTGCTGTGCTGAAGTTTGCTAAGAGCATACGGAACCTGCCCGTCACCGCCGACACCCTGCCGTTCGAGGCCAGCTTGTACAAGCTGATTGCCCAGGTCCAGACACTCAAGAAGACCGCCGAAGATATTCGCATAGGCAGCGGAGCGCGCGTTCAGTCTAATCTCTTTGCACCGGGGCGGAACACGTCTCCTGTCGGGGTAGGAGGCATGACCTCCGGCGAGCTTCAGGGCATGAAGGAACTGGCCGCCAGCGCTATGGCCGCGTCGATGAGTACGACGGTGCTGAACCGCTCGCTGCGCGATACAGGGCCAGTGGCCACCATGGCGTCGGGTGCGCTGGAGAAGCTGGCCAAGCAGCAGTCCATGATCATCAGTAGTAACGCGGGCGGATGGATGGGTGCGGCTGCAACTAAGATTCGTCTGTTCGGCGGAGCACTGGATTCCGTCCTGCCTAAGTTCGCCCGGGCCATCTCCGTCTGGCACCTGGCCGCTGACATAGCTTTCGAGTTCGCCGCCGCTTGGGCGCCCGCTGCGATCGCCGTTGGCGCGTTCGCTGCATACGCGATTCCCACCGGTCAGAAGATCTATGGTCAGTGGAAGAACATCAACACCATGCTGGACGGCGTGGGCGGCAAGACCCTTCCGGACCTGGGCAGGCAGTTTGACCAGGTGCAGCGCGCCATCCAGCCGAGCATTCTCATCGCATTCGGTGAGTACATGCAGACGGTCGGCAAGAACGGCTCGGCTCTGGGAACTATCCTTGCCGGCGTCGGGCACGTCATCGACCACTGGGGCGCTTCCTTCGTCCAGTGGCTCGGCAAGGCTCAGGCGGGTTTCAACAACCTCGCGAAGTCTGGTACGGGCGACTTTGCCCTGATCGGTGAGGGCTTCCACCAGCTTTTCCGGATCATCGGCATGATCATCAAGGACATGCCCGGCATCGTGCACGTGATGCTCCCGGCAGGAGACGCGTTCCTCAAGCTGGTTGGCAACGTCGTCTCTGCACTTGGGCCAGTACTCAAGTTTGGCTTGCTCCTGCACGGCGTGGTCATTTACGCGGGCCTGGCGACCACTGCTGTCATCGCGCTCGGACGGGCTGTCGCCGGAGGTGCCCTGGCTACCTTCCTTTCCAAGACCACCACCGAAACCTACACGGCTGCTGCTGCTGCGGATGCCGCCAAGGGCAAGTTCAGCAAGTTCGGCCTTGCCCTGGGGCAGTTTGCGGGCGGGCTAGCCGCAGGTGTGGTTAATATTAGCCGCTGGGGCAAGGGCCTGTACGAAGTTGGCACGGCTGCTGAGAACGTGGGCATCAAGGCGAAGCTAGGTGCCGTAGGCGCAAAGGCATTCGCCCCTGTCCTGCAAATGATTACCAAGATTCCGCTTGCTGGCTGGATGGGCATCGCGGCGGTGGCAATCGGCGTCGGCCTGTATTTCGCTTTCCGTCACACCACCGACGCGGCACAACAGTTCGCGAAGCAGATAAATGCTATCGTCGCTAACTCGGACTTCACGAACATACAGCAGCACTTCCAGATAGCCCTCCAGAAGACGACTTCAATGTTGCAGCAGAACGCGGGTGCAGCTAAGTCGTCGTCGGCCATTACCGTGGCTGCCCAGCAGGACATCCTCCACGCTTCGGGCGTCACCACGGCTCAGACGATTAACGCAGGGCACGCCCAAGCCATTTACGGCCAGACGCTCCTAAGCGTAGTGGGACAGGCTCAGAACTACCACGCGCGCCTGAATGACCTAGTGCCTGTCTTTGGCAGCGTCAGTGCAGCCCAGAATGCCCTTAACCTGGCGGGCATCAAGGCTACCGATGTCGCTAAGGAGACCGACGCTCAGTGGCAGAACCAGCTCATCCAGTTGAAGGGCCTTGCTGCTGGTTACGGCTACATGGGCAATCACGCTGCGGCGGCCGGCGCGCAGCTCAACGCTTTGAACATCTCTACCGGCACGACGTACAAGAACGTTCAAGCGCTCACGCAAGCCGAAACTGGCTGGATCACCCTGATTTCTGGCAGCACCACCACGTTCACGACGTTCGAGCAAGGCCAGAACACGCTGAACAACACGCTGAAGCAGGGCGCAAAGGCCGGGGCTACCGTTAACGTCACCCTGGGCAGCCTGCGGCAGACGTACGCCGCCGTAGGGGCAACCATGAAGGGTACGAGCACAGGTGCCCTGGCCGCCCAGCAGGCATTTGCTCAGCAGCTTCAGTCGGGCGTCGCGCTGTACGGCAACCTTCAGACTCTTGCCACTGCGTCGGGCAATACCGCGACTGCACAAAACCAGCTAGCGAAGTCCGGCAGGGACATTATTGCTCAGATGCTCCCGTTCGTCGCGGGAAACAAGGAGGCAACAGCTCAGCTGTCCTCGCTCGCACAGCTCATGGGCGGTCCGGCTACCAGTAGTTTTCAGGTGCTCGCCAAGTGGGTGGGGAACACCAAGGGAGCGGAAGGTGACCTTTACGCTCAGCAGTCCAACCTGACCATATCCGCGTCCAACCTGTCTGCGGCGGCTAAGAACCTGGGTAACGCTTTGCAGACCCAGCTTGTAACCGGAGAGGCTGCCACCATCGCCAAGACTTTCGGTCTCGATCAGGCTATGGCGGGCCTCGCGGCCAATGTCGCGCAAGCCGGCCACGCCGTCAACCGTACAGCCATCAACATGGCGGGCGAGTACGTATCCGCGCTGACAAAGGCGGGGATGTCCACTAAGGACGCCACGTCCAACCTCAACGCCTACCTGGCTCGCCTGGGTTACACTCCGTCACAGATTAAGGCGATTGACAGTCAGCTCGGGATATCCGCTGGTCAGTGGAACAAGTACGAAGCAGCAGTCAACCACAATACCTCTGCGCTGAAGAACTTCCAGCAGGTAACCGCGTCTTCAGGCTCTACCTTCAAGAATCTGTCTACGAACTGGGCTATGGGGTCTGTTGCTGCCAACGCTCTGTGGCACGCCATCGTGAAGCAGGACGCCGGGATGCTGGCTAGCGCCAATCACGCTGGCGTGGCTAAGGTGCAGTTCATACAGTTCGCGGAGAACGGTTTGGGGCTTAGTGCTCGTCAGGCGTCTGCCCTGTGGAACCAGTTCTCTCACCAGAACCTCGATCAGCTGTCGGCTAAGGCCGCGAATACGAAGAACGCGTTCATTGCCTTTGCGGAGCACTCCCTACGCCTCACCCAGACTGAAGCCCTGGACCTGTGGAAGGCGTTCGCTCAGCAGAATCTCGACATGATGATAACCAAGGGGGATTCCACCAAGAAGGTATTCATCAACTTCGCGATGAAGGGCTTGAACCTCACCACCAACCAGGCCATCACCCTGTGGAACACCCTGAAGATGCAGTATCTCGACACGCTTGCCGTCAAGGCCGGGGAAACCCGGCAGGCATTCGAGAAGACCGCCGCCCAGTTCGGGGTAACCAAGGCTCAGGCCGACAAACTGTGGGCGTCTCTGCATCAGCTCGCGGCTGGCTCCCCGTACGGGGTGAATGTCAACGAAACCCTGTCAGGTAAGGGTAGGCTGACCGCTGCCGTAACCGGAACGGCTGTCACGATCGCTTCCACCGCTGCGGGTGCGACTAACGGTAACTTCATCAGCGCGTCCAACGCGGTGGGTAAGGCCGCTGGGGGCCTGCCCCATCACGCAGCGGGTTACCTCGTTCCTTCGGGGCATACGCCTTCGGGCCAGGACGGGCACCTTGCGATGCTCGCACCGGGTGAGCTGGTCATCCCCACGAGCCACGTACCCGCACACAGGGATCTCGCCAAGAAGCATGGCATTCCGGGGCTGGCAGGCGGCGGATTCGGTAACTGGCCCACGGTAGTTAGTGCTGCTCAGACTGGCATCCCCTCAATGGCTAAGGGCGCGGAAACGGCCACTAACAATGCCATCAAGCAGTGGGTCGCCAACATCAACAGCAAGGTATCGGCCGCACAGGCTGCAATGGGAGGTGCAGGCGCACTTACGGGAGGCAGCGTAGCGAGCTTGCTCGGTATCGCCCGGTATCTCATGACTCAGGGCTTCAACAAGGCTGCCGCTGCTGGTGTCGCAGCTACCATTTCTGGTGAGTGCGTTACCCTCGACAGCATGATCCTGACCAAGCGCGGGTGGCTGAAGCACGACGAGGTAGCGGTAGGTGACGAGACGATTGGCTATAACCCCGAGACAGGCAAGTCCGAGTGGACCACGATCACGCGCGTCATGCATTACGGCCAGCAGCCTGTTGTCACTTACGGTAATCAGTACTGGCAGGCCACATTCACGCCGAACCACCGCTGGCTGACCGAGACAGCTGTTCGCGTGCATGAGCGCGTCGGGCCTACTTTGGCTAGCTGCCCGGAATGTGACTTCGCCGGTCACCGCAGTGAGCAGGGACTTCGCAGCCACATGGGCCGCGTGCACAGGACCCCACGGCGCAAGGTGAACGACAGGGAAGTCTGGCAGTCGCCTGAGCTTGTTCGCTGGGACGAGTTCACGGGAGACGAGCGCGTTATTCTCAGTCGCGAAGCGGACACCGGGCTCGGTCTGCCGATCACCGATCAGGAAGCGGCACTGCTTGGCTGGGTTGCAGGAGACGGCAGCGTCACGGCGGACGGCCGGATGTTCGTCTACCAGAGCAAGCCCCAGCACTTCGCGGCTATCGAAGACTGCATCGGAGCAGGCAACTTCACTCTTACAGAGCGGGACCGGCGCGGAAAGAAGAACGCAGCAGGCTTCGGAACCATCATCCTGAAGGAACAAATCTGGTTTATCCGGCCGAACGTGTCCCGGGATCTCATCCAGCGCGCGGGAAATCCGAAGACGGATGCCTTTACGCAGGTTTTGAGCATGTCTTCGTCTCAGCGCCATGCGTGGCTGGGAGCCGTCATCGCGGCTGAGGGCAATGTGAGCGCCACGAAGACAGTGATCTACCAGAACGAGGGCAATGTTGCTGAGGCGATCGAACTCGCCGTTTACCTAGAAGGCCACCGTCCGTCTCACACCCCCACTAATCGGGGGGCTCTGGCTATCGGGCTCACTTCCCCCACAATCGGCGGCCCTAAGCGCAGGTCATTCACAAAGGACGCCGGGCTTGCTGACGTATGGTGCGTTACCACCGAACTAGGCTCCTGGACCGCGCGTAACGAGTCCGGAATGTGGCTCACAGGTAACAGCGGGGGTAACCCCGAGTCGCGTAACTGTGTGCCGCTCACGTACAAGGTCGTCACTGAGCGGGGCGTCCTTTCCAACGACGAAGTTCGCGTCGGAGACAGGGTACCCGGTTACAACACCGAGACCGGTCGCCTCGAAGTCGCCACGATCCTTGACGTGCCCTACCACTATGACGCGGAGATGTGCCGGATCGGTAACAAGAACTGGTCGGTCGTCTGTACTGTGGACCACAAGTGGATCACCGAGCGCGGCTTGATTCGCGCCGACCGTCTCACCTATGAAGACAAGGTGCTGCTAGGCGCTGGCTGGTCCGAGGTGCTGGACTCTTACGAGCGGCTGCCAAACGAGGACACCTTCTGCCTTACCACGACGACCGGCACGTGGACTGTGATACCAGATAACAGTGAAACTCCTGTCTGGACGGGTAACTCCGGTGGCTGGGGCCTTATCGGCTGGACGGGCAACACTGTGGGGCTTCCGGGCGGGTACGGTGGCCCAACGGGCAACTACTCGCATGACATGGCGATGCAGCTTGCCGGCGTCGTCGGCTACGCCCGTGCTCGCGGCGGTATCGGCGCCCTGAATGCAGCGGGTAGCGCTGTCGCGGCGGGTAACGTCTGGTCCCGTTACGAGGCTCCGCTGGTGCCCCTGTCTGACACGAGGCCGTCCGTTGCGGCTGCCCTCTTCGCTCAGCTGGCGAGCGGGGGTCTTGTCCCGGGGGGCAACGTCAAGAATTTCACCGGCTACACCAAGAAGCACAGCGCCGGAGGCATGGTCACCGAGCCCGTCTTCGGCGTGGGGCAGAAGTCCGGGCTGCCTTACTCGTTCGCAGAGCGGGGTTCGGAGTACGTCGGGCCGCTAAGCGGAGGCAGCCAGGGAAATGGCAACTCCGTTCAGAGCGTAACTGTTCGCCAGGGACAGGTACTCATTACCCTGCTCCAGCAGCTCGTCAGGCAGGGTCAGCAGCTTCCGCAGTCTATCGGCCGGTCGATTGGCACCGCCAGTGGCCAGGGCGTTATGCACGGCTACTACGGGGCCGGCGGGTGACTTCCCTGTGAATCGTCTTCACGGTAGGCTTACCCCGAACGAGGAGGCGTAGTGGCAGCGTACGCAGGCAGCACCAACTTCCCGTACTGGTTCACGATCAGTAACGCGGGCGGCGTAAACGGCGCGGGGGCCGTGTCGGAGAACATCCCTGTGTCGGCTGGCGTGCAGTACCAGTTCGATGTCATCTGTGCTTTCCAGAGCACCTGGAGCAGCGGCGCTCAGCTGCAAGTGACGTTCTATGACGCGGGCGGAAACACCCTGTCTAACAGTGCCGTCACTCAGACGAACATGACAGGCGGGACGCTGTTCGAGCTTAACACCGGCCTGATCACCGCACCGTCTTCCTCTAACTTCGCGGTTGCCGAGATCGTCATCGAAGGCAATCCTGCGGCGTCTAACGGCCTGAACGTATACCAGGCTGAACTAGACGATCAGTACAACAAGCAGCTGAACATCAACTACGCCTTCACGTATACGTTCTGGCCCTGGGCCGGATTCAACTCTGCCGTACTGACCTGGAATAACAGCCCGGTAATGGCGGGGGATTCCGACTCGCTGGTTATCGATCACATAATCGAATTGATGGGCGGAACCCAGGGCGTACAGTGCACGATCCCCGAACTCCTGGACTCCAACGGCCAGGGGCCTACCTTCCGGCTTATCGCACCTCCAGCGCTGAACGCCACAGCCTACGGCTACGAAGCCAGTTATGACCTGAACTCACCGCAGCCTACGCAGGACGTGGTGGCTTCAATGCTCCTGGACGGGGAACGTCCGTTCGGTGAACGCGCCAGCAACCGCACCATGACCCTGCCGATTCTCATATTCGGCACCATGGCCGGCGGACTAGGTCAGATTCTCAAGGCACGTGAGTACCTGATGAGTACGGTCAATCAGCAGACGTTCGAGCTCAAGTGGACTTCTGCGGACACAGGTCTTCCACTTCTGTTTGACTGCTTCCGCGCGCTGCCTTCAGCCCCGGTTTACGGCTTCAACAACTCAGCTGGCGGCACGGCTACCGGACAGACTATCGGTCGGGCTAACTACCCCATCGCGATGATCACCCTGCAAATCCAGGCGCTTCCTTACGGACGCAGCGATATCGACGGCGTACAGAACCTCGCGCTGGCAAGTCCGCTAGTAGAAGGCGTTAGTCCCGGTACTGCTGCTCCCTCCACGCTGGACACGTTCAACGGTACCTTGTTCTCTGCCCAGGTCTTGTCTCAGCCCACCTGGACTTCACTCGGAGGCGTTAACCCGACTAGCGTTTCTTCGGCTTTCAATATCGCGCCTAGCCACGCTGTAGCTGCGGGCAACACCATCGTGGTAGAAGTTCAGTCCGCCACCAACAACATCTCGTTCCTGTCTGACACCGAGGGGAATCCCTACTCCCTTGTCGGCGTACAGACCACAGGCGGCTCGTGCTATCAGTACTTGTACACCGCCCCTGCGATTACCACCCTGCCTGCTGGCTCGGGCGGAAACATCACCGTCTGGGTTTCTACCTCGGGCGGTAACTACTCGGCCGCAGCTTACAGCGTGGCGGGCAGCTGGACACCTTCGCTGCTGTACCAGGGCGACGGCACGGCGTCTACCTTCAACGACAACCTCACGGCGAAGGAATACACGCAGGTAGTAAGCGTCAGCGGGGGACTCGGCTCAGCGGGTAACGTGCCGACAAACTTCCAGACCAACATCGCTTACTCGTATGACACGGCGGTCGCGGCTGACTCACCTTCCGGCTGGTGGAAGCTCAATGACGCTGCCGGATCGAGCAGTGCGGCTGACAGCTCGGGCAACGGATACACGGGCACAGCCACCAGCGTCACTTTCGGCTCAATCGCGCCGCCCGTAGTAGGCGAGCCCTCAGCTGCATTCAATGGCACAAGTTCGGTGATCACCACCAGTTACGCAGCTTCGGGCATGTCCTCTATCACCGTCGAATGCTGGGTTCAGTACAACAGCTCCGGAGGCGATAACGCTCGTCTCATCGGCACCGGCGAGCCTATCGGTACGCATAACGGTTTCGGCCTGTTCTGTAGCAGCGGGGCTGCGTTCTTCGACATCGGCAACGGGACCACAGGCGTCCGGGTCAGCGGCGGAATGATCTCAGGTACCGGCTGGATACACCTGGCAGGCACCTGGACCTCGGGTTCAGCTCCTCAGCTGTACGTCAACGGAGTTCTCGCGGCTACAGGCGGTACGCCCATGTCGGGCACCGTTGCCACAGGCGCCGCAAACTTGTCGCTGGGCGAGATCGCCGCATCGGGCGGCTACCACAATGGCGGATTGTCTGAGGCAGCCGTCTACTCAACCGCCCTGAGTGCTACGCGGATCGCCGCGCACTATTCCGCGAGCCAGGGAGCCTTCTCGGGTAACGGGTTCAACAGCCAGCTGTCGTACTACTCCCAGCCAATCAACCAGAGCGCCCTGACCTACTCAGTTAGCGGACTGCCTAATCCGTATGCCGTTATGGTGATCGCCCTCGCCCCGGTCAATAAGAACTGGTACCTGGATACGACCACGCCGCCGCCGACTTTCGTCGGGCACAGTGCACACTATGAGCCGCCTCGTCCGATCAGGGCTCCTTATCCTGCCGCTGTGTACTCGGAAACGCTCGCCTCATCGGTTAACATCGTCGGTTGCCCTGTACTGTCGGTCTACTTCGGCCAGAGCTATGACACGCAGTGGCCCAAGGACCCGAAGTTCATCTCGAATGTCACGCTCCAGTGGACGCTGACAGACAACATCGGCCGGACGCTATCGTTCTCCCAGGCTCAGAAGAACGTGAAGTACGGAGCGAATCCGTCCGCGCCGAAGTGGACGCAGATCAACGCGCCTATCCCCCAGGCCAAGGCATTCAACTACAACGCCGTGTCGGCGTACAGTGTCCGCATCACCAACTGGAACGGCAGCGGGCACGCCGGCTACATCCGCATGCAGTGCTGGCTCAACTACATCGTGGCCAATCCGCAGACCCTCCAGAACCCGGTGTCTCCGCGCGGTGCGCTGTACAACCTGTTCTCCCTGCCGGGCAGTGCTCGGGCTCCGATCTCGGTTCAGTGCCAGCTGCCCGCTAGCCAGAACATCACCAAGGAGATCACCACTCCGTCTACCGGCTACTGGATCGTGCCCCCGGGTGTGTATTCCGTACAGGCCGAAACGTGGGGAGGGGGCGGCGTGTTGACCGAGTTGCGGCCGCGCTCCATTAGAA
>VFSW01012319.1_pt1 | contig 11951 bp, 10 predicted proteins | sample 5358111 | NCBI WGS metagenome assembly VFSW01 (sample SAMN11554181, study PRJNA540505) | mine drainage metagenome | isolation source: sediment from site ElyBrook_90M | place: USA: Ely Copper Mine, Vershire, VT | collected 2017 | reverse complement strand
CGTTGAAGATCTTGTGCCGGCAATGCTCGGAGTTGGCCTGCGCGAACATCATCAGTTCGACATCGGTGGGGTCGCGACCGAGCGCGGCGAACGCGGCCACCAGGTAGTCGATCTCCTCGGCCGACAGCGCGAGTCCCCAATCGGCGTTGGCCCGCGCCAGCGCCGCGCGGCCATCCACGCCCAGCGCCAGCCGGCGCAGCGGCCGGGGGGCGGCTTGCAGGAACAATTCCGCGGGCTCGATGCAGTCCACCCAGGCCGACTCGGTCATCCGATCGTGCAGGGGCCCGGCGAGCGCGGCGAGTTCGGCCCGCGTCAGCGTGCCGTCCGCCTCGAGGTGATAGAGGGTGCCGCGCTCCAGCCGGCGCACCGCCCCGAGGCCGCAGACCTGCGCGATGTCGGTGGCCTTGCTGGACCAGGGGGAGACGGTGCCCAGGCGCGGCGCGATGAGCAACGGCTGCCCGCGCTCGACGCGCGTGCCGCCGCTCGGACCATAGGTGAGCAGCCGGCCGAGCAGTTCCAGTTCGCCCTCGTCGAGGGCGCGGCTCGCGTCGACGAAGTGCACGAAGCGCGCATGCACGGCACTCACCCGCGCGTCGCGCAGCCTGAGGGCCTGCAGCAATTTATCGAGACGAAACTGCGACAGCGCCGGCGCGCCGAGCAAGCTGAACATGCGGTATTTTACCAGAGTTCTGAGGGGGATCGAATCGCCGCGTGGCCGCCTCGCCGGGCCGCCCGGGGCCGCGCGCAAGCGCCGCCCGCGCCCTATTTTCGGGGGCTCGGATCGCTGCCGGGAGGATAGACGGACAGCGGGAATTGGGCCACGTTGGCGCCCTCGAAGGCCACGATCTTGCTCACCCCCTGGCGCTTCACCTCGTCGATGCGCAACACCGCGTTCATGGGCAGGAAGGTGCGCTTTACTTCATGGAATTCGGCCTTTATCTTCTCCTCGGTCGGATCCACCACCACCGTCGAGCGGTTGCCGAAAACCAGTTCCTCGACCTCGATGAAGCCGAGCAGGCTCCCCTGACCGACCTTGCGGGCATAGATCTCGTAGACCTTGCCCTGATTCACGAACAGAACTTTGAAAATGTGACTCGCGGCCATTCAAGAGGCTCCAACCGTTGCTAGCATTTCACCATAATATAGGGGCACGTAGCGCCAAGCATAGAACCCGTCGGAGGGAACGACCATGACCTTGCGGCTCAGCGTAGTCAGCGATCACGCCGCGCGGCTCGGAGCCAAGGCCACCAAGGTGTTCGGCGTGCACGGCGGCACCATCGGTCGCGCCAGCGACAATGAATGGATTCTACCCGACCCGGAGCGCTACCTTTCGGGCAAACACGCGCGCATCGACTTCCGTGCCGGCGCCTATGTGCTGGTGGATACCAGTTCGAACGGCACCTACATCAACGGCGCCCAGGTGCCGCTCGGCAAGTATCATGACTATGTGCTGAAGGACGGTGACTACGTCCGCCTCGGCGAATACGAACTGCTGGCGAGCATCGACAAGAACAACGATTTCCCGCCGGACGAAAGCGCCATCGTCGCCTACGACGGCAGCGCGGCCTCCTCCGCCGTGCGCAAATCCACCGCCGATGACCTCGGCGCGGACCTGGATCTCAGCCAGCTGCTCGAATACAGCGACCGGGTGGAGCCGCAGGCGGCTCAGGAAGCCGACGAGCGGGCCATCACGGACTCCGGCGTGCGGCCGCGCGATGCCTACGGCCAGGCCATCGAGGCCGAGGCGCCCCATTCGGCCACGCCCTGTCACATGATGACCCGGCCGCTCGCCAAGGAATCGCGCCGCGCCGCCGGCGCGGCGGCGTTGGCCACCAGCCTGCCCGTTCCCGTACCGACGGCGCCGCGCGCCGCCCCATCCGCGTTTCAAGATGCCGACCTGGATGCCGGTCTGGCGGCCTTCTGCCGCGGCGCCGGCATCGACCCGCGCGGCGTGGCCAGCGAGACCCGCGCCGCCGCGCTGCAGTTGGCGGGCCAACTGCTGCGCGAGGCGGTGCTGGGCATGATGGACTTGAACCAGGGCCGCAACGAACTGCGCAATCGCTTCCGCATCCCGGCGCCCCCCGCGGACGCGACGGAATCGCCGCTGAATGTCGCCCATGGCGTCGATGAGGCCCTGGTGCGGCTGTTGTCCAGCCGCGCCACTCGCGGCGGCGCGGTCGAGACCCTGCGCGAGCATTTCCGCGAACAAAAGGCGCAGAACGCCGCCGTGCTGCTGGCGATGCGCGCGGCCTTCGACGAATTCCTGACCCGCGTGGATCCGAAGGAACTGGAGCTGCGCTTCGACCGGGCCACCAAACGCGGCGTGTTCGGCGCGCAGAACAAGGGCAGGTACTGGGAGTTGTACGCCGAAATGTTCGGCGGTCTCGCGCAGCGCCCGGCCGACGGCTTTCCCCACGTTTTCACCGAGGCCTTCGCCCGCACCTATGAAGCCAGACTGCGCGGGCTGAATCCACCGAAGCGCGCGGGCGCCGCGGGAGAGGAGCCGGCGCCGGAGGGTGCGCAGACGCACGCGCCCGGCGACCCGTGACCGCCGCCGGCGCCGTGGAATTGTGCCCGTGCGGCTGTTGCTGATCGAGGACGATGACCTGGTGGCCGACGCCATCGCCGGCACGCTGGGCGCGGCGCAATACGCGGTGCTGCGCGTCAACAGCGCGGAAGGCGCCCAGCGGGCGCTGGCCGCGGAGGAGTTCGCCCTGGCGGTGATCGACGTCGGCCTGCCGGGCATCGACGGCCTGACGCTGGTGCGCCGCCTGCGCCAGGCGGGCAAGGGGCTGCCGACGCTGGTGCTGACGGCCCGCTGCACCCTCGAGGACAAGGTGAAGGCCCTGGACCTGGGCGCCGACGACTTCCTCGGCAAACCCTTCGAACCCGCGGAACTGGTGGCCCGTTGCCGCGCCTTACTGCGCCGCGCCAGCGGCGCGCTGGACGGCATCGTGCGCCTGAACCGCCTGCAGGTGGATCTGGCCGGCAAGCGCCTGTGCATCGACGCCACGGAGGTCGAGCTGACGGCGCGCGAATGGTCGGTGTTCGAATGCCTGGTGCGGCGCACCGGCCAGGTGGTGCCGAAGGAGCGCTTGCAGCAGGCCCTGGCGCATCCCGATCAGGATCTCACCGCCAATGCGGTGGAAGTGCAGGTATCGCGGCTGCGTGCCAAGCTCGGCGAGGCCGCGGTCATTCGCGGCCTGCGCGGTCTGGGCTATCGGCTGGAAGAAGCGAAGCCGGCGTGAGCGCCTCCATCAGCCGCCGCCTGGTGTTCTGGCTCGCGGTGCCGCTCATGTTGCTCGCCCTGGGCGGCGCGCTGGTGCATTACCTCAACACCGTCGCCCCGGGCGTGATTTCCAGTGATCGCCGGCTGCGCGAGGCCACCCGCGATCTGCTGGCGCACCTGCAGGTGCACAACGCCCGGGTCATCCTCGACGCCGGCTCGCCGCCCAGCCCGCCGCTGCCCGCGGCGGAGGCGTTCTGGTTTGCGCTGCGCGATGCTCAAGGACGCCTGCTCGCCGGCGATGCGCGCTTGCCCGCCGTGGGGCTGGGTGGCGGCACCGGTCAGTTGCTCGGTCTGTCGCAGATCGAGGGACGCTGGCTGCGCACCCTCACCACCCGTCTGGACACGGCGGCCGGCGTGGTGCTGATCAGCGTGGCCGACCGCCATGCGCCGGACGAACCGGCGGCGCGGCTCGGATTGATGAACACCCTGCTGTGGGATTTCGTGCAGCTGGACGTGACCCTGGTGCTGGTGTGGATCGGCATTCAGCTCGGCCTGCGCCCCGTCCGCAGGCTGCGTGAAGACATCGCCCAGCGCTCGCCGCTCGATCTGCGGCCGATCGAGGAGCACTCGGTGCCGCGCGAACTGGCGCCGGTGGTCGTGACCCTGAACCGCCTGTTTCTCACGCTGCGCGGCTCGGTGCAGGCCCAGCGGCAATTCATCGCCAACACGGCCCATCAACTGCGCACCCCCATCACCGGCATTCAGGCGCAGCTCGATCTGCTCGCGGCCGCGCCGGAGGCGGCGTCGCTCAACCCGCGCATCGCCATCCTCAAGGAGGGAGTCCGCCAGCTCGCCCATGCCGCCAATCAGTTGCTGGCGCTGGCGCGGGCCGATGCCGCGGCCAATCTCGCCACCCGCCAGGACCCGGTGGACCTGCGGGTGATCGTCGGTGAGGTGGCGGCGCGGTTCTTCGACCGCGCCCTGACGCTGGACATCGACCTCGGCGTCGAGACGCAAGCCGCTCCCTGGGTGGGCGACGCCTCGCTCATCGACGACCTGGTGAGCAATCTGGTCGACAATGCGCTCAAGTACACCCCGCGCGGCGGTCGCGTCACCGTCGCCACGGGACTGCGTGCCGGCCGGCCCTACGTGCAGGTGGAGGACACCGGACCGGGGATCCCGGCGGCGGAACGGCCGCGGGTGCGGCAGCGCTTCTACCGTTCGCCGAACTCCCCCGGTCATGGCAGCGGGCTCGGCCTGGCCATCGTCGATGAAATCACCCGGCTGTACGGCGGCAGCTTCAGCCTGGAGTCCGGTGAGGACGGCCGGGGTCTGCGGGCGGTGGTGCAATTCCCCTGAAGAAGCATCGGCCGCCACGGAAGCATCGGCCGCCACGACGATAATTCTGTGAGGTGGCTCTCAATCCGCGGCTCCCCGTCGCCCCTGTCAGGTTGGCGACAGTTACGCCCGCTATCCTCCCCGCCCATGAACCGGCCAAACTCGTTCTTTCGCGGCTCTGCCCGGCCGATCGCGCGCGGCTTCTCGTTGATCGAGATGCTCACCGTGATCAGCATCGTCGCCATCCTGCTCGCCATCGGTGTGCCGTCCTTCCAGTACGTCACGGCCGCCAACCGCGCCACCAGCGAAATCAACGGCTTGCTCGGCGACCTGCAATTCGCGCGCGCCGAGGCGATGAAGGAGGGGGAGGCGGTGACCGTCTGCCCCAGCAGCGACGGGGCCACCTGTGCCGGCGGCAGCACCTGGCAGAACGGTTGGATCGTGTTCAGTGACAGCAATCCGATCGGTACCGTCAACGGCAACGACACGGTGTTGCGCACCCAGACGGCGTTCGCACCGGTCGGCGACACCCTGCAATCCGATCAGAACGTGCAGACCGTGACCTTCACCCGGGAGGGCTTCGCCCTGAACCTGCCCAACGCCGTCACCTTCGCGCTGCACAACCCGAGCGGCAGCGCCCAGTATACGCGCTGCCTGTCGGTCACCATCGTCGGCGCCCTGTCGACGCAGACGGCGGGCGCCTACACGGCGGAGAACGTGCCGTGCTCCTGAGCCGCGACCTGCCGATGAACTGTACCGCCGGCCGCCGCCGCGTCTCCCGCGGGTTCAGCCTGCTGGAGGTGATGGTGGCGCTGGTGGTGCTGTCGATCGGTCTGCTGGGCGTGGCCAAACTCGAGACCGCCGCGCTGTCGAGCACCACCGTGGCCCGCAACCGCTCGCTGGCGGCGCTGGAGGCCGACAGTCTCGCCGCCGCCATGCACGTCAATCGCGGCTACTGGAGCAACGCGGACGCCGCCGGCGTCGTCGTCTCGATCAATGGCACCACGGTGGCGGTGACCGGCGGCGCCCCGTTGCTGGCGGCGGCGCTCGCCGGCGTGGGCACCTGCCCCGGCACGGGGGTCCCCTGCGGCTGCACCTCGCTGACCGTCCCCTGTCCGGTGGCCACGCTTGCCGCCGTCGACCTCTCGCTGTGGGCCACCACGCTGAAGGGGCTGCTGGCGAACGACACCGCCACGGTGGCCTGCGGCGCGCTCACGCCCGTGACCTGCACCATCACCGTCAGGTGGCTGGAGTCCTCCGTGGCGGTCAACGCGCAGGAGGCCGCGGCGCAAACCGCCAACCCGACCGCCACCTTCGAGTCCCCGGTCTACACCCTGTACGTGCAGCCATGAACACACCCGCCGCCATGAACCCGCCCGCCACCATGCAGCGCGCCGCCGCGGCCGCCGCCCGTCGCCTGCCGGGTTTCACCCTGGTTGAATTGCTGATCGCGATCACCGTGGCGATCTTCCTGGTCGGCGGCGCGCTCACCATCGTGCAAAGCACCCGCAGCACGTTCGCGACCCAGAGCGCGCTGGCGCAATTCCAGGACAATGCGCGGCTGGCGGTGAGCTTCATGACCGAAGTCGTCGAGTCCGCGGGCTACTACCCCAGCCCGCAGACGAACAACAGCGCCCTGGTGCTGCCGAGCGTGAACGGCAGCTTCGCCGCCGGCCAGGCCATCTTCGGCACCTACGGCGCCGCGGCGCCGGGCGACAGCATCATCGTGCGCTTCGGCGCCGGGCTGAACGACAATGTGTTCAACTGCCGCGGCGGCACCAACACCTCGGTCGCGCCCTACGACACCTTCACCAACAAGTTCTACGTCAAGACCGTGAACGGCACCTCGCAGCTGTGGTGCACCTTCACCAACGCGGCGGGCGTGGTCGGCGACGTGCCGCTGGTGAACAATGTCACCAATCTGTCGATCTACTATGGGATCAAGCGCAATGTGGTCGACACCGGCAGTTGCACGGATACCTACCTGAACGCGAGCCAGATGGTGTTTCCCGCCGACTGGAACGCGGTGTGCTCGGTGCAGGTGACCTTCACCTTCGTGAACCCGGTGAACACCAGCCAGACCATCAACATCACCCGCGTCATCGCCGTGATGAACGCCGCTGGAGTCAACTCGTGAGCCGCGCGCGCCCCCCCATCGCCCCCCGTTGGCCGGCGGAACGGCAGCGCGGCATGGCCCTGATCACCTCCATGCTGCTGCTGGCGGTGCTCACCATCATGGCGCTCAGCATGTTCCGCAGCTACGGACTGCAGGAACGCATCGCCGGCAACACCCGCGACAAGCAGCGCGCGATCAACGCCGCGATCAGCGCGCAGCAGTACGCCGAGTACTGGCTGTCGAGCGGCAATGCGCCGAATTCGGCGCAATGCAACGGCTTCGTGAATTCGAACATCGGCCAGGTGTGCACCAATCCGCAGATCGACTTCACCGTGCTGCCCTGGTCGGCCGGCATCACCTACACCCCCTTCACCTCCAACCCGATCAACAATGTCCTCAACACCCTGAGCACCACCGGCGGCCAGGGGACCTATTATGCGGCGCCGGTGTACTACGTCACGGATCTGGGGCCGAACGCCGGCCTGCCCGCGGGCGAGATCTATCAGATCGACGCCGTCGGCTACGGCGGCGGCGCCAGCACCGTGGCGGTGGTCGAAAGCACCTATTTGATCAGCTCTGGCACGGCCTACAACCCGGACAAATAATCATGCGCAAGCCCATGCTACTGCCCCTGCTCGGACTCGCCGGCGCGCTGCTCTGCGCCTGGTGCGGCGACGCGCTCGCCCAGCAGACGGTGAACGACGACTTCACCCAGTCCAGCGACAACAACAGCTGGAAAGCCTTCGGCGGCGCCTGCCTCACCGCCGGCGACGGCACCGGCAGCATCCCGAGCTGCGTCGGACTGTCCTACTACCAGGGTCAGGTGCAATACGGCGGCTCCAAGGGCTACCTGGGACAGAGCGGCGCCCCAGCCAGCGGCAACTCCGAAGTGCCCGACCCCGCCGGCGGCGGCGCCCTGCGCTTCACCAACGGCAGCAACCTCGGCTACTCGTTCTTGAACGGCTACAAGCAATCGGGCGCCATCATCTCCTCGGGCACGCCCTTCGCCAGCGGCTCGGGCCTGCAGGTGGTGTTCAAGACCGTCACCTACTTCGGCAATTACGGCGGCAGCGGCGGCGACGGCGCCGACGGCATGTCCTTCCTGCTGATGGATGGCGCCTACGCGCCCTACGACGTCGGCGCCTTCGGTGGCAGCCTGGGCTACAGCTGCTCGAACACCAACGATGACCCGACCGTGCGCCCGGACGGCACGACGCGCGGCTACGACGGGCTGGCGCATGGCTATCTCGGCCTGGGCATCGATGAATACGGCAACTTCCTGAACCAGGGCGACAACACCGCCACCGGCTACGGCTACCAGCCCGGGCGCATCGGCCTGCGCGGTGCCGGCAGCATTTCCTGGGCGCAGCTCAACGCGAATTACCCCGCCTATTACCCCTCCACGCTCAGCGCCTCGCTGCAGCAGCAGGCGGTGCAGAACACCTGCAGCAGCGGTTATCTGTGGAACTACGGCAATTACGTCACCCAGGACGACAGCCCGGTCCTCAGCCCCAAGCAGACCTCGACCCCGGTGGCCGACTACGCGGTCATCCCCAACGCCTACACCGTTCTGTCCAACCTGCTGCCCGGCAAGTTGATCGCCAACGAGGGTGCCGTCACCCGCTCGGCGGCGACGCCCATCACCTACAACCTGAAGCTCACGCAGAACGGCCTGCTGAGCCTGTACATCAGCTACGGCGGCGGCAATTACCTGCCGGTGATCACCAAGCAGAGCATCACCGCCTCCAACGGCGCGCTGCCCGCCTCCTTCCGCTTCGGCTTCGCCGGCTCCGACGGTGGCTCGAGCAATGTGCACGAGATTCTCTGCTTCCAGGCCACGCCCGCGGATGTGGCCGGCACCTCGGTGGGCATCAACGAGAAGGAGGCGACCAAGATCGCGAGCGGCACCCAGGCGTATCTGGCCTATTACTATCCGGCCACCTGGACCGGCCGGCTCACCGCCAGCAACCTGTTGTACAACTCGACCACCCAGACCCTGAGCATCGCCGCCGTGGCCAACTGGGACGCCTCCTGCAACCTCACCGGCGTCGGCACCAACCAGACCTGCCCCAGCACCCAGGCCAGCGGCCCCATCGCGCCGCAGTCGCCCGCCTACCCGGGGCGTAACATGCTCACCTACAACGGCACCCAGGGCGTGGGCTTCGAGTGGACCTCGAGCACCAGCGGCAGCGCCATCACCAGCACGCAGCAGAACACCCTCGATCAGGGCGATCCGGCGCCCATCACCGCCAACCGCCTCAACTATCTGCGCGGCGACCGCAGCAATGAAGTCAACACCCTGGGCGTGGGTCTGTACCGCGCCCGCGACGGGGTGCTGGGCGACATCGTCGATTCCAGCCCCACCTGGGTGGGGCCGCCGGCCTCGCCCTATGCGGCGACCTGGAAGGACCTGCTGGTCACCACCGACGTGATGGGGGAGAACTCCGGCACGCAGAGTTACACCCAGTACCTCGGCGTGGCGCAGACGCGCCTGAACGTGGTCTACACCGGCGCGAACGATGGCTTCGTGCACGGCTTTCGCAGCGGCTCGTTCGATGCCAACGGCAACTTCGTGAACAATTCGCTGACGCCGAATGACGGCGCCGAGGTGCTCGCCTACATGCCGGCGGCCGTCCTGAACACCATTCATAACACCGTCGATTCCACCCAGGATTTCTCCAACACCCTGTACTCGCACAACTTCTTCGTCGACGCCACCCCGGACGCCGACGAACTCTTCTATGGCGGCAGCTGGCACACCTGGCTGGTGGGCGGCCTGGGCGCCGGCGGACCGGCCCTCTACGCGCTCGACATCACCGATCCGACCCAGTTCAACGAGTCGAATGCCGCCAACCTGGTCAAGGGCGAGTGGAATTCCGGCAACATTTCCTGTGTCAACGTCGCCTCCTGCGGGCAGCACATGGGCAACACCTACGGAGTGCCGGTGGTGCGCCGCCTGCACGACGGCAAGTGGGGCATCATCTTCGGCAACGGCTTCGGCAGCGCCACGGGCGATGCCGGCATCTTCATCATGCTCATCGATCCGAGCAATGCGGCCGGCGTCGTCAGCGCCATCTACTACCTGGGCACCGGTGCCACCGGATCGAACGGCATCGCCTATGTCGCGCCGGCCGACCTCGACGGCGACCACATCACCGATTACGTGTACGCCGGCGACCTGCTCGGCAACATCTGGCGCTTCGACCTCACCAGCGCCAGCGAGAGCGCCTGGGCGGCCTCGTCCACCCCCCTGTTCAGCACGCCCGCCGGCGAGCCCATCACCACCAAGCCGCTGCTCGCCATCGTGCCGCCCACATCGGGGCCGGCGCGCGTGATGGTGGATTTCGGCACCGGGCGCAAGATTCCGCAGACCAACCTGAACCCGGCGACCTATGCCACCGGCACCCAGTACATCTACGGCATCTGGGACTGGAATCTGTCGCATTGGAACTCGATTTCGAGCAAGCAATTCGCGAGCCTGACCAGCGCGCCGACGCTCAATTCATCCAACCTCACCACCCAGACGCTCACGCCGACCGGCAGCGGCGCGCTCGACGTCACCAACAATCCGGTGTGCTGGAGCGGCTCGACCACCTGCACCGGCGGCACCAGCGTCAACAACAAGTACGGCTTCCAGGTGGCGCTGCCGAATGCGGGCGAGCAGGTGATCTTCAATCCACTGCTCTATCAGAACTCCTTCATCGTCAACACCACCATCCCGGCGGTGAATTCGCCCACCAGTTGCCAGGTCAATCACGACACGGGCGACACCATCGCCATTTCGGTCAGCACCGGCGGCGCGGTGGGCTTCTTCAAGAACACCACCGACACCAGCCTCGCCGGCGCGCAGACCAACGGCACGGGCACGCCGTTCATCGCGCTCGCCGGCGGCAACACCTTCCTCCTGACCCAGTCCCTGGGCGACGGATTGGCCAATGGCCCGGGCGGGCCGATCAACTGCCCCAAGGGAGCCCTGTACTGCACGGCGCAGGGCAATGCGGTCGGACCCACGGGCAAACGCCTGACCTGGGTGGAACGGCGATGAGGAGGACGGCGATGAACGGCACGGCAATCGGCGGTCAGATCGGCGGTCAGGGCGGCGGTCGGCGCCGCGGGGAAGGAGCGCGGCGCCCGCCGGCGGGCTTCACGCTGGTGGAATTGCTGGTCACCATGGTGGTGCTCGCCATCCTGGCCGCCATCGCCATCCCGGCCTACACCAGCCAGATTCAAAAATCCCGCCGCACCGATGCCCGCACCGCGCTGCTGGATCTGGCCGGCCGCGAGGAACGCTTCTTCAGCGTGAACAACGCCTACAGCCAGGTGACCACGGATTTAGGCTACGTCGGCGCCTTCCCACAGACCGTGGGCAGCGGCTACTACTCGGTGAACGTCACGGTACCCGACCCGAACTACGCCGGCACGGGGCCGTCCTATGTGATCACGGCGACGCCGGTGGGCACCCAGACCGGGGATACCACCTGCGCCAGTTTCTCGGTCAATCAGATCGGCAAGCAGAGTTCCACCAACTCAGGCGGCACCGACTCGAGCAGCACCTGCTGGAACTGACGGCGCGGCCATTTTTTCCATCCGCTGCGCGCGGCGCGCCCCGCCGATCAGTCGCTCGCGTAATCAGTCGATCGCGTAATCAGTCGATCGCGTAACCGCGTCCCTCCGCGCAGGCCGCCATCGCCCGCCGAAAGTCGGCGTTGTTGGCGCCGGCGCCGGCCTGCTGCGCCGCCCATTGCTCGCACTGCTGCTTGTCGGCGGCCTGCTGCTGCTCGCTCTGGCCGTTTTGCGGATACATGAAGATCTGCCGCTCGTCGGCCGGGGGCATGGCGGATTGGGTGGCCGCGGCATCGCCCGCGGCGGCAGGATCTCCCGCGCCACCCGCATCCCCCTCGCCCGCCGCGGCGCCGTCGGCCGCGGTCGTGGCCACCGGCGGAGGGTCGGTCACGACATAGCCGTCGTAGGTCGGGTTCCAGGTGTAGTAGGCATCGTTGGCATAGTAATAAGGCATGCCGCCATACCAGTAGGTGTTGTAGGCCAGCGGCAACACCGGCAAGAACCACGCGAAGCCCGGGCCGTAATAGGCCCGCGGCCAAAAGCCGCCATTCCAGTAGCCGCCCTCCCAGGCCCCGCCGCGCCAGCCGGCATAATTGCCCGCATATCCGCCGGTGGTGTAGCCGTTGTGAGCGTAGCCCCCCGAGTACCCGTAGGCGCCATGTCCGCCGTAGCCCGCGCCATGGAAGCTGCCGCCGTAGTTGCGGG
>VFSW01012318.1_pt1 | contig 11952 bp, 8 predicted proteins | sample 5358111 | NCBI WGS metagenome assembly VFSW01 (sample SAMN11554181, study PRJNA540505) | mine drainage metagenome | isolation source: sediment from site ElyBrook_90M | place: USA: Ely Copper Mine, Vershire, VT | collected 2017 | reverse complement strand
GGCTGGGTAGGGACAGCACATGCGCTCAGAAATAGTCCAATCCACAGGAGGGCGGCAAAAATGGAAATTCTCCGCGCATAAATAATTGTCAGGGGGCACCGGCTAAGAGTAATGTGTCTATTTAGAAGCGGTTGTTCCATTCAAGATTCCCGTATTTTTCTTTGGTCAATTCTGCAGCCCGTTTTAATTCAAAACCGCTGAGGTGATCAGTTTCCAGGTTCAAATCAAGGCATTCCTCGAAAGCTGTTTTAAAACTTTCGGCTGCCTCCTCCCATCTGACGGTCCGGTGAAGGACAGATTCGAGGGTGGTGGCATGTTCCAGCAGGCGGTCGGCTGATTCGGCCCGCGAATTTTCGTCAGAAAAATGCAGGGCGCGTGTGATGCGGGTCAGGTCGCCGGTTAGCGGAAGGGAACCATGCTGAAGCACGCCTGCCAGACGCCGCGCCTGTGCGCTGCCAATGATTTTCTTGCCATTGGCGGTAATTTCGTAATTTGACGGTACTTCAAAGCATACCGCTCCATTTGCCTGCGCTCCAGGCGGCAGCGGATATGCCTGGTCAGCCTGAGCGGGCAGTCCCAATAATTGCAGGGCGCGCAGCAAGCCCTGCGCCAGCCGTCGGTAGCTTTCCAGCACCCCGCCCGCCACCCGCGGTTCATTCAGCGGAGCAATAACGGCGTAAGTCAGTTCATCGGTATGCAGGATAGCTCTTCCACCGGTTGGACGGCGAACCAACTGCCACCCTGCGCTGTTGAGGGCTGAAAGGTCAACGTCTGTGATCGGTTGAGCGTACCCTAACGACAGGCAGGGCGGCTGCCAGGCATAAAGGCGGAGAGTTGGCGGTGATTCGCCCTTGCCTACTGCTTCCAAAATAGCTTCGTCCACCGCCATATTCCAGGCGCCTTCCAATGGCTTCGAGAAGATCACTCTCCAGGTTGCATGCTGCATGAGTGTATTATATCTGGAACGTAAAATGAATTGTGAATGAAATATGCATCATCCGAACGTCACATTTGTAGATGATTAAGGTTCAAGATATATGTTAAATTAGTTGACACATGATTTAAGTGTGTTATAATTTGCGAATAATGATGATTGGAATTGGCGGATGAATCCCATTTATTGGCCCGATACAGCCCAAAACGTAAAGTACCTTAACAGGCATGTTGTAATCGACATGATTCGCTTCACGCCGGGTGGAATTACCCGTGCTGACCTGGCGAGGACTTTGGGTTTAACCCGGGCGGCTTTGACCATCATCGTTAATGATTTGGCCGAAGTCGGGTTGGTGCGTGAGGTTGAGGCGCATCACGCAGGTGGTCGCAAGCCAATTGTCCTCGAAATCAATCCTGAACTGGGCTACGTTGTTGGGATTGATATGGGTGCGGCTCACATTACCCTGATTTTAGCCGATTCCGCAGGTCGAGAAATTCAAGTCGTGGATGCGCCGTTAAACATCCGTGAAGGACCCCAGGTCTGCCTGGCCCAGACGGACATGCATCTAAAAATTCTACTTGAAAAATCCGGTTTGAGTCTTGACCGTATCAAGGCTATTGGAGTTGGAGTGCCGGGCCCGATTGTCTCTGAGGCTGGCATGGTGAGTGGGCCGCCGATCATGCCGGGGTGGGACGGCTTCCCGATCAGGGATCATCTTCAAGGAATGTGGAACTGCCAGGTCTCCCTGAATAATGATTCGGATCTTGGGGCGTTGGGTGAATGGGCGTATGGTGCAGCCCGGGGTGAGCGAAATGTCGCCTATATCAAAGTTGGAACGGGCATCGGCTGTGGTTTGCTTCTGAATGGTCAGATATATCATGGTGCAACCGGAAGCGCCGGAGAGATTGGTCACATTACAATCGATGAAAATGGCCCGATGTGTCAATGTGGCAACCGTGGCTGCCTGGAGGCCATCGCCGGCGGGAACGCCATAGCTCAACGCGCCAAAGATATGATCAAGAAAGGCCAGCGCACCCAGCTTGCTGAGAATATTTCGCCTGAAAACCTGTCTTATATGGATGTAATTGCAGCTGCTCGCAGAGGTGATTTATTTGCCCAGCAGTTAGTGGTCGACGCCGGCGGTCATTTAGGTACTGCGGTTGCCGGCCTGGTAAACCTTTTCAACCCGGGGATGGGCGTGATTGGCGGAGGCGTAGCTCAAATTGGCGATCTTTTTATCGAGCCAATCCGGCGTGCGGTCCATCAAAGGAGCCTGCGGGTTGCCTCGCGCGCTGTGCGTATCACTGTTGCTGTCCTTGGGCGCCGATCATCGGGAATGGGGGCAATTGTTCAGGCCCTCTCTTTTGCACTGCACCACGCCGTTGAAGCAAATGTATAAGGAGGTGCTATATCCGCCTATTGAAACATGTCTAGACTCTCCTTATAATATGGTTTGTAACCGGAGAATGGATCCGGAGATAGTTCAATTCAATTCAATTTGATGGAGGAAGAGATGTCGAAAAAGCTGTTTTCTGTATTGAGTGTATTGCTGATTGCTGCGTTCGTACTCGTTGCTTGCGCGCCCGCTGCAACCACCGTCGCTCCCACAACTGCACCTGCTGCTACCTCAGCGCCTGCTGCTACCTCAGCCCCCGCTGCCACCGCAGTGCCGGCCACCGCTGTTCCGCCGACCGCCGTGCCGCCGACCGCTGCCCCCAAAGCTGTCAAGCTGACCATCTGGCACCAGTGGGATGGCGCTTATCTGGATGCTATCACCGCAGCCTTTAATGACTACACCAAGGCTCATCCAGAAGTTACCTTCGATCTGTCCAAGCCGGACGATGTTTCGAACGCCTTGAAAGTTGCAATCCCCGCTGGACAGGGTCCCGACATCATCGGTTGGGCCAATGATCAGATCGGCACCCAGGCTATCGCTGGCAACATCGTTCCCCTCGATTCCTATGGTGTTGACCAGGCCTTCCTGACGTCCACCTATGCCCCGTCTGCCGTTAACGGCGTGACCTACCAGGGCAAGATTTGGGCACTGCCCGAATCTGTTGAAGCCATTGCTCTGGTTTACAACAAGGCCCTCGTGACCGACAAGTACCTGCCCAAGGACCGCAACGATTTCGCCGGTCTGCTGGCAGCCGCCACCGCTTTCCAGAAAGATAATCCTGGCAAGACCCTCATCTGCAACCAGGGCTTCCCCGGCGGCGATGCTTATCACATTGCTCCTGTGTTCTTCGGTTTTGGTGTTCCCTCCTATGTTGATGAAAAGGGTACTGTGACCGTCAATACCCCTGAGGCCGTGAAGGCCATGCAGTGGCTTGTTGACATCTCCAAGGTCTCCCTGAAGGAACAGACTCCCGATATCTGCATCGCCAACTTTAAAGAAGGCAAAGTCGGTATGTTCTGGACCGGCCCCTGGAATATTAAGACCATTGAAGACGCCAAGATTGATTACGGCATTTTCTCAATGGGTAAACCCTTCGTTGGCATTAAGACCCTCATGATGTCCAAGAATGCGGTTGATCGTGGCAATCAGGCCGTTGTGTTGGATGTGATGAAGTACTTCACCAGCGCCGACGTCCAGAAGAAAATCGCCTCCGTCAACCACACCATCCCGGCTGCTACCGCTGCCCTGACTGATCCGGCCATCGCCAAGCTGACCGCCGTGGTTGGTTTCGGTGACGCCGCTTCTGTGGGTATCCCGATGAGCCCCTCGCCCTACGCGGGTGCTCAGTGGGGTCCTGTGGGTGATGCAGTCAAAGCCATTTGGAGTGGTAACCAGGCTCCCGATGCAGCTCTGGCCGCAGCCCAGAAGCTGATCGAAGATGCAATTGCCCAGATGAAATAAGGTGTTCGCCCTTGCGGGGAGAGCAGAAAATGCTCTCCCCGCATTTTTATAGCGGTTCTCGCCTGAGAGAGAGGAGCGTGTAGAATGGTAGGCTGGTCTGGTCGCCGTACAACTCTTACAGTCCTGATGTTTCTCTTGCCAACGATTATCGGATTATTAGCTTTCAATGTTTACCCCATTATTTTAAATACATACGTTTCGTTCACCAACCGCAATAAATTTCACCCGAATCCGGATTGCAATGCCGGATTGAACGGTGCTCTTGATCCAACCTGTTGGCCGGTCTTCAGGGAAAAAGCTCCTGTGGGCCTGGGAACACCCTACGGCCTGGCTGATCCACTGTTAAAAAATTATAGCGATTTGATCGGCAAATTATTTAATGCAGATGCCCTGGTTGCATTGGTCAGGATGCTGCTATGTTTCATTCCTTTGTTTATCGCTGGATTTATTGATAAACGCCTGGATAAGCAATTAACTCGAAGCCTTTCGGGATTCTGGGTTTGGTTAGGCGGAATTTTCGGGGTGGTGCTTCTGATGGTGCTTTTCGACTTTGGAGGCGCCGTAAACATCCTGATGAACACCGGTGATTTTATCGTGGTGATTTTCCGTACCCTTTTATTTGTCGTCCTACGTGTTCCGTTAAGTTTCGTGCTGGGGCTCGTCCTGGCTTTGATTTTAAACAGCAAAAACCTGCCCGGGAAAACATTTTTCAGGGTGGCTTTGTTTGTTCCGTGGGCAGCTTCTTCTGTGGCTATCCTGATTGCATTGATCTGGCAGTTTATTTTTCGCAATCAGGGTGTGGTCAACCAGGTGCTGCTGTTATTCGGAACCACAGGCCCTATCTGGCTTAATGACCCGAACCTGGCGTTTGGCGTGGTGGTGCTGGTCGACGTCTATTTCTCCTTTGGCTTCTTCATGGTTTCCATTTTGGGCGCCTTGCAGGCCATCCCGGTGGAATTATATGAGGCAGCTAATGTGGACGGAGCCGGTTGGTGGACGCAATTGAGCAAGATCACACTGCCTTTGATCCGCCCCGCGATTATGCCGGCACTGGTTTTAACTTCCATTTCTGCGTTCCAGATGTTTGGCACAGCTTACGCCATAACGGGCGGCGGGCCAGTTACAGACGTTTCCAAACCAGGGGCCACCGATTTCGTTATGGTCTATGCCTTCAAGCAAATATTCCAATCGCAGAATTATGGCCGTGCAACGGCTTTTGCTGTGATTATCTTTATCGTGCTTTTCCTGGCGACGCTTTATAGTCTGCGCCTAACGCGCATCACCAAGAGTGCTTACACGTCATAGAGGAGGAGTGAAATCCATGAACCACAAAACACCAGCTCTTGTTCGTGTAGTCCAATACGTAATTCTGGTTATAGCTGTGATTTTTGCAATCTACCCGATCTGGTTCGCCATCCTGGCCTCTGGACGGGCGAGTCAATCCTTGTTTACAACCAACATCGCCGGAATGTTCATCCCCATTGAATGGACCTTTGAAAACTACCGGGCCATGTTGTTCGACAAGCCCTTACTGACGTGGCTTGGTAACAGTTTTTATGTTGCCTCAATAACCACCGCAGCTTGCTTGTTGATCACAACTTCGGCGGCTTTTGCGCTGTCGCGTTTCAAATTCGTGGGGCGTGAATTTCTCCTGATCCTGCTGCTGGCGCTCTCCACCTTCCCCGGCATTCTTTCACTGGTGGCAGTGGCCCAACTGCTGACAGCCATTGGCCTGTATGGTTCTCACGTAGGCTTGATCCTGGCGTATACCTCCGGTACCCTGGTCTTCTGTACCTGGAACTTAAAAGGTTATTTCGACTCGATCCCCATCGACCTTGAAGAAGCAGCGCGCATCGATGGCTGCGACCCGGTGCAGGCCTTTTTGCAGGTGGCTCTTCCGTTGGTGCGCCCGGCATTGGCTGTGACCGCTCTGCTCGGATTCTTGAGCGGGTGGGGCGACTTCATTTTTGCCTCGGTGCTTGTCCCGGCGCCTGACAGTTTGAAACTGGCGGTTCCTGGCCTGTATTCACTGGCCGGAACTCAGTCCACCCCATGGGGTTACTTTGCAGCCGGCGCTATCTTCGTGATCATCCCGACCATGATTGTATTTTTAATCGTCCAGCGCAACTTTGAATCTGGACTGGCTATTGGTGGTGTGAAAGGCTAATTCTGATCCACTTCCTCTCTCAATAAAGCTCAGGCCCGTATCACGCAGGTGAGCGGGCCTGGGTTTATTTCATACCTTTTGATCTCTGGTCGCCCTTGCTCAGGCGAGGAGAGTGAAAATGTCCATACGTACATCAATTTTGAGGTTTTTTTCGGCTATCGTTCTGGTTTCGATGCTGGCAGCCTGCGCCAATTCCCCGACCGCCCTTCCCTCAGTTGTACCGACGGCAGTACAGGCGAACACGGCTACCAGCCTGCCGCCAACCGCTGTCCCGCCAACTACTATCCCGCCAACCTCGACTGTGGCTGCAACCAGCACGGCTGCTGCAGTGAGCACGCCTGCCGGTACCAGCACCCTTTGGTGGAATAATACCGTTTTTTACGAGATTTTTGTGCGCAGTTTTTACGACAGCAACGGCGATGGGATTGGCGATTTTAACGGCCTGACAGCAAAACTGGATTACCTCAAGGATCTGGGCATCGGCGGTATCTGGCTGATGCCTATCAATCCGTCACCTTCCTACCACGGCTACGATGTGACCGATTATTTCGGGGTAAATCCCCAATACGGCACAATGGATGATTTTAGGAAGTTCCTGGCCGAAGCCCATAAACGGGGGATCAAGGTTATTATTGACTTTGTTTTGAATCACACTTCTGACCAACACCCCTGGTTCCAGGCTTCGCGCGACCCTACCTCCAAATATCGTAATTGGTACATCTGGTCGGACACGGACCCGGGCTATCTCGGGCCGTGGGGTGAGGAAGTCTGGCACGCAAATTCGGGCGGTGGTTACTATTATGGAATTTTCACCGCCCAAATGCCCGACCTGAACTATAAAAATCCCGATGTTACCCAGGAGATGGAAAAAGTTACCCAATTCTGGCTTAAAGACGTCGGGCTGGACGGTTTCCGCCTGGATGCGGCCCAGCACCTGATCGAAGATGGTAAAACTCAGGCCAACACCCAGGCCACTCATGATTGGTTCAAGCAGTTCCGCACATTCTATAAATCCGTCAATCCGCAGGCCATGACGGTCGGTGAGGTGGCCTCCACTTCCTTTTCTGTGGCGGCCTACGTCAACAAAGGCGACCAGCTTGACCTGGCTTTTGATTTTGACCAGGCGCAAACCTGGGTTAACAGCGTTCTATCGGGTGATGCCGCCAAATTGATGAATTCGACCAATTTCGAGCACACCATATTCTCAAATGGCCAGGTGGCAACATTCCTGACCAATCACGATCAAAACCGGGTCATGTCGCAGCTTGGCGATGATGTCAACAAGGCCAAAGCAGCTGCCACTATCTTGCTCACGGCGCCAGGAGTTCCGTTCATTTATTATGGCGAAGAAATCGGCATGGACGGGCAAAAACCGGATCCGCTCCTCCGCGCCCCTATGCAGTGGAGTGCGGACAGTAATGGCGGTTTTTCAACCACCACTCCCTGGGAATATCCCAACGCCAATTACAAGACGAAGAACGTGGCAGATGAAAGTAAAGACCCCGCTTCGCTCTTTTCACATTACAAACAGCTGATCCAGCTCCGCAACCAGCACCCTGCATTAAGCACAGGGGAACTGGTTAAGGTAACAACGAACAGTTCCAACGTGTACAGCATCCTGCGGACCAGCGGGAATGATATTATTTTGACGGTGATCAACCTTTCGAACCAGCCGGTCAGCGATTATAAGATCGGTGTGTCTGCATCAAGCCTGAAAGGAAATTACCAGGTCAGCGCCTTGCTCGGCAGTGGAACGTTTGCACCGGTGACAGCCAGCGATTCGGGTGGGATCGATGGTTACCAACCCCTTGCAAACTTGCCGGCAAACGCCAATCTGGTGCTCCTGTTGACTCAAAAGTAACCGGGGAGGAAAATGGCTGTAGATGAAATCGAACGCCCTGCATCGCGTTGGAAATTAAAGCGGTGGCAGTGGATTGTCCTCGTGGTGTTGATCGGGGCTATCTTCCGTGTTTGGGCAGCCTGGCAACTGCCCATTGATGCGGATGAACCCACGTATTTAAATGCGGGCAAGGCTTACGCCAGTCTTATCAAGGCCGGGGACCTGGAAGGGATTATCAACTACCAGGTCAACCAGGAACACCCTCCCCTCGTAAAGCTGATGGATAGTCTTCCTTTCCTGTTCATTGAACCGCGATTTGGCTCGACAACAGAGATGATGGTAGACCGGCTGATTTCTGTCTTTTGGGGGACGTTGGCTGTTCTCTTGATGTCCATCATCAACCCGCTGGCTGGATTCTTCCTGGCAACCGATTCGATGGTGGTTAAATACACCAGTGAAGTGTATCTCGAGGCTTTACCTTCGTTTGCGATTTTGCTTGCGGTATACGCTTTGCAGCGGTCTTTAAAACGGCCCGGACTGAACCGCGGGTGTTGGGGTTCTGCGGTTGCCGTTGGGGCAGCCGTCGCCGGCCAATATCTTTACGGCCTGATCGGGTTTCCACTGCTGGCCCTTTTTATCACCAACAAAAAATACCGCATCCGTGAGGTTGGATTTTACGTGTTGGCTGCCCTGGCCGTCTTCTTCCTCCTGGATCCCTACCTGTGGGCAGACCCGATCAACCGCCTCTCAGGGTCGCTGCTTTTCCACGTCAATTACACCCAGGGTTCCGATGTTATCAACGCCAGCTATCCCTGGTTCCAGGCATTCAACTGGATCACCGCCATGGTGCCCTGGCACCCGCAGGTTTTCTTTTTTCCGACACCGGACCTGGTTATTTTTCTCCTGGCCCTGGTTGGCATTATCCCCCTGGTAAAGAAGAATCCATGGATTGTGGTGTGGATGGTTTCCAGCTTCCTGATCCTGTTAGCGTGGCCCACCAAGTGGCCGCAATATACACTGGTTCTTATCCCGGCGCTGTGCCTGGCGGCTGCAGTGGGCCTGGAGGTTCCGGTCAGGTGGGCCAAAGAATTTGAGTCGACCTGGCATTGGGGTGAGAACGTGCTGCCGCACCCGGAGAAATGGGTTTGGATTTTGATTGCTGTCCTGGTTGCTGCGCTCGGGTTTGGCAAGGTGGCATATGAATTTCAACAGGCCCAGGTGCGGGCAAACTGGTTCCAGGTCCGATCTGAATACAGCCCGCTTCTTTCCAATAAGGTCAACGACATTGTGGTAGAAAAAAATGGGGAAATCGGGTTGGCGACCGACAGCGGGGTTTCCTTTTGGACCAGATCCGAATTTTCGCCGTGGGGCGAATCTCAAGTGAACTTCACTGTAGCCAATTCAGGACTGGCGGATGCACAGGTCAATCGCCTGCTGCAGGACAGCCCTACTGCCTGGTGGTTTGGAACCCAAAACGGTTTGAATTATTTTGATCCGGCCACCGGTTGGCGCACCTATCGAGCGCAGGACATGGGCCTGGCCAGCGGTCAGATAAATGCCATGGTAAAAGACGGGCAGGGCAGGTTGTGGGTTGGCACAAATGCCGGGGCTGCGGTCTTTGATGGATCTCATTGGACGACATACACCCATGAGAATTCAGGCCTGGCCGACAATGCTATCTTCTCGCTGGCAGTTCAATCTGATCAGGCCGCCTGGTTTGGGCATTTAAAGGGCGTCAGCCGCCTGGATTTGAAAACGGGTTCATGGACAACCTTTGATATCAGTTCGTATGGATTTCATTGGGGTGGTACAACCGACCTGTTGGTAGATCATCTCGGCCGCGTTTGGGCTGCTACTACCGGCTCAGGGTTGAGCATGTGGGATGGGAAAGAATGGACCAATTATCGCGCCAGTAATTCCGGAATCCCGCAAAACGATATCTCGCGCATTTATGAGGCGCCCGATGGTACCCTCTGGATGGGCTGTACTTACGCTACCGAGCCCGGCGGCCTTCTGGTACATTACGATGGTAAAGATTGGACCACCTATGATCCTTCATTGACGGGGTATTCTGGGGCACAGGTACTCTCGCTGGCGATGGACAGCGCCGGGCGCCTGTGGATCGGAACGGCCACCCAGGGGCTTGATATCTTCCAGACTCAGACAGGCCAATGATCCTAAGGCGTGATAAAATTATTTCCCCAATCCTATCTGGAAAAGTTTACACATGGCTATCTCGGAAAAAATTATCCTCGAATCTTCTTTGAACCCAAATGTAGAAATTCATTTGCCCGATGGGCGGGTATATTCCGGCCCGCGCGGCACACAGATCGGCAGTTTCCTCCAGGCTTTGCCGGAATGGAGTGAGCCGCAGATTACAGGCGCAATTGTAAACGGCTCCTTGCGAGAATTGACTTTCCCTATTGATATGGAATCGGTTGTCAAACCGGTCACCATGGAAGATGAAGATGGCTCCCGGATTTACCGTCGTTCGGTTACTTTCCTGCTGGAAGCTGCCTTTGACGATCTCTACCCGGAAATTGATATCTCCGTTCATCATTCACTATCCTCCGGCGCGTATTATTGTGAGGTGATGGGCCGCGACCCGCTCTCAGAAACGGAGCTGTCGACCCTGGAAGAGCACATGCGTGAGATTGTCAAATCGGATCAGCCGTTTGAGAGGAAAAACGTGCCCCTGGCCGAAGCGGTTGAATATTTCCGTTCCAAGGGTCAGTTCGAAAAAGTTCAGCTTCTCAGGTACCGTACGAAGGATTACCTGGTGCTTTACCAGCTGCGCGGCCGGCGCGATTACCATCATGGTTACATGGTGCCTTCCACAGGTTTCTTAAAATATTTTGCCCTCTCCTCAATGGGGAACGGGTTTGCCCTTCGCTTCCCTCGCCGTCGTGCTCCCAGCCAGTTAATGCCGCTGACCGATTCACCCAAGCTTCTGGAGACCTTTCAGCAGTATGGCGATTGGCTGAACCGGCTGGGGATTGGCTCGGTAGGTGCGCTGAATGATGCCATTAATGCCGGCCGAATCTCGGAGATTATCCTGGTATCAGAAGCCCTGCACGAGCAAAAAATAGCTGAGATCGCCCGCCGAATCGTTGCCCGGCGTAAGGAATCGCGTATCGTTCTGATTGCGGGGCCGTCTTCATCCGGCAAGACCACGTTTTCCAAGCGTCTGGCTGTGCAGCTGCTGGCGCAGGGTATCGAGCCTTTTCCAGTTGAAATGGACAATTACTTCGTGGATCGCGAGCACACCCCGCGCGATAAAAACGGTAATTATGATTTTGAAGCCCTCGAAGCGCTCGACACCCACCGCCTCGTTACGGATTTGAAACACATGATTGTAGGAGAGCAGGTGCAGTTGCCTCACTTTAACTTCCAGAAGGGCAGCGGCGAACCAGGCGAAATCGTCCAGCTTCGCAAAGACCAGCTCATTATCCTCGAGGGCATTCACGGCCTTGATCCGCGCCTTCTGCCTGATTTTTCTCGCAGCGAGACTTTTAAGATCTATGTTTCTTGCCTGACCCAGTTGAACCTGGACCGCCACAACCGCATTTCGACCACTGACACCCGCTTGCTGCGCCGCATCTCACGCGACGCCCGTGAGCGCGGCTACAGCGCCTTGCAGACGATTGGCCGCTGGGACTCGGTCACGCGCGGTGAGAAACAAAATATATTTCCTTACCAGGAAAATGCAGACGATATTTTCAACTCGGCGTTGGTGCACGAGCTTTCGGCCATCAAACCGGTGGTTGAGCCCCTCTTGCGCCAGGTGCCGTTCGGGACCCCGGAATATATCGAAGCAAAGCGTCTGCTGGCATTCCTGGAGTGGTTCTTGCCGATCGGGCACGAATGGATTCCGAATAATTCAATCCTGCGCGAGTTCATCGGCGGGTCAATCCTGCAGAATTTTACTCTCTGGGAAAACTCCAACAACGGCAATTCATAATTGCTCTTAGCAGTTTTTCGCTGTTTTTGTCCTGGGGTTGTCCCAAAAGAGGGCGGACACGTAGGTCCGCCCCTACGGGTAGGGGACGACCTACGTGTCGCCCTGTAACCGTAGGGGATTCATCTCGGTTTCCAGACCTTTTTGGAAAGCCCCAAGGACAAAAACGTCATTAAAAAAACTCCCCGTCCTGAAG
>VFSW01012317.1_pt1 | contig 11952 bp, 10 predicted proteins | sample 5358111 | NCBI WGS metagenome assembly VFSW01 (sample SAMN11554181, study PRJNA540505) | mine drainage metagenome | isolation source: sediment from site ElyBrook_90M | place: USA: Ely Copper Mine, Vershire, VT | collected 2017 | reverse complement strand
CCGGGCCGTCGCCCGTTGTCGGGTCCACATGGAGACCGACACCTCGGCGAAGATGGGGGCGCCATCGGTGCAGGCCGGCTCATCTCCGGCAAACTTGACGACTTCCGCATGGGCAGTCCCGGGGCCGGTCCGGGTGGCCGTGTGAACGGGTACGCTCAAATAATAATCGGGGTCTGGAAGGCTGATATCCACCTCCGGGGAGACTTGGTCCTTCAACAGCAGCGTCAAGGCCGCCTTGACCGCCGCCGTAGCGCACGTACCGGTCGTATAGCCGCGCCTGAGTCCGTTTGACGCAGGCATGGCCAGATCAAAAGGCTTGCGGCGGGCATGCGTCATGCATCGGGTCTCCTGGCCAGTGTGTTGATGGCACAGATCATCAGGGCATTTACAGTCGTGGCTGCCCAGGGCGAGCCCCCCTGTGTGCCACGATGGGTGATGCGCGGTACCTGGACGAGACGTCGCAATGCTTCCTTGCACTCGCGCGTTCCAACAAAGCCCACCGGCAGGCCAATGATCAGTTGTGGTCGCCAGCCGTGCTCGCGCACCAGTCGCACGGTCTCCATGACGGCGGTCGGCGCATCTCCGATGGCAACGACCACATTGTTGCCGAACTTCTCCCAGGCGCGTCGCATTCCGGCCGCCGATCGGGTGATGCCCTGCGCCTCGGCCAGCAAGGCGGTTTCACGGGCATGAACTCCGCACCAGGTCTCGATGCCCAGCTGCTCCATCAGGGCGCGCTTCATCCCGCTTTGCACCATGGTCACATCGGTCACCACACGCCGGCAACGCAGCAATGCGCGAATGCCGATTTCCACGACGCCGGGTGAAAAGTACAGATCGTTCGCGGCATCGAAATCACCGGTCGTATGCACCAGACGCTTCAGGATCGGCTGCTGGTCCTCGGGGAATGAAGACCAGTCTCGACCCTCATCGATGATGCGCAGGCTTTCGGCTTCAATGGGGTGCGGCACATAGGGTCTGAAGGCGGGAAGTGCGGGTGTTGCCGTCGATGATTGGCCCATCATGCCACGCACGTGGCCATGGTGAGGTTGCTGGGGTGTCCCGACCTGTTCTTCGAAGCCGACGACCTGGACGCGATACTTGCATAGCGAACAATTCATCATGGCACGACCTTCCACTCCCTCACGCGCGCGTTCCAGAAAAACATCGGCCACATGCGGATGCACCCCCAGGTAGCGGGCCTTCAATGCCTCGATCTCCGGATGACGGGCCTGCAGGGTATCGACGGCTTCGTAGATGCGCTTGACCAGCACGCCATCGAACAGGAAGTAAGGGAGCACGACGATCCTGGAATGTCCCAGTTTTGCCGCGGCCATGAGGCCCGCTGTCACAAGGGGACTGGCGGTGCCGGCATAGCAGACGAACGATGCGCCGAATCCCATCCCCTCCTCGAGCATGCGCGTAAGCTTGGCGATTTCCGAGTTGGCATCCGGGTCCGAAGTCCCTCGGCCGACAACCACCAGGCAGGTGTCTGAGCGAGACACGGTCTTTGATGAGTCAGCCTCTGCCTGAATGATCCTTTCCTGGCATAACTGGAGCAGCTTGGGGTGCAGGTCCATGGAGCCCCAAAATGAAATTCGATGTCCGGGTGTACCTGCTTCAGGGCCAGCAGTTCGCTCGGCATGTCGTTTTTGGCATGCGTGGCAGCCAACAGCACGCCGGGCACCATGACGATGCGCGATGCGCCGTCATGAATGGCGGCGTTCACTGCTTCATCGATCGTCGGCATGGCAAATTCCAGATAACCATGTTTGACCAGACGCTCCGGATCACGAGTCCGGGTCAGCGATACCAGGGCCTCGAATTCGCGGATGCCGTCCGGATCCCGGCTGCCGTGGCCGGCCAGCACGATGGCGTAATCGTTAGGCCCTTCGTTCATGACCTGTTTTCCGGTTCGATCTGACTGGGCATGGGGGCAAGCGTGCGGATAAGCATGATGCTCATGTCAGAAAATTCCGCCACGCAGTCGGCGAGCTTGCCCTGCCACTCCGCTTCATTGCCGGTGAGGTTTTCCCACACTTCCACCGGGTGCTCCGACGAGATGCCCTGGGTTAACAGCCATTTGGCAATATCCTTCGGCATGAAACCCCACGGGTGGGGAATGACGATGACGTTGCGCTGATCCTGCAGCACATGCACGAGATGCTTTTTGAAGGGCTCCAGGTCACCACGGCGATGAAAGGTGATGAAGGTGGTCTCGTCAAAACAGACTCTGCTGCGAGAAGCCAGTATCTGCGCTGAGGAAATGCCGGGCACGGTCTCCACTGGATGACCGCAAGCGCGTTCCACCCTTTCCAGATACTGGAACCCGCTGAAATGGATGTCCCCCATGAACACCACGATGCAGCGTTTGCCGGCATGATGGGCCGCTGCAACTTCGGCCAGTTTTTCCGTCTGGTCCCGGTAGCCCATGGTGACTGTCCTGGCAGTGTTCGGGATCAATGGTCTGATGATATGGATGACCGCATCGAAACCGGCCACCACTTCGGCATGGCGGATCAGTTCGAGTGATCGCTGCGGCAGAAAATCAGGATCGCCTGGGCCGGCACCAATGCAGATGATCATTGCCCCAACCTTTCGCGAATCACCAGGGTCAATGCTTGTGCCGACAAGCCTTCCAATGGCAGGTATTCTGCGTTCAACGCTTGCGCCAGATCGTGGGCGCGTCCGATTCTGACAAAGTCCTGATCGGTATCCAGCACCAGGCCCGGAATTCCCCGCTCCGCCAGTTGGGCGGACAACGCCAGGGTTTGTTGCCATGGGTCTGCACCTTCCACCAGAGGCACATTTCCCTTTCCATCGCTCATGATCACCAGAAGAGGGGTCAGTGCCTTGGTACGAGCGTTTTGTTCCAGCGTTTCCACGGCCAGCTGCAGAGCATGGCTCAAGGGGGTGCGGCCACCTGTCGGCAGGTCGCGCAACGCCTGTTCGGCCAGTTCCACATTACAGGTGGGTGGCAGCACCAGTTCAGCCTGGGTACCTCGAAACGCGATGACAGCCACATGATCGCGTCGCTGGTAGGCGTCTTCCAGAAGTCCCAGCACCGAAGCCTTTACCAGTTCCATGCGCTTGCGGGCTGCCATGGAACCCGAGGCATCCACCACCATCAGAATGAGGATGGCATTCTTCTCGATCATGACCTTTTCGTGCAGGTCCGCCTTCGTGATGAGGAATTCGTCCGGATTGCGCAGGAGCGCATGCCGCAGGGTGGCATCCAGTGCCACTTGTCCCGGTTTTTCGTTGGGCACTGCCCGCATGTAACGGCCGCGATGAGTGCCGATGCTGGTGGCGCGCTGTCCGCTGCTGTCGTTTGCTGTACGGGTTTGCACCTTGATGCGGCGAACCAGTTCCGGCGCTGAGGCGCGGAACACCTGCTCGGAAGCGCCCTGGACCTCCGGAGTCCCGTCAGTGTCGGTGGGGGGGGGATCTGTTTCCCGTGTTTCCGGAGGCTCGTTTTTGGCGCGTGGTGGGACGGCTTCGCGCATCAATTGCTCTAGCCTGTCCTGATCCAGCCCTGGTTTTTCGAAGGGTTTGCGCCGACGACGATGCGGCAGCGCCAGTTGGGCAGCGTCCTGCACATCTTCTGCCGTGACGACCTCGCGACCGTCCAGCGCTGCCAGTGTCCGCGCCGCCCTGTTCATGACGAGGTCTGCGCGCAGGCTCGTCACTTCGAACTCGCAACACAGGCGGCTGATAAAAGCGAGCAGGTGGTCAGAGAGAAAGACCTGCGGCAGCAGCGTTTGTGCGGCGATCAGGCGCGACTGCAAGGCGTCCGTTTCGGGTTGCCAGCGCTGGATGAACGCCTCTGGATCCGCATCGAAGTCAAGTCGGCGACGCACGACCTCGCCCCTGATGTCCGGATCCCTGGGGGCTTCCACCTCCACCATCATGCCGAAACGGTCCAGTAGCTGGGGGCGCAGGTCGCCCTCCTCGAGATTCATGGTACCGATCAACGTGATGCGCGCCGGATGGTTGATCGACAGCCCTTCGCGTTCAACCGTGTTGACCCCCATGGCCGCCGCATCCAGCAGGACGTCCACCAGATGGTCTGGAAGCAGATTGACTTCATCGATGTAGAGAATGCCCCGGTGCGCGGATGCCAGGAGCCCGGGCTGAAAAGCCTTCAGCCCATCCTTCATGGCACGATCAAAATCGATGCTGCCCAGCACGCGGTCTTCGGTGGCCCCCAAGGGCAGATTGACGAAAGGGACAGGCGACCGCCTGGGCGTGGCACCCTGTGCCTGGCAGGCTTCACAATGCACAAGCGCTTCCCCCGGAAGACAGTTGAACGCGCATCCTTCAACACGCTCGATGGGTACCAGGACATCGACCAGACCGCGCGCGGCCGTGCTTTTGGCCGAACCTTTGTCGCCCCGTACCAGGACACCGCCGAGTCGGGGGTTGACCGCACAAAGCAGCAGGGCTTTCTTTAACAGCGCCTGACCGACAATGGCAGAAAAGGGAAAATTCATGATCACGCCTTGTTTTTTACTGGATGGGGCGTCTCTCCACGCGCCTCGAGCATGGCTTCGCTCTTCAGGTGGAGCGCTTTGAGTGCATTCAGAGTGTCTGCTTTGGGTTGTGCCCACATTTTTCGTTGTGCGGCTTCAAGCAGTCGCTCGGTGATGGCATTCAGTGCCCAGGGATTGTTTTCTTTTAAAAAGTCCTGCATCTTCGGGTTCATGGCGTAGGTTTCGGCGGTCTGTTCGTAGACCCAGTCGTCCACCACATTGGCCGTGGCATCATAGCCGAAGAGGTAATCCACGGTTGCCGTCAGTTCCAGTCCGCCTTTGTAGCCATGCTTCTGAATTCCCGCCAGCCATTTGGGGTTCACCACCCTCGAACGGAACACCCGCAGTACTTCTTCCTTCAGGTCGCGAACTTTCGGATTTTGCGGGTCTTGCGAGTCCCCAAAGTAATGGCGGGGCTGGCGTCCGGTCAGGCTTCGAATGGTGGCAATCATGCCCCCGTGATATTGCAGATAGTCGTCGGAATCAAAGATGTCATGCTCGCGGTTGTCCTGATTGTGCAGCGCCACCTGGACCCCGGACAGCCGATGACGGAAATCGTCCCGCGCATCGGCGCCGTTTTCGAGGCGGGTATAGGCAAACCCTCCCCAGTTGACATAGGCTTCCGCGAAATCAGCAGCCACCTGCCAGTTCTGTTCATTGATCAGGGGAAGGATCCCGGCACCGTAGGTTCCGGGCTTCGAACCAAATACGCGGTAGAGCGCACGTTTTCTGGCTGCATCCGGTGGCAGTTTGCCAAGCAGTTCACGGGTCATGTCAGCCAGGTAATGCTTGCGTACGAAGTTCCTGTCGATGGGTTCGTCCAGATCCGCCACGATGCCCACGGCCTCATCGACGAGATGAATGAGATGGGGAAAGGCATCCCGGAAGAAACCACTGATGCGTACCGTGACGTCGATGCGGGGCCGCCCCAGTTCCTCCAGTGAAATCACCTCCACTCCCATGACGCGGTGGTTCTCCGCTTGCCAAACAGGACGCATGCCGAGCAATGCCAGAATCTCTGCCAGGTCGTCGCCGTTGGTGCGCATTGCGCTGGTTCCCCATACGCTGATACTGACTGCTTCCGGAACATGGCCGGTTTCCTTTCGGTGACGTTCGATCACCTCTTCGGCAAGCTGGCTGCCGACGCGCCACGCAGCCTGGGAAGGCAGTGCGCGGGGGTCGACGGAGTAGAAATTTAGTCCGGTGGGCAGCACATGAGCCATGCCACGTGTGGGTGCCCCGCTCGGGCCTGCCGGCACATAACCCCCCTCCAGGCCGTGTAGCAGGTGGGTGATTTCATCTGTGGTCCGTTGCAGATTGGGAACAAGCGTGGTGCAGGCAAAATGCAGGGTCTGCCGGATGTCCCGCGTGTCGTTTCCGCCATCGAGAACCATCTGGATGGCTTCTTCAATCGCTTCAGGATCAAAATGATGCGCCGACAATCGGGACAGGACACCCTGTCCCAATGAGTTGATGGCATCCAGCGCGTCGGCATGGGTAACCAATGGACGTTCGCTCAGTCGTTGCAATGCCGCAGGTACCGAGTCGAGTCGCTTTCCTTTGTCTGCGAGGAGCTGGTCGATGTTCAATGAAAATGCCTTGGCGATGCCCGCAGGCAGGCCGGGAACGGCCAGGTTTGGCAGGCGCACCAGGGCGGATACCATCTGGATGAGCGCTTCGTTTTCTGGCGCCTGCCCCAGAATGTGCAGCCCGTCGCGAATCTGGGCGGCGCCCAGTTCGCACAGGTAGCCATCGATGTCCTCGATCAGGTGGGCAACGTCTATTCCCTCCATCTCCGCAAGCGTTGCGGGCACACCCTTTTCGTTCAGCCGCCCGTCCCATGAGTGATCATGGTCGTGATCGTGGTCATGCCTGTCGTGGTCATGGTCAGGAGGGTGGCCACGCATGGCCGCAAGGTCGGCATCGAGTCTGGCTTCCTTGATCAGATTCCAGATCTGCTGCTGCAGCAGTGGTAATTTTGAAGGGTCCAGCATCTCGACCTGATAGTACTCATCCACCAGTTGGGTCAATTGCGCCAGAGGACCGTAGGTATCGGCAGTGGTCAACGGAGGCGTCAGGTGGTCGATGATGACAGCGTGTGCACGGCGCTTGGATTGGGCCCCTTCGCCAGGGTCGTTGAGAATGAAAGGATAGAAAAGAGGCATGTCACCGAGCAGGGCATCCGGAAAGCAGTTTTCCGACAAACCGACTCCCTTGCCGGGCAGCCATTCAAGCGTGCCGTGCTTGCCCACATGGACGATTGCGTCTGCTCCCCAGTGGTCGCGTACCCAGCGGTACAGGGCGTAGTAATGGTGAGTGGGTGGGAGGTCTGGAGTATGGTAAATGGCGTCCTGATCCATGCCATAACCGCGCGGCGGTTGAAGCGCCACAAATGCATTGCCGTATTCCAGCCCTGCCAGCACCAACTGATCTTCGTGGACATAAGCGGTTCCAGGCGGCGCGCCCCATTGCGATTGCATTTTTTTTCCAAGGGCTTCCGGCAATTCGCCAAACCATTCGGCATATTGCGATGCCGGTACTTTGGCCGCTGCCTGGCGCAACTGATCCTCGGTCAGATAGTGCTCGTCGTAGGCCCCACGATCGATCAAGTCATGGATCAACTGGTTACTGCTGGCCGGCAGGTTCGTGATCCGGTAGCCCCGTGCCTTCATGGCATGCAGGATTGCAAACAACGATGCCGGAGAGTCAAGGCCGACCGCATTGCCGATTTGTGATGCCTTGCTGTTGGCGTTTGTGAAGATAAAGGCAATGCGTTTTTCAGAATTCGGCCGATGACGCAGCCGTGCCAGTCTGGCCGTGATACCGGCAATGCGCTCCACCCGGTCGGCTGCGGGTTCATATTCGGCATGATCGGTGAGGTCCTCACCGGCCGCTTTTGCCCTGAACGAAACGGGAACGCCGATGATGCGTCCGTCGAATTCCGGCAACGCGACATTCATGGCGGTATCCAGAGGGTTGAGTCCGCGCGCGGCCTGTTCCCATTGCTCGCGTGTCATGCCGCTGGTGATGGCTTGTATCACGGGAATATCCAGCGCTTCAAAGGCAGCCACCGACCATCCGCCCAACGTTGGGCCCTCTGCGTTGACATCCGCCATGGCAAAGGAAGTCGTGTTGACCAGCACATCGATGCGGCTGGCACCGTTCTTTTCAAAGAAGGCCAGTCCAAGCGGTTTTCCTGCCGCATCCAGTGAGCGCAGGGAAGAGGTGAAAACGGGCAAGACGTTCATCTTTCTTCGCCTCAACGCTTCAATCAGCGCGTCCACAAAGCGCAGGTTGCCACTGACCCAGTGGGCCCGGTAAAACACGACACCCACATCGCACCAGTCCGGATTGCGCAACCGCTCCCAATCCTCAACGGAGGTCGCGGCTCCGGTCCACGCGGGATGGTAGATGCCGTGCTCGGGTAAAGGCAGGGCCGACGCGTAGCCAAAGCCGGTCATGAGCAGATGGTCGGACAGAAACCGCAGCATTTGAACCATGTTTTCCTCGCCTCCTGCCTGAAAATAGGCAGTGACCTCATGCAGGATGGCGGGGGATACGGTGGCATGCAGGGCAAGTTCCGGGTCGGGCTCTCCTGTCCCACTCACGACAATCAAATGACAGTTCTGGCGACGGGCATGGTTTTCCAGTTGCTCAAAACCGGAAACTTCGGCAATACGGCCCAGTACGCGAACGATGATGATGCCGGCATTGGCCAGGTGTTGCCCGATCAATCGTGCCATGGCATCTGCAGTGGATAACGACTGGAGGTGGATGGCCCGGGTTCTGGAAAATTCGGCCGGTAACCTGGGCTGCGCCCGATTCAGTACGGAAAGATCAGTCCCCGCATGGCTGAGCAGCACGATATCATTTGGGGGCATTTGCGCAGTCAAGGGAGTTCTTCCTGAGACACTTCACCTTCTCCCATACGATGAAAGATGTGCGATTTGACGGGGCAACGGGCTTGAAGATGCTCGCTGACGATTCGTTCGAGGGTGGTTTCATCCAGTTTGTGGTACCACACCCCATCGGGGTAAACGACCATGATCGGCCCGTTCTTGCAGATGGCGAAACAGTGCGTACGAGTGCGTTTGACCTGCAATTCACCGTGGGCGTCAATGAGCTGGCCAAGCTTTTTAAACAAGGCTTCTGCCTCCGCCCCTTGTTCTGTACAGCGCGGACCCGTGCACATCAGTACATGCTTCTTGTGAATTCTCATGGTTCTCCCGGGTTTTTCGTCTGGGTTACTCAGCAGTCGATCGATCCAGGTGGCGCTGCCTGAAATAAAGAAGGGCCTGAAACCCGATCGTCGCGATCATGATCACGGTTGCGCTGATCAGCAACTGCCACTTCTCAATATGTACCGCAACGGACGGAAAAGAGAGTTGTATCAGGTTCATCGTGCCGATGGTCAGGCTTAAGCCAGCGATCACACCACCCATGATCCTGGAGAGCATCCGTGCATGCAGGTCAGCACGAACAATGAGTTTCGACAGCCAAAGACCGTTGACCGCGTCAGGCAACATCATGCCAAAAGTAAAAAGAAGGGCCGCGAAAGTTGCGCATTGCCAGCCTCCTGACCTTGATGTGGTGGCAGCGAACAGCGCCGCCTGGCTGAACGTGTCAAACGAGATGGCAAAAATGGCGCCGACAAAAATGATGGAAAAAGGGTTGCCAACCCGGAAAAATCGGGTCAGAAACGCGGCCTTTAAACCAACCGGCTTGAAAATCAAGTTGGAGTCGGTGCGTAATGCACCATGGAGATTCACGGCGCCCAAAATCAGCAGGAACAGGGCAGAGGTCAGTGTGCCCGCCATTTCGACCAAGCTCGAGGATTGAACATGGTCCTGTGGGGCGGACGCTCCAAGAAATGCGGCGAAGGCGACGACAATCATTCCGTGACCCAACGAAAAAAGGAATCCGGCCCAGCGTGAAAGCCGCAGCCTGTCATTGGCGTTAAACCGGGTCAATCCATCGATGGCCACCAGATGATCCGGATCAATCCCGTGCTTGATGCCCAGCAGGAACACCATCATTGCCAATTCTGCGAAGCCATCCGGCATGGCGTAAATCCGGGTTTCCTGTCTCAGATGTCAGCAGCGGCGCTGAACCTGGGATTCGATGTCAAAGCCCGATCCGGTTTCGGTTGGAATAATGAAGTGGTGAAATGATCATGAGGCATCGCTTATCTCTCCTTCCGCATCCCCGCAGAAAAAAGTGTATGAAATGTGGGAATCCAGAAAGGGCCAATGACCGCCCAGAGAAAACTTACCCTGTGAGGCAGGTGGCCCTTTTTCGGCATTTCCCATAGGGCTTCAGGCCGGTCTTCGGACTCATGAGATTTGACGTATCGCCTTCCCGTGAAGCACAACACACAGTGGCCATGTGATACGCCCGCGCTCATTTACCGCTGCGGGGGCAGTACAGGATTTGCGAAAGCGCACCTGTTTCCCGATTCTACCTGCCATTGAAAAATGGCGGGTCACCTGAAAGCTCCTGTCATTCTACCTGTATTTTGCGCTGCAGTGCTCCGTCACCGGAGTCGGGGATCCCTGAAATGCCTTGTCCGCAAAAATCCGCTGGGCCACCGCCCAGGGAGACGCCGGACCAGGCCGCCGATAATGTCGGAGAGGTGATGGAGCGGTGCGAATTCAGACACCGCGGATTTTTTATTGCGCGTACTTCATTTGTTCGGTGAATTCCAATTGACTCATGTGCATACTGTCAAACACATTTTTTTGATCTGGCGTGAGCGTTGCATAAAACGTCTCTGTTGCATTCGTCATGTTCTCCATGTCATGCACCATCTCTTTCATGAAGCCTGTCTCCATCGCCATGAGTTCGGGCGTGTTCCGGGGCATGCTTTTCTCCACATACATTTTCCCGTTTCTTAACACCCTGTTTTCCGCCTGAGCGTTCACCTGTCTGTAAAATGCCTGCCAGGCAACCCCCTGGTCTTTGGTGATTTTCAGCTTCCCTTTCAGGGCGTCCATCCGGTTGCGAGCAGTGACCACCGGAGCACTCAACACAGAATCCGGCTCATGGCCCATGTCTTCACAATTCATGGCCTCTTCCTGCGCACTCGTTTGCCCCTCATGATCCGCGGCCGTTGCAACACTGATGGCAAGAACTGAAGAAAGGAGAGCGACCACAAGCCGCATATGAAGTTTCACGATCATCGTCCCACACGAATGCCCGAGAGTGCACCCATTAACCCAAAAGCAGTCAAAAGCCAGAGAATGACGGCAATGATCACAACGGCATTCAGGATTTTTTTGATGGTGGCTTCCATCGGGATATAGGTGTTGATCAGCCAGAGAATCACCCCAACAACGATCAGCACGATAATCAACTGAATGAGCGACATGATTGTTCTCCTTTTATTGTCGTTCCTTGATACTACGGGGTCGTACACCACCGCTTACATCGCCCATACTGAGGCCATCTCCTTCCGCAGTCTGTACGCTGTCAAACATAGGGATACAGGCCAGGCATCAGGCATCTTCCCGCCCTGTTTGTGGTCACCCTGTTCGTGTACGGTACCGAACAGATTACAGCGAGCTTCGGGTGGATCATTCGATCTCCATACTTTAAAAAAATCAGGACACATCATGAAAATCACATTGGCAAAACTGGCATCGAGTTTTTTTGTCGCCGGGCTCTTAATGACTTCTGCGGCAAGTTACTCCGCAGACACTGGCGTGGACAACACCGAACATCCCATGGCCTATTCCAAAGATTCCATCATCACAACCAAGATAAAGGCCAAGCTGGCCGACGAAAAAATGAACAGCCTGCTGCATGTTGGGGTTGAAACAGATGATCAGGGGGTGGTGACTTTGAGTGGCCATGTTAAAACACAGGAAGAGGTGGACAAGGCCGGTTCCATTGCGCGCGGAACAGAAGGCGTCACTTCAGTCAAAAATACGATCAAGATAAAAAACAAGAATTAAGGATTCTGTTTGATCCCGGCGGCCTGCCGCTATTTTTATGGTGGAGCCGGGTTCGCGTCATGCATGAACATTTTTTGAGATGTCGAATGCTATGGTAAAAGTAAGAACACATCGCGACCGGATTTTGCGCGAGATCGATCGGGCCACCCCTTGGGGATTGCTGTCGTACGCCCTGAATTTGTTTTATCCGGAAGGGGGGATGGTCAAGCCTCCATCCATTGGTCTGGAGCGGATGCTGCGCATTTATGTGGTCCAGCGCTGTTTTGGTTTCTCGGATGAGGGTGTCGAAGAGGCGATCCACGACAGCCTCGCCATCCGGCGATTTGTGGGTATCGATGTCAACAGCGAGGAAATCCCGAGTTCAACAATCCTGACCAGGTTTAGACATCTTCTGGAAACCCACAACTTTGCTAGAGAACTGTTCACGATCATCAATGATCACCTGGCTGAACAGGGTATGTTGCTCA
>VFSW01012316.1_pt1 | contig 11953 bp, 11 predicted proteins | sample 5358111 | NCBI WGS metagenome assembly VFSW01 (sample SAMN11554181, study PRJNA540505) | mine drainage metagenome | isolation source: sediment from site ElyBrook_90M | place: USA: Ely Copper Mine, Vershire, VT | collected 2017 | reverse complement strand
GCCCGCCGTGTACCCGCGATATATCAGTCCAAGACTGGGTAGATCACCACTTCTTTAACTCCGGGTCCGGTGATTTTCTTAGTTACAATCATTAAGAAGCGTTTATCCTTTCGCACGCTTCCCATATTGGCATCAGCCACTCCTGTCGTCGCACTTTCAGGATCGAAGTAACGACTTCTTTCCTCCTGGGGCGAACCTCGCCAGTCCGGATGCGTGATGATCATTCTGGAAGAGCAAATGTCGGCCGCGGGCGCGACTGCAAACCGATGTGATTTTCCTAACTCTTGCGTGTTGGCCGGTTAAGCCTGATGTTGCGGCAGACAGTACTCAGCCCCAAGACCTGGACTGCGGGGTGTGCATGCCGTAGGCATAGGGTATACCGCCCGCGGTCGGAATCACAGTTGTCGCACGTCCAATTCGATTGAAGTAACATCGTCTATTCTGCTTATCGACCCGGTTGCATTATGGGGTAGACTCCCGATCCGTCTCGAATGCATTATCGATCGCGCTATCATCGTGACCATCTTCATGGTGCCGCCCATCTGCACCCCATCGCCACTACCTTAGCGAAGTTTCCCCCGGCCAAAACACGATTCATCTGCCCCCGTAGTTCCGTACCGTCAGGTGGACTATGGTCGTTCCGGGTAGGCATCGATTGCACGGTTCGAGGCCCTACCTATAATGTCGGCATTTGCTTCTGGATGACTCAGGCATGTGTGGAATCTGCGGAGAAATAAAGTTCGACGGGACCGACCCGGACCTCGGTGCGGTGGCGCGCATGATGGGTGCACTCAAGCGCCGCGGGCCGGATCATGAGGGCGCGCACGCCGACGGACCAGTCGCCTTCGGCCATCGGCGGCTTGCGATCATCGACCTGTCGGAAGGTTCCGATCAGCCGATGGTCGACAGCGAACTCAAACTCTGCCTGGTATTCAACGGAACCATATACAACTATCGCGAGCTGCGTTCCGAGCTCATCGGCCTCGGGTATCGCTTTTTCTCGAGTGGCGACACCGAGGTGATACTGAAGGCGTACCACGCCTGGGGTGAGCGCTGTGTCGAGCGAATGAACGGCATGTTTGCGTTCGTGGTCTGGGATGCCCATAACCGCGAACTGTTGCTCGCACGGGACCGTCTGGGAATCAAGCCGCTCTACTATACTGCGGACCGATCCCGCTTTCGTTTCGCTTCCAATACCCAGGCCCTGCTCGCGGCCGGTGGAGTCGACACTGCCGTCGATCCGGTTGCGCTCCACTTCCAGCTGACGCTCCACGGTGTTGTGCCGGCGCCGCACACCATCTTGCGCGGACTCCGCAAGCTGGCGCCGGCCACGACCCTGCGGATCACCGCTGACGGCCGGCAGCACGAGCGCCGTTACTGGGAACTGCGTGCTGTACGACCGCCGGTGGAACGCAGCGAAGCCGAGTGGATCGCGCTCACCCGCGCGGCGCTCACCCGTGCGGTGGAGCGCCAGTACGGGGCGGCCGATACTCCCGTGGGGGTATTGCTTTCCGGTGGCCTCGATTCCAGTCTGCTCGTAGGTCTGCTGGATGCCGCCGGGGCGAAGGATATACCGACCTTTTCGATCGGCTTCGAGGAGTCCGGCGGCGAACGCGCCGACGAGTTCGAGTACTCCGATGCAGTAGCGAGCCGTTTTCGAACCCACCACCACCGCTACCTTCTGACCAACGATGAGCTGCTGACGGCACTGCCCGATACGATCGGTGCCATGGCCGAACCTATGGTAAGCCAGGATGTGGCAGCGTTCTACCTACTGGCTGAACGCGTGGCGCGGGACGTGAAAGTGGTCCTCAGTGGCCAGGGAGCCGACGAAGCCTTTGCCGGGTACTATTGGTACCCTCGCATGCAGGCCGAGTCCGGCAGCGACCTGGAGCGCTTTCGCACGCATTACTTTGACCGCAGCCATGCGGATTTCGGTGCCGTGGTCGCGCCGGCTTACCTCGGCGCCGACTACAGTTCGGCGTTCATCGGCGCGCGCTTGGCGGAGCCTGGGGCGCAGCTGTTTCTCGACCGGGTACTGCGCCTGGATGTGACGACCCTCTTAGTGGACGACCCACTCAAACGCGTGGACAACCTCACCATGGCCTGGGGACTAGAGGCGCGCGTACCACTGCTCGATCACGAGCTCGTTGAGCTCGCGGCGCAGATGCCACCAGAGTTCAAACTTCAGAACGGTGGAAAATTCCCGCTCAAAGCGGTCGCCCGCGGCCTGATTCCAGATGTCGTGATTGACCGGCCCAAGGGATATTTCCCGATGCCGGCGCTCACGAGCCTGCGCGGCGGGTTCCTCGCTTTCATGCGCGACATTCTGGACTCTGCAGCGTGTCGCAAACGCGGCCTGTTCGATCGTGTCTATGTGGAAAGCCTGCTGGCTGCACCTGAGGCGAGATTTACACCTATCGGAGGCGCGCCGCTGCGACACCTGGCGTTCCTCGAATTATGGCTCCAGATCAACGTGGATCGAGCGGCAAGCTGAAGCCCAATCCTGGTTGGCGGTTCGCCGCGCGATTCGGTCGGTGCCACGTGCCGGGATGGCTACTCACGCAGCCCGAGCGGATCGTCCGGATCGATCCCTTCCATGAATTGCAGCCTGCGGTTATTGTTGGTGACTTGGTAGACCTTACCCATCCAGTTGTTGATCACCGCTTCACCGGTGTCGTGCCATGTGTTGTCCAAATTCTTGGTGATCAGCGACTCCGGGAGGTCCGGAACCGGCTCACCGCGGGTGTGTGCAGCCGTGACCCGCTCTTTGTGTTCGTAGAGGATTGCTTGGGTCCGGGGGGTGAAATAATCGTCGGGGAGCGGCGGGTAGTCGTCGCACTCGCCCTTGACGAAGCGGATCAGCTCGCGTTTGTACTCCTTGAGTAAGCTTATCGTGTCGTATTCCGGGTGGCCTTGGAAGAAGACAATGCGAAACAAGTCTTCGCTCACTGCCAGGTGCACGCCCGGCACTTCACCTTCTGCCAACACGTGCAGCCGTGCCGCCTCGAATTGTTCACGACTGACGTCGTTAAATCGTGAGTGTGGAACATCAAAGCGGGTATTCACGTCCGACACCAGCGGATGGCGCCGGTCGACGACACGATGGGAATAAACGCCCCAGCGCTTGAAGCCGAGCGGCCGGCGTTTCTGACCATAGCGGAACTGGAGCACCGCATGGGTAGCAAGACAAGAGCAGAGCGTGGAGGCCACGTTCTCGTAGGCCCAGTCGATCACATCGATGAGCGGCGTCCAGAACGGCTCGCGCGACAAGTCTGGCTGGGTTACGTTGGCGCCGGTGATGATCAGCGCATCGAGGCCGTCGCGCCTGATCTGCTCGAAACTCTCGTAATAGCGCTCGATATGGGCAGAGCCCTCCGGTCCGCGTCTGAGCTCCCTGAGCGTAAATGGGTGCATGTAGAACTGGGCTATCTGGTTGCTTTCCCCGACGAGCCGGAAAAACTGACGTTCGGTTGCCGCCAGCGCCGTATCCGGCATCATGTTAAGCAGGCCGATATGCAGTTCACGGATATCTTGGCGCAGCGCGACGTCGCGCGGCACCACGTTTTCCCCTTCCTGTTTCAGGCGGTCAAAAGTGGGAAGATTCGTGCTGGCAACTAGCGGCATGACGAGTGGTTCCGGGGAAGATGTTGTGTCTATTATATTCCACAATTCCGTCAGGGCTGCCTTTCCACGGCCTTTTCCAACAGCCGCAGGAAACCGGATTCGTCCCGGACCTGTGCCAGTTCTTCGGTCGTGACGGTGTAGCTGTATTCGGAAGCAATGGCCTCGTAGCGCGGTATGCGCGCATAGAAAAGCCGCGGGAACATCCAGCGCACGAACTGGTCTGGATCAATAAGCGCCACATACGACAGCCCATGGTCGCGCATGTAGATGGCGAGTTGTTCGTCCAGGAATGCCTCGCGGTAGTACAGAGGTTTCGGGTCCTCCTCCGCCCGCCTGATCAGTTCCTGCTCGTCGCGTTCGGTAGCCTTGATATACACGATCAGGGTATGTTCAGCCAGTGTCCTGATCGCGTCCGCATCGTCGAGTTCACACACGCTGCCGCCGGCGTCATTGACGAAGTGCCGATAGCCATAGATTTCCCGGGCTTTTCGGATGAACTCTGGCACATCCTTCATTGCGGCGATTTCTGCGTGCAGGTGCAGTGCCTGGCGGCGTTTGAACTCCCTGAGATCCAATCCGCCGAGCTCCGGGTTACCGAGTTTTCCAAGGAAGCTTGACACCGGTTTGAGGTTGTCGACAGTAATGTTGTTGCTGATGTGTATGGAATCCGATCGAAGCAGATCGCGCAGAAACGGGATCTGCATCGCCTGACTTTTTATGTTATCCAGTATCGGCTCATCCAGATAGCGCGTACCAATGCGGTAGTCGGCCGAGTAATGGAACCAGTTGCGCTTGCGCAGCGCGTTCGCCAGGCGCGTCTTTCCCACCCCGGACATCCCCAGCAGGGTCACACACTTGTTGTCCCAGGCCCTGAATTCTTTGCTGCTGAGTCTCACGTTTGTGCTCCAGACTGTTTGCCGGACATATTGTAATCCACATTGCACCGCTGTCCCGCCTGTTCTGGCGCGCAGCAGGGTCGACCCATCGTGACCGGTGCCGCAGTTCCCGCCCCAGCTGCCTGTTACGGGCTGGGCAATTGGCGGGCAAGCCGATCGCCGCACGGTGTTTCGCGGACTATTGTGCCTTTGGCGACGGGGTAGCCCTATACACGAAGTTCGGTTGTACCGCTCTGATTTGCAGGTCGCGCAAGCGCAGCTTCTCCATTATCACCGGGCCCGGATCGTCTTCGATAGTCATCAGATAGACATTGGCGCCGAGTGTGCGGATGCGCTTGATTTTGAAACGGCCGTAGAGGTCGGCAAGGACCTCGATGTCGGTTCCCGGCGCGAGAGTGACTAGATATTCGCCAGGCGCCCTCATCGGGTTAGGCGCAACCTTCGTAGGCACCAACTGCGGATTCATTGATGTCTGGCTACATGCAGGTGCACTGCCGACAACGGTGAACACTAGGGCCACTGGTATCCAGCGCGGCCGACTGATGGACATGCGATTTCCTCAATGGACCGTGACACTGAGCCCGGTCGGCGTGTTGATGTAAGCGAGTGACTTCATGACGTCAATTGCGTTGCCGGTGGATGTCGTCCCGACGAGGCTTGGTACCGTCCTGCCGCCATTCTTGATGGCATTCACTACATCAGCGAATGTGTCCTGGGGGTTGTAGGCGCGCAGCATCGCGGCGAGCCCGGCAACCTCCGGCGTTGCCATAGACGTGCCATTCAGCGTGTTGTAACTGTTGGTGTTGAGCGCCAGGGTCTGGAAATTGAGGTTGTAAAACGCTGCGCCGTAATCGGCCGTGGAGCCGGTGACCATCTGGATGCCGACCGTGCAGCTGGCCGAAATGCAGCTGGAAATATCTGCGCTGACCGAAACGAGGCTGGATGTGGAGGGCGGAGTCGGCGTCGTATCGGTGTAATAGGGGCCCCACAGGTAATTCGGGGGGGACAATGAGAATGGGTCGCCCCCGCTCGTGCTGTAGGCCAAGGCGATGCTGCCATCTTGGGTCACATTGGCATAAAGACTTGCGTTGAGGACGACGGAGTTCACCCCACTAAAGGGTGAGAAGGTCTTGTAGGCACGATCGTCGGTATTGAGCGCATACGTGCCGGATGACCAGCTTGACGGATCCAGCAGCGCGGGTACCGGGGGCGTGCCGACGGCGCCGACCGTCCACCCACTGCCAGTGGTTTTCGTTTCCGTCCAGCCGCTCGAAAACGAGTCGGAAATCTGGGCGTTGCTGCCCGCGTAGGTGCTCAGGATGTTGGTGCCCGGCGCCCCCACATCGACGCTGATAGGCCCCCAGTCCGAGAACCTGGCAAGCGCAAAGTTCTGGTCGAGCGCCGCAACGCAGATCAGGTTCGGCTGGGAAAAGTCGCAAGGATAGTGCGCGTTGCCGCTTGTATCATTGTTGACGTCGTCGTTTCCTGCCGCGACTACCACCACGACGTCGCTATTTTGGGCATTCGCGATGGCGTCATTGAAAAGCTGGTCAAACGGGCCGGCGCCACCCAGGCTCATATTGATCACCTTGGCGCCGTTGGCCACCGCAAAATCGACACCCTGGACGATGTTTGCGGTCGTTCCGCTGCCAGCGGCATCGAGGACACGCACAGCCATGATGTTCGCTTTCCAGCATACACCGGTGGTGCCCTTGTTGTTGTTTCCCGCGGCGCCGATGATGCCGGCGACATGGGTACCGTGACCGTTGAGATCCATCGGGTCGTTATTGTTGTCGACGAAGTTGTAGCCGTGGTTGACGAGGCTGACGCCGTTGTAAGACACGCCCGAGCCGTTCCACATATTGGCGGCGAGATCTTCCTGGTTGTAGTTGACCCCGGTGTCGATCACGGCGACAACCACGCTGCTGCAGTCCGTGATATGGCTCCAGGCAGGTTCGATGTCCATGTCATCGCCAGGTGTACCCTGGTTGGGGGAATAAATCCCGCCCTCGCCCTGGGTAATGGAAGTCACTGCCTGGCCGGTGTTCTTGAATGCCCAGAGGCTCCCGAATTGTGGATCATTCGGCACCGCAACGGCATGATATATATAGTTCGGCTGTGCATATTCAACGTCTGGATCGCTTTTGTAGGCCGACACCGCCTGCGCCACTGTCTGGTCGGCGCCGAGCGCGACTCGGACCCAGTGGGTCGTGACGTCGGCGCGTACTGTGTTTCCCATTGCGGTGACGGCCGCCGCGCGGTCCTGTGCCGCCATTGCTGGCTTGAATTTCACGAGCACTTCGCCCGGCACGTAATGAGCCGATGGAGCAATCGTTGTGGCGCTGACAAACCCGGAGAAAGCGAGAAAAATTCCGCCCAAAAAAAGCATGGCGCAAATCTGGCGCAAGGTTTTCTTGAGATTCATAACTTCCCCCACTTTCTACGGCACGGTGACAAGAGTGGGTTGCGAGGCGGCGCTGTATGTGCCGCTGCCGCCGCCCTGCGCGTCGAGCGCCGCATAGGCGCGTACCGTCACTGTATAAACGCCTGTTGCTAGTGAGATCATCGTCGAGGTTGGCGCCAGAGCGCCAGAGGTATACGGTACGGTTGCCGCCGTTTGGCCATTGACCAAAACCTGGTAGCCGCCGCCAAGGCTGTTGACACCGTTTTCGTGGTTTGCCGCCCAGTAGAGCGAAACGACATGAGTGGTGGAGGGAGTTGAATTGCTCCCCCCGCCCCCACCACCACAGGCGGAGAGCATGATTGTCAGAAGCAGTGTTGCCGCGAAGTAACGCTCTTTAGCCACGCAAGTATCCCTTTATCTTGGCTGGGATCACTGCCGAACCGCGACTACCGATGAACCTGCCGCGGGTTTTTGTTACACTGGCATTTTTGCCGGCACGCTACGATCCCATGAACAAGGCAATCACCGTTCCAATCAAAGACGAAATAACGCCGGAAAACAAGTGTGGTTTCTGTACGAATTCCACCTGTTGCACCTATCTCACCCAGCATCTTGATACTCCACGGTCCATGGAGGATTTCGACACCCTGTTGTGGCAGGTTTCGCACCACAACACGCAGGCCTACAAGGACGAGGACGGCTGGTTTCTGCTGGTCAATAACCGCTGCGGCCACCTCCTGCCCGACGGGCGCTGTGGGATCTACGAAAACCGTCCGCAGATCTGCCGCGAACATTCCAATGACGGCTGCGAGTTCGAAGGTCCCGCCGGTGCCGAAGACTTCGATCTGTTCTTCCCCGGCTATGACTCGCTGCTCAGATATTGCCGGAAGAAGTTCAAAAACTGGGACAGGCGCCTGAAGAAAGTCGCGCGCAAAAACACGGGTTGCATTCGCGGCTGATTGCTGGCGGCGTGCCCGAGGCTCAATCGTCGGTGCCCAGTATCAGTCGGGTGGCAGCACCCACATCGGCGACGCAGCACACGCCGGGAGGGAGTGTCAGTCGTGTTTCGGCGCCGTAGCCGGTAGCGACCAGGATGGGCATGACCCCGACGGCGAGGCCGGCCTCCATGTCGGCGATCTTGTCGCCGACGATGTAGGAGCGCGACAGATCAATGACCCAATCATCGCGGGCCTGCAGAATCATCCCTGGTGCAGGTTTGCGGCAATTGCACGCAATTTGGTCTCCGAAGTCGGGATGGTGGGGGCAGTAATAGTAGGCATCGATGTGTGCACCCTGGGATGCAAGCATGGCGTCGATCTGCCCATGGAGTTTGCGGACCTCCTCTTCTCCGTACATGCCGCGCGCAATCCCAGCCTGATTTGTCACGACGATGACCAAATACCCGGCGCGGTTGAGGCGGCGGATCGCGTCGATTGCCCCGGGTATCCATTCCCAGTCCTCAAGACGGTGGAGGTAGCTCTTCTCTACGTTGATTGTTCCATCTCGGTCAAGAAAAACCGCGTTTCTGGGCATGTTTGTTCTACCGACGATCAGGCCAACAGGCGATGCGGCCCGGCATGCTGGTCGCCGCTCGGTGCATCCAGTCCGGGGCACTCACCCGCCGAAGATTTCCTCTTCCACGCACTCGCACAGAGAATGTGCGAGTACTATGTGAAGCTCCTGTATGGTGCTCGTGCTTTGCCCAGCCGCGACGATGCAGTGATCCGCCAGCGCTCGCGCCTGGCCGCCGCCGCGTCCGCAGAATACGATGCTGGAAAGAGCCATTGAGCGGCACTGCTCGAGAGCCCGCAGTATGTTGCGCGAATTGCCGGAAGTGGTGATGCCCAAAAACACATCGGGGCTGCGCATTTTTCCAGCCATCTGGCGCGAAAACACCTCGTCGTAACCGTAGTCATTCCCGATTGCAGTCAGTGTCGAAGTGTCAGTTGTCAGTGCCTCGGCCGGCAGCGATGCACGCTCACGCGTACCGAATCGTCCTACAAATTCGGCAGCAAGATGCTGGGCATCCGCAGCCGATCCGCCGTTGCCCGCGATGTACAACCGACCGCCATGGCGGTATGCGCGCACTACCGTTTCGACCGCACGGCAGAAGCTTTCGATCTGCTCCTCACGCTGCATGAATTCGTGCTTCGCTGCGATTGACGATTGCAGATTGCTAAATAACTTGTCTCGGTAAGTCATGGTTGCATCTCGGTTCGTCGTGCCGTTCGGCCCGGTCATTTCCTGTTAAGCCATTGCATGTACTCCCGGACTCCCTGCTCCACCGTTTTGAACGGTTCGTGATAGCCGGCCGCACGCAATGCATCGATGTCCGCCTGAGTAAAGCTCTGATAGCGCCCGCGCAGCTGATCGGGAAAAGGGATGTATTCGATCTCGCCGCGTCCGTGCCAGGCGATTACCGCCCGGGCCACGTCATTGAAACTCTCGCTGCGCCCAGTGCCGACGTTGAATATTCCGGAGCGGGCCGGGTGATCCAGGAACCAAAGTTTGACGGAGCAGGTATCGCCGACATAAATGAAATCCCGCCTCTGTTCGCCATTGCCATAGCCATCCGTTCCTTCGAACAGCCTGACCCGGCCATCGTTGAGAACCTGGCTATTCAAATGATAGGCGACGCTCGCCATGGAACCCTTGTGCTCCTCGCGCTGGCCGTAGACATTAAAATAGCGCAGTCCGACCACCTGGCTTGTCGCCGACGGCATGACACGTCGTACATATTGGTCAAAAAGAAATTTGGAGTAGCCATAAACATTGAGCGGGAACTCCAATTCCCGGTCCTCGCGAAACATCTTGCCGCCACCATAGACAGAGGCCGAAGACGCATATATCAACGGAACTCGTCTATCCAGGCAATAGTGCAGCAGCACCTTGGAGTACTCGTAGTTGTTCCGCATCATGTAGCGCCCGTCCCATTCGGTGGTGCTGGAACAAGCGCCCAGATGAAACACTGCCTCGACCGGTTCGGCCAAGTCGCCGGACGCCACGATTGTTCGCAGGAAATCCTCCTTGTCCTGATAGTCGAGGATCTCGCAATCGGCGAGATTTCTAAACTTGACGCCGTTGCTCAGGTTGTCCACGACGAGCACGTCGCGACGCCCGCGTGCATTGAGCGCTGCAATCAGGTTTGCGCCGATGAAGCCGGCGCCGCCGGTCACTATGATCACTGTTGTTTTCCCATTGTTGAGCCGTCCAAGGTGACGTTGTCCGCGTCAGCGTTCGGCGCCGCGAATGGCCGCAATGATGTTGCTCGTCGAACAGCCGTTTTCGTAGGGAAGAATGCGCACCTGTCCGCCACGCGCAGTAACGCATCCATATCCGGCGACATCCTGCGCGCGGTAGTCGCCTCCCTTTACCAGGAAATCCGGCCCGAGCTCGCAAATCAGCCGCTCCGGAGTGTCCTCCGAGAAAGGTACCACCCAGTCTACTGCCGCCAGACCCGCCAGGACCGCCATGCGCCGTGTCAGCGAGTTGACCGGCCGTCCCTCGCCCTTGAGCCGTCTCACCGAGTCGTCATCGTTGACTGCTACGATCAACCGGTTGCCCAGGCGGCTTGCCTGCTCCAGGTATGCGACATGACCGGCATGCAGGATGTCGAAGCAGCCGTTAGTCATCACTATCGTTTCGCCGTGTGCATGCGCATCCTCCACGGCCATCTTCAGCTGCTCCTCGGTCATCACACCACGTGTCGACGACTGCTCATCCTGCAGCGCCCGTTTCAATTCCGGAACGCTGACCGTGGCGGCTCCGAGTTTCGCAACCGAGATTCCCGCCGCTGTGTTGGCGAGCGCAGTGGCCCCTTCGATATCCATGCCGGTTGCAAGCGCTGCCGCGAGCACGGAAATCACAGTGTCACCCGCGCCGGTCACGTCGTAAACTTCACGGGCCTGTGCCGGCAGGTGAAGTTCCTCGGCACCGTCGCGTATCAGAGTCATGCCATGTTCACCGCGGGTGATGAGTACCGCGCCAAACGCATGAGTGCGCAGCAACGCAACGCCCTTTTCGACGATATCGTGCTCGCTTTGGCACGGACCGACAACCGCCTCGAACTCGGCCAGGTTTGGCGTGATAAGGCTGGCACCGTGGTAGTGGCTGAAGTCGCGACTCTTGGGGTCTACCAGCACCGCTTTGCCGGAAGCGCGCGCGACAGCGATGAGCTCGCGCGCCGCCCGCAGGGTGCCCTTTCCATAATCCGAAAGCACCACGATATCGGCCTGCGGCAGACATCGCTCAAACTGGGCGTGCAGCGAAACTGGATCAAAGCCCTTGAATCCGTCCTCGAAATCCAGCCTGATCAGCTGCTGATGTCGGCTCATGACCCGTAGCTTTGTCACGGTCGAAAACCCGCTGTCGCGCTGAAACTGGCAAGTGACACCTGCGGCAACAAGAGTCCGCTCGAGAATGTCGGCTGCTTCATCCATGCCGGTCAGGCCGAGCACCGTGGCGTGGCTGCCGAGCGCCGCGACGTTGAGGGCAACGTTACCGGCCCCGCCTGGCCGTTCCTCAATGGTTTCTACGAGCACGACCGGTACCGGTGCCTCGGGTGATATGCGAGCCGCCGGGCCGTACCAGTACCGATCCAGCATGAGATCGCCGGTAACCAACACTCGGGCGTGCTCGAAAGCGGGTATCAGAATGCGCATAAATCTCTAATAGCGGGGGGACCCCGAATTCAACGGCCTTTTCGGGCCTCAATCATACCATGCGACCCCCGGTTTGGCGTGAAAGCGTGCTCACTCGAGGCATAACCCAGGAATCGCGTAATTCGCCGTCCGTCGGACGTGCATCCCGGCGCGGTCAACGCGGCATGCGGTTGCATTCGGCTCCAGGCCCGAACCGGATCCCATTAATAGGACGCAGTGCTTTCTGCCGGCCACACTGAACAACGCCGGACTGCGATCCTCGCCAGTTGGTGCTCGGGCAACTGCCCCGGTGCAGCCTGGATCCTTTTCCCGACTCTGCGCCGACCCGGCACCACATGGCGGTCGCGCCGGCAAAACACGGAAAT
>VFSW01012315.1_pt1 | contig 11954 bp, 12 predicted proteins | sample 5358111 | NCBI WGS metagenome assembly VFSW01 (sample SAMN11554181, study PRJNA540505) | mine drainage metagenome | isolation source: sediment from site ElyBrook_90M | place: USA: Ely Copper Mine, Vershire, VT | collected 2017 | reverse complement strand
CGCGTGGATTCTACGATGGGCTCGGGCCGGACAGGGCGACAAGGACGCCTACGTGGAAGGCCTGTCGCGCGCCGGGCCTCGCCCCAAGACGACTGGTCCGAAGGAGCAAGACTCACGTTTCGGGCCGCCAGCCCCATCGAGCAAGGCGAGTTCGCCCGGTACCTGTTGCGACGCGGACGGCGCCTGGGGCCAAACTCTTTGTGCCGGTCAACCACTCTGACGTGCTCGATGAGTTCGTGCACGCCGTCCCAAGCGCGGCGCGTACGCCGGAAGTGACTCTTCCTGCGGGCTCCTGAACTCGCCAAACCGGCGCCTCGTTGACGAATCCGTGCCCGTGCGCCGCCAAGCGCTGCGCCAAATCGAGGGTCGCGTCCGACCGCTAGGCGTGCAAGGCTGGCGCCGCCCGGCAGCATGAAGCGAGAGCCGAGCACATGGAGGGCGGGATGGATCGACCGATCGTAGGAGTGACGACCCCTATCTTCGTGCCGCGCGACGGCATGAACGTGATCGAGCCAGGAAAGGACTACTTCATCCTGCAGGTTCACGGTGCCCAGGTGTCGTTTCGCGGGTCCATCTGGGAGAAGGTGCAGCGGTTGGTCGTGTCGTCGCAGGTCAACCTGAATCACGCGACGCTCGGAAAGGATCCTCTGAAAGCGCTTCAGCGGTCGAGAGAGGTGGAGCGAAACCGTGCCGAGCAACTTGGCCTTCGCCCCAATCTTGTCGACCTCGTCCCGGCGGTCATGCCCAACATCTCCCTGTCGATCGACTACCTGCTCGACAAGGAGAACCGCCTAGCTGCGATCGGTGGTCTCATCAACGACGACTCGTTCCTCGCTGCCGTGTCGCTGGCTCCCGCTGCAGCAACAGTCGCCAAGACGATCGGTGGCCTGGCCCAAAAGGTCCTGCAGACATTTGTCCCTGCCAAGGAGAGGGAACCGATCCTCCAATTCAGTGGTGACTTCAACATCGCTGGCGGCGAGCTCAGGGAGGGCTTCTACGTGATCCTCGGGACTCGCGATGAGGAGACTCCGATCCCAAACCCCCTCCCACGGCTGGAGGTTTCCCACGGTGCTCTATTGGCCGACGGCAAACCGGTGACGCAGTTGTCCTACGTGATCTTGGATTTCCGCCGCGTTGCCGCTCGCACCCGGGAGCTCAACGGCGGCGCTGCATGGGACGCGCGCCTTCGAGACGCGGAGGATCTCGCCCAGAACATCGGCGATGACGCTTTGGGGCCTGAGACCGCGGGCGACGATTGCTGGCAGAAGTGCCGCGATCTTCTCCGAGACGCGCAAGCGCTGCTTCGTGAGGACCTGAGCTACCATCGCTGGGAGGCCAACACCATCGTACGAACCGTCTATCAGCGGTGTCGCGACCTTGCTGGGGGCGAGCAAGACAAGGCCCGCATGAGGGGCGGACCACTCCAAGGAGCGCCGATGGCCGACAGCTTTGGAGATCGGAGGCTGCTCGACATCCCTGCTGATGTGGATCTGGCGGCCGTCGCGAGCACCTACGCAGAGCAGGTGGCATCGGCGCGCAAGGTGCTCGACCAGGTCGCAGCCCGGCCTCATTAGGCTCGCACGGCAATGGCGGGTGCGACGGATCGTAGGCGCAACCCGTTTTGGTCCGAGCGGCGCCGCCTCCCAACGCCCACCGCGAACTCTCGACCCGACAGCCGCGGAGCGCCTCATTTGTAGCCGTCTTCGAAGCGATTTGCGTGCAAGAGCGGCCCTGCAAGCGAGGCGCCTTGCGGCCCGTGGCGCGCGGCAGTGGGATCTCCAGGGCCGGGCGATTTCAGTAGATCAGAGGTTTTCGCGCAGCTCGGGACGCTCCTGCCAGACCCACCCAGGGTCCGAGCAGCTCCGCGGGGCTTGGCGAACGGTAGAGGCATGCGCAGAGTAGACGCAGTGGCGACGCACACCAATGTCGCGAGGCACCCCGGAGGAACATGAATCAGTCCGACGCTCCGCTTAGGGCTTTGAAGGTCTTGTTTGTCGCTTCGAACCCCCTTGGCACCCAAGGCCTAAGCTTGGACGAGGAATTTCGCGACGTTGCCTCACGACTCAGGGTCGACGGGATCCGTGAACGCGTACGCTTGCTGCCGCGGCTCGCCGCGCGGCCCGAAGACTTGATGGAGGGCCTTCTCGAAGAGGAGCCAGACATCGTGCACTTCAGCGGCCAGGGCGAAGCCAACGGGGCTCTGGTCTTCACCGCCGTCGATGGGCAGCGACACGATGTGTCCGTCGAGGCCTTGGGCGCGCTCTTTGGCGCCGTGCGAAGCCCGGTGCGGATGGTTGTCCTCAACGCGTGCTTCTCGGACCCTCAGGCCCAGATGCTCGCAGAGGTCGTAGGGTGTGCCATTGGCATGAACCGCCCCATCAGCGGTAACCGTACGGCCGACGGCGTCGTGACGGCGCGGCGCGCCACCGTCACGGTGCGTCGAGGACGATGGCGCACGGACAGTGGACGGAGGTCGAGGCGCGCAGCGTCCTCGCAGCGTGGAAGCGCAGTGGGCTGAGCATCGAGAAGTTTGCTCGGGCCCGAGGGCTCGTGCCGCAGCGGCTGTTCTGGTGGAAGAAGAAACTCGGCTTCGACCGCTCGCTGGCACTACTGCCGGTGCGACTCAGCGAGGGGCGACTGGAAACGCGGCGCGGCGAGCCGGTGACGGTGCTGCTGCGCAGCGGGCACATGATCAAGGTCGGTCGCGACTTCGACGAGAGCGCCTTCGCTCGGGTCGTGGCGCTGCTGGAGCGGGCCTGATGCTGGGACTGCCGCCGAGCGTCCGCATCTACTTCGCCACCGAGCTGGTCGACATGCGCAACGGCATCGACGGGCTCCGGGGCATCGTCGAGACCGCGCTGAAGAAGGACGCGAGCCAAGGCCACCTATTCGTCTTCGTCGGCAAGGCGAAGGACAAGGTGAAGATCCTCTTCTGGGACCGCAACGGCTTCGTGGTCTACCTCAAGCGCCTGGAGCGTGGTCGCTTCCAGCTACCCGCGGTGGACGCGCGCACCAAGCACGTGTCGATGGAGCCCACGCAGCTGGTGATGCTGCTCGACGGCATCGACCTCAACGCCCGACGCCTTGCCCGCTGGAATCCCGAGCGCGACAAGGGGATCGACACGGATCGCCAGATGTGATCAAAGCTGGTCGATGGTTTTGCCGCCCATCGACCACGACTGCATCCTCAAGGAGCTGGTGGAGCAGCTCGCGGATCGGCTCACGAAGCTGGAGCACGAGAACGCGCAGCTGAAGAAGGCGCTGCTCGGGTCGCGCAGCGAGAAGTCGAAGATGCCGCGCATCCACACGGCGCCGCCGTCGACACCCGAGCAGCGTCGGGAGACGCGGCGCGAGCGCCGGGCGGCCAGGGCCCAAACTCCAACTGTGAGGGTGGACCACAAAGTGCCCGACGCCGAGCGGCGGTGCACGGTGTGCGGCAACGACAAGCTCGATCCGCTCGGCGACGGCAAGAAGACGACGGTGTGGGAATTCGTGCCGTCGCGCTTCGTGCGCGTCGAGCACGTGCAGGAGGTGCTGCGCTGCCGTTGCAACGGCTTCGTCGTCACCGCCCCGGGCGCGCCGAAGGTGGTCGAGAAGGGCCAGTACGGCGCGTCCTTCCTCGCGCACCTGGTGGTGAGCAAGTGCGCCGACCACACGCCCATCTACCGGCTGGAGAAGGCCTTCGAGCGTCAGGGCATGCCCGTGGCGCGCTCGACGATGAACGAGCTGCTGCACCGCGCATCGGCGATCCTGGCGCCGGTGTGGACGCGGCTGTTGGACGTGGTGCGCGTGCGGCACGTCGTGGCGGCCGACGAGACGCGGTTGCGCATCGTGCGCGACAAGGCGGGCAAGACCAAGAACGGCTTCGTCTGGACCTTCGGTGCGCGCGACGACGAGGGCGAGCTCGATGTCGGGTACGTCTTCGCCGAGGACCGCTCGGGGGCGACGCCCAAGACGCTCCTCGAAGGCACGAGCGGCGTGCTGCTCGTCGACGGCTACAGCGGTTACAACGTCGTGGACGAGGTCTCGAGCCGGCGACGTGCCGCGTGCCACGCGCACCTACGGCGCTACTTCCACGAGGCGCTCCAGACGGCACCCGTCGCCCAGCAGATGCTCGACCTTGTCGCCGAGCTGTACGTCGCCGAGCACGCGGCCGAAGCGCAGGGTTTGGTAGGGACCGCAAAGTTGGAGTTTCGGAAGCAGCGGGCCGGTCCGATTCGCGAGCGGATGCGGGCGTGGCTCGATGAGCACAAGGACCGTCACCCGCCGAAGAGCCCCATTGCTGCCGCCATCCGCTACGCCGAAAACCAATGGAACGAGCTCGGCGTCTTCCTCGACGACGAGCGCGTCCCGCTCGACAACAACGGCTCCGAGCGTGCCCTGCGCCGCGTGGCGCTCGGCAGGAAGAACTACCTTTTCGTCCACGACGCCGACACCGGCGCGAGCATCGCGGGCCTGTACTCGCTGGTGGCAACGTGCGAGGCGCGGCAGATCAATCCCTTCGACTACCTCGCCGACGTGCTCGCGCGCGTGCAGGATCACCCCAAGAGCGCCGTCGACGAGCTGCTACCCGGTGCGTGGGCTGCTGCTCGCGACGAGATCTGACCCGTCGTCACGACGCCGTCGGCCGTACGGTTACCATCAGCGACCAGGGAGCTCGAATCTTCTCGGGAGCCTTCTACCGCGCATTGGCCTACCGTCGTTCCGTTGCCGAGAGCTTCGACCAAGGCTGCGCGGCGCTCGCGTTGCAAGGACGGAGCAGGGAGACGCTCACGCCCCGACTTCACGTACGGGCAGGGACGGACGCCTCTCAGATGGTGCTGGGCGCCCCTCTCCCCGTCCGAGAAGAGATCCCTGTTCAGGCCGCAGCCGCTCCCTCCCTCGCCACGCCGCCGCGTGTGTTGGTCCTTGCGGCAACCGTTGCGAGCCTCCCGGTCTACGCGATTCGCCTTCTCGGTCGGGCCGTCCTCAAGGCCGCATCCGAGGCGTCTCGGCGCGAGGTCATCGTGACTGTGTCGGCGTCGGGCACGACCTACGAACTGAAGGTGCTCCAGGCGCCAGCAGGCCACCGTGAGTCGCTGCAATCGCTCTTTCACGAGCTGGAAATGATGGACGCCCTCGAGACCGATCTGCAGTTCGTCAAGCAACAGCAGCTGACGCCCTTCGCACAGTACACGCCCTACTTCAACGTGCAGGAGGCCAAGCGAACGAAGGAGTTCGCGGAGCACGACGCGCTCCTACGCGAGGCGCTCAAAGTGTTCTGCGCATGAAGCCGGGTGGGGGGGCCCGTAGTCGAATTCGTCGCGGTCTCGAGTGGGCTTCAGGCGGGGGCCTGCTTCTGCGGGTGGCTCGATACCTGCTCAAGGCGGCTCGGAAGTCGCAGACGGTGACGACGGCGCCGACGCGACGCTGGAGCACGTGCGCCGCGCTGCTGGTTGTTCTCGTGGGCCTCGCGGTGCTGGCGGGCTGCTCGGAGGAAGCACCTTCGCAGGCTGCCGCCGCGAGACGCGCGCGTATGCTTCGACAGCCGCTTGCGCTCCGCCTTCCGCGGCGGCCGTCGAACGTGTTCAACGTGTCCGTCGCGACGGGGTAGCGCCACCGCTAGAGCAGCTGGAACTGCGCCGATTGGCGCTTCAGGTGTGGCTCGACGCGGCCGCCCAAGAGCTTTCATCCTCGGGCGGCGAGGACCTTCTCGAGAGCCGCGTTCTCGCGGCTCAAATGCGAGTGCAGGAGTTGACTGCAGCGTGCGAGGAGCAGGCGCTGCGCGGCTCGGCCGACCACTACAGCGCGCGGGCAGAGCTCGAGTGGGAGTACTCGCACGCGAAGGACCTGGCTCGGCTCTTGGGGCTGCCGGCGGACACGGTCCCGGACAACGTCTATCGGCTCGTGAGCGTGGACTCGCTCAAGGGCTTTCATGCATGGTGGCTCGACACCAAGCGTGCGCTCGAGGTGAGCCGGGCGACGGCGCCGCCCGGGACCCATGCCGCGGCCATCGAGCGAGCAGACAAGCAGCTGCGTGCTCTCGACGAGGCGCTGCAGCTCGGCCCCGTCGACTTGGCGGCCCGCTTTTCGAGTGCGTCTGGCAGCGTCTTCACCCAAGCCGCGCCGTGGCTCACTGCGCAAGAGCAGGCGCGCGAGTCCGAGATTCGGCGGCGGGAGGCGCAACTGCTGCAAGAAGCGCTGGCGCGCGATGGAACCGATGTGCAGGCCCTGGTTCGTCTCAATGAACTGGCCCAGCACGAGCCGGTCGACGTGCGGCAGGCTGACCGCCGCGCCACCGTTCTCGAGCGCTTCGAGCTGACGACCGAGCCATCGCGCTCACGGCTCGTCCGAGAGACGATACGAGATCGCATCATGGACCCCGTTGCCGCCGCATGGAAGGAGTCACAGCTCATGGAGTCCTACCTCGCCGATGGTGCGGCGGTCCCCTTTGGGGAGTGGATGGCCTCCCAGCTGGACCCAGGCGACCTCGTCGAGGTTGCGGCGTGGGTTGAGGGCACGCAAGCCCTCGTGCGCCACGGTCTTTCGCCCGCCTCCTTGGCGCATCGTGACCTCGACCTGCGAGTGCTCGACGTCGAATCCCGCGAGGTGCTGCGTTCGTTCTCGCGGCGCACCGAGACTCGTGAGGCTCCTTCTACAGGGGCCCCCGCTGCGCTCACCGCCGCCGTCCCGATTCCGTCCCGTCCCGACATCGACCGCTTGGACCCTGAGGACCAACGGCTGTTCTGGGAGGCGCTTGAGCGCTTGGGGGCGCGCACGCAGCTGGCCCCTGGCGCCATCCAGTTGCGCCACCATCTCGCCCTGAACGGCTACGAGCAAGCCGTCGACGGGCTTCTGTCCGACCTCGACTCGTTGCAGAGCCACCCGCTTGGGAGGGGGCTGCGGTTCGACTGCGGCATCGATCCTACGGAGGGTCAGATCTTTCAGGCCGCCGCACGCGTGAGAAGTGGCATTCTGCCGCTGTACGGATCGGATCCGGAGAAGGCACGATCCCTGCTCGAGCGCCTCGAGACCCTCCGCACCCAGATCCGCTACGTGCCGCCACCCTTGTTGTTCGTGAGGCCGATTGACGGCCTCGAAGCCGGGCTTGGGTCTGTCAGACCTACCCGGGCATCGGTGGCGCCAAGAAGCCCCGAGTGGCCCTCCGAGGGGCTCGCTCCTGCAAGCCAGAATTGGTGGCAGGCGTGGGGACGCCCTCTATCGCAACCATCGGCCGCGCCCTCGGACAGCCTTACCGCCGCGCGGCCCTTTGACGACCAGTTCGTAGAGAAAGCCCGTGAGGCAGCACAAGGGCTCGTTGCGAAAATCGAGGCTCCTCTCGCTTTCGAGCGTCTCAAGCAGCGCCAAGAGGCCGAGCTCGAGCGACACCTAAGGGAGCTGAGCGAGCAGCAACGGCAGCGAAGAATCGAGGAATACCTGACTCGCCAGCATCAAATCGAGATGCAGCGGCGCCGCATCGAGCCGCGCGAGCCAAGGGAGCTGCGCATTCCATGACTGCCTCAGTGGCGAGTTTTCGCCGCCAGGTTTCTGGGTTCCTCCTCCTGCAGGTCTTAGCCGGGGCGCTCGCCCTCGTCTGGCTGGTAGGCGCTGCATACGGATGCAGCCGAGGGTCGCCTGACGGCCCGGGTCTGCCAGAAGCGGCCGCCGTGGCATCCGCTGCAGCGCCCGCGACGCTCGCCGACGCAGCCGCCTTGCCGCTGGTCCCCACACGTGACGCGGCACTGAGTGAGGTTGTCGGTCGCCTTGTCGCGTCCATTGACAAGGTCGAGCAGGTCCGAGCTGCAGGTGAGGTTGGAGACGTCGGTCCACTAGCGCTCCGGCGTGAGGTGCTCCTCGGCTGGCAGTTTGCCCAGGCGGGGCCCGCGCCTGCGGATCCGGCGCAGGCGCGGCTCCTTGCCGCCCGCCAGCGCGCAACGGCCGCAAGGCTGACCGATCTGACCCAAGCGAGCCAAGAGCAGGCCCTTCGCGGTTCGGTCGACTTCTATCGCGCCAGCGCCGAGATGGACTGGGACTACGGGTACGCGAGGGACCTCGCGAATCGTCTCGGCCTGCCTACCGACACCGTTCCGGAGAACGGCTTCCAACTGCTGCCGCCCGAGCGGGTGCGCGCCATCCGCCGCCAATGGCTCGATACGCTGCACACGCTCAGCCGCCGACAAGTGATGGCGACGCCTGGCGCCTACGCTCCGGCCATCGACCGAGCCAGGAGACAGCTCTCGGCGCTCGACGATGCCCTCGCCAAGGGTCAAGTCGATCTGCGCGCCCGCTTCGACGCCGTGCCCGACGTGATGTTTGCGGGCGTCGCCTCGTGGGTTGCGGAGCAGCGGGGCGCTCGTGAGGCCCAAGTCGCGCTCCGTACCCAGCAATTGCTGCACGAGGCCTTGGCCCGCGACGGTGGTGACCTGTCGGTTCTCGGTCGGCTGGCCGAGCTACGCGGCGGCGAAGCGTGGGCCGAACAGGCCCGAGTCGAGAGCTTCGAATACGTGGGGCAGTGGACGGAGCCCACCCGGTCGCGGCTGGCGCTCGACATCATCCGTGACCGACTGGTCGACCCCTTGCGCGCGGCTTGGAACGAAGCGCGACTGATGCACCTGGCTTCCTCAGAAAACCTCGGCGAGACCTTTCCCGAGTTCTTGGCCTACCAGCTCAATGACGGAGATCTGGCGGAGGCCAGCACCTGGTTGGAGCGGACCCACAGGATGCTCGAAGAGGTACAAGCCACGACGCCGGCGGCTCTGCTGCGGCGCGATGTGGACCTCCGGGCGCTCGCCGCCGAGCACCTCGCGGTCTCGCGGCGGCTCGCCCAAGGCGGCTCGGGACCGACGGAGGGGCCAGCCACGGCTGCGCCGACGCGTTCGCTCCGTCCCAGCGACCCGGGGCTCGCTTCATTCGAGCCGCCAACCGATCTCAGTCGAGTCCCCTGGTCACTGCGGCAGCGCTACTACGAGTCGCTTCGGCGGCTCGCTGCGCGCACGGAAGTGGCGGTTGTGGTCGAGCAGAAGACCGATGAGGTGGCCATGAGCGGATACGCCGACGAAGTCTCCGACCTCGAACGAGACGTTGCTCGCGTGAAGAACGCGGCCACGCGCGCGGCACGTGCCGCTCGACCGAGAAGTCTAGAAGTGGACTGGAAGCAGACGGCCGCGGCGGAGGCTCTGTTTCGGCGCGCTGGGGCGTTGTACCGAGGTGTCCAGCAATACTCTGCACCAAACTCGGTGGGGGCCCAGGCTCTTCTCGATCGCATTCGGGCCGTCGATCCCCACGCGGGCCTGAAGTCCTACGCCGAGCTTCGGGACGAGATCCTGAGCGGGGAACATTCCGCTCCGAAGCCCGAGTCCGATCCGAGTCTCTGGCGGCCCTGGGAGCGCCCGATCAGAGACTTGGAGGCTGAGCTGCAATGGACGATCCTTCCACGAAGTGAACTCGACCACATGGACTTGGAGTTTCGGGATGCTCTCTTGGCAAAGGGCGAGGTGGCACGACCCTTCATGGACCCTGCACTGGTTCGCTCGCGCGTGGAGTTCGAAAGGGCCCTCGAGCACCTGGAGCCTCCTCCGCCTCTCGAGCTCGTTCCAGGACTACTGCCCGTCCGACCGCCTAGCGTCGAGGGCCCGTCGGAGGCCGAGAGCAAAGGTGGGCTCGGAGAGGAAGTGCTCTCGATCGGAGAATGGTTGGTCAAGCATCCTCGGGAGTAAGAGGAAACGACCCCTTCGCAGAGTCCGAGGTCGCCGGTCAGGGCGTTGCCGCTGCGCAAACTACGAGGCTGGGGCGAACAAGTGAAGGTTATAAGGAGACGACTCACTGGGGGTGTCCATGGTGTTCGAGGGGATGACCGCGGACGACGCAAAGGAGGTCTGGGTCCCCTTTCGGCAGTGGGTCGAGCAGCACCCCGACACGATGAGCCTTAATCTGGACGCCTTTGCGCTGCCGGCCGAGAAGATGTGGGACCCGCGATCCTGGGCGGCGGCGGTGTCATCGAAAAGGACAACCGGTCCTGCGAGCCGGGAAGCCTCTTCTGGTGGACGGGAGACGGAGAGCAGGCCGCCACGTCCTGGTGACGCGTACCAGTCGCGCTGGATTCCGATCGAGCGTGTGCAAGGGGCCCAGGCGTTACGTCTTGGGCAGGTGCTCTCTGACGCCTCCCGCCAATGGGACGTGGAGCTTCACTTCAACAAGGGTCAAGCCGGCGCCTCCGCCGAGGCGCTTCAGCGTGATCGGGACACCTCAACCCCGCGGTCTTTGTCCGCCGCCGCGCCCGCCATCGTGCCGCTCACGGCACGGGCCAGCCGGGTGTGCATGGACGCGAGCCCGACGTGGCGCAAGGGAGACTGACAAGGCGCGAGTCGGCGCAGCGATGAGATTCATTCGCGCTGCGACGGCCCGACGCCAGCTCGTACGTCAACGAGACGGACTGCTTCGAGCCCGACTGGCAGCGGGCGTTCTGGAGTGGCGACTACGACAAACTCCTCGCCATCCAACGGAAGTACGATTCAGACGTCTTCGTCTGCGCACCACTGCGTGGGTAGCGAAGGAGCCCGAGACGCGCCCGACCGATGAAGGCCGCTCAACGTACCGCTTCGCCTCTCTGCGCAGTCGAACGCGCACGCCGTAGTCCAGGCGGACCACCCTACTGCGATGCAAGCACCCCGATCGTCCACGCCACGCGTGAGCCGCCGCGCAGACCTGAGGCGACTTCTGGCGATCGCGGTCGCCAGACAACAAGAGATGCGTGGTACTCGCGGTGGTACGCTTGGCGGGATGCGGGCCGAATCCCGGCGAGAAGGGGGATAGGGCCTACCTGTGGAAGGTAGGACCGGGGACCATCGCCGTCCGCCCCGCAAGGGTGGCTGCGCAGCATCACATAGTCTCTGCGGAGGGAACATTTTGGCGCGCCGTCCGTCCTCGGGGGAGGGGTCTCCAAAGGGGTCTCCATGGGAGGTCCACTTGGAACCCGTCGAGTAGAACTGCTCGCGAGCACGGCGCGGCCGGAACGCCGCTGCTCGGTAGCGAATCGGGTCTCATCGGGTATGTTCCTCCGGCGGAGTTCGAGGCTGCGTACTTTCGAGATCGAGCACTCAGCCTCCGGAGATCCCGGGGCGACTCACGCGCACGCTCTCTTGCCCCAGTGACCTGCCGCGCGCGATTTCACCGTCAGCTCAGGTGCTTGCGCAGAAAGTTGAGCGCACCCTCCCAAGCGAGCTTGGCCGACGGTGCGTCGCTCGTCCTCGGGTCGGTATCGCTCATGAAACCGTGGCGCGCTTCGTAGACGAAGAGGTCCATGTGGCCGCCGGCCGCGCGGATCTTTTTCTGGATCTCCTCTGCCACCGAGGCCTTGGCCCACTCGTCTCTTCTCGCGAAGTGCGCCTGGATCGGGACCTTGATCTTTGCGAGCTGGTCCAGCGGGATCTGGGGCAGGCCGTAGAAGGGGACGGCGCAGGACAGACCTTCGACCTTCAACGCGGCGGCGAACGCGAGGGCGCCGCCCATGCAAAGCCCGAGGACGCCCACCTTACCGTTGCAGCGAGCGTGGTTGTGCAGGTGCATCGCGGCGGCGCCGATGTCAGGGACCGCACGCCCCCAGTCGAGCGCGTTCATGAGCGCAGCAGCGTCCTGATCGTTCGTCGCGACCTTGCCGTAATAGAGGTCCGGGCACAGCGCGAGGAAACCTTCCTTCGCGAAGCGGTCGACCTTGCCCTTCATCTCGTCGTTGAGGCCGTTCCACTCATGGATCACGGCGACGCCTCCGACCTTCCCGGCGCCCGCGGGCTCGGCGATCGCGCAGGCCACGTGTCCAGACTTCGACGAGAACCTATCCATCTTGCTCATCGTGCCCTCCGTTGTGGTACTCGACACGCGCGACAATACCCTCAGAAGGCATCCCTTTCATGCCCAATGTGCCGGCTCGGCCGGGGGGTTCGGGGACAGCGGCCGCGGTGGCGAAATGTAAATCGCTC
>VFSW01012314.1_pt1 | contig 11954 bp, 9 predicted proteins | sample 5358111 | NCBI WGS metagenome assembly VFSW01 (sample SAMN11554181, study PRJNA540505) | mine drainage metagenome | isolation source: sediment from site ElyBrook_90M | place: USA: Ely Copper Mine, Vershire, VT | collected 2017 | reverse complement strand
ACAGCGCATGAATCGCGCCATGAAGCATCACGGACCGATCGCCGGTATTGCCTCGCATGACGGGCTCATTGCCACGGCCGGCTACGACAATCGCGTCATCCTATGGGATGCCGCTCGCCGCACCGCGATTGCGTGCGCGAATCACGACCACCTGGTAAATCAATGCGCCTTCAGCACGGATGGCCGCTGGCTGGTGAGCGCCAGCAGCGACTACTCGGCGCGGATCTGGGAGGTGCCGACGATGCGCCTCAAAGCCGTACTGCCGGGACATCGGGACGATGTGGATATGGCGGTGTTTGCGCCGGATAACCGGCACGTCGCCACCTGCGCACTCGACCGCTGCGTGCGAATCTTCGATCTCGAAGGACGCTGCCACGCGGAAATGAGCGGACATACCGGAAACGTCCTGTCGCTCGCATGGTCGGCAGACTGGCGCGAACTCGTCTCCTCCAGTGTCGACGGAACCCTGCGCCGCTGGGACACGCAGCGTCACGTCGAGCTGGGGATGAACGACCTCGGGATCCGCACCGACAGTGTGGAAACGGCTCCGGACGGCCGCGTATACGCAGGAGACGATCGCGGCCGCATCGCCGTCCTGGAAGCCGGACAGATCCACTACGTTCAAGCGCATCTCGCGGGCATCAAGAAGATCGTCCTCGATGCGGCTCGGGGCATCCTGGTGTCGTTGAGCTACGACCGGGGCATTGCCGTGTGGCGCTTGGGTGGATCGCCGCGAGTGCGGGAAATTGCGCGCTCGATATTGCCTGAAACGATTTGGGCGCGCGCCGCGACCGTCCTCGACGACGGGCGCATTGCGACCGGCACCTTCGGTTCGACCTATGCGGTGTTCGACCCCCGGACCTCCCTCTGGGATCTGCAAGGCGTCACCGCCGGTCCGGCCATCAACGCCGTGCTCAGCGTTCAAAACCGCATTTACTCCGTCGGCGATGCCGGCGTGGTCTGCGTGGACGACAGGCCGGTAACCGAGACCGGCAGCCTCTGCAATTTTCTGGTGTCGGCGGAGGGGCGCGTATTCACCGGGGGGCATCTCGGCCGGCTGTTCGACGCCCACACCGGAGCCGTGCTCCATGAGCACCGTTCGCCGCTCAACTGCGGAGTCTCGTTCACGAAGCACGGGCGAGCACATCTTGCCATCGGCACGTACACGGGCGAAGTGTTGATCTTCGCGCAGAGCGCCGACGGGTCGCTCGAATTGGTGACGGAGCTCTGTGTTTACGAACATGGGGTCAAGGGATTGAGCTGCGGCGACGGTCTGCTGTTCTCGGTCTGCGCATCCACCGACATCGCGTGGCATCGCGTCGATGACTGGACCGTCGCCCGGCGCGTCAGCAAGGCGCACGAGCGAATTGCCAACGGCTGTTGCGCGATCGGCGATCGGGATTTTGCCAGCGTCGGGCGTGATCGAACGCTGCGCCTGTGGAGCGGCGGCAGTTCGGAATCCTATGCCAGCCCGCACCCCAATTCCGTCAAATGCATCGGTGTGAACGACACTCGCACCGCGGTGCTGACCGGAAGCTATGGGGGTACCGTGGCGCTGTTCGATCTCGTCCACAGGCGCTGGAGCAGGCTGCAAAGGCCCACGGCGGCGGGAATTTCGTCCATTGCCTGGGATGGAGCCCGCGGACGCTTTCTCGCGGCGAGTTACGACGGTAACGTCTATCCGGTTCAACCATGACGACCCTGTTGCTCGTGCCGGGCAGCCAACGGCGAGACTCGTTTAACGTCCGACTGTTGCGCGACCTTGCCGGCCGCCTGACCGCACGATGCGCCGTCGACTGGCTGACGCCCGGCGACGTCGACCTGCCGCTGTTCAATCAGGATCTGGAAGCGGATTCGGCCATCGTCGAGCGGGTTGCCGCGGTGCACCGTTGCTTCGAGGCCTGCGACGGAATCATCGTCGCCAGCCCGGAATACAATGGTCTGCCCACGCCGTACTTGAAGAATCTGGTCGATTGGGTGTCGCGCCTCGCGCATATCGATGGGCGGTTCGACAACCCGTTTTTGGGCCGCCCACTGCTGCTCTGCAGTGCATCCACCGGCGGCAGCGGCGGCTGGGCCGGGATGCCACACGCGCGCGCCCTGTTCACTTACGTGGGGTGCGCCGTGACCGATGACTTCATCGCCGTTCCCCACGCGCAGCAGCTCTGGACGGACGGTGCGTTCGATTTCGACCCGTTCTTTGCCGCCGACGTCGATGCGGCCGTCGCACGGCTGCTGGAACTGGCGGTCGCAGCGGCCTGATCATGATTTGGCCGACCTTCCATGGGACGTTATGCGGCGACATGACCGATCGCGAGCGGCTGGGCCTTCCCGATCGCTTCGTGCCCGCACGCCTGGACGCTGAAACATCGGCGGCGTATATGGCGCTTCGCTGCGCCTCGCGCGATGATCTGGCACGGCGAACGAATTCATCGGACGCGACTCTCGCCGAGCGCATCGTCGCCGGTAATCTCCTGGCGCTCCTGGGTGACCCACGAATTTCCGTCGAGCGGCCGGACATGGTGGAGATCGCCGGCGGCGACGTCGGCATCGGTCTCGAGCCCGCCGGGGTCGCGGGGGTTCTCGAACAGTTCTCTTCGTTGGGCCTCGACCGCGCCTGGATCGACAAGGAATGCCCGCGGCACCGGGTGACGCTGCGGCCTTACCGCATCGCCCGCTTCCCGGTGACCAACGGTGAATACAGGATTTTCCTGCTGGAGACGGGTCACGCCGAAGTACCCACCAGCTGGGCGTACCGGCAATTTCCGAAGGAACGGGCCAATCACCCCGTGTACACCGTCAGCGCGCATTCCGCCGACGCCTTCGCCGCGTGGCTGGCGCAGCGCACCGGGCGCGGCTTTCGCCTGCCCACGGAGGCCGAATGGGAATGGGCCGCCACCGGACCCGATGGCCGCGTTTTTCCCTGGGGCTGCCACTTCGATGCAGAGCTCGCCAATACCGCCGAGTGCGGACTGTTCACCACCACCCCGGTGGGCGCATTCGCGGGCGGCGAATCGCCTTTTGGTCTGTCCGACATGGCGGGCAATGTCGAAGAATATGTGGCCGACGACTATGCTCCGTATCCCGGCGGCAGCTTCATCACCGACCATCTTGTGAAGCTCCACGGGCGCTATCGCATCGCCCGCGGTGGAAGCTTCGCACGGTTTCGCGACCTCGCGCGGACGCGCCGCCGCCACGGCCACAATCCGCGCTCCGCGACTTACGCCATGGGATTGCGCCTGGCCGAGAGCCCCTGACCGGTCGGCGACCATCCATGGCGCACCTTCTCGTCATAGAACTGCCCGGGGGCAATGATGCGGATCTCCTGACCGCCGCCATCACCCGCGGCGATGAATTCACGTTCCTGTGCCGCCGCCTGAGTGATTATCGGCAACAGCCGCAGCTCGCAAGCGCACTGCTTGGGGCGCGGGAGGTCATCGAAGTCGATCCGTTCGATTACGCCGAGGTTGAACGACGGGTGCTCGCGGTTCACGCACGGAAGCGAATCGACGCGGTGCTATGTCTCATCGACATTCGCCTGATCGAGGCCGCCCGCATTGCCGCCCGGCTCGGTGTCAGGCACATCAGCCCGGCGACCGCCGCGTTGCTGCGGGACAAATTCCGCGTACGCTGCGCTTTGGCCGATTGCGGTTTGGCTCAGCCCGAATTCGCGGCGGCCTACTCGACTCAGGTCATTCCGCTCGCGGCCCGACGACTGGGTCTACCGGTGCTCATCAAGCCGGTCGATGGCTACGGCTCCCAGAATATCGTCGTTCTGCGTCACCCCGAGGATCTGGACCCGCTGTTGTCGCCGCTCGACGAGCTGCTGCCGAGTGGCGCGGATTATGGACTGGGCGTGAAGGCCGGCGACCGGGTTCTGATCGAGCGCTTCATGTCGGGCAGGGTCGTCGGCTGCGATACATTATCCTCGGGGGGGCGCCACCGGTTGCTTGGAGTCCACGAGAAGCTGTTCTACCCTCCACCTTCATTCGCCATTCGCGGCGGCAGCTTCACTCCGAACTGCGCCGCGCTCGGCGATATCGAGCGCTACGTCTTCGCAGCGCTCGACGCGGTTGGCTTCGATTGGGGAGCCGCTCACACCGAAGTGATGTTGACGGCCGGCGGACCCCGGATAATCGAGATTAATCCTCGGCTGGTGGGCGCGAAAATCGCCCGCCTGGTCGGATTTTCCCTCGGCCGCTCTTTGCATGCCGATCTGATCGCGCTGCACGCCGGTGAGCCCGTGCCGAATGTCCCGGGGCCCCGCCCGTCCGTGGGGGTATCCCGCTGGATCGCCGCCGCCGAGAAAGGAATCCTGACCGAAGTCGAAATGCCTCATTGCGACGACGCGCGCATTCGCTGCACGGAGATATTGAAGCAAGCGGGCGACCTTGTCGGACCGCCCCTGGAGAACGTCGACCGAATTGGCTACGTAATGGTATGCGACCACGACAAAATCGAAGCGCAACGGCTCGCCGACGATTTCATCTCCAGGTGCCATGCCCGTTTGTGAAGCGCGGACCCTGACGGCGACTCAGATTCCATGATGCGATGTCCAGTAGGGTAACCACCTATTCTTCCACATCATTGACCGGCATAGATTCCCTCCCGAAGCGCTGATCGCTATGCTCGGTCACGCACAGATTCCTCCACGTCGATGTGCTTAAGCTGACAGCCACAGGAAATGCCCGTATGCCCAATGCGTCGTCCGAGGATCAAGACTTCAAAGGTCGCGCCATCGTGAACGACGTCGGCACGGCAGAACCGCGACAGTCGAGTTTTTCTCGCGAGGAGCTGATTGCCTGCGGTGAAGGCAAGCTCTTCGGACCGGGCAGCCCGAGGCTCCCCTCCGGTCAAATGCTGATGGCCGATCGGATCACCCGGATTTCCGCTACCGGCGGCGCGCATGGGCGCGGCGAATTGCTCGCGGAACTCGACATCGATCCGTCCATGTGGTTCTTCGCGTGTCACTTTCGCGATGACCCGGTCATGCCGGGCTGCCTCGGTCTTGACGCCATGTGGCAATTGGTCGGCTTTTTCATGGCATGGAGCGGGCACCGCGGCCTGGGCCGCGCACTCGGCGTCGAAGAGGTGCGCTTTTTTGGACAAGTGCAGCCGCACGTGAAGCGAGTGAGCTATCAAATCGATATCAAGCGCGTCATCACGCGCAGGCTCATCATGGCGACCGCCGAGGGTTCGCTCGCGGCCGACGGCCGAAAAATCTACACCGCTAGCGGCCTGCGCGTCGGCTTGTTCGAGAACGCGAGCGCGCTTGAGCCGCCCGCCCCGCGCGTAGCCGCCTGATGCGTCGCGTTGTCGTCACCGGCATGGGTATCGTCTCCTGCTTGGGCAACGATCTTGATTCCGTCAGCCTCTCGCTGGCGGAGAGCCGGGCGGGTATCCGCAAGGCGCCAGGGTACGCAGAGATGGGCTTGCGCAGCCAGGTCGCCGGGATTCCGCAAATCGAGATCGATCAACATCTGGACCGCCGCGATCTTCGGTTCATGGGCGACGCCGCGGCGTTTGCCGCGATTTCCCTCAAGTCCGCGATCACTGATGCGGGCTTGACGCAGACTCACGTGAGTGACCCGCGCACCGGCCTCATCGCAGGCAGCGGCGGCGGTTCGCCGGCCAACGTGGTCGAGTCGGCGGATATCCTGCGCGCACGCGGGGTGCGAAAAATAGGCCCGACGCGCGTGCCCCGCACGATGTGCAGCACCGTCGCCGCCTGCCTCGGCACCGCGTTCCACATCAAGGGTGTGAGCTTTTCAGTGACGTCCGCCTGCGCGACGAGTTCGCATTGCATCGGCGTCGGGGCGCAGCAGATCGGCTGGGGAAACCAGGATGTGATGTTCTGCGGCGGCGGCGAGGAAGAACACTGGTCCCTGACCGCGCTATTCGATGCGATGGGCGCGTTGTCCACGGCGCGAAACGACGCGCCACAAACCGCATCGCGCGCCTACGATGCCGGGCGCGACGGCTTCGTGATTGCAGGCGGTGGAGGCATGATCGTGCTTGAATCGCTCGAGCACGCGAGCGCGCGGAATGCGCGCATTTATGCCGAGCTGGTCGGCTACGGCGTTACCAGCGACGGGCAGGACATGGTGCAGCCCTCGGGTGAGGGTGCGGTGCGCTGCATGCAGCAGGCGCTCGCCGAAATCTCCTCCCCGATTTCATACCTCAATACCCACGGCACCTCGACGCCGCTCGGCGATCTGATCGAACTCAAAGCGGTGCGCGAAGTGTTTGGCGCCGCCATGCCGCCCATCTCGTCCACCAAATCGCTCACCGGCCACTCGCTCGGCGCGGCCGGCGTCCAGGAGGCGATCTATTGCCTGCTCATGATGCGCGATGGATTCCTCGCGGGGTCCGCCAATATCGACGAGCTTGACGCCGCTTGCTCGGATTACCCGATTCTACGGGCGAGCGAACAGCGCCGGATCGACACCGTCATGTCCAACAGTTTCGGCTTCGGCGGCACTAACGCCGCCTTGGTGTTCCAGCGCTGCTGAGAGTTGTTGCCGCCAAAAAGGGCTCAATCATGGAGCGGGAAACGAGGCTCGAACTCGCGACCTCAACCTTGGCAAGGTTGCGCTCTACCAACTGAGCTATTCCCGCCCTTAGCGAACTCGCTATTTTAGAGGCAAGCGATTGGGAGTCAAGCGGGAGCGTGCCGGCCGCGGCCGGTCTTTCAGGGCTTCGAGCTGCCGCGAAGCTCAGGCCAGGCGAGCCTGAGATAGCCGACCATCGACCACAGCGTCACCACCGCAGCCACGGCGGTGAGCGCCAGGCCAAGTCGGTAGATGGGCAGGCCGAGCAGATCGCGCCGGAAAAGCAGCAGCGACAGCCCGACGATCTGCATCACGGTCTTGTACTTGCCGAGCATCGACACTTTGATCCGGCTGCGGGCACCGATCTCAGCCATCCACTCGCGCAGCGCCGACACCGCGATCTCACGGCCGATGATCACGATCGCCGTGATCACCACGAACCAGCGCGGGTCCTTCGAGACGATGAGCACCAGCGCCGCCGCCACGAGTAGTTTGTCGGCGACCGGGTCGAGAAAGGTACCCAGGCGGGAGGTCTGCCCGAGCTTGCGCGCGTAGTAGCCGTCCAGGGTGTCGGTGATGCCGGCGAGCGCGAATGCCGCGCAGGCGGCGGGGCCGGACCACCAGTACGGCAGAAAGAATGCGGCGACGACGGCCGGAATCATCAGGATGCGCAGCCACGTCAGCGCATTCGGCAGGTTCCACATCGAGCCGGTGAAATCATTGTCCGGGGTGGAGGTGCTCATAAATGACCTGTGCTAGCTCGCGCCCCAACCCGCGGATTTGGGCGAAATCGTCGATACCGGCGCGCAAGATCCCCTGCAAGCCGCCGAATTGCTTGAGCAACTCGCGCCGTTTCACGGGCCCCAAACCCGGAATGGTCTCGAGTATCGACTGGCTGTGACGCTTGGCGCGCTTGCGCCGGTGCCCCGCGACCGCGAAGCGATGCGCCTCGTCGCGAATGCGTTGGATCAGATGCAGCGCCGTAGAGTCGGGCGGCAGTATAGTCGGGGTGTCCCGCCCCAACAAGAAAAGCTGCTCCTGACCCGGGCGCCGATCGGCGCCCTTGGCCACCCCGATCAGCGCGATGCCGGTCAGGCCCAGCTCGGCGAGCACGGCGGCCGCCTGCGCCAGCTGCCCCCTGCCCCCGTCGATGAGCAGCACCTCGGGGGCGGGTATCTCCCCGTCGCGGACCCGCCGGTAGCGGCGGGCGAGCGCCTGATGCATGGCCGCGTAATCGTCGCCGGGCCGTATCCCGGCCACGTTGAAGCGCCGGTACTCGTCCTTCAGCGCCCCCTCGACGCCGAACACCACACACGACGCCACGGTGTCGGTGCCGCCGGTGTGGCTGATGTCGAAGCACTCCAGCCGGGTGGGCACCTCCGGCAGGTCGAATGCCTCGCGCAGCTCCTCCAGCCCCGCCTCGATGCTCGATCGGGCGAGTCCCCGCATCCGCAGCGCCTGTTCCGCGTTCTCGCGCATCAGCTCGAGCCAGCGGGCCCGTATGCCGCGCACCGACGCCCCCAGGCGCACCTTGTGGCCGGCGCGCTGCGCGAGGGTCGCCTCGAGTATCGGCATCGCGTCGAACTCCCGGTCGACCAGGATCTCCGCGGGACACTCCCGCTCGAGGTAGTACTGCGAGACGAACGCCTCGAGCACCTCCGGCGCCTCCGCCACCTGCGAGCGCGGGAAGAAAGTCGTGCTGCCGAGACTGCGGCCGCCGCGAACGAACATGAGCGCCACGCAATACTCGCCGTTGTTCTCGGCCAGGGCGAGAACGTCCGCGTCGTGATCCAGATCCGCCGTGACGATTTGTTGCGCCTGGACGGTTTTAAGATTCGCCATCTGGTCGCGCAGCTGCGCGGCCTCCTCGAAGTCCAGGCGCTGCGCGGCGGCCTCCATGCGCCGCGCCAGATCCTGGTTCACCTCGTCGCTTCGTCCCTCCAGCACCTTGACCGCCGCGCTCACGTCGCCCGCATAGGATTCCCGGGAGATCAGCGCGACGCAGGGCGCGGTGCAGCGCCTGATCTGGTACTGAAGACACGGCCGGGAGCGGTTCGCGAAATAGGTGTCCGCGCAGTTGCGCACCCGAAACAACTTTTGCAGCTGATTGAGCGTCTCGCGCACCGCGCCGGCCGAGGGATAAGGGCCGAAGTACCGGCCCGGCTCCTTGCGCGCGCCGCGGTAGAACGAGAGGCGCGGAAACTCGTGCCGCGTCTCCAGATGCAGGAACGGAAAGCTCTTGTCGTCGCGCAGCACCACGTTGAATCGCGGCCGATGCTTTTTGATCAGATTGAACTCGAGCAGCAGCGCCTCGGTATCCGAATTGGTGATGGTCACTTCCATGGCCGTGGTCTTGGCGAGCAGCGCCTGCACCTTGGGCTGCACGTTGCTCGGCAGGAAATAGGAGCCCACGCGGGACTTGAGGTTGCGCGCCTTGCCGACGTAGATCACCTGCCCCGCCGCGTCCAGCATGCGATAAACGCCCGGACGCCCCGGCAATCCGTCGACGAAGGATTTCGGGTCGAAGGGCGCCGTCATGGCGCCGCTTCGCTCGGTCCGCCGCCGAGCAGCGCACGCGCGCGCGCGAACACCGCCTCGAACATCGGCGGCGTCAACCGCCGCGTCTGCGTGTTGTAACGGCTGCAGTGGTAGGAATCGAGCAATACCCGGCCCTCCGTGAGCGGATGCTCCGCGCCGTGGGCGAAGCGCCGCGCCCCGGCGCGCATGCCGCAGGCGCGCAGAACCGCGCCGTGCGCGACCGTACCCAGGGCGAGAATGACGCGCGCTCGCGGACTATGCGCGAGCTCGGCCTCGAGATAGGCGTTGCAGGCCGCGACCTCCGCCGGCTGCGGCTTGTTCGCCGGCGGCAGGCATTTGACCGAATTGGTGATGCGCGCATCGTCGAGGCGCAGTCCGTCGTTAGCACCCACGGACGCCGGCAGGGAGCCGAAGCCGAATTTGTGCAAGGTCGCGTAGAGCAGCAGACCGGCGTGATCGCCCGTGAACGGCCGGCCGGTCCGGTTCGCGCCGTGCAGCCCAGGAGCGAGCCCGACGATCAGCAATCGCGCACGCGGATCGCCGAAAGGGGCCACCGGCCGGCAGTGATAGTTCGGGTGAGCCACGTGCACCGCTTCGAGAAAGGCGGCGAGGCGCGCGCAGCGGCGGCATTCGAGGTCGAAAATTGCGCTGTTCATGAATAAAAACGGGCTACGCGGAAACTCCGCGTAGCCCGCCATCGATCGCGCCTGGACTTTGGACTAACCCGAGCGCAACCCGAACCGTGACCCGGCCACCCACCCGCTTTCGGCGTCCCGGCAACCCAGTTGGGGCCGGCGCCCGAGGGCGCTGCGCCCAGGCGGCGAGAACTCCGTATATCGGGCCGAAAAATCCGTGCAATCCATGCGGTGTCGTCAAGGCGAGCCGCATTCGAATATCGAAGGGCAGGACGGGTCGAAGCGCAGGATATCACCTGCGCGAGGCGTGGCAACCGGAGTTTTTTCAAACCGCAGCCGCTATTCGCGGTTTGATCTCGCTTTACGTTATAACTCGTTGATAAATATAGATATTAATTATGCAATCGCTCGCCTGTGTGACGCGCGATCATCATCGCGAGCTCGAGGGACTGCTCGGCATTCAGCCGCGGATCGACCGGCGACCGATAGGCGCGCGCCAGGTCCGCTTCGGTCAGTCCCCGGGCGCCCCCGACACACTCGGTCACGTCCTCGCCGGTCAACTCGATATGCACTCCGCCGAGCTTCGATCCGCACCACTCGTGGATGCGAAATGCGGCCTCCACTTCCGCGAGGATATTGTCGAATCGCCGGGTCTTGATGCCGCCCGCGGTGGTCTCGGTGTTGCCATGCATCGGGTCGCACACCCACAGCACCTGCGAACCCGTGGCGCGCACGGCGTTGATCATCTCCGGCAGGCGCTGCTCGATTTCCTTCGCGCCGCATCGGTGGATCAACGTGAGGCGGCCGGGTTGATTCTGCGGATTGAGGACCTGCACCAGCTCCTGCAGCCACTCCGCGCTCATGCCGGCGCCCACCTTCACCCCGATCGGATTGGCGATGCCGCGAAAATACTCCACGTGGGCGCCCTCGAGCTGCGCCGTCCGCATGCCGATCCAGGGCATGTGCGTCGAGAGGTTGTACCACTTCTTTTGTCGCTCGATATAGCGGGTCTGCGCCTGCTCGGACAGCAGATGCAGTCCCTCGTGGCTGGTATAGAACTCGACCCGCGCCGCGGCGTGCACGCGCTGCCCGCTCATCGACTCGAAGAACTCGAGCGACTCGGCGATCGAATCCACGATCCTCTGGTACGCCTCGCGCAGCGGCGCGTGCCGCAAGAAGCCGATATCCCAGTACTCCGGGTGATGCAGGTCCGCGAAGCCGCCGTCGATGAGCGCCCGCACGAAGTTCAGCGTCAGAGACGCGCGCTCGTAGCCCCGCAGCAGCAACTGCGGATCGGGCTCGCGCTCGGCCGCGCTGAATCCCGGGCGGTTCACGTTGTCGCCCCGGTACGACGGCAGAGTGACGCCGCCGCGGGTCTCGGTGTCGGCCGAGCGCGGCTTGGCGTACTGGCCGGCGAAGCGGCCCACGCGGATGATCGGACGCTTCAGGCCCTGCAGCAGCACAAGGCTCATCTGCAGCAGCACCTTGAGCCGCTTGGCGATGTAGTCGGATTGGCAGTCCTCGAAGCTCTCGGCGCAGTCCCCGCCCTGCAGCAGGAACTGCTCGCCGCTCTGCGCCTGGGCGAGCTTGGCGCGCAAGGCCTCGACCTCCCACGACACCACCAGGGGCGGCAGCCGGCCGAGCGCGCCCACCGCGCGCTCGAGCGCGGCCGCGTCGGCGTATCGGGGTTGCTGCGTGGCCGGCTTGCTCTGCCAGCTCGCCGGGTGCCAGTTCGTCAGTGCGGGGCTTTGCGCCATGGATGGCCGGTGATGCTACACAGAGTGCGGGTACGCCGCAAAAAAATAGCCGCCTCGGGGGGTGGCGCGCCGGGCGCGCTCGCGGCAAAATGCCGGCCCTTTCGCCATGAAACACATCGACGCCACCCTCCCATCGCTCGGACTCGCGAGCCTGAACGCCGGCACCTGGTCGGGCGGCCGGGGCTGGAGCACCGACTCCTCCGGAACCTTGATCGATTCGCTCAACCCGACGACCGGCGAGCGCCTGGCGCAGGTGCGCGGCGCGACCCTCGCCGACTACGAGCAGGTGATGACCGCGGCGGTGGCGGCCGCCCGCGAGTGGCGGCAGGTGCCCGCGCCCAAACGCGGCGAGGCCGTGCGGCTGATCGGCGCGGAGCGGCGCGCCAGCAAGGACGCGCTCGGCAGCCTCGTGTCCCTGGAGAACGGCAAGATCAAGGCCGAGGGCGACGGCGAAGTTCAGGAGATGATCGACA
>VFSW01012313.1_pt1 | contig 11955 bp, 10 predicted proteins | sample 5358111 | NCBI WGS metagenome assembly VFSW01 (sample SAMN11554181, study PRJNA540505) | mine drainage metagenome | isolation source: sediment from site ElyBrook_90M | place: USA: Ely Copper Mine, Vershire, VT | collected 2017 | reverse complement strand
TGCCCGCGGACTTCGGAGAAGATCCAAACCGGCTGCACCAGTCCCCGGAGCAGGACACGAAAGAAATAGCTGTCCACCTATTTCGTGGACACTACGCCGGGTGGTCCCGACAAGGCGAGACATCACGGCCCCGATGAACCGTCTTCGATTAGGGCTCGGCCAGCACCTCGTAACGATGGAGTAGCGACGCGCCTGTTTCGGGGAACTTGCCGCCTTCCCCGGGTGTATCCTTCGAACATGCCGGCCGTCACTGACGATCTTCGCTACGCGGTCCGCCAGGTGCGGTCGACTCCGGTATTTACCCTGGCAGCCGTGGCCGCGCTTGCGGTGGGCATCGGCGCAAACACAGCCATTTTTACCGTCATCAACTCGGTGTTACTGGATCCGCTTCCTTATCCGTCGGCGGACCGCATCGTGACCATCTGGCGGAAGGGTGGCGGAGCGCTTTCGATGCCTCAATACAACGCCATCGCGGGTTCGAACCCGGGTCTGCGGGAACTTGCCGCATTTGACGTGATAAGTGCGGGCACGAACCTCTCCGGCGCTGACAGGCCGGAGTTTGTTCATGCGCTGCATGTGTCGCTCAATTACTTTTCTCTGTTCGGCGCGATGCCGCTGCGTGGGCGGACGTTCGCGAAGGCGGAAGACCGGCCCGGCGGACCGCGCGTCGCGGTGATGAGCTTTGGATTGTGGCAGTCGCGATTCGGAGGGAGTTCCTCGATCGTAGGCAGCACGGTGGAGCTTGGCGGCATGCCTTACACGATCGTTGGCGTCCTCTCTCCGGGGTTCCGCCCCTACCCGTCTGCCGATCTGTGGCTCCCGATGCAGGCGGACCCCAATAGTATCAGCCAGGTTCATCTTTACGAGGTAGCGGGCCGGTTGCCCGGCGGCACGACGCTCGCTTCGGTTCGCGCGCGTGTGCCTGGCATTGCCAAGGCGTATGTGCGCAGTCATCCCGAGCAGATTGGGAACGACGACCAACTCGATGTGCGCACGATTTCCGACGTCATTACCGGAGATGTTCGCCCATCCCTGCTTCTGTTGCTCGGCGCAGTGGGCCTGGTGCTTCTGATTGCTTGCGCCAATGTGGCCAACCTGTTGCTTGCGCGCGGAGAAGTGCGTCACCAGGAGATGGCCGTTCGCGCGGCTTTGGGCGCTGGACGTGGCCGCCTCGTGCGCCAGTTGCTGACAGAGAGCCTCGTGCTGTCTATCCTTGGCGCTGCCGCGGGACTCGTCCTCGGTGGCGCCGGCCTTCGGGCGTTGCTGAAACTCACCTCGGGCGACCTGCCGCGCGCGGAGGAACTCGCGGCCGCGCCCGCGCTCGACGGGCGTCTTCTTGCCTTCGTTCTGGCTGCGACCTTCGCCGCCCCCGTTCTGTTAGGTCTTCTGCCGGCGCTGCGGGTCGCGGGTATCGAACTCGGAGCGGCTTTGAAAGAAGCGAGCGCGCGGGCCGGGTTGAGCCGCGGCCATGCCTGGCTGCGAAATTTGCTTGTCGGCTCGGAGGTAGCCCTCGCCGTCGTCCTGCTTGCGGGCGCGATGCTACTCATGCGCAGTTTCGCCGCGCTGCACAGAACGAACCCCGGCATGGATCCGCACGGTGTGATTGTGGCCGAAGTGTCGCTCGCCGTGGCGCCTTATCTGACGGCGCAAGGCGCCGATCGGCTCACGCGGGATCGGATGGAGCGCCTCGAACGGCTGCCCGGGGTGGAATCCGCCGCCGTGGCTTCGCATCCGCCGTTCTTTGAGCACGGCGGGATGGACATGATCTTCAATATCGTGGGCCGCCCGGCGCCGGAGGGCCAGAAGTTTCTTGCCGATGTGCAGTGGCGCCTCATTTCGAGCGGTTATTTTAACGCACTGCGCATTCCGCTTCGTTCGGGGCGCATGTTCCGGGATGGAGAGACGTCGAACACGGTAATGATCAACGAAGCCCTGGCGCGCAAGTACTGGCCGGGGCAAAGCCCGCTGGGCCAGCAGATCCTCGAAGGTGCGGGCATCCTGGCGGAACTGAAGATCCTTGGGCCTGCGACCATCATCGGCGTGGTGGCGGACACGCGGGAATTGGGCTTGGACAACCCGGCCGCGCCGACGTTTTACCAGCTATACTCCCAGGCTCCCCCGGGCTCGCTGCCCATAGTAAGCTCCGCAATGCCCGCCGCGTTTCTCGTTCGCACGCGTGCCTCGACGGCCGGTGTGAGGGCGGCCATTGACCGCGAGTTTCTCTCGGGCGCCTCGCCGCTGCCACCCATCCGCGTTCGCAGCCTTGATCAGGTTATGGTTGAATCGACCGCGCGCACGAACTTCCTCCTCGTCCTCCAGGGTGTCTTCGCATCCGTCGCCATTTTGCTCGCCGCGGTGGGAATATACGGGGTGCTCTCTTATAGCGTCGAGCAGCGCCGGCGCGAGATGGGAATCCGGGCGGCGCTCGGAGCAACCGAGGGCGGTATTCTACGTCTGGTTGTGGGGGAGGGCCTTGGTGTGGCGCTCGGCGGTGCGGCCGTCGGGCTCGGCGCGGCGCTCGGCCTGCGCCGGCTGATGCGGTCGTTGCTCTACGGCGTTCAACCGTCAGATCCGGCAAGCTTCGCGCTCGCTGCCGCGGTGCTCATCGCCGTCGCGTTGTTTGCCTGCTGGCTGCCCGCCCGCCGCGCCGCGCGGCTGGACCCGATCCAGGTTCTGCGGGAAGAATAGGAGCCGTCAGGCCTGTTCAAGCTGCTGGTTCGCCGCACTCCAGCGCCACATGGGGCCGATGCCGCGCAGCTCGACTCCGCCCAGCCAGCGGTGGATGCCGTTCATACGCACCTGATCGGCGTCGCCGGCGAGCACGCGCGCTCCGGCCTCCAGGATCGTCCAGGCGCCGCCGCGTTCGGCCACCAGCGGCTGCTCGCAGCGCGCGAGGCGCCGCAAGTGCCAGGCGAACCATGTATCGCCGAGATACGGCCGCTCCTCCCGGCGCTGCGCGGCACGGAATAGCGGCGCGAAGGGCCGCGGACCGCTGAGGAGGATTTCCAGAATTTGCCGCTCCCCGCGCGCCAGTCCGTTCTCGGCAGAGGGAAACTCTTCCAGAAGCCGCTGCAGCGCGGCACCGAGATATGGAAGAGCGGCGGGTCTGCTAGTCGCGAGCGCCGAGAGCGTGCGCGGGTCCGGCGAGCGGAACGCCTTCCAGGCGCTCGAGGCGACACGTAACTGCCGCGCCGTCACCTTCCGGCGCTTTGCGAAGCGTTCCCTTAGCTCTTCGGACGGCATGGGGCCGAGTCGTGTCCCGGCTTGGACCAGCGTAAGCCGCGCGGGCGCTGGATCGCACTGTGCGAACCGATCGAGCACCTGGATCAACTGGAGTTGATCGTGGAGGCTGTCCTCGAACCACAGCGTGATCGCGTCGTGTTTGGCGGAGCCGGCCATTGCGCGATCGCGGGAGGCGAACTGGCGGCGCGTTTTGGCGCGATCCAGATCGAGTGCTTTCGCGAGGAACCGGGCGCGCTCACGGCTCAGTTCTTCGAGCGGGAGTCCTGCAGGCACAGGTCCGTCATGCAGCGCATCACGCCAGGAGATGACGTCGCCCTTCAGGCCCGCCTCGGCGAGCCCGACACTGTCACCGCTGACGATGTGGAGCATAGTTAGCGTAGGCCTCGTCCAGCAGTTCGATGACATGGGCGACGCGCACGGGCGTTCCCTTTGCGCGCACACCGGCGGCAAGCTGCAGGATGCAGCCCGGGTTCGCCGCCGCGATCACCTCGGCGCCGGTGGCTTCGACCGCGGCCATCTTGTTTTCAAGCAGCGCCGACGCCATTTCCTGTTGAACGACGTTGTAAATGCCCGCGCTGCCGCAACAGATGTCGGCTCGCTCCATCTCGCGGTACTTGAGTTCCGGGATCGCGCGGAGCAGCGCGCGCGGCGCTTCGGCGATCTTCTGCCCATGCCGGAGATGGCAGGCGTCCTGATAAGTGGCCGTAACGTGCAGCGGGCCCAGGCGAGGGTCGAGCCCAAGCTCATACAGGAACTCCGTCACGTCCTTCATTTGCGCCGAGAACCGCCGCGCTTTCTCCGCCCACTCCGGGTCGTCCTCGAGCAGATAGCCGTATTCTTTAAGGGTCGAGCCGCAGCCGGCCGCGTTGGTGAGGATCGCATCGAAGCCCGCATCAACGAGCGCCGCGATGTTGATGCGGGCCAGTCGCTGCGCCTCATCCTTCACCCCAGCGTGGACGTGAAGTGCGCCGCAGCAGGTCTGATCGTCCGGAATCGTGACGTCGCAGCCGTTGCGGCGCAGCACGCGCACGGTGGCTTCGTTTAGGCGCGCGAAGGCGATGTTGGCAATGCAGCCGCCCAGCAGGGCCACGCGACGGCGGCGCTCCCCTTCGGCCGCGAGCGTGCGGCCGTAGTAGCGATAAAAAGAGGGGAACTGCGCGGCGGGTGCGAGCGCCTCCGCTCTGCCCAGGCGTCCGAGCCGCTTCAACAATCCCGTGGCACGCACCAGGCGCTGCAGGCCCGAGATGCGGTAGAGCAGAAGCATCGTGCCCGCGATTTCGAGCGCGCGTCTCGACGGAAGCAGGAAACGGAACACGAAATTGCGCAGCAGGCGAGTTGGCCAGGGGCGTTCCACCGTCTCTTCGATCTGGGCCCGCGCGGCCTCAACCAGACGGCCGTATTCCACGCCCGACGGGCAAGCACTTTCACAACCGCGGCAGGCCAGGCACAGATCGATGTGGTTCACATACGATGCGTCGATCGGCGCTTCGCCCTCCGCGACACGCTTCATCTGGTAGATGCGGCCGCGTGGGGAATCCATCTCCAGGCCTAGTTCGCGATAGGTTGGGCAGGAGTTGAGGCACAGGCCGCAGTGCACGCATCGATCGAGATCGGCGAGCCTAGGCCCTTGAGGAAGCTCGACTCGCGACGGGGCGGCGATTTCAGATCCGGCCATAAAGCCTGCCCGGGTTGAGGAGCCCGTCCGGATCAAACATGTGCTTGACCTGTTTCATGAGAGCGAGGTCGGTTCCCGCGTGCGGCCACAGCGTGGCGTGCTGGCGGTATTCCTGTGGCGCGAATTCGACAACCGTCGTGCCGGTGCGGTTCGCCGCGGCCCATTCGCCGGCCGCCCCGGCTTCAGTGAAATAGCCATAGCAGATGCCCGTTCCGGCCCGCACCACGGCAGGCCCGGGAAGATTTTCGATCACCGTCCCCACCTCGCCCAGCGTACACGACACGCGCACCACTGCGCCCTGGGCCTGCGAGGCGAGCCACATCGGCGTTTTCTGTCGGATCGCGAGCCAGCTTTCCCGCGCTGCGCTCTCTTCGAGCGCTTCAAAGCCGTCCAACTCCCGCCCGTAGCGTGCGAGCACGCCCTCGGAGCCGCCCGCCTCGAGAAGGAGCGTGTATGCGCCGCATTCCTTAACCAGGTCAATCGACATCGGCTGCAGCGGACCGCGGAGCACCGCGTCCCGCCGCGCCACCGAGTCAGCGCATTGTGTGCCTTGCCAGCGGAATGTGCGCACGGCGCGTGGTTTCGGATATACGCGCAGATTCACGACTGCGATTGCGGCGAGCGTACCAAAGGAGCCAATGAGCAGCTTCGCCATGTCGAGGCCGGCGACGTTTTTTACGACCATCCCGCCCGAATCGATGAGCTTGCCGGCAAGCGTGGCGAAGCGCATGCCGATCACCATGTCGCGGGCCGAACCGTACAACCTGCGCCTTGGACCGGCCGTGTTCGCCGCCACGACACCTCCGACGGTGGCTTGCCCGCCAAAGGGCGGGTCGAGAGGCGCCATCTGGCCCTTGCTCGCCAGCAGTTGGGAAAGCTCGGTCCAAGGCATACCGGCCTCGACGCTAATGGTCAGATCGCGCGGCTCGTAGCGGAGCACACGCCGCAGGCCGGTGATGGAAATTTCCGCGCCGGCTGGCGCGAGCGGCCCGGCCATCGCTTCTTTGCTGCCGGCTCCGCCGACACGAATGGGCCCACCGGCCCGCGCGGCGTCCGTCATGGCCAACGCCAGTTCTTCCGAAGTGTTTGGAACAAGTCGCAATGGTAGGATGAGACTACCTATTATCGGTCAGAAAGAAGATTGCCGCATGGATTCCCGAAGAGAATTTCTTGGCGCCGTGACCGGGCTCGCCGGCTCTCTTGCTCTGCCGCGCCGCGTATCAGGCGCGAATGAGAAGATCGTGCTTGGTATCATCGGCGCGGGCGACCGTGGATCCGAACTGATGCGCTTGGCACTCGATTGCCCGGACGTCGAGTTTGCCGGTGTGTCGGACATCTACACGCGACGGCTCGAGGCCGCCAAGCGCCTTGTGCCCAATGCCAAGACCTATCTGGACCATCGCCGGATGCTCGAGGATAAATCGATCGATGCAGTATTGATCGCCACGCCCCAGCATCTTCACTGCGAGCACTTCGTCGCTTCGATCGAGGCCGGCAAGCACGTTTATCAAGAGAAAACCATGGCCTTCACCGTCGAGCACGCGAAGCGAATGCGCGCGGCCTACCGCGCCGCGGGCAAACGCACGGTGCAGATCGGCCACCAGTGGACGTCGTCGGGGCAAATGATCGACACAAGGCGGATGGCGGCTTCGGCGCCGATGGGCAAGGTGACCGCGGTGGTCATGGAGATGTACCGAAATACACCGCACGGCAAGCCGCAGTGGTCCCGCCCGCTCTATCCGGATATGACGCCTGAGAACATCCTCTGGCATTCGTTCGAAGGAGAAGCGCCGCAGCATCCCTTCGATGCCAACCGGTATCTCAATTGGCGGTTCTTCTGGGATTATTCGGGCGGCAACGTGTACGAAAACATGTGCCATCAGCTTTGTTTTTGGTATAAGGTGATGAACCTGCAGATCCCCCGCTCGGCGACGATGACCGGCGGACTCTATCTTTGGAAGGACGGCCGCGAAGTGCCCGACACGATGGATGTGAGCCTCGAACAGCCTGAGGAACTGCTGGTGAGCTGGACGAGCGGCTTCGGCAACAACGACCTAGCGGTCAACGAGAATGCCCTCGGCACTGACGGCACGTTGAGCCGCGGCGCGCAGGTTCGCTACGCGCCGCAAAAGGTGAACCAGCCCGGAGTGCCGGAGATGCTGGGCTCCACGCGAACGCCTGCAACGGCGCACATGCAGAATTTCTTCGACTGCATCCGGACAGGCGCCGAGCCGAACTGTCCCCTCGATCTCGGCTACCGCGTCGCGATCGCCTGCCGGATGGCGGTGGAAAGCTATCGTCAGAAGCGGACCGTGCATTGGTCGGCGGAGCGCGAAGAGATCGTCTGAACACGGTACGGCGATGAACTTCGAGATCACCCCGGAGCAGGGGCAGCTTCGCAAGAGTGTTCGTGAGTTCGCCGAGGCTGAGATCCGCCCGCATGTGCGCGCCTGGGACGAGGCGCAGACCTTTCCGTTGGAGGCGATCCGCAAGGCCGGCTCGCTCGGCCTCATGGGCGCGATTATTCCGGAAGACTACGGCGGCGCGGGGCTCGGCTACATCGAGTACGGCATCGTCATCGAGGAACTTGCGCGGGTCGATCCCTCCGTCGGCCTGATCGTGGCCGCGCACAATTCGCTTTGCACGAATCACATCTACGTGGCCGGCAATGAGGAACAGAAGCAGCGGTATTTGCCGAAGCTCGCCTCGGGGGAGTGGATCGGATGCTGGTCTCTCACCGAGCCCGAGGCCGGCAGCGACGCTGCCGGGACACGCACGACGGCGATTCGCGACGGTGATAGCTGGGTGTTAAACGGCGGCAAGACGTTCACCACGAATGCGCATTACGCGCAGGTGTGCGTGGCGATGGCGGTGACCGACCGTGGCGCCTCGTCGCACGGCATCTCGGCGTTTATCCTTGAGGCCGGCATGCCTGGCTACCGCGTGGGCAAGAAGGAAGACAAGCTCGGCATGCGCGCCAGCGCCACCGGCGAAGTGCTCTTCACCGACTGCCGCTTGCCCTCTGAGCAGCTGCTCGGCAAACCGGGTGAAGGCTTCGTCGACAGCTTGCGGATTCTTGACGGCGGGAGGATTTCGATCGCGGCGTTGTCGGTCGGCATCGCACAGGGCGCTTACGAAGCCGCGCTCAAGTATTCCAAGCAGAGAAAACAGTTCGGCCGTCCGATCTCGGAGTTTCAGGCCATCCAGCACAAGCTGGCCGACATGGCCACGGCGATCGATGCGTCGCGTCTTCTGACCTACCGCGCCGGATGGATGAAGGACCGCGGCCATCGGGTCACGCGCGAATCTGCGATGGCCAAACTGTTTGCGAGCGAAGCGGCGGTCGAAGTGGCCAACGAGGCGCTGCAGGTTCACGGCGGCTATGGGTTCATCAAGGATTATCCGGTCGAGAAGTTCTACCGCGACGTGAAACTGTGCACCATCGGCGAGGGCACCAGTGAGATCCAGCGGTTGGTGATCGCGCGCCAGCTTCTGAAGAGCGACTGAGTGGGCCCGAGAGAACTGGCGCGGAAGGCGACAATCGTCGAGCGGCGTGGCGCTGAAGCCGCGGCGTTGATGCGCGAATTGTTCCCGCAAACAGGGCGAGCGAAGATTTACGGCATCACCGGAGCGCCCGGGGCCGGCAAAAGTACGCTCGTGAGCGTCATGACCGGTGAGTTGCGCGCGCGCGGTCTGCGTGTGGGCATCATTGCGGTGGACCCGAGCAGTCCGTACACAGGCGGCGCGATACTCGGGGATCGGATCCGCATGCAAAGCCACCACACTGACGAACAGGTTTTTATCCGCTCGATGGCGGCGCGTGGTGCGATGGGAGGTCTGGCGCCGGCGACGCTCGATATGGCTCTGTTGATGGACGCCGCCGGGATGGATGCGGTGCTTGTGGAGACCGTCGGCGGGGGGCAGGACGAAGTGGACGTCGCCCGCCTGGCGGATGTGACGCTCGTGGTGCTTACGCCCGGCATGGGCGATGACGTGCAGGCGATCAAGGCCGGTATCCTGGAGATCGCGGATGTGTTTGTGATCAACAAGGCCGACCAACCCGGAGCCGAGAAACTCGAACGCGAATTGCATGCAAGCCTTACCCTGGGCGTGCGCGACGATGGCTGGGAACCGCCGGTGGTCAAGACCGTCGCGAGCGAAGGGAAGGGCATTGCCGAGGTTCTCGAGGCCGCGGATCGCTATCTGGCGCGCGGAGCCGGCGCGGGGCGCACCGAGCGCCACTGGCGAGAACGGCTCCGCGAGATGTATCGGGAACGTCTGATCGAAGCGCTGCCGGCCGAGGAACTCAACCGCGCGGCAAGCGAGGTGGCGGCGCGCCGGGCGGACCCATATTCCATTGTCGATACGTGGGTGCACGCAGCAGCGCCGCGTAACAAGAGTTTAGAAACGGAAAGACAGGAATGAAGCCAACGATCGGAATCATCGGCGGCAGCGGGTTGTACTCGATGCCGGGATTTGAAGCGCAGGAAGAAGTGCGGCTCGACACGCCCTGGGGCTCGCCGTCGGAAGTTTACGTCACAGGGCGTCTCGCGGGACGCGACGTTGCGTTTTTGGCGCGCCATGGCCGAGGGCATCGCATCTCGCCTTCGGAGCTGAATTTTCGCGCCAACATTTGGGGTATGAAATGTTTGGGCGTCGAGCGTATCATTTCGTTAAGCGCCGTGGGTTCGCTTAAAGAAGAACACCGGCCGCTCGACTTCGTGCTGCCGGACCAGTTCGTAGACCGAACCCGCGGACGTATCTCGACGTTCTTCGGCGAGGGCATCGTAGCTCACGTCGGCTTCGCCGATCCTGTTTGCGGTGAAGTGGCGCGTACGGTGCACGAAGCGGCGCGCCAGGTCCAAGTGAATGCGAAGCTCGGCGGGACGTATCTCTGCATGGAGGGTCCAGCGTTCTCCACGCGTGCTGAAAGCGAACTGTACCGAAGCTGGGGCATGGACGTCATCGGCATGACGAACCTCCAGGAAGCCAAACTGGCGCGCGAGGCAGAGCTTTGCTACGCGACGGTCGCGATGGTGACCGACTACGACTGCTGGCATCCGGACCACGACGCGGTGACTGTGACGGACATCATCGCGAACCTGAATCGAAACGCGGAAAACGCGGCGCGGGTGGTTGCACGCGCGGTGGCGGCGATGCCCACCGAACGCCATTGCAAGTGCGCATCCGCGCTGACGCACGCGCTGATCACCGACCCCGCCGCCGCGCCGGAGGCGACGCGGAAGAAGCTGGAGCCGTTGCTTGCCAAGTACTGGCGTTGAAGCGGCGGCGCGCGAGTTGCTCGATTGCGCGCTCGCCGGGCACCCGTGGCGCGAAGAAGCGTTGGAGCGCGTGGCCGCCGGCGATGCCGGCCAGTGGCTGTTTCGCATCGTTGCCGAGGGACTTGCCGACCGTTTCGAGCCTCGCCTCTGCGGCGTTTACGCGGAGATGTTCGCCGCGGTGCTGGCGCGCCACACGGGACTCCGCGCGCTTCACCTGTTGCAGCGCTACGAACGCGTGCGGCGCGTGCGGCCGTATGAGGGCGACGCTTCGCAAGTCCGCGATGTCTTTGTCCTCTCGCGCGTGACGCTGGGCGCCGACATCGCCGTCACCAGCGTGCTGCTCGATGCGGCGCGGCTAAAGTTTCCCAACGCGCGAGTTTGGCTGACCGGTCCGCGCAAAAGCTGCGAGCTATTTGCCGGAGCGGGTTGGGTGCGTCACGCCGCGGTCGAGTACGGGCGGAGCACCGGGATTGAATCGCGCCTCGAGGCGTGGCCGCGCCTGCGGGAAATCTGCGGCGCGGAAGCCAGCGTGGTCGTCGATCCGGATTCGCGGCTTACGCAACTGGGCTTACTCCCTGTATGTCCAGAAGCGAATTATTATTTCTTCGAGAGCCGGGGCTACGGCGGCGAAGGCACGGATACGCTTGGGGTGTTGGCGTCGCGCTGGGGCGAGGAAGTCTTCGGAGTGACAGGCGCACGTGCGTGGATGCATCCCGCGGGTGCGGATACCGGCGGCGGCGGTGAGATTACAGTAAGTCTCGGCGTCGGCGAAAACTCCGCCAAGCGCGTCAACGACCCGTTTGAACCCGAGTTATTGCGCCTGCTGGCCGCGACGGGCCGGCGGGTTGTGGTGGACGAAGGAGCAGGCGGGGAGGAAGCAGCCCGCGCGGTGCGGGCTGCCGGGGCCGCTGGCGTCGAGACCTGGCGCGGCTCCTTTGCTGAGTTCGCCGTGCGGATCCGGCGCAGCTCTTTGTATGTCGGTTACGACTCCGCGGGTGCGCATGCGGCGGCGGCCTGTGGCGTTCCTCTCGTCAGCGTGTTCCTAGGCTACGCCTGCGAGCGTATGTTCGAGCGATGGAAGCCGCATGGTCCGGGTCCGAAAGCAATCATCCGTGGCGAGCCTCGGGACGAAGAGCGGATCTGGCGGGAGACACACGAGGCGGTACGCCTGATGCTGCCACGCTGAAGCGAGCGAAATTAGCGTGGCACAAATGTCAAAGTAACGTCCATCACGTGGTCGCCGGCACCCTTTTCCAGCTTTGAGCTGAACTTGTTGAACTGCCGCGAGTCAACCGTGCTCAGGAAAGCCTGAAGGAACTCGTTGGGGTAAACGTAATCTAACGGATCGCCGGGATGCATGCGCCAGATACTGCGCGCCTGAGCTTCCAGCATAGGTAGCAGTCCTTCAAGGTGCAGTTGGCCGAAGTGGTACATCGGGCCGCGAGTGAACGAGACGCGAAGGTCGAGAATGTGTGTGTCGTCATGGAGGAGTCGCTGTGGGATTCCGGCTGCTTCGATGTATCCGCCACGCTTGAGAGGCAGTTCCATTTGCCAGATACTTCTCTGAATGGTGCTCCAGTCGGCAACGCTGCCTCTAACTAACTTAGGGGCCGTTAAACAATAAGCTGTACAAAACGGAATGACAGGTGTATGTTTTACCATTGCTGTCCAAATTAGCGGCCTAACTGAGCGCGGTGGTGCATCGGCGTGTCCAGTCAAGGACACATCGTCCAGTCGGTGAAAGCCCGACCGAGG
>VFSW01012312.1_pt1 | contig 11955 bp, 10 predicted proteins | sample 5358111 | NCBI WGS metagenome assembly VFSW01 (sample SAMN11554181, study PRJNA540505) | mine drainage metagenome | isolation source: sediment from site ElyBrook_90M | place: USA: Ely Copper Mine, Vershire, VT | collected 2017 | reverse complement strand
ACGCCCGAATCGCCTCGCCGGGGCGCTTTGCCGGAAGCCGAAAGCCGGCGAGACCCGTTGGGCCTCCTCGCTTCCGCCCGCAGTCAACACGCCCGCCGTTCGCGCGATGCGCTGTAGAATCGTGATACCGGCGCCCGGCCGGTCCCGCCGCGCCGCCCAGTCGATCAGGCTGATCAGGCGCAGCCGCCGCTCGCCCCAAACGAGGCGAAGCGGGATCACGGCGCCGTGAGCAACCACGTCTCCCTCGCGCTCCAGCACGTAGCTGCGGCTTGCTTCCCAGCTCTCGTATGGCTGCCAGTACTTCCAATCCATCTGCGCCCTCTGGATGCCCGGATGGTCCGCGGGCATTCCAAAGACGTCCCGCATCAGGCTCGCAATGGAGGCGGCGTCGGCTGGCGTGCTGGCGCGGAACGTCGAGCTCATCACTGGTACCGGAGTCCGTCCACTACTTCGATCCCGCCCGCGGAGTTCAGCGTGTGCGTCGCCAGCAGACCGCGGCTCCAGTTGGGAAGGATCCGGTCCACGCCCCGCTCTTCGAATTCGGTTTGCGTCAGACGTGTGACCTCATTGACCGTCATGGCGTAGCCGTAGCGAACCGAGCAGTCCTGGACAGGACGCAGCAGACGCCCGCCTTGGCGAAACAGGTGCCCCGCCGAGCGGCAGCTTCGAACCGAAGAAGAAATGGCGCTCGCCGGATGAAGGCGCCACGGCCCGTCGAGGCGTTCGGAAACGAAGAGGAACGTCTCCAGGAACGGTTGCGTGGTAGTGGTGAAGAAATACCATCGCTCTCCGTCGAAATAGGGGGTCGTGTCGGTTGCCGCGAGACCCTCCAGAAGGGTGGGTGCCATGCGCCACTCAACTGGGAAGCGCGTGGCGCGGAACAGTTGGACGGACCTCCCGCGGGCGGACTCGGGAATCAAAAAAAAATCCCCCCCGTGACGCACCACACACGGGTACGACAAGTGGTGGTTCCGCTCCATCACGACGAAAGGTTTCGAAGAGTTCCCTGCGCCGGCGCCGATTTCCATACAGCTTAGCCGGCCTTTGTCCGATCCCGCCGGTACCTCTTCGAAGAACAGCCATGTGGCGCCGTCCGCCTCGACCACGAACGGGTCCGCCATCTGGGAGCCGGCGGGAATGAGGATCTCCTCGAGTCCCTCCGCGGAGAAGCGCCCCAGGTTTGCGTAGTGCAGCGCAGGCTGGCGGCGAAGCGCGGTGAACCAGCGCATCGTCCGCCCGCGCTCCTCCATGCGCACGTTTGCGCTGCGCACGGCCTGTCGGGCCAGAAACCGGGCTGTGGCAACATTCGAAGGATAGGCACGCCGGGCCGCGGGCGGCATCGCCTGCTCGGGGATCTGGCGGCCGCGTGCGAGCCAGGCTTGCGGATCGGCGGCAAGTTCGGCCGCGGTGCCTGCGATCATCCGGCATACCGCGGTCAGGCTCTCCTTCGCGTTCTGAATAAACGTCACGCTTCGCACGGTGCTGAGTTCGGCAAGGCGCAGACGGCGGCTTCGTTCGAACGAACTCTCGTGCCACCAAAGCGTAGCGGTCGAAACGCTTTCGCCCCGCAGAACTTCACTCCAGTACGGCGGCTCGACAGACGGCTCTCCGAGTTGCACGCTCAGCGCGCCATACCGCGCCAGACCATCACAGGACCCCGCCGGCCGCGCCGTCTCCGGGAGCCACACGAGCAGATCCAGGCCCTCGGCCTCAAGCATGTGGCGCGCTGGGAAGGAAAGCGATTCCGTTTCCCCGCCGTCGCCCGGCAAACCGGACGCACGGTCGCCTTCAGCTAGATCCACCGCCCGGAACGGGTCAAACTTTTTTCGGCACCGCGCATAGAGTCTCTCAGCAAGCCACGACGGGGCCGCCGGATGACTCTCTTTGGAAAGCAAATACGGCCTGACGTCGAGCCACCGCACGCTTCGCAGCCATGCAAGCAGCGTGGCGGTCCAGGCCGGCGGCTGTGGGCCGCCCAGCACGATGCCCACTCTCGGCTTTTGCTGCGCCGCGTCCGTGGGTTTGCGATAAGGAAGCAGCAGAGGGCCGGGGTCGATCATTCGCGCTGTTGATGCCATGGTATCAGGCGTTTGACGCGATCCTGCGCCGGCTTTCGGAAACCGAAGTCCGGCGGAAGGGGTCTGTTAGTATGACAACGTGCGCGTAAACATATTGTTTTTTGGGCTGCTGCGCGATCTCACCGGACTCTCATCCGAGGATCTCGACGTGGCGGCCGGCGCGACGCTGGAGACCATTTTCGACACGTGTGCCGACCGGTTCCCCCGGCTCAAGGAAGCCCGTTCCAGCCTGCTGATGGCCCGCAATCAGGAGTTCGCCCGTGGCGAAGACGTGGCGGCCGAAGGCGACGAGATTGCCTTTCTTCCTCCGGTGAGCGGAGGCGCGGCCTCGCCGTACTCGGTGCGCGTCGACGGGGCGCCGGAGGGCTCGTTCTTGGCTCTTACTCATGAGCCGATCGATATGGAACAGATCGGCCGGGAGATTCTACGGCCTGAAGACGGCGCGCTCGTGCGCTTCGACGGCGTGGTGCGAAACAACTCAAACGGGCGCGCCACGCTATATCTCGAATATCAATGTTACGAACCGATGGCGGTCAGGACCATGGCGGCTCTCGGCCGCGAGATCGCCGCCAAGTACCCGATCGGCCGGATCGCGATGGTGCACAGGCTGGGAAGGCTCGAAATCGGCGACACCAGTGTTGTCGTGGCGGTCGGAGCGCCGCATCGGAAACCGGCGTTTGAGGCCGCGCTCGAAGGGATCAACCGGCTGAAGAAAACCGTGCCGGTCTGGAAGAAAGAGCACTTCGCCGACGGCGAGGTGTGGGTGGATGGCGAGTGGGACGAAACGCTGCCGCGGCCATAGCGCGCTGGGCTCCGGTTGCGGTTCTGCTCTGGCTGGCCCATGCGGCGCCCGGCCAGGACACAACCGTATTTCGCTCCAACGTCCGGCTCGTGCGGCTCGAGGTGACGGTGAAGGACGCCGCCGGCGGCATCGCCACCGGCCTCAACAAAGACGACTTTCTGGTCAGCGAGAACGGCGTGCCGCAGGATATCGCCGTGTTCGAGCGCAACACCTCCCTGCCGCTTTCCATCGCCGTGCTGGTGGACACCAGCGGCTCGACCTACAAAGACCTCGCCTATGAGGTCGAATCGACGAACCGCTTCTTCCGCGCCGTGACGCGGGAAGGGAATCCGGACGACGCGGTGGCGCTGTACTCGTTCAACTGGCAGGTCACCCAGCACGCGGACTTCACGCGAAACCGGCTCCGGCTGGAGCGCGCTTTGCGATCGTTGCGCGGCGACGGCGGCACCTCGCTCTACGATGCGATTTACCTCGCCTCGCGCGATATCGAGGACCGCGACGGCCGGCACGCGATGATCGTCGTCACCGACGGCGGCGACACCACCAGCAGCAAGGATTTCGACGCCGCGCTCCAAGCCGCGCAAAGGGCCGAAGCGGTGCTCTACCCGATCGTCGTCGTCCCGATCGAGAATCCGGCCGGACGTAACATCGGCGGCGAGCACGCGCTCGAAACCATCGCCGCCCGCACCGGCGGACGCGTGTTCTTCCCGTCGGATTCCGACTCGCTCGACCAGGCCTTCGACGACATCCTGATCGAGCTTCGCACGCAGTACCTGCTGGCCTACTATCCGCACAACGTGCCGGCGGAAAGGAACCGTTTTCACCCGGTGGCCGTCAAAGTCCGCCGCACGGATTTGCGGGCCATCACGCGGAGCGGATACTATGGGGAATCCTCCCCGTAGACCCCATGGCTTCCAAAGGTGTGAAATCCCGGCATCGTGCGCCGCACGAGACGTTCGAAGAACTGCAGTATTTGCGCCGTCTGGTCGACGAAGCGATCCCCGTTCGCATCCGCCTCGCCGATAATCAGGAAGTTTCCGGCCTCGTCGAGTTCTTCGATATCGGCTTCATCCGTCTGACGCGCGAGGACGGACCGAACCTGTTCCTGTACAAGCACGACATCAAGTACCTCTACGAAGAGCCGTCGGGCGAGGCATGAGCACCGCGCGATGAGCCAATACCTGGACGCAGCACTCGACATCGCCCGCGAAGCCGGCGGGCTGCTGAACGATTTTCTCGCCCGCCGCATCGGCTTCGAACTCAAGGGCGACTTCGACCTGGTGACGGAAGCCGACCGCGGCTCCGAAACGCTGGTTGTGCGCCGCCTCCGTGAGAAGTTTCCCTCCCACAGCATCGTGGCTGAGGAAGGCGGCGGCGGAGAGGGCGCCACGCCGGACTACGTCTGGTACGTCGACCCGCTCGACGGCACCACCAATTTCGCCCACGGCTTTCCCGTCTTCAACGTCACGCTCGCCCTCGAGCGCAAAGGCGAACTCATCGCCGGCGCCGTCTACGACCCCACGCGGGACGAGATGTTTTCCGCCGAGCGCGGCGCCGGCGCGTTTCTCAATGGCGAACGCATCCGCGTTTCAACCGCCTCGCGGCTCCAGGATACGCTTGTGGCGACCGGCTTCCCAAGCCGTAAGCGGCACCTCAACGTCAACGTCCACTTCTACTACCAACTTGCCATGCTCACCCACGGCGTACGCCGCGCGGGCTCGGCGGCGATCGACCTTGCCTACACCGCCTGCGGGCGCCTGGATGCGTTCTGGGAGTTCGGCCTCAATCCGTGGGACATGGCGGCCGGACTTCTGCTGGTGGAGGAAGCGGGCGGGCGAAACTCGGACATGCACGGCGGTCCGGTTTCGCTCCGCGGCAGGCACATCCTGTCAGCGAACGCGGCCATCCATCCCGTGATCGTCGACTTGTTCACTCGGATTTTCCGAGGTGAAGTGGCCTTTCCCCTGCCAGTCATGCAAGAGGCGTAAAATGGTAAGAGCCCAAACGCGTTCTTGACGGTACCTGGACAAGGTCATAGAATTAATCTAGTTTCCCGTTGTAGGGTCAGGAGTATTGAATCATATGAAGCTCCGCGTTCTCGTGGCTTCGGGTGCGGTGGCGCTGTTGGGACTAAGCGCCTTCGCGGACAAAGACAAATCCAAGGATTCCACCGATTCTTCGTCGGGCTCCCGCGAAACCGTCGCCAAGCCCATGTCCGCCAAGGAAAAGAAGAAGAAGGAGGCGAAGCTTCGCAAGGAACTCGAAAGCCCCTACAGGAAGTGGTTGAACGAGGACGTCATCTACATCATCACCGACGAAGAGCGGAAGGCGTTCAAGCAGCTCAACACCGACGAAGAGCGGGAAGCCTTCATCGAAAACTTCTGGATGCGGCGCGACCCTACGCCCGACACCGAGGAAAATGAGTTTAAGGAAGAGCACTACCGGCGCATCGCCTACGCCAACGAGCACTACGCTTCGGGCATTCCGGGCTGGAAGACGGACCGCGGCCGCATGTACATCATGTACGGCCCTCCGGACGAAATCGAATCCCATCCCTCCGGCGGCACCTACGAGCGGCCAATCGAAGAAGGCGGCGGCGAAACATCGACCTATCCGTTCGAGGATTGGCGCTACCGCTACCTCGACGGCATCGGCACCAACATCGTGATTGAGTTCGTCGACACCACCATGACCGGCGAATATCACATGACCATGGACCCGAGCGAGAAGGACGCCTTGATGTACGTTCCCGGCGCCGGTCTGACCATGTATGAGCAGATGGGCATGGCCGACAAGACCCAGCGCTTCCAGCGCACTGACGGCACGCACCTCGGCACCGGCGGCATGCCTCTGCCCGAGAGCATGGACGAGTTCACGCGCCTGGAGCAGTTCGCCAAGTTGCAGAAGCCTCCGCAGGTCAAGTTCAAGGACCTCGAGGCCGCGGTCAGCGAGACGATCCGCTACAACACGCTCCCCATGAAGGTGCGCGCGGACTACATTAAGGTCACCGACTCGACCGTGCTCACCAACATCACCCTCCAGTTCGACCGCAAGGATCTTCAGTACCAGCAGAAGGACAAGATCTCCAAGGCCACCGTGAACATCTACGCGCGCATCACCTCCATCACGCGGAAGCCGATCAACGTCTTCGAGAATGTGGTCAGCGTCGAAGTTCCCACCGAAATGCTGCAGAAGGCGATGGATGGCGTGTCGATCTATCAGAAGTCCGTGCCGCTGGCGCCCGGGATGTACCGGCTGAACGTGGTCGCCAAGGATGTGGTCGGAGGCAACATGGTGAACTACGAGACGGCGTTGAACGTACCCCACTACGACGACGACACGCTGGCCTCGAGCAGCCTCATCCTCGCCGACACGATTGAAAAGCTGCCGACCCGGAGCATCGGGCAGGGGCAGTTCGTCATCGGCGATTCCAAAGTCCGCCCGCGGATTTCCGAGACGTTCAGCCGCGCCGAGAAGATGGGCATCTACGCGCAGTTCTACAATTTCACGCCCGACCAGAAGACCAAGAAACCGGCAGGGCAGATCCAGTACGAGATCTACAAGGACGGCAAGGACGGCGCCAACCAGAAGGTCCTCGACTTTACCGAGGACTTAAGCAATATTCCAGGCGCCTCGGCGCAGCAGGTGACGGTGGAGAAACTCCTGCCGCTTCAGTCGCTTCAGCCGGGCCAGTACAAGCTGAAAATGAAGGTCACCGACAAAATCAAAAACCAGGTGTTGACGCCCGAGGCGACGTTTACTGTAACATAGAAGATCGTTTGCCACCACGGGGCCTTCCCGTGCATCATTGCTTTGACACAGTCCGTGCCGGGACATGACCCCGGCCAAGGAAGCCGGTTTTGGTCGACATGAACGGACGAAGGGCACAACTCGGAGTCTCGCTCGTAGCGGCGATCCTACTCCCGTCTCTCCCGGCCTTCGCTGCCCAGCCCTCCGCACTTCGCGTTTCCGGCAGCATCGCCGGCTACGTGCGGGACTCCCGCGGCGTGCCCCAAATGGGCGCGACCGTGGTGCTCGTGAACCGTTACGGCCGTGTCCTTGGGCAGTCCCTCACCAACGACCGCGGCATCTTCGGCTTCGCCTCCCTGGCGCCCGACCTCTATTCGGTGCGTGTGTCCTTCGCCGCCTTCGTACCCGCCATCAAAAGCCGCATCGCGGTCAAAGCGGGCCTGCAGAGCCTGCTCTACATCAACCTCGCCAGCGTCTTTAGCAGCGTCGAGCTGGTCTACGCCAGCCCGGGCGAGGGCGCGCTCATGAGCGACGACTGGAAGTGGACGCTCAAAACGGACTCGGCCACGCGGCCGATTCTCCGCCTGCGCGACAGCGGAGAGCAACAGGCCCAGACCTCGCCGGATTCCTCCGTCCCCCGCCCGGTGTTCTCCGGCACGCTCGCCATGCTGCGCGTTTCCGCCGGTGACTCCGAAGGCCCATGGGCCGGTGGGATGGAAGGCGACCTCGGCACCGCCTTCGCCTTGGCGACCTCGCTCTACGGCCGGAACCGCCTGCAGGTCAGCGGCAACCTCGGCTACGCGGGCCACGTCGGTTCGCCCAACGCCGGGTTCCGCACCACCTTCAGCCGCGACGGCTCACCGGTCGAGTTGAGCATCACCTTCCGCCAGCTTTACCTCCCGGAACGGTTCGGCGCCGCCCAATCGCCTTCCTCCGGCGACGGCTCGCCCGCTTTGCGCACCGTCTCACTCCAGTTCCATGATCACATCGACCTCGGCGGCCTCCTGCGGCTCGATTACGGCTCCGCGCTCGATTCGATCTCGTTCCTCAACAACGTCAACTACGCCAGCCCGTATGGCCGCCTGACTTTCGACATGGGCTCTCTCGGCGCCCTGCAGTTCGGCTTCAGTTCTGGCGCTCCGCCGATGCAGCCGCCGGCCGATGCCTCACCCGTCGCCGAGGCGCAGTTGCACGATAGCCTGGCCGCGCTCGCCATGATGCCCGCTATCTCCCTTCGCGGCGGCTCTCCCGAGGTGCAGCGCGCGGAGAACTTCGAACTCGGTTACGAGAAGCGCTTCCGCAGCCGCACCATCCGCCTCAGCGGCTACAGCGAATCGGTAACCAACGCCGCCGTGATTGCGTCGGCCCCGGCCGGATTGCTCCAAGCAGGCGACATGCTTCCGGATTTCCAGTCCAACAGCGGAATCTTCGACGCCGGTAATTACCGCGCTACCGGCTACTCGGCCACCCTCGAGCAAGCCGTCGGCGACAAAACCAAACTCCAAGTGGGCTACGGCGGAGGCGATGCCCTGGCCTTCTCAAGCGGCGCCCCGCTCGACAATTCGCAGGCCGCCCTCGACCTCCGCTCGCGGTTCCACGTACGCCAGAATCACTGGGCCTCGGCCGGCTTGACCACAACCCTGCCTCGCTCAGGCACCCAGATCTCGGCCAGCTACGAGTGGATCGGCCAGGACGTCATCCAGCCGCTGCGCTATTCCGTCCTCGACGGCTCTCTCCCCTTGCCGGGCTGCAACATTCACATCCAGCAGCCGCTCCCATCCGGCTTGAGTCTGGGCCGCCGCCTGGAGGCCACGGCCGATCTGCAAAACCTGCTCGCCCAGGGCTATGTCTCCGTGCCCGCCGCCAACAACCAGCGCGTCGTGCTCACCCAGACCCCTCGCATGGTCCGCGGCGGTCTCGCGTTCATCTTTTAGCCCTTCATCACAAGGCTAACCGCGCGCTCGCCGGTCCGTCTATCCCACATGCCCGTTTCCGAGGGTCCCGCGTTCTTCTACACTACTATGAGAGGTTTTTTATCTTCCATGACACGCCGGCTTTGTCTCTCCCTTGCCGCTCTCGTCGCTGCCGCCGCGCCCGCGCTCGCCATTCCGCCCGTGCCGCGGCCCTCGGGGGAATTCGTCATCAACCTGCCCGACGGCACCCAGAAACTGCTCAGCAACTACCGCGGCAAGGTGGTTTGTCTCGCCTTCATCTCCACCACCTGCCCGCACTGTCAGCACGCCTCGCAGGTCCTCACCAAGCTCTATCAGGAATACGGCTCGCAGGGCTTTCAACCCCTCGCCGTCGCCTTCAACCCGATGGCGAAGATGCTTGTCCCAGGCTTCGTGAAGGATCTGGGTATCGGCTTCCCGGTCGGCGCCGCTGAATCCGACGTGGTGTTCAACTACCTCGGCATCAGCCCGTTGGAGCGCTCCGTCGTCCCCCAACTCCTCTGGATCGACCGCAACGGCCAGATCCGCTCGCAAACCCCCTCGATGGGAGATGACAAAATGCTCGGCGAACCCTACTGGCGCGAAATGATCACCACTCTGCTCAAGGAACGCGCCTCGTCAAAGTCCACCCATCATCCGGCGGCAACCCATAAGACCGCCAAGGCGGCAAGCCATGTATCGTAGTACGCGCCGCGAGTTACTCGGCGCACTTCTCGCCGCATCTCCCGCACTCGCGATCCCACCGGTGCCGCGCCCGGCCGGCGACTTCGTCTTTCACCTTCCGGACGGAACCACCAAGTCGCTCGCCCACTATCACGGCGACGTCGTCTGCCTGATGTTTGTCTACACCACCTGCCCGCACTGCCAGCACGCTTCCCAGGTGATGACCAAGCTCTTCGCCGAATACGCCAGCCGCGGCTTCCAGCCCCTTGCGGTGGCTTTTAACCCGGACGCCGCGAAGCTCGTGCCGGATTTCGTCCGTACTTACGGCGTCGGCTTTCCGGTCGGCGCCGAACCGCAGGCCGTGGCGCTGCAGTACTTAGGAATTTCATTGATGGAGCGCTACGTGGTGCCGCAGATCCTCTGGATCGACCGCAAAGGCCAGATCCGCTCTCAGACCCCGTCAATGGGCGATGAAAATATGCTCGAGGAAACTTACTGGCGGACTGAGTTGGAAACGTTACTGAAGGAACCGGCAAAATCTGCGCACGCCACCGCGCATCGCAAATCCTCCGTAAAATAAACCAACCGAGACCGGCGGTCCTACCGGACGGCTCGTCTACCCAGCACGAATAGAACCCCCGCACCGCCAAGCATCAACCCAGCCGCCGCCGGTTCCGGAGTGGGTGTGCCGCCATCTTCAAGCAGAGCACCGGAATTCGCGGTCGAGCCAATCATGTTCCCGGAGGAATCGAACTCCATGCCCAGGAAAACTGAACCCTGCGGCAACGGCCCGCTCAGAATCTGGAACTCCGGATTCGTCGTGCTCGTCGATTTCCCCGTCGCCGTCGCCCCAAAGTTGAACGTGTACACATAGTATCCGGTCGCACTCGGGTCGTAATTTTGTGTGGACGGCAGCCAGGCGCCGAGCGGGTTGTTCGGTCCCGATTTCCCCAGTCCAAAATAGTCGGCCAAAGTCCCCGTCGTCCACGCCGTCATACTGAACAGGGCCGAACTCGCCTGACTGTTCCCTGTGTTCGTCCCGTCGATTGTCATCGAGAAGGAACCGGGCGACGGGTCCAGGTTGTTCGGATCGAGCAAAATCAACTCGAACTCACTTGCGCTCGCTCCGGGACTCCCCAAAAAACCAAATGACGGAGGGTTCGTTCCAGTCGGCGTCACCGTCCCATTATCCGTGCACGTCGGCGTCGGCGACACGCAGTCAGCATGCAGCGTGTCCGCGCGCAGGCTAGCCGAACCCGCTGCGAGGAACACCACCGACAGGACACTAGCAAAGATTTTCATTTAGTCGTCCTCCATGGATTATAAAGTAAGGATCTATGCCGTCGAGGTCCACTTATAGTACTAATGGTACTAAAACTGCCAAGCTTCTAAGCCCTCCCTTCCCACTGGTCCCGTGGGTCGCCCTCCTCGCCCTTTCCACACCGCTCCGCGCGCAAAACCCGCCCACCATGTTCCCGCCGGTCCGCGGCACACGCGCCATTGTCGGCGCCGCCAACAACTTCGAGGTCGAAGCCGGCTGGCGCATGATCGAGCAAGGCGGCAACGCCATCGACGCCGGCGCCGCGGCCGTGCTGGCGGCCTCGGTGACCGAGTTGAGCCGGTTCGGCATCGGCGGCGAGATGCCGCTCATCGTCAAAATCCCTGGCAAGCCCCCGGTGGTCATCTGCGGAGTCGGCCGCGCGCCCGCGCTCGCCACCGTGGCCTTCTACCAACAGCGCCAGCGAGAGCCTTGGGAAGACGCCGGCCCGATGCCGCCCAGCCCCTCCGACGGCATCCGCGCCGCCATCACGCCCGGCGCATTCGACGCCGTCGTGCTCGCGCTCGAAAAATACGGAACGAAATCCTTCGCCTCCGTCGCCCGCCCCGCCATCGAACTCGCCGATCGCGGCTTCCCCATGCCGGAGGAGTTCGGCCGCATGCTCATCGGCTACCGCCCGGTCCTCTCCCTCTGGCCCATTTCCGGCCGATTCTTCTATCCCACCGGCGCACCCACCCCCGTCGGCGAACTGTTCCGCGAACCCGCCTACGCCCGCACCCTTCGTTCACTGGCCGCCGTCGAAGCCCATGCCGCCGGATCGCGCGCGCATCGCCTGGAAGCCGTCCGCACCGCCTTCTCGCGCGGTCCCATCGCCCGCCGCATCGCCGCCTTCAGCGAGCACAACGGCGGCCTCATCCGCTACTCCGACCTCGCTAGCTCCCACGCCACCCTCGACCCGCCGGTCACGGGTACCTACCGCGGCTATACCGTCTACAAACCCGGCTTCTGGACTCAGGGTCCGGTCATGATTGAAGCCCTCAACATCCTCGAAGGCTTCGACCTCAAAGCGATGGGCCACAACACCCCCGCCTATCTCCATACCCTCGTCGAGGCCGTGAAACTCGCCTTCGCCGATCGCGACGCCTACTACGGCGATCCGAATTTCTCGCACATCCCCGCCGGCGTGCTGTTGTCCAAAGACTACGCCGCCCAGCGCCGCAAGCTCATCGACCCATCCCACGCCTCACTCGTTAGCCGCCCCGGCGCGATCCCCGCCCTCACCCCTCCGCCGATGCCTTCCTCAAACGCCTCCGGCACTGCCAACGACACCACCAGCATCGACGTCGCCGACTCGGCCGGCAATGTCTTCAACGCCACCCCCCGCGGCGCCTGGCTGCCCGCCGTCATCGCCGGCGCGACCGGCATCCCGCG
>VFSW01012311.1_pt1 | contig 11955 bp, 10 predicted proteins | sample 5358111 | NCBI WGS metagenome assembly VFSW01 (sample SAMN11554181, study PRJNA540505) | mine drainage metagenome | isolation source: sediment from site ElyBrook_90M | place: USA: Ely Copper Mine, Vershire, VT | collected 2017 | reverse complement strand
GCGGGTGAGATTGGATATTCGGGGTCATATGAGCGCGGATGATCAGGCCAAGGCACTGCCTATCAGGGGAATTTTGTGAAATCCGCCATGCGCATCGGCGAGTTGGGGCAATCCACCGGCGTTGGTGTCGAGAAGATCCGCCACCATGAAAAAGCAGGCTTGCTGTCCAATCCGGAACGCGGCGGTAACGGATCCCGTGCGTATGGTTCAGAGCACCTTGAACGGCTGTCCTTTATCCGACACTGTCGAGCACCTGACCTGCCTCCGGCCCAAAGACACAAGGCATGAATATCGGTATACAGAGCGGTGTTGTCGCGGCGCTGGCAGCGGCAATCCTGTTTGGCGTAAGCACACCTCTGGCCAAATTGCTTCTGGGTTACATGAGTCCTTGGCCATTGGCTGCATTGCTCTATCTGGGATCGGGCATCGGATTATGGATCGTGCGCCGCATTCGTCGTATGCCAGTAGCGCAGTTCGGAAGTGGAGACTGGCGATGGCTGGCAGCGGCGATTGTGGCTGGTGGAATCATTGGGCCCGTATTGTTGATGCTTGGTCTATCTGCAATGCCAGGGTCGGGCGCATCGCTCCTGTTGAATGCAGAGGGGATATTCACGATACTGCTGGCCTGGTTTGCATTCAAGGAAAACTTCGATCGCCGCATCGCGTTGGGCATGATTGCCATCGTCGCTGGAACTATGGTCTTGAGTTTTCCGCAGGAGATGCATTTTTCGGAGGCATGGCCCTCACTGGCCGTATTGGGCGCCTGCCTTGCCTGGGCCATCGATAACAATCTCACTCGTAAAGTGTCCCTATCTGACGCATCATTTATTGCAATGACCAAGGGATTGGTGGCAGGCATGACCAATCTCGTGCTGGCACTCCTGACAACAACTCATGCTCTCTTGCCTGGCATTGGGATCGTGGTCTCTGCAATGCTATTGGGATTCGCCAGTTATGGCATGAGCCTCACCTTGTTTGTTATCAGTCTGCGCCAACTTGGTACTGCACGTACCGGTGCGTATTTCTCGATTGCGCCGTTCTTCGGGGCATTATTCTCCGTCTTACTGCTTGGTGAATCGGTTACGATACCGTTGCTCGTGGCTGGAGCACTGATGGCACTGGGTATCTGGTTGCATTTGACCGAGCGTCATGAGCACCGACACACGCACGAAGGGATGGAACACGACCACGAGCATATTCATGACGAACATCACCAGCATGTACACGATTATCCAGTGGCTCCTGGTACCAAACACCGCCATCTCCATCTCCATGAACCGCTGATACATATCCACCCGCACCTCCCGGATGTGCATCACCAGCATCGGCATTAGCCTACCCATAACGTGCGCTGTGCAATGGTGCCGTTTTTCTATGGGGGAGTGCGATTCCTCTACCGGACAAGTTCACTCCAGCCCGTAGTAACCGAAGTCGTGAAGACAACGAATGTGATGGTCAGAGGATCATTCGTACTGGCAACTTACTTTCCACTCTTACCCAAATTATACATTTTTTGTTTTCACGCTTGTGCCGATTCATGCTCCCATGGTTATAACATAACATACTGATTAGTATTGGTTAAAATTTTTATTTCGTGCATGGTACAAGAATTGCATTTATACGTTCAGGTATACCGTTGGCAAGCCAGACAGACTGATTTCAAAATCAACAAAGTTGACCGGTCGAGGTAATGCGGCTTAAACCGTTACGTTATAAAAAGCGACGAACATGGGGGAATAACAATGGAAATTGAAACTTTTTATGAAGTGATGAAACGGCAAGGTATTACACGCCGTAGTTTTATGAAATTTTGCAGTCTGACTGCCGCCTCGCTGGGGCTTGCACCGGCTTTTGTGCCAAGGATTGCGCATGCGATGGAAACCAAGCCGCGGACCCCGGTGATCTGGCTACATGGATTGGAGTGCACCTGTTGTTCTGAATCTTTCATCCGTTCGGCTCACCCCCTGACCAAGGATGTCGTACTTTCCATGATTTCCCTGGATTATGACGATACTCTGATGGCAGCAGCAGGTTATCAGGCTGAGGAAATCATTGCCAATGTCAGAAAAAAGTATAAAGGTAATTTTATCCTGGCAGTAGAAGGCAACCCACCACTCAATGAAGATGGCATGTATTGCATCCAAGGTGGTCGTCCGTTCGTTGAGGTGCTAAGGGAAACGTCCGCGGATGCCAAAGCCATTATCTCCTGGGGGTCGTGCGCTTCGTGGGGGTGCGTGCAGGCGGCCAAGCCGAATCCGACGCGGGCTACTCCCGTTCACAAAGTCATTACCGACAAGCCCATTATCAAGGTGCCTGGATGCCCGCCCATCGCAGAAGTGATGACTGCGGTAATCACTTATATGCTGACCTTTGAGCGCATTCCTGAACTTGATCGTCAGGGACGTCCCAAGATGTTTTACGGCCAGCGCATCCATGATAAGTGTTATCGCAGAGCTCACTTTGATGCTGGCCAGTTTGTCGAGCAATGGGATGATGATGCTGCACGCAGGGGCTATTGCCTGTACAAGATGGGTTGCAAAGGGCCAACTACTTACAACGCCTGTTCTACGGTGCGCTGGAACGATGGGGTTTCTTTCCCTATTCAGTCCGGGCACGGCTGCATTGGCTGTTCTGAAGACGGCTTCTGGGATAAGGGAGGGTTCTATAACCGTGTCACCGGCATCAACCAGTTCGGGATCGAGGCCAATGCTGATCAGGTGGGTGGCACGGTAGCAGGTGTTGTGGGTATCGCCGTCGCAGCGCATGCCGCAACCAGTGCGCTGAGTCGCGCACGCAACTCGCACAAGGATCAGAACAAGGAGGGTAACTAATCATGACCGCATATGAAACACAAGGTTTCAAACTTGACAACAGCGGTAAGCGCGTGGTCGTTGACCCTGTTTGTCGCATTGAGGGTCACCTGCGCGTCGAGGTCAATCTCGATAGTAACAATGTGATCCGCAATGCAGTATCCACCGGTACCATGTGGCGCGGCCTGGAAGTGATTCTCAAGGGCCGTGACCCGCGTGATGCCTGGGCTTTTACTGAACGTATCTGTGGTGTCTGCACCGGCACTCATGCACTGACTTCAGTTCGTGCGGTGGAGGATGCGCTGTCCATCCAGATCCCTGAGAATGCCAACACCATCCGTAATATCATGCAACTGAATCTTTATGTGCATGATCATCTGGTGCATTTCTACCATTTGCACGCGCTGGATTGGGTGGATGTGGTGTCTGCATTGAAAGCCGATCCAAAAAATACCTCAGAACTGGCTCAAAGTATTTCCAGTTGGCCGATGTCATCCCCTGGATATTTCCGTGATGTGCAGAATCGTTTAAAGAAATTTGTTGAATCCGGGCAACTTGGCCCATTCAGCAACGGCTACTGGGGAAGTCCTGCCTACAAGTTACCGCCTGAAGCCAACCTGATGGCAGTAACGCATTATCTGGAAGCGCTGGATTTTCAGAAGGAGATCGTCAAGGTTCACACCGTCTTTGGCGGCAAGAATCCACATCCCAACTGGCTGGTGGGCGGCGTACCCTGCGCCATCAATTTGAATGGTGTCGGGGCGGTGGGTGCAATCAATATGGAGCGCCTGAATTTGGTCAAGAGCATCATAGACCGTACGCGCGAGTTCATTGAAAAAGTCTATATCCCGGATTTGTTGGCGATTGCTTCTTTTTACAAGGACTGGACCTTTGGCGGCGGACTGTCGTCCAAAAACATCATGTCCTATGGGGACATTCCGCACAGGGCAAACGACTATTCGGCCGCGAACCTACTATTGCCGCGCGGTGCAATCATCAATGGCGATCTTGCCCATGTGCATGAGATCGACCTGCGCAACCCTGATGAAATACAGGAGTTCGTTTCCCATTCCTGGTACAAATATCCGGATGAGAGTAAAGGCCTTCATCCATGGGACGGCGTTACAGAGCCTAACTATCATCCGGAAGGCTCCAACTTTAAGGGGACGCGCACCAAAATAGAACAACTCGATGAAAGTGCCAAGTATTCGTGGATCAAGGCGCCAAGATGGAAGGGCAATGCGATGGAAGTCGGACCATTGTCACGAATGGTTCTGGGCTATGTGCAACCCGAACAATACCCGTTTATCAAGGATACCGTGGACAGTGTACTGCACAAACTTGATTTACCGGTCACCGCACTGTTCTCCACCCTTGGGCGCACCGCCGCGCGCGGTATCGAGACGCTCTACTGCGCGAAATTGCAGGAAGAGCAGTTCGACAAGTTGATTGCCAACCTCAAGGCAGGCGATTCAGCAACAGCCAATGTGGAAAAATGGGCGCCGTCCACGTGGCCCAAGGAGGCCAAAGGCGTTGGTTTTACCGAGGCACCGCGTGGCTCGCTGGGGCACTGGATAAAGGTCAGGGATACCAAAATAGAGAATTATCAGTGCGTGGTACCGACCACATGGAACGGCAGTCCCCGTGACCCGAAGGGACAGATCGGCGCATTCGAAGCCGCACTGATGAATACCCCTCTGGCCAAGGCCGATCAACCACTGGAAATTTTGCGCACCCTGCACAGTTTCGATCCATGTCTGGCATGCTCGACGCATGTCATGTCACCTGAAGGGCAGGAGTTAAGCAAGGTCACGGTACGCTAAACGTAAGGAGAATGCCATGATGGTCAAAACGATAGATGAAACTGCTGCCGGCACCACCGTGTACGTGTATGAGGTGCCAGTCAGGCTGTGGCACTGGATCAGCGCATTGTGTATCGTGGTCCTGGCGATAACGGGTTATTTCATCGCCAGTCCGTTGCCCAGTGTATCAGGGGAGGCGAGTGAACATTTTCTGATGGGTTACATTCGTTTTACACATTTTTCTGCGGCCTATATTTTCGCGATCGGTTTTGTTGCGCGTATCTATTGGGCGATGGTGGGCAACAAGAATGCTCGGCAGTTGTTTGCACCACCTGTATTTGACCCGGACTGGTGGACGGGAATGTTTCAGGAAGTACGCTGGTACCTGTTTCTGGAGAAGAAGCCAAGAAAGTATGTGGGCCATAATCCGCTGGCGCTGCTATTCATGTTTGTTTGCATCACCCTGGGCGGCCTATTCATGATCGTTACGGGTTTTGCATTGTATGGCGAGGGTGCGCAAGGCTGGTCACATGCATTATTTTCCAGTTGGGTGATCCCCTTGTTCGGCCAGAGTCAGGATGTACACACCTGGCACCACATGGTAGCATGGGGCATTGTCTGGTTCATTATGCTGCATGTCTATGCTGCAATCCGCGAGGACATTATGTCGTCCCAAACCATGGTCAGCGCCATCATCAGCGGATACCGGTCATTCAGGAAATAGTTGGGTATCTCGTCGAGTCCCTTCTTCACTCTGGAAGGGTATCTTGCCTGATCTCAAACATCTGGTCTACGATGATGGCAGTAATTGGTGGGGGCAGGGCAATCAAATAGACGCTACGGATCGCTGTTGCTGATACAGGAAAAAAAGGTAACTTCCCGCTACCAACCCGATGACGGATGCGCCTATAAGTAATTCGTGCCCTTCCTGCCAGGCCACTGTTTCTGGCAGGAAGCGGCGCGACAGTCCCAATCCCGCCACCGTGAGACTGAGCAGCGCCACAGTTATTCCCATGATGCGTGAAGTTGTGCGGGCGCTGGCATCTGCGCGCTGTAACAGGTGCGAAATCCACAGTCCATTCAGGGCATCGGTGGTCATCATGCCGATCATGAAACACATAGCCAGCAACAACGCATAACCCACCCCCCCGAAACGGGTGGCAGTGACAGAAAAGAAGGCCGCCTGAGAAAGTGTGTCAAAGGATAAGGCAAACAAGGAACCCACCAGAGCAATCAGCACTGGGTTGCCGGCATTCTTCAGCCGGTTCAGCCAGCGTCCTTTAATTCCTATCATCTGTACCGTTTCGTGCGATGGGGTGGAAAACACCGCATACAGATTCAGAATACCCAGCAATAACAGAAAGAATTCCGAGATCAATGTACCCACGTCATCCAGCCAGGATGGCGCAGATGCATGATGGAACAATTGACCGGCAGCCATTGACACAATGCATACCACGATACCATGTCCGAGTGAGAACAGAAAACCGCATAGGCGTGCCAGACGTGTCCGTCCGGCAGAGGCATTGAAACGTGTCAACCCGTCTATCGTCGCAAGATGATCAGCATCCAAGCCATGTTTCAGTCCTAACACAAAGGCCAACGTGATTAATGGGTAAACGCTCTCAGTTCCCATGATCTCTCCTGATTAAGAATTCGATGCACGCGGCAATCGCAACACAAACTCGGCACCGCTTTGTTGTAGATTGCCGACGGAAAGTTTTCCACCATGACGTTCGACAATGCCATAACTGATGGATAAACCAAGGCCAGTGCCCTTGCCAACTGGCTTGGTGGTATAAAAAGGATCAAACATTTTATCTAATGCATCGATCGCAATGCCAGAGCCGTTGTCACGGAACAGTACGATGATTTCGCCGTTTTCTTCTCGTGCAGACACTTCCAGCAACGGCTCCGCCTGATGATCCGTTGCATCAGCAGCATTCTGAATCAGATTGATAATGACTTGCTGCATCTGCCCGGGTGAACCAGTTACTGGCAGGTCATCGGGCAATTGGATCTTGACACGAAATTTTGCGGGAGTCGCCCGCGTAACCCAATGCACTGATCTTTCAATTATTTCAGTCATATTGAATTTTACATTTTCATTGCGATCGGTGGCTGAAAAACGCTTCAAGCCATCGACGATATCGCGTGTGCGCTCAGCTCCCTCAATTGCACCATCCAGCAACGGAGCGAGGTCATTCAGAATATGATCTATGCGCAACTGCTCGCGCAATCCTGCCAATGACACATGGCTGGCACCAGCATGTATCGCATCCAGATATTGTTTAAAGCGTGTCGTATAGCGACGCATCGCATGTACGTTGCCCAGCACAAAACTGATCGGGTTGTTGAGTTCATGTGCCACACCCGCCACTAACCGACCCAAAGAGGCCATTTTTTCCGACTGTAGCAACTGCTGTTGGGTCCGCTTGAGTTCATCATGCGTTTCGCGCAAGGCATGGTAGGCACGACGTAGTTCACCTACTGGCCTGCCAGTGATCACTATACCCAGTAATTTTCCGGTTCCAGACAAACGGGGGGTGAAGTTGAGCGCTACTGGAGTGGTGCCGCCATCTCGGGTACGGAACTGAAATTCCAGATCATGCGCGGGTTCGGTGGCCAGTCGTGCGATAACGTGTTTCACAGCCTCAAGTGAATCCGATTCCACAAACAAGGATAACAGGCTGGTTCCCTTGAGTTCATCTTCATGCTTACCGGTGAAATCGATGAGTGCCTGATTTACCTCCTCTATCATTTCATGGCGATCACATACCACCAGTAAATCGGACATTGAGGCAAGGACGCTGAAAATGAATTGTTGTGACTCTTCCAGTGCATAATTTTTCTGTTCCAGATCCACTTCATGTTGCAACAACTCGTTGTATACCTCGTCCATCTTGTGCACTACATCAACCCATAGGGACTCGGACATCGCCTCGGGCGGTGTGGCCGAAGTCAAGTGTGTAAAGGGAGATTTATCGGAATCGATCATTGCTTTAATGCACCGTACACACCATGCACGGGTCGAATGACCGCACCACATGTTGTACTGCAACTGGAGCACCTTCATTATTTTCTTCAATCTGAACGCCGACCAGTGCCTGCTCCAAAGCACCGGGTTCGCCTGCTGCATCACGCGGAGAGAAGTTCCAGGTAGTCGGAGCGATAATCTGATAGTTGTATATCCTGCCCCGGCGTACCTCCAACCAATGACCCAGGCTACCGCGAGCGGCTTCGACCAAACCAATGCCACTCCCATCTTCCAACACTGTCACCGCCTGACAAAACGGTTCGCCGAGGCGTATACGCCGCACCCATTCTTCCATCACCGGTATCATGCAAGCGATTTCAAGTATGCGTGCAATTACACGTGCCATTACATTGCCGCCATAGCGCGCCACAAGGTCGCGTACCAGTGAATGGCCTGCCACCAATTGCCTTGCCAGCGCACCAGTTTCAATTACACGACCATCCAGTCTGGGGGACTTGCACCAGGAATACGCACCAGCCTTGCCAGAATGTGGCAGGGTATGACCTGTGGCAGGCGCAAGCGCTACCTCGCCTTCCATCCAACTATGTGAAACATCTTCGCGGATCGTCGAAATATCCAGTGCTCGCAGTTCGCCATTTTCCCATAATCCTGAAGGGAGCAGACTGTCGTCACCGTCATGATATGCTCCATAACTCATGAAACGGTCACTTGCACGTCCCAGTTTATACAACTCCAGGTCGTAGGCTATAGCGAGGAAACGCGGAAAATCAGCTGAGGTTGTGCGCCTATCCATCCACGCCAGAAGTGCGGACTCAGAATCCAAATTTGCAACTGTTTCCAGTTTGTCTCCAAACAATATTCGCTCTAAAAATGAGCGGAACTCCGCCAGCAATATTGCCAGCCGGATTTGTTCCGCATGCTCCAACGGACGCGATGAACCGCCTGGTTGCAACGACAGGGTATGTGGCCACTTCCCTGCGAGGTAGCCCATCAGATGCATGAATTTCGCCCGTGCGGGCAACATGTCAGCCATGGCGCTACCGCTGACCGCTTTGAAGCGCGCATGAGTATCAGCAAACCATGCATGTCCCCGATAAAAGGAACGGGCAAAATCCGGCATGAAAAACATATAAAAATGGCTCAAGTGATCGGCCAGATTTTCTGTGGCAATCGTCAGATTAGTCGTTAGCCGGCCATTTTCAGGGGGTTGCAAACCCATCGCATGAGCTAGCGCCTGGGCCGATGCTGCTGACTGAGCCACCGAGCAGATGCCACAAATACGTGGCACATACACCATGGCATCCAGCGGATATTTATCCTTGAGCATCTGCTCGAAACCACGATACATGGGTGAATTGACAAAGGCTGCCTGTACTCGACCCTCGGCAATATCCAAAGTTACTTCGAGATCGCCCTCCACCCGATTAAATGGACCGACCACCAACCGTTTCATTTTGATCGCACCCTTTTCACTGCGGGAACCACAACCTGATGATCGGCTACGGCGTTTTCCTTAACCCGTTTGGGCGTTGCTGATTTTGAAAGAGAGGCAAGTACCACGAACCATGCCTTCGGCATATCGATGGGCAAACCAATGGGGATGCCGCCAAGTTTTGGTGTTTCGGTAAACGGATGTCCTGGTTCTTCAAAACCGGGCTCGGTACAGGAAATGCAGGCATAGCCGCCGCGAACACACGAACCTTCTCCATTCCACAGACGTATGTTGCAATCAGCATGCGCTTGTGTCCCCTTGCAGCCAAGATTTTCCATCAAACAACCGAGATCAGAAGGCTTATGCGCGCTGGCTTTAAATTCATAAAACTCGTTGCGGGTGCAGCCATGATGCACCAGATGATCAGCATACATACGCGGTCGCTGAAAGATATCCAGTCCTTGCACGTTTAACATACCCGATGCCAGCGCAGCGAGCGTTTCAATGACCCAGTTGGGATGCGTAGGGCAGCCGGCAATATTGATTACAGGCAAGCCGCTGCTGTCCCGGTAATCCCGCCCTAGCAAACCGCCTGGGGAATCGCCTTCGAATTGAAGACCGCAGGCATCCGCAGGGTTGCAGCCTGCGGCGGTGATTCCACCAAAGGCTGCGCAACTACCCACCGCTACTGTATGGCGTGCGACGCCTGCAAGCCGTTTGATGATCGACATCATGGAATTGCCACCAGTCATGCGATGAAAGTCGCCGCTACCTTGCGGGCCGCGCAATATTGCACCTTCCAGACACAGGATATCAAGATGCGTCACGCCGCTTATGCAGTCGTCAATGATACTGCGCGCATCCATCGCGCTTTCTTCCGATAGGGAAGGATGCCACAGCAAGCGAATGCCGAATCCCGCCAATGTGTTGAACAAATTACTGCAATTGGCGTTGAGCAGCGACATGGTGCAGCCACCGCAGCCGCCAGATTGTAGCCAAAGCAAATTGAGAGGATTCCGGTTAGTAACGTTATCCAACTTTTTTCTCCAATCCATAGCGAGATAACTTGCTGCGCAAGCCCACCCGCGACAATCCCAATTCGACTGCAGCTCGGGTCTTGTTCCAGCGCAATCGTATCAGTGTCTCGCGTATCACACGCGCCTCAAGCATCTCCATACGCTCCTTTAGACTGCCATTTGTTCCGGAAAATACCTGCATGTCCATCACTTCTTCTTCCGGTGCGGCGCGCAATACTTTCGCGGAAAGCAAATGTGAACTGATATGAGTATCTTCGCTTAGCAACAACGCACGAATAATTTCATTTTGCAATTCTCGTACATTGCCTGGCCAGTGGTAGCGCCCCAGACAATCCAGTGTTTCCGGAGAAAAACCTGCCACATCTTTACCCATGCTTTTTGATGCTGCGTTAAGCAAATCGTAAGCAATCAGAGGAACATCCATCTTGCGCTCTCGTAATGGAGGAACTGACAAAACAAACTGTGTCAACCGATAGTAAAGATCGGCGCGGAAGCGACCACGCTGAACCTCTTCTTCAAGATTTCGATTCGTCGCGGAAAGTACACGTACATCCACCTTGCGCGAACGCGAACTGCCGACAGAACGAATTTCACCTTCCTGTAACACACGTAGCAGTTTGACTTGAAACGAGGGCGAGGTATCTCCGATTTCATCCAGAAAAATTGTGCCTCCATCGGCTTGCTCGAACAAACCGATGCGGTCTTCGAAGGCACCAGTAAAACTTCCGCGCTTGTGGCCGAATAGTTCGGATTCCAGCAATTGATCTGACATGGCGCCACAATTTTCTATGACGAAGGCGCGACCTGAACGGGGACTGGAATAATGGATGGCGCGCCCAAGTAACTCCTTGCCAGTGCCGGATTCCCCAGCGATATGCACTGCAACATCGCAACTGGCAACACGCGCAGCCATGTCAACCACCGCATTCAATGGGCTGGCCGCTGCACGGGTGATGCGGGAAAATTCAAAATAATCCCTCAGTTTTTCGCGTTTCTTTTCCACACGCTGGCGCAATATCGGTTCGGCAGCGCGCAATTCCAGATTCATGGACTGAGTCTGCTGTTGCAGATCGTACAACTGCGCAGCAGCTCGCACGGTTAATAGTAAGGATTCCGGGTGCCAGGGTTTCAGGATATACTGGTAGATGCCTGCTTCATTGATTCCCGCGATGATGTCTTGTGTTTCGGTATGACCTGAGATAATGATCCGAACAGTATCAGGCCATTGCTCGCGTACCTCTTGCAAAAACTCGACCCCTGTCGTTTCCGGCATTCGCTGATCACATAACACCACTTGTACGGACTCACGTTCCATGATCGTGCGACCATCCTGCGCGCCGGAAGCGGTGAATACTGTAAAGTCCTCTTCCAGGGTACGACGCAGTGATTCTTGCGAGCGTATTTCGTCGTCTATAACCAGAACGGAAGGCAGTATCCCCATCAGCATATCCTCGGCAATTGCTCACCCGTCAGCCAATCTACTACGCGACGCCCGCCCATTCGTGTGGTGAGTTGCACAAAACCGTGCGCATCCTTCTGAACCTCGCCGATGATGGAGGCTGCAGCAGCCAGCGGATGTGCACGCATCACGGCCAACAGATGTTGAGCATCTTGCGGTGCGCAGATTGCGACCAGTTTGCCTTCATTAGCCACATACAGTGGATCGAGTCCCAGAAATTCACAAGCTGCTTCGACTGGTTGATTTACCGCAATCGCGGACTCATGCAACATCATGCCCACACCGGACTGTTTGGCAATCTCATTGAGTGTCGTCGCCAGCCCGCCGCGCGTCGGATCGCGCAGCACGCGCAATTCGACTCCACTATCAAGCATGGTTGCCACCAGATGGTGCAATGCAGCGGTATCCGACATATTG
>VFSW01012310.1_pt1 | contig 11957 bp, 13 predicted proteins | sample 5358111 | NCBI WGS metagenome assembly VFSW01 (sample SAMN11554181, study PRJNA540505) | mine drainage metagenome | isolation source: sediment from site ElyBrook_90M | place: USA: Ely Copper Mine, Vershire, VT | collected 2017 | reverse complement strand
TGGAAGAAGTCCGCCGACTTTTCCAAACTCCCTTACCTCAACTCTGAACAGTTACATGGAAGTAGAGAATGGAAAAGTCGCGCCGGAGAGAGTAGAATGGGTTCGTTTACGACGAGGTGTTCACGCGCAGCCACAGCATTGGGAAGGAACGCGCTCATGACCGGAAACGCGGCGTCACCGGATACACTGAACGAACGCGAAAAAGCCATCTTGCAGCGATTAGCCGCTGGCTTATCGGACCAGCAGATTGCCGACGACCTCTTCCTGAGCCTGCATACCGTCAAGTGGTACAACCGCCAGATATACAGCAAACTGGGAGTCAACAGCCGAACACAAGCGATTGCCTGGGCGAAAGACCTTGGGGCACTGGGCAGCATCTCAATGCGGTTGCCAGCGTCGAGCGCTCACCTTCCCGCGCAGACCGCCCTCTTTATCGGGCGGCAGCGTGAAATAGCCGAGGTGAAGCGCCTGCTCGACACATCGCGTTTGCTCACGCTCACGGGCGCTGGAGGAACCGGTAAGACACAACTGGCGCTGCAAGTGGCGGCAGCAGTCACAGAGGCCTTTGCTGATGGTGTCTACTTCGTTGACCTCGCTCCGCTTTCCGATAACACCCTGGTACCAAAAGCTATTGCTGGAGCGCTCGGCGTGCTGGAACAGTCTGCGGAACCTCTGGTAGAGACGCTAAAACGGGTGCTGGCCCAAAGAGAGCTATTGCTGCTGATCGATAATTATGAACACCTCATCACAGCGGCCCCGTTGGTCACAACGTTACTCGCGGCAGCACCTCGGCTGAAAGTGCTCGCCACCAGCCGGGAGCCACTGCGCCTGGCTGGGGAGCAAGAGTACGTCGTTCCGCCGCTTTCCTTACCTGGCGCTGGGGCCGTCTCCGTTGAACGCCTGCTGGCCTCTGAAGCAGGACAGCTTTTTGTGCGGCGCGCCCAGATGGCCTTGCCCCACTTTGAGGCGAGTGAGGTAACTGCCCCGGTGATTGGACGTATCTGCACACGCCTCGATGGCCTGCCTCTGGCGATTGAACTGGCTGCGGCGCGCTGCAAGCTGTTCACGCCGCAGACGTTGTTGGAGCGGCTGGAAGGGACAGGAGCGCATTCGCCTTTAGGCGCGCTCGCCAGTGGTTCACGCGATGGCCCACCACGCCAGCGCACCCTGCGCGACTCCATTGCCTGGAGCTATCACCTGTTGGATACAGATGAGCAGCGGTTGTTTGCCCGGCTGGCCGTCTTTCGTGGGGGGCGCTCGCTGGAAGCCATTGAGGGCATATGCAGTGAGGGCCTACCTATCGATGTATTGGATGGGCTGGCCTCCCTGGTGGATAAGAACCTCGTACAGCAGAAAGAAGCGCCAGACGGTGAATTGCGTTTCATCATGCTCGAAATGATTCACGAGTACGCACGCGAGCGGCTGAACGCCAGTGGCGAAGAAGAGACCATGCGGAGACGACATGCTGAGTATTTTGTTGCGCTGGCAGAGCGAGCCGAACCGGAGTTCCGGCTGACGGGGTATGAATATTGGTCACAGCGGCTCGAACTGGACCTTGAAAATATACGCGCCGTGCTAGAGTGGTCGCTCGATGACGGAGATGTGACACTGGGCACGCGCCTGGCAGGCGCGCTCTGCCTGTTCTGGTACGGCAACGGTTATCATGTGGAAGGCCGCCGCTGGACCCAACAATTGCTGGAGCAGCTGGATGACGTGTCGCTGATCTACCAACCAAAGTTTCTGTTTAGCGCCGGGCACATGGCCTATATGGAGAATCTCGACGCGGGAAGGCCCCTGTTCACGCGGGCACGCGATACTGCCCGCGACGTGGGGGACCAGCTCCAGATGGCCTGGGCGCTGGCGCTGCTGGGCTACACCATGCTACCTGAACCGCAAGCGGCCACGCCCATTGTTGAAGAATGCCTGGCACTATTCCGTGAACTCGATCATCAACCGGGGATAGCGCAAGCGCTGAACATTCTGGGGGAAATCGCTCGGTTCAATGGTGACGATGACCGCGCCAGGCACTTCTATGAGGAATGCCTGGCTGTCTCCCAGCAGACGGGTGAAAGACGCCGCATCTCCTTCATCTATCATAACCTCGCCTTTCTCGCGCTGCACGCGGGCGAAGCAGCACGGGCCAGAGACCTGGCCCGCCAGGAGCTTCAGCTGGCCTATGCCATGAACAACAGGCTCCAATCGACAGAAGCGCTGGCGACACTCGCTGGGGCCATTGGCGCGCTCGGCCAGCCAGAGCAGGCGGCGCGTCTGCTCGGCGCTTCAGACGGCGCCTTGGAGCGCCTTGGAGCCTTCCGTCAACCGAATGACCAGCCGGAGATAGACGCCATCAGCGCCGCTGTGCGCGCTCAACTGGATGAGGCGGCCTTCCAGTCAGCTTGGACTGCGGGCCACGCGTTGCCGCTGGAGCAAGCGGCAACGCTGGCGATCGGCGAGCGCGACGCCCCACTTCCAGGAGGGGGCTGATGCCAGCGTGCATCACTCCTGTCCGATTGCCAGCGCCCCAACAACAATACAACAAGGGAGTGTTTGCATTTTTGTTGCGCAGAAGCAAGAGTGGCTCGACTCCCTGTCTTCTATTTGCTTGTTCGTTCTTAGCGAATTGACAAAAGACTTGATCTTGGGTCAACCCGTCGCGAAAAGATCGCTGGGTCTGTCTCTGTGTGCTATGATCCTGATGATGGACGGACTGGCGAGGTCAGGCGACCACGCGCGAGCGAATCTCCACTCTCAGCAAGGAAAACACCCTCATGAGCGACGACGCGGCGCGTCAGGCAGACGTCTTGATTGTCGGGGGCGGTCCGGCGGGCCTGGCGGCGGCGCAAGTGGCGGCCCATGCGGGCGCGCGCGCCGTCGTGCTGGAGCGTCAGAAAGAGATTGGCTACCCCATCCACACCAGCGGCGGCTCATGGATCGCCGATATGCTCGCGCTGGCGATCCCTCCGGCGCTCTACCATCCGATCCGTCGCATCACGTTCCTTTCACCCAACAACGCCTGTGTTTTCGAGTATGATGAGCCGGCCTGCTGCGTCATCGACGTGCGCGGCGTGTACCAACACCTGGCGGCAGAAGCGGTGCGAGCAGGCGCGACGATCAGGATGGCGTCTCCGGTCGAGGGACCGCTGATGGAAGAGAGCCGCGTCGTTGGCGTCCGCGCGAAAAATCCACTGAATGTCGCCGAAGACTGGCGCGCTCCCGTGACGATCGATTGCTCTGGCTTTTCCTCCACCCTGGCGACGAAAGCCGGGCTGCACACAGGCTATAAGCGCTATGGCTACGGCGCTGAATTCGATCTGCTGGCACCCAACTTTCCCGACGACGAGCTGTATCTGATTATGGGCAGCCAGGTCGCTCCCGCTGGATACGCCTGGGCCTTTCCGCGTGGCAAGGGGCGCGTGCGGCTGGGCGTCGGCGTTATTCGTCCCGATGTAGATGAAGATGCGCGCGTCTATCTGCACGAATTCATCGAGCGCGTGCCGCAGCTTGCCCCAGCCTTCGAAGGAGCCAGCCCGCTCGAATATCACACTGGCCTGTTTCCCTCAGAGGGCACGATGCCGCATTTCGTCAGCGACGGGTTGATCACGGCTGGCGACAGCGCCGGGCAAGGATCGACGCTGGTGGGCGAGGGCATTCGCTTTGCGATCTATGCGGGGAGGATGGCCGGCGCGACAGCGGCGCAAGCGGTGGCCAACGGAGATACATCAGCGCGAGCATTGGGGCATTTCGAGCACGAGTGGCGGGCGCGCTTTGGGCGCAATCTCGACATCGCGCTGCTCATCAACCGGCGCATCTCCACCTATTCCGACATCCAATGGGACTCTAGCCTGGATCTGCTCAAGCATCTAACGCCCACCCAGGCCGCCGAGGCGGTGCGTGGCGATTTCAGCCTCAAGCTGGTCGCGGGCATCCTTCGGCGCAATCCCGGCTTGCTGCGTAGCGCCTCGCGTGCCTTCGTCAACACGCTCACCGAGCGGCTGGGCCGGCAACAGCCACTCTCTGATGAGGAATTGGCCGGCACCGAGGCGGAATGACACCAGGCGACAGAAAAGGGACCGAGTGGGTCGGGGCCATGAACGGCTACGGCTTCTGTTCGCCGTGATGCTCGACCCCGTGCACCATTCCCTCCGCGCCTTTAGCGGCGGAACCCAATAGGCCTTCAGCGCCGCCCGCCACCTTGCCAACTTCGCCAGTGACAGTCTTTTCGACGCCCTCGACTTCTTTGACCGTTTCTTTGCCCGCCTCGATCAGTCCGCGAATCGCCTCGATAACGGCAACCTTCCGGCCGGCGCCATAGCCTACCACCAGGCCAAACGCTACAGCGGCGGTCGTCGTCAGCGGAGTTTAATTAAATCCTTTGGCGGCGGCCGCCGCCGCGCCCTCGACCGCGCCCGCGCCGATAGCGCCAAAGAGAATGAAGAAGCCGACGATCTTGAGGAAAGCGCGACCGATCGCGGCCAACAGATGGCCGACGACACTCTGGGAACGACGAATATCTTGCATCATGATTGCGTGGTCCTTTCTATGATCGGGTGAAACACCGCATGATGACCGGCGGGAACGGCAGACCGCCGGTCAGAAGCGCGCTTCTTTACTGCCGCTCGCTCGGCTCCTGGCCGGTGACACGACGCTCGATGCCCTGCACGCCGCCCTCGATGCCCCCGATGATCTGGCCGGGCACGCGGGCGGCGTCACGCACTGCCGTCGCGGCGCCATGCGCCAGGTTTTGCGCCTCGTGCTCAGCCGCATGCAAGAGCTGGCCGCCCTCTTTCTCGACTTCGCCCACGACTTTCTTGGCCGCTTCTTCCGTCACCCGCGCGACATCGCGCATCAGCTCGATGAAGCCGCGCAAGCCTTCTTCGATGGCGATAACGAGCGCGACATTGAGCGCCAAAGAAAATCCGATGATGACGGCTACGACATGGGTAAAGCCGGTTGGAGGAAACTTGCCCCCTGTCAGGGCGATGGCCACGCCCTCGACGACGACGACCGCCCCAACAAAGACGGCGCCAAAACCAACCGCCACCCGCCGGAATGTGCGACTTAACGTCGTCAAGAGATGGTGCAAAATGTTCTCGACTTGCAGCATACTGCTTGCGCTCCCTTTTTGTTGTGCGCCAGTGTTGGTGACACCGCCCGCGCTGAGATGAACGATTCCAGAATTCCACGGTATTGGGCATCGCGCTGTGTTCGCTGGATAGCATAGCAGATCTGGCGTGCTTTGTCGCCCTTTTTGGCCGGTATTTTCCAACAGGGTGCGCCAAACAGGCTATTTTCGCGGCGCTTCGACGCCGGGCACGACAGTGCAGCGCAGGTCAAAGCCACACAACGAGCCGGCCAGCGGCGTTGAGGTGGAGGGAACGCCCGCCGCGCGCAACAGTCGCGCCACCAGGCACAGCGGCAGCCCGATGACATTCGTGGCGCAGCCGTCGATGCGCGCCACCGGCGCGAACGTGGGATGCTGGAGAGCATACGATCCCGCTTTGTCGAAGGGATCGCCCGTGGCGATATACGCCGCCACCTCGTCGTCACCATATGAACGCATGGTGACGGGCGTGCTGGCCGCGCCGGCATGCGCGACGCCGGACGCCAGTTCGACCGCGACGACGCCGGTCGTCACCGTGTGCGTGCGATCACGCAAGCGCGCGAGCATATCGCGCGCATCGGACGAATCGCGCGGCTTGCCGAGCAACCGTCCGTCGAGAGTGACCGTCGTGTCGGCGGCCAGCACGACCAGCGCGTGCGGATCGTCAGCGACCGCACGCAGACGATCGACGACGACGGCGGACTTGTGGCGCGCCAGATACAGAGCCAGATCGCGCGACGGCCCCGCGAAAGCGTCGGTGAGGGCGTTTTCGTCCACATCGGCGGGCATGGCCATCCACGACACGCCCAGCCGGCGGATCAGATCGCGCCGGCGCGGCGAGGCAGAGGCGAGAATGACATCGACGGCCATCGCGGGCAATCCACTCCTTATCTCCATAGGCTTGCTCACATGGCGAATAGATCGCCGATCGAGCAGCGAAATCCGGGAATGACTTCCAGCCCATCCAGCTCGTCGCCCACCGCCAGCGTCGCAATGGGCCTCTCAGGCGAGGTCGGGCGCCAGACATCGATCGTCCGCGATTTCGGCCAGACGATCCAGACCAGTCGCACCCCCGCTAGCAGATAGATCGCTGTCTTCGCCGCCAGCTCGGGGCGCGAGTCGCCGGGTGAAGCGATCTCGACGACGAGATCAGGCGCGCCGACGAGGTACGAGCCGCGTTTTTTCATAGCGGCTTTCCGTATTGGCAGCACATATGAGAGGTCAGGGCATAAGAGTTCCTCCCGATTCCCCTGCAAAGGAAGGTTGTAACACCCTGTGCCGCTCAGTTTGCCCAGATTGTTTCGCAATAAATAATTATCGAGCGTGCGGAAGAAATTTGCCTGAATATCTGAGTGCTCATTTCCTGGTCCGGGCATGCTGATCAATCTCCCCTCGTGCAGCTCATACATCCATCCATCTTCGCCCGGAAAAGCCTCGAATTGCTCGACTGTCATGCGCCCGACGCGGGGCACATACTCACCCCAGGGGGCCTGTTGAGGTTTTGGGTTCGTCGCCATAGCCATCATTTCCTCTCTGCGGAATCCAGCATCGTGACTCTCCTTCCAGTGTATCATCACGCGGCGAGCATCAGCCGCCCGCGACGCGCGCGAAATCGCCGCTCTTGCCGCCCGATTTGCGCTCGAGCCGGATGTCGCTGATGACCATCGCTTTGTCGATCGCTTTAGCCATGTCATAGATCGTCAGCGCCGCGACACTGACCGCCGTGAGCGCCTCCATCTCGGCGCCAGTCTGGCCCACCGTCGCGGCGGTCGCCGTGATGACGATGGCACTGGCGGCGTCATCCGCCGTGAACTCGACGCTCACGCTGCCCAATGGGATCTGGTGGCAAAGCGGCACCAGGCGCGGTGTCTCTTTGGCCGCCATGATTCCCGCCACGCGCGCCACAGCCAGCGCGTCGCCTTTAGGCAATCCGCCGGCCATCAGCGCGGCCAGCGTCGCGGGCGCCATCAGCACGCACCCCGAGGCCACCGCCTCGCGCCTGGTCGCGGGCTTGCCGCTGACATCCACCATATGCGTCTGACCGGCATCGTTAAGATGCGTCAGGCGCGGGGGTGTCGTCTCGTCTGGCATGCTGGTTCTCACTTTCTTGAAACTGCTTAACAGAGGATCATGAGCCTGGCATCGAAATGTTGGCGCGAGTCAGCGCCGGCCCAAAGCTCGGGCGAAACTCCACGCGCCAAACGTATGCCGACATGCCTCATACTATGGGCTAGGGACTCGGATAGTCTCGCGAGAGGTCGGCGATCAGAGAGCGATAGTCGTCCCAGGTGTCGAGATCGCGTGGCCACCACTCCGGTGGCAGCGTGACCGTCGCCAATGGCGCCGGCTTGCCCCGTCGTAACAGTTCGCGCGCGCCGGCGTCGCCCGTCAGCTGCCGGAGCGCCGGCCAGGCAATGCGCGCGAAAAGAACGGGATTGCCGCGGCGCTCGCCATACACGGGCACGACGGTCGCAGCGCCCGTCTGGCGCCAGTGGGTGACGAGCGCCGTGATCGCTTCCGCGCGCACGAGCGGCTGATCACCCAGCAGCACGACTGCCGCTTCGACGGCAGCATCCTCTGCCATCGCCACGATCCCCGCGCACAGCGACGATGCCTGCCCTGTGGCATACTCGCCGTTCACGACGACCTCGGCCCCGCGCAGATCGACGCCCGAGCGAATCACATCGGCGTGCGCGCCCAGCACGACGACCGCGCGATCCAGGCTGGCGAGCGCGGTGGCGAGTGTGCGGCCCAGCACTGTGCCGCCGCCCAGTGGCAAGAGCTGTTTGGGCTGGCCCAATCGTCTCGACGTCCCCGCCGCTAGCACGATCCCCGCGATCACGGCACGCTTCCCCCGTCATCCTCACACAGTGGCAACGAGGCGTCGTGAATCGGCCCTACGCTCGCGCTGAGCGCGCCGCCGGCGTGACCATGGCGGCTGGCCACGATCTCCGCGACGATGCTCAGCGCCATTTCGTGGGATGTATTGCCGCCGAGATCTAACCCCACGGGCGCGCGCAACCGGGCAATTTCATCTGGCGTGAGGCCGGATGCCAAGAGCCGCGCGCGTCGTGTCGCGTGAGCCGTGCGCGATCCAAGCGCCCCAACGTAGCCCGCGCCTGAGCGCAGCGCCACCAGCAGCGCCGGCTCGTCGATTTTGGGATCGTGCGAGAGCACGACGACTGCTGTGCGAGCATCGAGCATCCGCGCCTGTAATGCCTCATCAGGCCAGCGTACCACACGCTCGACGCGCGGAAAGCGTAGCGCGTTGAGCCATGCCGCGCGCGGATCGATCATCGTGACGCGCCAGCCGAGCATAGCCGCGAAATCCGCCACCGCCTGGCCCACGGCGTCGGCCCCCACGATGATCAGTCCCAGCGGCGCTAAGAAAGCTTGCCGGAACGCATCCGCCGCTGGCTGGCGATCGCTGTCAGAGCACAGCAGTGCCCCGCTGGCGTCATAGAGCCAGTGCGACGGCGTGGGGGTGAGATCCGTGATCAATGCGCACTCGTCGCCGGCGTCGAGACTGGCGAGCAACCCGGACCAGATCGGAGCGAGATCGCCGTCGCGATCGGCGCGCTCGACGAAGATCGTCACCTCGCCGCCGCAGCCGAGCGCGATCTCGGTCAGAGGATCGGCGTTGCCGCTAAAGCTCAGAGTCACGGCAGGGCCACCGGCCAGCACGCCCTCAGTCGCCTGAATCACCGCGCCTTCGACGCAGCCGCCACTGACCGATCCGCTCAAACGCCGATCGCCACTCAGCGCCAGAGCCGAGCCGACCGAGCGCGGAGCTGAGCCCCGCGCCGCCACGACTCGCGCCAGGGCCACTGGCTGGCCGGATCGCGCCCATTCGCGCGCCGCCGTCACTATCTCACGCATGACAGGTCCCTTCAGTGAAGTGGTAAGGTGCCCTTCCCACGGCGAACGCGCGCCGTGAGAATCTCGCCGGGAAGGATCTCATGTCCATCAGTGTACGCCTTGGCTCGCGCGCCGGCAAGTTTGCCTGGAATATTGAGGCATGGCGGGGGGGGGGGGGGGGGGGGCGCAACCCCCCCCCCCCCCCCCCGCCACATCTGATGTGTTCTCGCTTCTCAGGAAAAACCCATGCTTTTGACACTCCCCTGGCTAAAACAGAGGGCGACAGGGCGTTCTAGCTCGACGGGCAGCCCTGTACGTCTTGCTTGATCGGCGTCAGGTTGGTGTTGAGCGTCGTGTTGACGTCGCACTCGAGCTGGTTGCCGTCAGCCGTCAACGCCGGATCGGTCTGGGCATTGATCGCATTGATCGCCGTGATGACCAACTGCTGCATCGTGCCCTGGGGGACCTTGATCGGCGCGGCGCCAGACGCGACCAGCGCCGAATCTGAGATCAGCTGCTCGCCGTCGATCTTGGCGACAAGCTTGTTATAAGGCGCTGGCAACGGGAGCGCGCTTGGGCCATTGGGATCGGTCAGGAAGTCGTACTCACCCTTGAGATCGCCCAGGCAGCGCGTGTAGAGATCCTGATATTTCGCGGGCGGTGTGACGGTCTGAAAGGCGGTGATGCCCGTCTGAATGTTTTTGGCATCCTGTACCAACAAGTTCTCGTCGTTCGTCATCGCCGTCACGAAGCTGGGGTCGTTGGCGGCGTTCGCGGTGGCGTCCGCCTGAATCTTGTACCAGCCTTGCGTGCTGGTCTTGTCGGTGAGGTTATTCAACGGAGTCTGGCAGTCGTTTTGAATGGCATGACCAAAGGGAACGATGGTGCTATTGAATGTTTGCAGGTTGTTGGCGCGCGGCAAGGCCATCAGCAGCAAAAAGAGCGCGCTGGCGACCAGCGCGACGCCAGAGAGCGCCGTCGAGGTGATGCGCGCCCCGTTCGCGCGCTTGATGACGCCCGGCAGGTTGAGCGCTGTGCCGATCAGGCCTAGGCCGGCGCCCACGACCGTCAGAATGACGCCTATCGTGACCCAGCTTGATACTTGATCGGTCGAGTGCAGGGTAATGTTGCCGGTCACTTTGGCGTAGCCCAAAGTCAAGAGCGGGATGGCGATCGCGATCAGGCCTAGGATGGATACAATGGTGCCGATCATCTCGGCGGGGGTCCTCGCCTTGGGGTTGGTTGTGGATGTTTCAGCCATGAAGGAACGGTCCTCTCTGCCACGCCATCGTGGCTCGCACTGTGAATGGAATGATGCCCTCGACCCGCCAGGAAGGGTAACAGTCGATGATGTGGCAGGTCGTTGGGGCTATTCTATCTGGATCGGCTGCGGCGCGCAAGGGGAGAATGCGCACTCTCGCATCAGTCAAGCAGGCGATTTATCATACGCTGCCTGATCTGCTCGGCGTAGGGCACGCCCGCGACGCCCGGCGCCTCGACCACGAAGGACGCGGCGGCGTGGGCATAGCGCATAGAGATCAGCGGATCGTCCGTGTTGTGGAGCATGACGAGGAACGCCGTCGCGAAGCAGTCGCCAGCGCCAGTGGGATCCACTTCCTTCACGGGGTAGGCGGGAATATGTATCGGCGGCCCGCCGTCCCACCACAACTGGGCGCGACGCTTGCCATCCGTCAGCGCGACCAGAGGAACTCGCGCGGCCCAGCCGGCAATCGTCTCTTTGACGTCGTCAGCACCGGCGGCGACCGCCAGATCTTCGCGGCTGAGAATGAGCGCCGTGAGGTGCGGCAAGACGCGATCCGCATCGCGCCAGGGGGTGTGCGTGACGTGCCCCCGCTCATCCCACCGGCGCAGCCAGCCCTGCGGCGTGGCGGCGCGAATGTTGCCCGCGAAGCGCGCCGCAACCTCGGGCGCGATCTCATTCGCGATGGGGCCGAGCAACACGATCGGCGCGGCACACCAGCCGTCAGGAATCGCGTCCGGGGTGATGAGGGAAGCCAGCGCCCGTAAGACTTGCCGGCGCTGCTTGCGGATATAGCGATTCTCAAAGGTGGTCGGCGTCGCGGCGGGAATGGCGACTATGGTCGCGTCGGGCACGAGGTCAGCGAGGGCAGCGACATCGGCGGCGGGCGCGCTCGTCACGACGCCCACGCGCAGGCCCAGCCGCGTCGCCAGCAGCGCTGCATACGTGACCGTGCCACCCAGGCGCAAAGTGCCGTCAGGCTGCGCATCTTGAGCGAGATGGCCTACCACGACGAATTCGGGCGTCATGGGGCGCCGCGCTGCCTCTGCGGCTTGAGCGAGACGACCACGCGGCGCTGTTCGCCCTCGCCAGTGCTTTGTGTCTGCACAGAAGGCGACTCTTGCAGCGTCAGGTGCACGATGCGCCGCTCATAGGGCGTCATCGGCTCAAGCGTCATTGAGCGCTGCGTTTGTTGCACCTGTTGCGCGACCCGCAGCGCCAGCGAGCGCAGATTGTCGTCGCGGTGGCGGCGATAGTGCTCGACATCCACCAGCACGTGATAGCGGTCGTGGGCTTTGCGGTTGAGGATCAAGTTGACGATGAGCTGCAAAGACGCCAGCGTCTCGCCGCGTCGCCCGATGAGCAACGCCTGCATGTCGCTGTCGCCGCCTGTGCTGATGTTGAGCGTCAGCGGATCGCGGCTGGCGATCGAGACCGCGACCGGCAGCGCCATATGATGCACGATCGCGCGCAAGATATCGCTCGCTTTGCGAATCACCGCGTCGGGGACGGCGCCTTGTGTCAGCGCGCTCTCTTCCGAAAAATCGTCGGCCTCGTCACGCTCGCGTGTCGCGACCGCCTGAGGTGGTGCTTCCTCACCCTCCTCGTACTCGTCAAACTCGTTTTCGCCTTCGTCATCCTCGTCGTATTCATCGTCGATCTCGGCGGGCACGGGCGGTGGCACAGGGGGAGCGGGGCGATAGATCGACGCCTGACGTGGCGGCTGCGGGCGTGGGG
>VFSW01012309.1_pt1 | contig 11957 bp, 12 predicted proteins | sample 5358111 | NCBI WGS metagenome assembly VFSW01 (sample SAMN11554181, study PRJNA540505) | mine drainage metagenome | isolation source: sediment from site ElyBrook_90M | place: USA: Ely Copper Mine, Vershire, VT | collected 2017 | reverse complement strand
GGGATACGCTCACGGTAGCCACTAGATTGTCGATTCCTCGCGGCGTCTGACCTAGGCTGCGCCCGGTCCCATGCGCCTCGGCAGCCTGCTCGCCCCGGACATCAAGCAGCTCCTCAAGGAGGACCCGGAGCAGGTGCGCGAGCTGCTCGACGAGATCCACGCCGAGGACCTCGCCGACGTCGTGAGCGAGCTCGAGCCGGACGAGGCGGGCGAGCTCCTCGCGCGCATGCCGGCCGAGGACGCGGCCCCCATCTTCGAGCGCCTCGACGAGCACGAGCAGGAAGAGCTCGTCGAGCAGATGGCGCCCGAGTCGGTGGCCGAGATCGCCAGCGAGATGGCGCCCGACGACCGCGCCGACCTCTTCAGCCTGCTGCCCGACGCGATGGGCGAGCAGCTCTTCGAGGCCCTCGAGAAGGTCGACCCCGAGGCCGCCCAGGAGGTCCGCGACATCGAGAAGTGGCCGGAGAGCAGCGCCGGCCACCTGATGACGACCGACTTCGTCTCGGTCTCGCCGCGCGTGCGCGTGTCCGAGGCGATGGACATCGTCAAGAAGCGCGGACGCGAGCGCGAAGAGTTCGTCTACGTCGTCTACGTCGTCGACCAGGACAAGCTCGCCGGCGTCGTGAGCCTGCGCGAGCTGCTCATCGCCGATCCCGATCAGGGGATCGCCGAGGTCATGCGCACCAACATCCTGTCCGTGCTCCCCACCATGGACCAGGAGGACGTGGCGCGGCGCATGGCGAAGTACGACATGAACGTCATGCCCGTCGTCGCCGACGACGGTCGCCTGCTCGGCGTCATCACCATCGACGACATCATCGACGTCCTGGTGCAGGAGCAGACCGAGGACATCCAGAAGGCCGGCGCCATCGAGCCCCTGGACGTCCCGTACTTCCAGACCACCTTCCTCACGTTCATCCGCAAGCGCGCGGGCTGGCTCATCATCCTCTTCATCGAGGAGTTCTTCACCCAATCGGCGCTGCGGTACTACGACCCCATCCTGGAGGCCGTGAAGCACTCGCTCATCTACGTCCCGCTCCTGATCTCGGCAGGAGGAAACTCGGGCTCGCAGTCCTCGACGCTCGTCATCCGCGGGCTCGCGCTCGGCGAGATCAAGCTGAAGGACTGGTGGCGCATCCTCTTCCGCGAGGCCGCCATGGGCGTCCTGCTCGGGACGATCATCGCCGTGATCGCCATGGGCCGGGTGATGATGTACCCGGACCAGACGTTCCTCTTCGCCCTCACGGTGGGCGTCACCGTGCTCTTCATCATCATGGCCGGGTGCACCGTCGGTTCGATGCTACCCATCCTCCTCAAGCGCCTGGGCATCGACCCGGCGACCAGCTCGACGCCGTTCATCGCGAGCCTGGTCGACACCATGGGCGTCATCATCTACGCCCACGTCGCCAGCCTGGTCATGCACGACGTCATCGCCGCGGCCCAGGCCCAGGGCCCCGTTCACTGACGCGACTCACGCTCGGGGAAGGGTGCGACCGCAGACGGCGCACGCCGCCGCATCCGGCCTGCGTTCCCCGCGCTGCACGGTCTCGCCGCATTCGCAGGCCCAGCCGACGATGCGGGCCGGATTGCCCGCGACGATCGCGTGGGCGGTCACGTCGCGAGTGACCACCGCGCCCGCGGCCACCAGAGCGCAGCGACCCACGCGCACCGGCGCGACGAGCACGCACCCCGCCCCCAGGGTCGCACCGTCCTCGACCTGCGTCCGGTCCCAGTGGGGAGCGCGAGGAAAGGCTGCCCGGGGATGACGGACGTTGGTGAAGACCACCGAGGGTCCGACGAACACGTCCTGCCCCAGCTCCACGCCGTCCCAGACGCTCGTGTGGCTCTGGATCCGCGTGCCCGCCCCGACGACGGCCCCGCGTGCCACGAAGCAGAACGCGCCGATCACGACGTCGGTCCCGACCTGGGCCCCCTCGGCGACGATGCTGGGCGGGTGGACCCGCGGGGGCGCCCCCGTACGAGCGCGACGCTGGAGCGGCATGCCGGCATCCTACTGCTTCGTGCTAGTTTCGGCGTGCCATGCCGCTCACGTACAAGCAATCGGGCGTCGACATCGACGCGGGCGACGAGCTCGTCGAGCGCATCAAGCCCCTCGCGGCCGCCACGCGCATCGCCGAGGTCGTGAGCGACGTCGGCGGGTTCGCGGGCCTCTGCCGCGTGCCCGACGGCATCGAGGACCCCGTCCTGGTGAGCGGCACCGACGGCGTCGGGACCAAGCTCAAGGTCGCCTTCCTCACGGGCGTACACGACACCATCGGTTTCGATCTCGTGGGCATGTGCGTCAACGACGTGGTGACCTGCGGTGCGCGCCCCCTGTTCTTCCTCGACTACTTCGCCACCAGCGCGCTCGACGTGAACGTGGCCGAGAAGGTCGTGGCCGGGATCGCCGCGGCCTGCAAGGAGTGCGGCTGCGCCCTGCTGGGCGGGGAGACCGCCGAGCTGCCCGGGATGTACGCGCCGGGGGAGTACGATCTCGCGGGCTTCTCGGTCGGGGTGGTCGCCCGCAAGAAGATCATCGATGGCACGCGCGTCGCGGAAGGAAACGTTGCGCTCGGGCTGCCGTCGAGCGGCCTGCACTCCAACGGCTACTCCCTGGCCCGCAAGGCCCTCTTCGAGGTGATGAAGCTGTCGCCCGGCGACCGACCCGCCGAGCTGCGCGGCAAGAGCGTCGGCGAGGCGCTGCTGGCACCCACGCGACTGTACGCACGCCACGTCCAGGCGCTGCTCGGTGCGGGGATCGACGTGCGGGCGATGAGCCACATCACCGGCGGCGGCCTGCCCGGCAACCTGCCCCGCGTCCTGCCCGACGGCCTCGGCGTGCGCCTCGAGCCTGCGTGGCCCCGCGCTCCCATCTTCGAGTTCGTCCAGCGCGGGGCCGGCATCGAGGAGCGCGAGATGCGGCGTGCCTTCAACGCGGGCGTCGGCTTCGTCGTCGTCGTCCCGCGCGAGGAGGCGTCGCGCGCGACCGAGGTCCTCCGGGCCCTCGGCGACGCTCCCTTCACGCTGGGTGTGGTCGTCCGCGTCGAGGCCGACAGGCCGTTCGAGCAGCGCGTGGAGTACGGCTCGTGATCACGCTGGGTGTGCTCGCCTCGGGCAGCGGCACCAACCTCCAGGCGGTCCTCGACGCCATCGCCGCCGGCAAGCTCGACGCACGGATCGCCGTCGTCGTGTCGAACGTCCCGGGCGCGGGGGCGCTGGACCGTGCGCGGGCGGCTGGCGTGGAGGCCGTCGTCGTGGAGCACACGCGGCACGCCGATCGGCGCTCCTTCGACGCGGCCGTGGTCGACGTGCTGCGCGCCCACGGCGTCGAGTGGGTGGTGCTCGCGGGGTTCATGCGCCTGCTCACCGACGTGCTCCTCGACGCCTTCCCCATGCACGTCGTCAACATCCACCCCGCGCTCTTGCCGTCGTTTCCGGGCGTGCACGCCCAGCGGCAAGCCCTCGCGTACGGCGTCCGGATCACGGGCTGCACCGTTCACCTGGTCGACCGGGGCACGGACACGGGACCCATCGTGGCGCAGGCCGCGGTGCCGGTCCGCGACGGCGACGACGAGGAGACCCTGCGGCTGCGGATCCTGGAGCGCGAGCACGAGCTGCTGCCGCGCGTGCTGCAGTGGATCGCCGAGGGGCGCGTGGTCGTGCAGCCCGCCGGTCCCGCACCCCTTCGCCCCCGGGTGCGCCTGCGCGGCGTCGAGGGCTCGGTGAACGTCGATCTGGACTGAGGAGGTCATGGCAAAGCACTACGACGTCGCCGTCCTGGGGGCGGGCATCGGGGCGCTCTCGGCGGCCGCGCTGCTGGCGCGTCGGTCGTGGCGCGTGCTCGTGCTGGGCCAGGGGTACAAGCCGAGCACCTACCGGTACGACGGCGTGCTGCTGGCCCGGCGGCCCTTCACGTTCCTGGCGGCGTCGTCGCCGGCGTGGGGGCGCGTCCTCGTCGAGCTGGCGCAGTCGCAGACCTTCCGGCGCCGCGTCGCTCCCCTCGACCCCATGTTCCAGGTGCTCGCCCCCCGGCTGCGGCTCGAGGTCCCGCCGGACGTCCAGCTGTTCGCCCGCGAGATCGACCGCACGTTCCCGGAGGTGCGACGCGTCGTCGACGAGCTGTACGCCGAGCTGGCGCGCACCAACGCGGCGGCCGACGCGGCCTTCGAGAAGGACGTGGTGTGGCCTCCCGGCACCTTCTGGGAGCGCCGCGAGACGGCCCGCATCGCCGCCACCCTGCCCCGCTTCGAGGGCCCGCGAGGCTCCGCGCTGCTGGCCGAGTTCCCCCGCGAGCACGACTACCGCGCCATCGTCGACGTACCGGCTCGCTTCGCCAGCCACGCCATCGAGCTGCCCGAGTTCGCCATCGCGCGCCTGCACGGGGCCTGGACCCGGGGGGTGAGCCGCATCGCGCGGGGCGAGGACGAGCTGGTCGAGTTCCTGGGCGACCGCGTGCGGGCCCACGGGGGCGAGACGCGCCTCGGCGAGCGCGCCGTCCGCGTCACCCACAAGCGCGGCCACGTCTCGGGCGTGCTCGTGGACGGCGACGAGGAGCCCACGGGGGTCGGCTTCGTCCTGACGGACCACACCACGCGGGCGCTGCTCGATCTCGCCAGCGACTTCGACCCCTCGCAGCGCGCCCTGGCCGCCGTACCGCACCTCATCCCCGGCGAGTGGCGCTTCGTGGTCTCGATCGTCGTGCGGGACGAGGGCCTCCCCGCGCCCCTGGGTGACGAGGCGTTCCTCCTTCCCGCGTGGCCCCAGCAGGGCCGCCCGGGCGTCAAGCCGTACGTCCACCTGCAGCGGCGACGCGAGCCGTGCGGGATCGACGGGGCCACCCTGCTGGTCGCCGAGACCGCGTTCTCCGAGGGCTCGGGCGTGCCGGTGGCGCGCGCGCGCGAGGTGGTGCTGGGCGCGTTGCAGTCGCTGCTGCCCTTCGTCGAGCGGCACTACGTGCTCGTCGACTCGCCGCACGACGGCAGGCCGCTCTGGGACTTCCGCAGCGGCAGCCGCAAGGAGGTGGATCGCGGCGCGCTGCGTGCGTCGGGCGGCACTCCCGATGCGGAGCCCATGGCCGCGCGCTGGCACGTCGAGTCACCGGGGCTGTACGGTCTCGCGGCCGAGCCCATCCGGGCCCACCTCGGTGGGGGGTTCGTCGTGGGCCCGAGCGCCCTGCCCGCCCTCGGTCAGGAGGGCGAGCTTCTGGCCGCGTGGGGCGCGGCGCGCATGGTCACGCGCACCGACAAGCGCCGCGAGCGCATGCGGCGCGAGATGTGGAGCAAGATCGAGCTGGGATAGCGCTCACGGGGCGCAGGGCACCGCGCCCGGTCCGAGGCAGAAGCCCGCCGCGCAGTGCGCCGTGGACATCTCGCAGTCCGCGTCGACCTTGCACGTGGCCCGGCACATGGCGCCGCAGGAGCCGTACCCACCGGGGCAGGTGCCGGTCGCGGGCTTCTTGATGTCGAGCGGCGTGGTGCGCTGCTTGGGCGCTCCGCCGTCGGTGGGGACGACGACGTTGTGGGGGGGCTCCACGTTGTGGGGCACGACCCCGAAGTCGCCCTGCGCCACCCAGCCCTCGAGCTGCTTGGTCGCGTCGGACGGATCGGCGAACACGACGAGGTCGTACCCCTCGTGGTCGGCGATGCGGGTCACCGCGGTCCCGGGCTTGAGGGTGGCCACGAGCTTGCCGCCGGTGTAGCCGATCTCGGTGCGGGCGTAGGCCGTCGTGTGGGTGGTCAGCGAGTCCTGGGCGTCGGCGTTCTGGCCCGGGTACTTGGTCACGTCGGCGTCGTTGGCGCCCACTGGCGCCGACGGGGCCGCTGCCTCGGCGCTGGCGGACGAGGCCGGAGCGCCGTCACCGGCACCGGCGTCGGATGCGCCGGGCTTCTTGGGGCATCCCATGAGGACCACAGCCACTGCACAGACCCCGATCCAGCGCACCGTTCGAACCATCGCCATAACCTCCCGGCCCGGGGAGCCGGGCGGTCGCATCATAGTCGGGGTCGCGCGACGGACGCCAGCCATCGCTCGAGGATGGCGTGGCCCTCGTGGAGCAGCGCCAGGCTCGTCGATTCGCTGCGCTGATGGGCCTGCGCGTTCTCGCCGGGGCCGAAGTTGACCGCCGCGATGCCGAGGGCGGAGAAGCGCGCGACGTCGGTCCAGGCCTGCTTGGGCTCGACGGCCCGCACGCCCGCTTCGACCAGCGCCTTCACCAGGGGATGGCCCGCGCTCGGGCGTGCCGCGGGCGAGCGGTCGGTGATCTCGACCTCGGCGCGCGGACCCACCAGGGCGCGCACGTGCGCCACCGCCTCGTCGAGCGTGCGGTCGGGGGCGAAGCGGTGGTTGAGGTTGAGGACGAAGCGATCGGGCACCACGTTGCGCCCGCGGCCGCCGTCGCGCGCCTGGGTGACCGTCGTGGAGCTGCGGTACGACATCCCCTCGATCACGCTCTCCACGGGGCGCAGGCCCCGCAGCTCGGTCAGCAGGTCGGCGGCCTGCGTGACCGCGTTGTCGCCTTCCCAGGGCCGCGCGCTGTGCGCCGTGCGGCCCACGAACGTGACCGTGGCGTGCACCGACCCCATGCAGCCGAGGTGGAGCTTGTTGTCGGACGGCTCGAGGCACACGGCGAGGTCGACGTAGGGCAGCTCGGGGTCCTGCGCGAGCACGGGGCCGAGCTCGTTCTCGGCGTAGGGGCCCTCCTCGCGCGCGTAGAAGACCAGGGTGAGATCGCTCCCGGCGTGGCGCCCGCCCTCGGCCAGCTCGATCATCAGCGCGAGGCCGCTCTTCATGTCGCTGGAGCCGGCGCCGAAGCAGCGGCCCCCCTCGAGGCGCGCGGGGCCGTTCTCGGTGCGGACCGTGTCGAGGTGGCCGGCCAGGGCGATCTTCGGCCCCCCGGTGCCCCGCGTCAGCGGCACGACGATCGAGTCGCCGTAGCGCCGCACCGGCGCCGCGAGGCGCAGCCTGCCCAGACGCTCCTGCACGGCGTCGCAGAGCGCCCGCTCCTCGCCGATGGGAGACGGGATGGAGCAGAGCCAGAGCAGCGTCTCGTCGAGGTGGACCTTCGAGTCGCTCACACGGGCACCGCGAAGTCGCGCAGCGCGGCGTTGAGGCTGACCTTCCTGTCGGTGGACTCCGTGCGCTGGCCGATGATGAGGGCGCAGGGCACCGAGAACTCCCCGGCCGGGAACTTCTTCGGGCGCATGCCCGGGATGACGACGCTGCGGGGGGGCACGCGCCCTCGCAGCTCGACCACCTGGGGTCCCGTGACGTCGAGGATGGCCGTGGACGACGTGAGCACGACGCCTGCGCCGATCACCGCCTCGCGCTCGATCCGCACCCCCTCGACCACGACCGCGCGGGAGCCGACGAAGCAACCGTCCTCGATGATGACGGGCTGCGCGGACGGTGGCTCGAGCACCCCGCCGATGCCGACGCCCCCGGCCAGGTGGCAGTCGCGCCCGATCTGCGCGCACGAGCCGACGGTGGCCCAGGTGTCGACCATGGTCCCGCTGCCCACGCGCGCGCCGATGTTCACGTATCCGGGCATGAGCACCACCCCGGCCTCGAGGAAGCAGCCGAGCCGCGCCACCCCCGGAGGCACGACGCGAACGCCCTGCTCGAAGTCGGTCTTGACGGGGATCTTGTCGTGCCACGACAGGCTGCCGGCCTCGATGAGCACGACCTTGCGCAGGGCGAAGTAGAGGAGGATAGCCTCCTTGATCCACGCGTGGGTGACCCACTCGCCCCCGACCTCCACGGGCGGCGACGCGACGCGGATCTCGCCGCGGTCCAGCGCCTGGATGGTCCCTTCGATGGCGTAGCGATGGTCGGGCTGGGCCAGCAGCTTGCGGTTGGTGAACGCGGCCTCGACGAGCGGCCGGTGAGTCTGGTCCAGGCTCATGCCCAGACGTTCGAACGCCGTCGCGCGGCTGTCAAGGCGGCGACGGGGCGAAGCGCAGCGCCGCGTGCGAGCCTCGCAGCTCGAGCACCGCGCCGATCCACGAGGCCACCTGGTGGGCCGTCTTCTCCGCGGGCGGCACGGACGGAAGAACGCGCATCGACCCCTTCTTGAGGCTCTCCTCCGCCGGGGTCGTGGGGTCGATGGTCAGCGTCGCGGCGGTCCCCGAGCCCGTCACGCGCACCACCACGTCCCCCGCTCCGGCCGCGTGCGCGAGGCCCAGCACGATCGACAGCAGCGGGCCCACGACGTACGGGTCGACGTCGATGCTGACGTCGGGCGCGGCGTCGTCGAACCGGACGATCACCTCGCTTCCACGCCCCCCACCCGCCCGGCGGATCGCCTCCCGCACCATGAGCCGCACGCTCACCAGGGTCGGCAACGGGTTCGACGTGCGATCGAGCAACGCGAGCAGGTCGGACGAGGCCTCGAGCTGTCCCGCGAGCACCAGCGCCCGCGTGGACAGATCATCCCGCTCGTCGCTCGCCAGGTGGGTGGCCTCGAGCAGCTCTTCCAGGCGCCCCGCGACGAGCAGACCGTAGGCGCGCACCTCCCGGGTCGCCTCGTCTTCCCCCTCGGCCTCCAGGGTGTAGAGCTCCCGCAGCACCGTGGCGCTCGAACGCAGCTCGGGGAGCAGGTCGCGGATGACCCGGTACTCGGGGCCCGTGCTTCGCAGGAGCGCGCCGAGGTTGTGCACCGACGACACGGCGTGCCGCACGCCTCCCCAGGTGGAGGGCGCGCGCGCGCTCTGGCGGGCCTTGAGACCCGAGGGCGGGCCCGGCTCGACCGATTCCGGCTTGTGATCGTTGCTCTCCGACGACATCGGGTCCTCGCGTCGTAATCAGTCCGGGCCCGGGTGCTCCTGCACCCGTCCGGACCGACGCGCCGCCCCCGCGTCGCCTCACTGTCTCGTTCAAGAAGTGACCGTCAGGCCGACGGGGAAACCTCCGTGCCGGGGAAGAAGTAGCCAATCTCGCGCTTCGCGTTGTCGAGGGAGTCGGAGCCGTGCGTGGCGTTCTCGCCCACGTTCGACCCGAAGAGCTTGCGGATGGTGCCCGGCGCGGCCTTGGCCGGATCGGTGGCGCCCATCAGATCGCGCCAGCCGGTGACCGCGTCGTCCTTCTCGAGGACCGCGACCACGACGGGCGAGCGGGTCATGAACTGCACCAGCTCGCCGAAGAACGGGCGCGCCTTGTGGACCTCGTAGAACCCCTCGGCCTCGGCCCGGGTGAGGTGGCGCATGCGCATCGCCACGATGCGGAAGCCCCCCTCCTCGATCTTGGCCAGGACGGCGCCCGTCTTGTGCTTCTCGACGGCGTCTGGTTTCACGATGCAGAGGGTGCGTTCGACGGCCATGGTTGTTGCCTCGCGTAAGAAGGGTCCGCGGGCGCGCTTCTAAAGGAAAATGGCGCGCTTAGCAACGTCTTGTCGATGGTTCACTTCTTCATCATGGCCACGAGCGTGCTGGCCATGTCGCTGGGCGTGGGGGCCACCTTCACGCCGGCCGACTCGAGCGCCTCGATCTTGGCGGCCGCCGTGCCCTTGCCCCCGGCGATGATCGCCCCGGCGTGGCCCATGCGCTTGCCGGGCGGAGCCGTGGTGCCGGCGATGAAGCCCGCGACCGGCTTGTTCATCTTTTCCTTGATGAACCTCGCCGCCCGCTCCTCCGCGCCGCCCCCGATCTCGCCGATGAGGATGACGCCGTGGGTGTCGGGGTCGGCCTGGAAGAGCTCCAGGCAGTCGACGAAGTCCATCCCGCCCACCGGATCGCCGCCGATGCCGATGCACGTGGACTGACCCACGCCCAGGGCCGTGAGCTGGCCGACGGCCTCGTACGTGAGCGTGCCCGATCGGGACACGACGCCGATGTGGCCGGCCTTGTGGATGTGGCCCGGCATGATGCCGATCTTGCAGGCTCCGGGCGTGATGATGCCGGGGCAGTTGGGGCCGATGAGGCGGGTCTTGCCCCGGAGCCCCTCGAGCACCCGACGCACGCCCAGCATGTCGACGACCGGCACGCCCTCGGTGATGCACACGACCAGGGAGAGACCGGAGTCGAACGCCTCGAGGATCGCGTCCGCGGCCCCGGGGGGCGGGACGAAGATGACGCTGGCGTTGGCGCCGGTGGCCTTCACGGCCTGCGCCACGGTGTCGAACACCGGGACCTGCGCCTTGCCGCCGTCGAACTTCTCGCCGCCGCGTCCGGGCGTGACGCCCGCCACGACCTGCGTGCCGTACTCCACCATCTGCTTGGCGTGGAACCCGCCGGCGCTGCCGGTGATCCCCTGCACGAGCAGGCGCGTGTCTCTTCCGACCAGGACGCTCACTTGCCACCTCCGATCCCGGCCACGGCCGCCACGATCTTCTGCGCGCCGTCGGCCATGGTGCTGGCCGCCTGGATGGCCAGGCCGCTCTCGCCCAGGATCTTGCGTCCCAGCTCCACGTTCGTCCCTTCCAGCCTCACGACCAGCGGCACCTTCAATCCCAGCTCCTTGGCGGCGGCGACCACGCCCATCGCGATGACGTCGCACTTCATGATGCCGCCGAAGATGTTCACGAAGATGGCCTTCACCTTCGGGCTCTTGAGGATCATCTTGAAGGCCTTGGTGACCTGCTCCTGGTTGGCGCCGCCGCCCACGTCCAGGAAGTTGGCCGGGGCCACGCCGTGGCCCGCGCCGAAGTGCTTGATGATGTCCATGGTGGCCATGGCCAGGCCGGCGCCGTTGACCAGGCAGCCCACGTTGCCGTCGAGCGACACGTAGTTCAGGCCCGTGGCCTTGGCCTCGAGCTCGACGGGATCTTCCTCGTCCCGATCCTCGATGTCCTTCCACTCGGGGTGGCGGAACTCGGCGCTGTCGTCCAGGTTGATCTTGCCGTCCAGCGCCACGATGTCGTTCTGCTTGCTGACGACCAGCGGGTTGATCTCGCAGAGCGAGCAGTCTTCCTTGGTCACGACCTCGTACAGGGCGCGCAGCACCTTCACGAACTTGCCGAGCGTCTCCTTGGCACCGAGGCCCAGGCCGAAGGCCAGCTCGCGCGCCTGGTAGGCCTGCAGGCCCACGGCGGGGTCGACGTGGACGGTGAGGATCTTCTCCGGCGACTCCTCGGCCACCTTCTCGATCTCCACGCCGCCCTCGGTCGAGGCCATGAAGGCGACGCGCCGGCGGTCACGGTCGATGACCGCGCCGAGGTACAGCTCGCGGGCGATGTCGAGGCCCTGCTCGACGTACAGCCTGCGCACCTTCTGCCCCTGCGGCCCGGTCTGGTGGGTGACCAGCTGCATGCCGAGGATCTTCTGCGCGAGCTCGCGCGCCTCGCCGGGTCCACCCTTCGCCACCTTCACGCCGCCGCCCTTGCCGCGTCCGCCTGCGTGGATCTGGGCCTTGACCACGGTGACCGGGCTGCCGGTCTCCTGGGAGAGCTTCCTGGCGACGGACTCGGCCTCGTCGACGCTGAAGGCGGGGTACCCCTTGGGGATGGGAAGGCCGTAGCGGGCGAAGATCTGCTTCGCCTGGTACTCGTGGATTTTCATGCGGCGGGGACCGTAGCACACGACAGGAAGGCTGAAGGAGGGCTCCTGATCGCGTGGGGAAGGCTTCCTGATCGGCTGCAGAAGGCCTCCTGATCGCCTTCAGGAAGGGATCACCATGCCATCAGGAAGCCTCCTGATCGCCTGGGGATGCCTTCCTGATCGGGTGCAGGAGCCCTCCTGATCGCCTTCAGGAGGGGATCCCATGGCGATCAGGAGGCCTTCCCCAGGCGATCAGGAAGCCTCCTGCAGCCTTCGTCTCCCTCAGCGCCTGCGCTCCAGAGGCCTCGCCCCGGTCTTGCTGGCAAACCACGTGGTGGGAAGGTGTCGGGGGAGGGCCGAGGCGAAGAGCACGTCCCGCAGCGCGTTGGTCTCCCACGTCACGACGTTGTGCCAGAGACCCGTGCGCACGAAGACCGCCTCGGCGTGCGACAGGTCCCGCCTCGACAGCTCCCCTTCCTGCATCTCCTG
>VFSW01012308.1_pt1 | contig 11958 bp, 10 predicted proteins | sample 5358111 | NCBI WGS metagenome assembly VFSW01 (sample SAMN11554181, study PRJNA540505) | mine drainage metagenome | isolation source: sediment from site ElyBrook_90M | place: USA: Ely Copper Mine, Vershire, VT | collected 2017 | reverse complement strand
CAGGCCTATGCAATCTGTCGGGCCATCGCAAAGCGCGAAGCGAAGAATTTCTATTACGCTTTTATCGCGCTGCCCAGGGAACGCAAGAATGCGATTTGCGCCGTCTACGCCTTCATGCGAAAAGCCGACGACCTTGCAGACGATGAGAGCCTGCCGCGCGATGAGCGCCGCCGCAGGCTGGATGCGTGGCTCGCGGATTGGAGAGGCGTCTGCCATGGCGGCGATTCATCCGATCCAGTGTTCATCGCCGTGCGCGATGCTACCGAGCGCTTCTCTATTCCGCTGAGCCTGCTCGATGAGCTGGTGGCCGGAACCACGATGGACCTTAAGTCCAGAACAAGCGATGCGCCAGATACCTATGCGACTTTCACAGCTCTTTACGGCTATTGCTATCTGGTTGCGTCCGTGGTGGGACTTGTCTGCATCCGCATCTTCGGCTACACGGATCCTGCTGCCGAGAAGCTCGCGGAAGAGACGGGCGTTGCATTCCAGCTCACCAACATTCTGCGGGACGTGGCCGAGGATGCGGAGCGTAAGCGCGTCTATCTTCCGCTGGAAGATCTGGCTGCGCATCAGGTTCCGCTTGACACTCTGATCCATCGCACCGCAGGCGCACCGCCGAGCGCACGCGAGCGAGCCTTGCTGGAGGAGATTGCGCAGCGCGCAGAGAGCTACTACCGCTCGGCGCAAGCGTTGTTGCCACTGATTGACCGCGAGAGCCGGCCGGCGCTGTGGGTGCTGGTATCGATCTATCATGCGCTGCTCGAGCGAATTGAGAGCGCGGATTACGATGTGTTCTCACAGCGTGTTAGCGTGCCGCTGTCGCAGAAGCTGGCGATTCTTGCCGCGGGCCTGGCGCGGATGGCTGCGGTGCGGCTGGTTGGCTGAGGTTGCATCCAATTCAGAGCGGCAGCTTGCATCAAGAGGCTTGATTGAACGAGGCTTTGCACAACACGAAGTGCGCCGCGCGATTGGTCACTGTCGTCGGCGGTGGTGTTGCCGGCATGAGCGCGGCCTGCGGACTGGCCGATGCCGGCTTCCGCGTGCAACTTCTTGAACGTCGTGGCTACCTGGGCGGACGGGCGAGTTCGTATCTGCATCCCGGCGTCGGCGAAGTGATTGATAACTGCCAGCATGTGCTCTTTGGCTGCTGCACCAATCTCATCGGCTTCTACAGGCGCATCGGTGTCGCGGACAAGATTCACTGGAGCCGTGAGATGACGATGATCGAGCCGGGAGGACGGCGCTCGCCGCTGGGGCCATCCTTTCTGCCTCCGCCATTGCATGGCCTTCCCGGGCTGCTTTCAGCCAAAGCGTTTACGCTGGCCGACAAGATGGCCCTGGGCCGGGCTTTTCGCGCCCTCTTGCGGCCCGTGCCGCAGGACTCCACCGAAAGCCTGGGGGCGTGGCTCAAGCGCAACAAGCAGACGCAAGGCGCGCTCGACCGCTTCTGGCGATTGGTGATTGCCAGCGCGCTCAACGCGGACATTGACTCGATTGCACTGCCCTATGCGGCCAAAGTGATTCGCGAGCTCTTCATGAACTCCGCGAAGGCCGGCAGCATGGGCATGAGCACAGTTCCGCTGAGCGATTTGTATGGAGGAGCGGCTGAGTTTCTGGCGCAGCGCGATTCCCATGTGCTGCTGAACACAAATGTGGAATCGGCGGAGTTCCACGCTGCAAATGCTCAATGGACACTCGTTACTCCCGCCGGCAATGTGCAGTCGGACTACCTGGTTCTGGCACTGCCGTTTGAGGCAACCGCAAAGCTCATTCTCCAGATGCCGCCGGCCGACGGTGCGGGAAATCTCGCAAAGCAGATTGAACGCCACGAGCACTGGCCCATTTGCAGCGTACATCTCTGGTTCGACCGCGAGATTACGACGCTCGACCATGCTGTGCTGTTGGACCGAGAGATTCACTGGATGTACAACAAGGGGCGGATGCAGCCCTGGCGCAGGCTGAAGGGCAACTATCTCGAGCTGGTCGTCAGCGCCTCAAAAGGCTTTGCAGCTTTGTCGCGCGAGCAGGCCATTGCACAGTCCGTCAGCGAGCTGGCCGAGTTCTTTCCTGCTGTGGTTTCTGCAAAGCTGGAGAAGGCCGTGCTGGTGAAGGAAGTGCGCGCCACGTTTGGCGTGCCGCCTGGGATCGATGCGGCGCGGCCGAATGCGGTGTCACCCTGGCCCAACTGCTTCCTCGCCGGTGACTGGACCGCAACCGGCTGGCCGTCAACAATGGAGAGCGCTGCGCGGTCGGGGCATCTGGCGGCAGAGGCAATCTGCAAAAGCCTCGGCGATTCTCGTGCGATTCTCGATGCGGATCTGAAGCCGGAAGGGTTGATGCGGTTCATCAAGTGAATTTGAGTCGTCCTTCACTCCCATCACCCAATTTCAGTGAGCCAGAAAGTACACCCCGACACAGACCAGCACGGCGGCAGTCCAGCGCCGCCTGTCCACGTTTTCATGCAGAAAGAGCTTGGCCGCGATGGCATTGGTGACCAGGGTGAGGGAAGCCGAAGCTGGAGCCACGAGGCTCAAGTCCATGTGATTCAAAGCGAAGAGCAGCGCAAAGAAGGCCAGCGCAAGAAATCCGACACCTGCGAAAAATCTGGGACAGGTGACGACAGCGCGAATGGCGCCCTTCATGCCGGCGCGGGCCCGAATCTCATCCAGGTCGCCGATGGACTTCATCGCCGAGGCAGTAAGAACCTCGCCCGCAGTGGAGCTGATGATGATGGAGGCAATCATGGCCGTTGCAGCCCACGGACCAGGATGCGTCGCAATCGAGGCAATCGTCATAGCGGTTGCTCCCCGGTGACGGCCTCAACGGGCGGTGCTTCCTTGCGGGACTCCGCGGCAGGCTGCTCCGTCAGCGATGGCCCATTTGCGACGAAGCCCACGCCGACTGTGATGAGCGCAATTCCTGCCCAGCGCTGAATCGAGATAGGTTCATGCAGCCAGAAGCGGGAGAGAAAGGCGACGATCACATTGCCAAAGGCCGTAGCGGGAAGAACAAAGGTGAGGTCCGCCCACGAGAGTGCGGTCAGATAGCTGGCGAAGAATCCGATCAGCAGCGCAATACCGGCAGCGATCCACGGAGTAAAGACTGCGGCGATGAGCGTGGCCGGATGAGCCAGCGAAATGGGTGGTACCAGCGTCATACCCCGCGAAAGGCAGGTATCGCCCAAGGGTGCGCAAAGAGCAACCAGCCCAAGAATCAGATATTGCCGCGGGGTTAGATTGTGATGCGCCATGCTTGTACTGCGTGTCCTTTTGCGAATGCTGCAAGAAAAGGAGGGCGGACGCATTGCGCCGCCCTCTGTGAAACCTGAGTTTACGCTCCTATGCGCCTGCGCCCACGGGTGCTGGAGGATCAGCCTGACGGCTGCGGGCCTCCTTCACCATCTTATTGCGCTGTGAGCGCAGCTTGAGGAAAGCCTTGGCTTCCACGTATAGCCGCGGAACATCGCGGTTGACGACCGCTTTCCATATGACGCGGAAGGCCGCTTTGGGACGGAAGTAGTACTCGTCGTAGAAGCGATGCACCATCTCCATCACGTAGTCGACGGGTAAGCCGGGGTATTCGATGTGCGCCATCTGATGGCCGCCGCCGTCTTCCATACGCTCGTTGGTGATGAAGTTGTTGGCCTTCGCGAACTCGTAGAACTCGGTGCCGGGGTAGGCGTGCGCGATGGAAACCTGAATGGTCTCCACATCGAGCGACTTCGCGAAGTTGATCGTGTTGCGAATCGACTCCTTGGTTTCGCCGGGCAGGCCGAGGATGAAATCGCCGTGGATGGTCAGGCCCAGATCGTGGCAGTCCTTGGCAAAGGCGCGCGCGCGTTCGACGGTGGCGCCCTTCTTGATGTTCTTGAGGATCTGCGGATCACCGGACTCGAAGCCCACAATCAGCAGGCGGCAGCCGGCTTCCTTCATGGCCTTGAGCGTGTCGTAATCGGTGGTCACGCGCGAGGTGCAACTCCAGGTCAGACCCAACGGCTTGAGCTTTTCGCACAGTTCAATGGTGCGCTGCTTCTGGATGTTGAAGGTGTCGTCGTCGAAGAAGAATTCCTTGACCTCGGGGAAGTTCTCCTTGGCCCAGGCGAGCTCAGCAGCCACATCGTCCGTGGAGCGCTTGCGCCATGCATGTCCGCTCAATGTCTGCGGCCAGAGACAGAAAGTGCACTGCGCCGGGCAGCCGCGCGTGGAGTAGAGCGCGATGTAGGGGTGCAGCAGGAAGGGCACGTTGTAACGTGTCACATCCATATCGCGCTTGTAGATCTTCGTGGCCCAGGGCATCGCGTCCAGATCTTCGATCTGCGGGCGATCCGGGTTATGGAGGATCTTGCCGTCCTGCTTGTAGCTGATGCCGAGAATCTCGTTGATCGGCTTGCCCTGGGCAAACTCGACCACAGAGTAGTCGAACTCGCGGCGGCAGATGAAGTCCAACACCGAACACTCATTCAGGGCGCGGTCCGGGTCAGTGGTCACCGGCGGTCCTACAAAGGCAATGCGAATTGAGGGATTGGCTGCCTTGATGGCTTCGGCGAGGCGCTGGTCGCCTTCCCAGCCCACAGTGGAAGTGAAGAGCACAAGGAACTCATAGTCCTTGCAGATCTTGATGGTCTCTTCGGCCGATACGTGGTGGGGCGGGGCATCGAGCAGACGGGAGCCTTCCAGCATGCCGGCAGGGTAGGTCAGCCAGACGGGATACCAGTAGGACTCAATCTCGCGGGTTGCGGGCCAGCGAGAACTCGCGCCGCCGTCAAAGTTCTCAAAGGACGGCGGGTTCAGAAGGAGGGTTTTCAAAGGCATTGACATCTCTTTCATTCTACCATTTTCGCTTTTTGCACGCCCGAAAGACGGAATGCGGGGATTATGGGGCGTGCAGCTCGTGCAGCCAGTCCTGCATGTGGCCCAGCGCGCGCAACAGGCTCAGCCGCGCCTTGGCCAGGTCGAAGTCCGCATCTAGTGCATCTTCAAGCTTTTGCCGCTCATCGATGCGGGCCAACTGCTCGGCTTTGGGGGTTAGTTGCGGGGTGGAGCCGGGTCCGCTGCCGGAGCCGTTGCCCAGCTCCATTTGCGCCATCACAGTCTTCAACTGCTCTGCGGCGATCTGTTGCTTCAGGCTGGCGATAGCGGCGAGGGCATCCAACTCGCGCAGATTTCCCGTAAGTTGCGCAATCTGCACTTCATTCTGGCGCTGCACCTGTTCGGCTTCCACCGTGGCGCGCAGAGCGTCAGCTGCGGATTCCCTGGCCTTGGCGCGATGCCAAAGGTCGAACAGCGGGAGTGCAATCGAAATCCCCGAGCTGAAGTTGTTGGCCGGCAAGGGCTTGGCGAAATAGGAATTGACGTTGTTCAAGAGGGTAGTGTTGCGGTTGTACTGCGCCACAAAGCTCAACTGCGGCAGGTAGTTGATCTCTTCATCGCCCTTCGCGACCAGTTGCTTTGAGCGCGCCAGCAGCTGCGCGGAGCCGACGCCTGCAGCAGCGTGTGCCGGTTTGTCTCCATTTAACTGTGGAATCTCAGGGATGCTGGAATGGTCCGGTGCGATCGATCCAGCCGGAAGGCCGGTGAGCGAAGCGAGCTGCGCGGCCAGCGTATCGGAACGGGTCTCGAGCTGGAGCCGCTTCAGCTTCACCTGCGCGGCGGTCAGGCGTGATTGCAAAAGGTCACTGAGCGGATCCACGCCCGCCTCGGCCCGCTCCTGCTCGATTGCCACCAGCCGGTTTGCGAAGTCTTCCTGCTGGCGAGCAGCGTCCAGTTCGCGGCTGACCGTATCCAGTTCGATGTAGGCAATCGAGGCGTCGAGTGAAACCTGCTCCGTGGCGTCATGCAGATTGGAGGTGGCTGCCTGCAATCCGAATCGTGCCGCGTCAATGTAGCGCTTTTGCGGAATGCCAAACACTAACGATTGCACGGTCGCAGTCCAAACAGAGGGCGGAGTGCCGGTAAAGCCTACCTCAGGAAATGTAGGGAGTCCGGTGCCAAAGAGCAGGGAGGGCACAACTACATCCTTGCTCTCAGCAAATGCAGCCTCGGCCTTGCGCACGTCGGCCTGGGCAATGCGAACAGTGGTGCTGTTGCGCTCTGCAAGGTCAACCACCGTAGCCAGCGAGACCTGCGCAACGGCAGGCGCAGCCCCAAGAGCCGCTGTAGCAAGTGTGGCGAGCAGGAGGGCGCGTGCTGTGCGGTTGCTCTTCAAGTATTCCAGTCCGTTCAAAATTTCAATTCCTGTGCGGGGCGGTAGTCATGGGCCAGTTCCAAAGCGTCCGCCTGTTCACGGCGCGCCCCTGCAAGATCGCCGAGTTGTGCCTTCAGACGGGCAAGCATGGTGTGTGCCGCAAAGGTAGGGGCCTCTTCGGTCTTCGAGGTGCCTCCCAGATAGTCTTCCAGCATTTTGGCAGCCAGCCCAGGATTCCTCCTGGCCGCCATCAGGACGGATGCTCCGTTGTACAGGGCAACACCGGCGTGATGGTCGCGCTGCGCAGCCTTAATGGCGCTTTGCAGGGCCGCATCCATCTCTGCCCAGCGCGCCCGCTTACGATAGAAATTGGCGAGAGCGGTCCATTGAAATGCCGGATGATCGCCAACTGCGACGGCCTGCTTGAACTCCCGCTCGGCGGTCCCGTAGTCCTTGTGCTTTTCAGCCATGCGACCGCGCAGCTCGTGTGCTCGTGCGGGGTCCACCTTGTCCAGCTGCGCCGCCACCTGTGAGGCCTTGTCATCGCCGCCGCCAACCACGCCCGGAGCGTCATAGTAGAACTCTCCCAGGTCCGCGAGCGCCTCCGCATTGCGCGGGTTCAGGCGAACGGCTGTCTCAAACTCTGTGCGCACCCGCTTGCCCAGCGAAAAGGCGCTGAAAAACGATGCGCGGCTGGCCTTCTCGCCCAGCGCCCGGCCGAGCCACATGTGGTCGTCGGAGTTGTTGCTGTCCAGGTTGACCGCCTGTTCACATTCGCCGGCGGCCGCATCCCACTTTTCCAGCGTGAAGAGAACCCTGCATCGCAGATTGTGCGCCTCCGCAGAGTTGGGAGCCGAAGCCAGCAACCCGAGTGCGCGATCGGCCTCGCCGGCCTGCAGCGCTGCATCGGCCTGCATCAGGGACGGTCGTACGGCGGGCGCTGCAGGGGCCATGCCAAGAGCTGCCGCCAGCGCATATCCCTTCAGTAGCCGCTTCACCGCACAACCTTAATCGGGAGCCCTTCCTGCAGTGGCTGCCCTGTCGTTGTGCCCGTTGCCACGGTGTCCCCTTCAGTCAGACCGGAGATGATTGCAACCTGGGTCAGGTTGATGGTGCCTGTCACAACAGGAGTACGCTTCAGTTCGTCATTCACCACTTTGAAAACATAAGGCTTGCCATTCTGTGAAAACAGGGCCTCGCGGGGAACACTCAACGCATTCGACAGGCTCGACGTGGTCACGGTTACGGTTACGTTGGTATTCGGCAGCAACCCATCGTCGTCGCCGTCAATCCTGATCAGGACCTCGCCCACCGTGCGTGTTCCGTAAGTGATGACAGTGACAGGAGTTCGTTCGACATGTCCATGCCAGATCGATCCCAGTTTTGCGTCCCATTTGATCAGAATGGGCTGGCCGACGGCTAGCTTGCCGATCTCAGGCTCGTCGAAATAGGCGCGAACCCGTTCATCCTTAAGGTCGGCCATCTGGAGCAGCAGGGCGCCTTGTTCCACAAACTCCGTTCGTCCCGCATTCAGGGTATAGACGGTGCCTGCCACAGGAGCGTGAACCGTGGTCTGTTCTACCACTTGCCTTGCCGCGGCCAGGTTGGCCTGGGCGTCTGTCAGTGCTGCCTGCTCGCGAGCGATTTCGGCAGATGAGTAACGGCTGACGGTGCTTGCCTTGGCTGCGTTGAGACTGGCCTCGGCAGATTCCAAACGTTGCTGGGCTGCGGCGACTTCGCTGGCTGAGGCTGCTCCGGTGGCCTTGAGCTTAGTAAGCGCCGCGAGATCGGAGCGTGCCTGGTCCCGATCGAGACGATCGCGCTCTAACTCGGCGGCCGCGGCCTGACGCTGTTCCTGCGTGCCATTCTGCATGGCCGCGTCCAAAGCGGCCTGGGCAGCCTTTACGCCGCTCTCTGCTGTCGCCTGCCGCGCGCGGGCTTCCATATCGTCCAACTGCATGAGCAGCTTGCCAGCGGGCACCTTGTCGCCGGGCTCCACATAAACCGCTTTCACCGTGGTGGCAATCGGGCTGTGTATCTCGTAATTCACAACCGGCTCAACTCGCCCGTTGGTGCTTACAGTGCTCTCAAGCTGCTCGCGCGACACCTGGTAGACGCGAACAGAGAGGCGCTCCCTGGTGAAGGAGCGCACCGAGAAAAACACCACAATGAGAATAAGGGCAACTCCCAGCCAGAGCCAGCGCCGGTCCAATTGCTTTCTTGCTTCAGCCATTCATTTAACCTGAGCCAGTATATAGGACTCACAAACATCCCTAGAGGAATCAGGAAAATCCGCGGAAAGGCGGCGTTGGCCGCGGAGATGGAGGCCTCGTACAATCAAGACATGGCACACGCACCCCGCTATACAAACGACCACGCCAAGGCAGGTCTGGACTTTGCTTTTCCCGCCATTGAAACCTGGCAGAATCAGTTCCCAGGCTACGAAATTGTGATTGACGATCCGGAGCTGACCTCCGTGTGTCCCAAGACCGGTTTGCCCGACTTTGGCGTCCTCAGCATCCGCTACATGCCGCGCGAGCGATGTCTCGAACTGAAATCCCTGAAAGAGTACCTTTTCAGTTACCGGAATCTCGGGATATTTCAAGAGAACATCGTGAACCAGGTTCTGGAGGACGTGGTCAGGGCCTGCGACCCGGTGTGGGCAGTGGTGCGCGGCGAATTCCGCCCCCGTGGCGGCATCGCCACCACCGTGGAAGCACGCTGGCCCCGGCCGACGGCTTGACGCGGTGCCGCGCGGCAGGGCATCGCGGACGGGTGTGATATTCCTGATTCGTGGCATTCCATCCTTCAGGATCAGAGCGCATTGACCAAGCCGGCCCAAGCTACGCGCGACCTTGCAACGCCCGCCCTGGGCACCCTGTCGCTGCTCCTCGGGCTGAATCTGCTGAATTACGTTGACCGCTACATCCTGCCCGGCGCGCAGCCGCTCATCCAGCATGAGTTCCATGCGACGGACCACCAGATGGGTGCGCTGACTACAGCGCTTTTTGTGACCTACATGCTGGTTGCTCCGTTGACCGGCTGGTTAGGCGACCGGTTCTCGCGCAAGCCAATGATTATCGGTGGCGCCGTGCTCTGGAGCCTGGCTACACTGGCCACAGCCTGGGTACACAGCTACTGGACGCTTTACTTTCGCCACGCAATGGTTGGCGTGGGCGAGGCGACTTTCGGCATATTTGCTCCTGCTGTGCTGGCCGACTTCTATCCGGAGCGCGACCGCAACCGGGTGCTTTCGGTGTTTTATCTGGCGATTCCCGTCGGCGCGGCGTTGGGTTATCTGGCCGGGGGGCAGTTGGGCTCCATCTTCGGCTGGCGCGTGCCGTTTTTTCTCTGCGCAATTCCGGGGCTCATTGTGGCAGCGTTGTACGGCTGGCTGGGCCGAGAGCCGGAGCGCGGCTCCAGTGACCGGCTGATGCCCACGGTGGATCGCTCAACGGTGCAGGGTATCCTGCATAACCCGGCGTTTTTGACGGCGACATTCGGTCTGGCCACTCTGACTTTTGCGATGGGCGGTATCTCGGCCTGGGTGCCGACTTTTCTCCACCGAAATGCGGGCCTCTCGGTAGCCACAGCCGGTACCTTGGTGGGTGCGATTACGGTGGTGGACGGCATTGCCGGTACGCTGATCGGCGGCTGGCTGGCGCAGATTTGGCTGCGCACTAACGATCGCGCGCTGTACCTGCTTTCCTTCTGGAGCGTGGCCCTCACACTGCCCTGCGGCATCATGGTCTTCTTTGGACCGCCACAGTGGACAGTGCCTGCGCTGTTTGTGGCCGAGTTCTTTCTCTTTCTCAATACGGGTCCCCTGAATGCCGCGATTCTGAACTCGGTTTCGGCGCCCGTGCGCGCAACCGCCGTTTCCATCAATCTCTTCTGTATTCATTTCTTCGGCGACACGTTTTCGCCGCAGATTATCGGGGCCATCTCCGATCGCTCGAATCTGCGCCTGGGGCTGGGCGTAACACTGATCTCGCTCGTGGTGTCCTGCGTCATTCTGTGGTCGGGGGCGCGCTTTGCGCCGCGGCTGCAACCGCTGCCGGATACTACGTTTTGACCGCGGCAAAGAGAAGACCTGCAACCAGGCTATGAAGGCTCCGCCATCGGCGATACTGGCGCTATGACTCCAATGGGCGCGGCCGCAGAGGTGTTTGTCTTTCTCAGCTGGACGTTGGCGCTTGCATGGTGCTGGCAGGCCGTGACTTCACTGCGCGGGATGGCGCGTCTGCCGGACCTGACTGGAATGGACGCGATTCTGCCGCCACTGCCTGCGGTCGAGGTTCCGCACATCACTGTCATCGTCCCGGCATGCAATGAGGAGGCCACGATCGAGGCCACGCTGCGCTCCCTGATGACCTCGACTGGTCTTCGGCTTCAGGTGATTGCGGTGGACGATCGATCGACAGACTGCACCGGGCAGCGCATGGACAATCTTGCGGCGGAATACGTTGCACGCGGCGGGGCGCATTCGCTGGAGGTGATTCACATCCGTGAATTGCCTGCGGGCTGGCTGGGCAAGCCCCACGCAATGTCTGTTGCCGTGCAGCGGGCAGCCGCGCACTGGCTCTTGTTTACCGACGCCGATGTGTTGTTCGAGCCGCAGGCGCTGGATCTGGCTTTGCGCCAGGCTCTGGCGGGCGCGGCGGATCACCTGATTCTGGTGCCCACGCTGATCTTGATGACTACCGGCGAGCGAGCAATGCTGGCAGCGATGCAGGTTCTTTCACAGTGGACGATACGCCTGTGGCGGGTAGCGGACCGGAGAACCAAAGATTTTATCGGCGTGGGCGGATTCAATCTCATCCGGCGCGATGTCTACACGCAGGTGGGCGGCTTTGACGCGCTGCGCATGGAGGTCCTGGACGACTTGCGGCTTGGCTGGAAGGTGAAACGCGCGGGTCTTGCGCAACAGGTGGTGCTGGGGCCGCATTTGGTGCGCATCCGCTGGATCGACGGGGCGCTGGCCGTGGTGCGGCTGGTGGAGAAGAATGGCTTTGCCGTTTACCGCTATCGAGTGGTGCTCACGCTGGCGGCATGTCTGGGCATTGTGTTGCAGGCGGTTCTGCCGCTCGCAGCCCTGGCGGCAGGTGGTTGGGCGCTGCTGGCAGGTTTGGTGACTTACGCTGCAATGGGTTTCGTCTACCAGGCCAACCGTCGCATGACGCAGGTTGCGCCCTGGCTGGCGGTTTTCTTTGCGCCGGCCGCAGTGCTTGTGGCCTTTGCCTTTCTTCGGTCGATGATGCTGGCGCTGCTGCGCGACGGGGTTGAGTGGCGCGGCACTCGCTACCCGCTGGGCGAGTTACGGCGTCATGCGGGTCGTGGATGGTGAGGCGATTACTTCGTCGGCTGAGGATTTGCGCTTGTGGGTTCACGGTTCTGCGTGCTCATGAAGGAGCGGTGACTGCCGGATGCATGCAGATTGGGATCACGCAGCGGGGGCCGGGCCTGATCCCCGGTAAATCCATGCAGCAGTAGGGGGTTAGGCCTGAACTTTGGGGGGCCGCCGTAGAACTGCCGCGGGTGGCTCAGGATCATGCCCGTGCGCCCATGCATCGGCTCGACGATGCCGCGGATGTGGACATCGACGTTGCGATACTGGCGCAACTCGCCAACTTCTTCGCGGTCCTGCCAGGGATTGATGATGGTAAAGACGCAGTGCTCATCGGGCGTATCGGGGGAGCAGACATCGAGATAGCGGGTGCCGTCGGGTAGCTCCACCACGTCGTAGATGTGCGCGGCAATGCACACATCTTT